>Ga0247757_10000058_pt1 | contig 81409 bp, 89 predicted proteins | sample UWRJL126311R4_FD_180929 | JGI IMG/M metagenome (GOLD analysis project Ga0247757, IMG submission 180929) | Plant litter microbial communities from Arlington Agricultural Research Station in Wisconsin, United States - UWRJ-L126-311R-4 | ecosystem: Environmental > Terrestrial > Plant litter >...
GGAGATTCGCGTCTCCTTCTATATAAACTCCTCCATAGTTCTCTCTATAGAATCAATCGTCTTCTCTCATACAAAGTTATTGCAGCTGCAGACCGATTCAACCCGTGCACCTATTGCCGTGCCAACACTTTCTTCAGGTTCGATGTTGTGGTCGATTTTAATAGCTCCTGGGATAATATGTTATTACACGATTTTCTACCTAAGCGTTACTGCCATTACCTTGTGGAACGATGATTCCTAATTTGTCTTGATTGTCGGCTTGAGTCTGGTCCTGGCCCCGAGAACTGTGGAGTTCGCGATCATGCACTGCAAAATGAAACCGACCAATAGGGATGGGTTTGTCGACGATGAATATATATGAGTACACCATATTTCTAAGTTCCTGTGGGAGCTTCCTGCACATCATCTTGGCCAGGTGATTGTCCATGGTTACGTTGAAGTCGGCCGACATAAGGTAGAAGCTATCCGTGAAGATCTTGCAAGCATTTGCATCTGAAAGTGGCCGGGAGTCTAGCAAAACCAGCTATGGCGCTGGTCTGGGCTAGGGCTACACTGTGCGCACGTGCATGATTTGCGGGGCTCTAGCTAGCTTGACGCGCCTCACAATCGCACGCGCGGTGGCGCGTCATCACCTGCTCGACAGCAGGCCAAGGCTACATTAATATGGATTGACATGGCTACCATCAAGCCCATCGAAGGTCGTTCCGTGCACCAGATCCAGTCTGGCCAGGTTATCGTTGACATCCTCTCTGTGTGCAAAGAGCTTGTCGAGAACAGCATTGATGCAGGCGCCACCACCGTTGGTACGTTTCCGAACAACTGTAAGGTCTTAATATTATCAATTGACGGGGTCCGTAGAGGTCCGCTTCAAAAACAATGGCCTCGAAGCTATCGAGGTGCAGGATAATGGTTCTGGGATTGCTCCCGAAGACTACGAGACCATTGCCCTGAAACACCATACCTCCAAGCTTTCTACCTTCGACGATTTAGCCTCGATCCGCACATTTGGCTTCCGCGGCGAAGCTTTGTCCTCGCTATGCGCTCTTTCCAAGCTCCATATCATCACTGCCCGCCCATCAGATGTTCCTAAAGGCACAAGACTCGACTTTGAGCAATCTGGGCAATTGAAAAGCACGTCAGTAGTTGCGGCAAAGCAGGGCACTACTGTAGTGGTAGAGACACTATTTCATAACCTCCCTGTGCGACGGAAGGAGCTCGAAAAGACAGTCAAGAGGCAATACAGCAAGGTTCTGGAACTTTTACATGCTTATGCCTGTATTAGCACCGGCACCAAGATCACTGTTAGCAACCAGATGCCCAAAGGGAAGAAGACGATTGCATTCTCTACCAATATAAATTCAAACACCAAAGAAAACATTGCCAATGTTTTTGGTGCGAAGGCACTCCAGAAGCTTATTCCATTGAATTTGCACTTCACGATGAATCCGTTTAATAGCTCTGGCATTACTCAAAACGCTCAGAACTGGGCTACTCAGGAAGACCCCGAGCCCCGCAGTGTAAAGATATTTGGTCACATTTCCCGGCCTGTTGTTGGTGAGGGTCGCTTGTTACCAGATCGACAGATGCTTTTCGTTAACTCACGCCCATGTAATCTTCCGCAAATCACAAAAGTCTTTAACGAGGTCTACAAGGCTTACAATATCACACAGTGTCCGTTCATCTTCGCCAATATCAAGCTGAATACGAGCGCTTACGATGTCAACGTGAGTCCGGACAAAAGAACGATCATCTTACATGACCAAGCAGAATTGCTGGGGAACTTGAAGAATGCGCTCATTGAACTCTTCGAGGGTCACGATCAGAGTGTACCCCAGGCTCAGTTGTTGGGGAGGCAAATGCCTTCAACGCCGTCTTTTAAGACACCCACGCTTCATCAATCGCAAAGCATTGATGCGGTTCCGGTGGCTCGCAGTGCGTCTGTTTTGTCTGAACAATTCGATATCTCGTCGGCTGAGAAAACTGCTCATCCCGGCTTCATAAAAGCAAGTCTTATCGAAAGATTCGCTGAAAGGGATCTGCAACAGCGGCAGGCGCACCCGCCTATCGAACGGAAGCGGAGTCTTTCTGTGGAACAGAATGATGTTGTAGATACGATTCAACCCGGTATTCGGAGAAGCGAACCGTTGCCGCACCTGCCTGATATCGCTGTACGACGGTCGCAGTCTCCATTGTATGAACCGGAAGATGACACTGTGGTCACCCAATCCCAATCTAAAGACCTTCCCAAAGCAGTACAAGATTTCAACGCGCGCATCACTTCCCATCAAGTGAAGCATGCTGAAAGGGATACGTCTGCAAGAATATCTAGCCTGGGCGATACCGAACCAGAAGAGAGAATCCCAGTTATTCAACAAGCTCCACGGAGAGTTTTTTCACAGAACACTCTCCAAAGCGCGTTCGACCGCATGCGGCCAGTGCGGACGCCTGTTCAACAAGCAACCATAACAATTGGAGACACAACAACAGTGTCTACTATTGGCACTGGCTTTGAATCGCGTGCCTCAAAAAGAGCAAGGGTACATATTCCAAAATTTAGTTCTCAGGGAACGCTCCTGACACAAACACCAAAACGGCCAATTTTCATGAAAAGTTTGCGGGGTTTTGCTGCCCCTGGCATGCAGCTGGACGAAAGTGAAGGCGAAAATTCGGACGATGAAGAGGATAATGTTCTAGAAGCATCGGGTTGCTCACCATCTTTCCACAGCAGACTACCAAATCAAGAGTTCGAAGCTCCGATGACTGATGAAATCGATGTATCGTCAAGTGTTGCATTGCCTGCGCAACCACCTGAAGACGCTCACTTAGATGAAGATGCCAAACCTGAAAACCCTGTCTTAATTCCGGACAATGACTCCGACGATGATTATTTGGACGAGGCAGATATGAAAGCTCACGAGGAAGCAAAAGTTGTTCAAATGATCGCTGCCGCCGAAGAAGCTACAGCGAGACCAACAGAAGAGAATCTCAGACGTGCAAGTAAGCTGTTTAAGATTTCACAAAAAAATTATTCTACAGTCAATTTGGAACAGACCCTCAGAATTAATAGGGACGACATTACTGGTCAGCTTAGCAGCCTGAACACAGCCATTCGTGAAATTAGCCAGAGGGAAGCCAAAAACAACGTCCCATCGGATGCCCAGCTTCGAGATGCAGATCCTGAAGAGCGCCTGTCGCTGACGGTTACAAAGTCTGATTTCAATGACATGCGTATTATAGGCCAGTTTAATCTAGGTTTCATACTCGCCGTGCGCCCACCAACGTCTACATCCCCGTCAGCTGAGCTATTCATCATCGATCAGCACGCTTCAGATGAGAAATTCAACTTTGAGCGGCTGTCGGCGACCACTGTTCTGGTATCACAGCGGCTGGTCCATCCTCATCAGTTGGAACTCACTGCGGTCGAAGAAGAGGTCATACATGCAAATAAGGCCTCCTTAATAGCAAACGGCTTCCTTGTAGAATTAGATACGTCAAGCGATGTGCGAGCTGGTCGCCGAGCTAAACTGACCTCATTACCTATGAGCAAAGAAGTCACATTTACCCCAGAAGACTTGGAGGAATTGCTTGCTCTGATTCTCGACAACCCTCCGACATCTTCCCTTTCGACAACACCGAACATTCCACGTCCCAGCAAGATCCGTAAGCTGTTAGCTAGTAGGGCTTGCAGAGGAAGCGTCATGATTGGTAAGACATTAAAAGTATCAAAGATGGAGGAGATTGTCAGACACATGGGGAACATGGACAAGCCTTGGAGCTGTCCGCATGGCAGGCCCACTATGAGGCATCTCTTCGGGTTAGAAAATTGGTGTGGGTGGACGGAAGGCGATGGGATCGCTGGAGTTGAAGAGACAAGGGCAAAAACGAATTGGGCTGCTTATGCAAGGAAGGCGAGGGAGGGGTAGATTACTGAGGAATTCGGTTAAAAGGGCGTTAATTTGTTGATTTGCGGTCATGAGCTCGATGTTCCCATTACACTGTTAGTACGCTGGCGATTGAAACTGGGGGGTACCATGGGGTAGGTGTTCCCTTTACGGGGTTGATATATGTATTTATGGCATCTTGGATAGCTAAAGTTTACCTTGCCGACATTACATTGCATGTACCAAGGCATGGAATTTGACCTGTTGGAACTGCGTCATTGATCAGGGTACCTTTGCCTCGTAGACAGCCAATCATTTTCCCTTCATCTCTTTTCAAGACAAGCTTAGTAAACCAAACAGCATTCCTTGTCCAAACGCAAAGCGGAGTGTGCTCGGACTTGGAACTTGGAGTTCAACCTGAGCAGAGGGCAACTCAGCAAAAGAGTCGACTTTGGTCTAGAGCCATGCACGTAGAGCGAAGCCAGGGATATATGCGAAAGGTCAGTTGCGCCGAGTCAGCACCCACTCATGCTCCTCCGCTACCACCTCCGCCTCTTCCACGGCCTCTTCCCCGGCCGCGCATTCCCCTACCACCTCGGTCGCCGCGATGCTCGCCTCGCTGGTGCATACCGCCGCGTCCACCTCTCGTCGCCTGGTCCTTCGCCTGCTGCTCCTTGACCAAGTCGACTATTTCATCGGGGACTCGCAGGTATTTGATCTGTCTCCTATCAGCGATATGCCCATGGAATGCTCACGGAATTCTCGAGACCGACCGTGCTGCCTCTAACGTATATCTCCGGAAGCCTCCAGAACTTGTCGCCGTCTGCGCTAGTTTGTACCACCTCTTTGAGCGTCAGGTTCATCCAGGTGTCGCAATTGAGCAGGACGCCGTTGAGAGTTTCGCCACTCTTTAACTCGACCAGCATGGGGTGCCCCGTGGCAGCTGTAAGTAGACCTAATGGCAGCTGTGACGTAGCATCAGTATAAGTGCGCTGCGGCTGCGAAGGTAGGTTCCGGCGTACCATTGCTGAGATTACAAGGCACCTCTAAGGATACTGTGCGCACGACGAACTGAATGGGTGCAGGCGATATCGGCTGGCTGTCGAGCTGTCGACCTCACGGCGGGGACGGCGGGGTGGAAGGTGTAGCGGCGCGCCGTTTGGGGTTTGGTGACATGGAAGAAGCCCTTGGAGGCGATCAAGTGCTGGGAGCTTAGAGCTCGGGCCATTCTTGGCAGCGGTACATCGTCTGTGTCTTTGCATGCAACGCGACCAGGACCATCCACTGTATGCAGGCAACGCGAGCTTCTCTGTGCTGGTGGCATCTGCAGCGACCATGTACAGGCCATCACATTCGTTCGCGCTGGCTCTCAAGCTCTGTGCGCCCAGCTGAGCCGTGACCAGGCTGCTAAGCCCCCTCCCCCCCGCGGCCGCTGGCTCTTTCGGGAGCCCAGCAGGAGACACGCGTCCAGTGGGATGCGGGATGCCCGGCCTGCACCGCCCCCATTAAACCACCACTGCGGGTGCCTGGTTCTCCTAAGGTTGCGGGCGAACAGCTGTCCATATTCTCTGCAGCTGTTGAGTCTTCACCTGTGTTGCTCGTCTGCGCCGCCGCCAGACATTTCTTTCTTTTCTTGCTCGGTCCCTCACTATGCCGTCGTTTAGAAAGAAGGTCTTGTCAGCCTGCGCCTGGGCTCTTCCTGCTCTCTCGGCGGTGCTCCCTTCCCAACGCCTCCAACCACATGTTGCCAGACGAGATGGAGACCTATTACAGTGGGGTTCGTCTTATACCCACTCGCCTTTGCCATTTCCAGGCACCTGCTGAACCATTTTAGATTTCCAGGACGACTATGCCCAAGCGACCTTTGCTGTCCCATGCCATGACTGTCTAGGCACGAGCCATGATGACGAGTCCCTCGTAAGGCCATTTCAGGCAACAAAAAGAACGACACCACCCACTAACCTTGACCCAGGTTCTGACCCTCACAACCTATGCCCACAACAAAGCCTGTGGTTTTTCCAACCTCACTTTGAATGGAGCCTACCTTCCTCAGGAATGGAACGGTGATCTGGCATTCGGTTCTGGCTCCTTCAGTGGATTTAGCGACAACCAAGAGAATGCCCCATTCCAACAACGCAGCTTGGACCTTGAGTGGGAGTCAGCCTGTCTTCACGGATATCATAAAGCCGATGATGTTGCCCAAGTCTTGACTGTCAATATCAAGTCTGTGGACGGGAAGATCTTGGATAACCCGTCTGGTTTTACAGTTTCTTTCAATCAACTATCGCCCCCTGCACTTCTTCGACTAGAACGTAGGCCAAACCACTCGGCCACGGCCGAGCACGCAGAATCTTGGCGACAGCCCCCTCCGCACTTACGCCTTACTATACCAGAACAAGGCCGAGAACCCGAAACTGCGGAAGACTTGAGTCGACCGCATCTAGAAGACGACCTGCGTGAACTAAGGGCTCTCAAAGCTGAAGTGCAGAAGCTGCAGAAGGCCATCGCGGATAAACAGAAGCTCATCAATTCTCAAGTTCAAAAGGAGACGGAAGGTTTCAAGGAGCGGCTGCGGAAGTGTGATAACATTACTTGTGTTGTCAAAACCATCGCTAGTGGAGCTCACGGGGCTTGGAGGGTTTTATACATCCAGTTCCAACCCCACAATCATCACGAAGCACCACCTTCCCGTCCAATGGAACACTCTGAAGACGATCGCTACCACAGAGTGTGGCGAACGGGAAGTCATGACCAGGGTCGCTTTCGAATTGAATCGGAGGCGCTACAGCCACCTTCACCTGATTATGAACCTCAGCCACCATCACCATCGACCCCTCCCTCTCAATTGACCCTAACTCTCGAAATCGTCCTGGGTATATTATGCTGTGGTTGTCTATTTGCTGTCGTTCGCCGTTCCTGCTGCAACTATCGCACCCGCGCGGAACGCGCTGCTTCTTGTGAGGAGAGGCGCAACAGACGTGCGTATAGACGCGCTGCACGTAAGATTACTTGGCGGAAGTGGTGGCAGGGGAATTGGCGTGACCAAGCACGACGGATGGATTATGAGGAAAAGCAAAGCCTAATACAAAATCAGGAGAGCATCCTTGAAGAAGCTATGCAGGAAGAGATCAGGCAGCTCCGCGCTGCCCACGGTGTTATTAACGACCTGGTTAGCCAGGCAGAGGAGGGGCGTGTCGTCACTTACCCCCATAACTACCCTCATTACACGGAACACACATCCCAGATACCATGCTCTCCACTTTCGACAGCCTCGACATATCCACCAACTTCGATACCTGAAATCCCATCTCGCCCCCTTTCACGCACAGACAGCCTCCCGGGCTACCGCTCCGACACCTCAAACGAACCACCGGCCTATGAGTCAGATGAAGACGTATCTGACATGGTTCCCAACGGCTTCAGAAATTACTACCCATCCACTGCATCATCTACTGCTTCGCAGTGGACGCCCGACTCAAGCATAGCTGATGTGAGCCCGAGGCCCAGCGCGGATACCTTACGATATACAGAGAACAGTGAATTTGCGGAAACAACTGAGACTGGTGTCGGCGAGAAAAATTCCTATTTCGTTGTACCCAGATAATGGCGCTGCGCTGCTAAACGAACAGGGGGTTGCTGCGAGGCCAGGAACAATTAAACTAATATTGGTTTCTTCTTTAGCTTTCAGCTTATAAATGTATGCAGTTTGGCGCATTGCTTTTAATAAGGTATTCACTTTCTCTTTACGCATTATGCGCTTGTACAATTTTTGTAAGTATGGTCTCTTTGGGCGCGAATTTATTATTTTGTTTTTCATTAAGTGAGGGTGGCATGCCTTCTCCACCAGTCATCATACTTAAGCATCGCAGAAATACATTATCGGCGATTAAGTAGAGGAAACGTACAATACGAGAAATTACTACAAGAGCAGAAAGCTTTATTCGTGTCAAATCTTCAGCTGGTAGGATTGATATACTAGGATTTGACTAATGACCTCACCTCGCGTCGACAAAACTTAATGTGCAATGTTCTCCATTGGTTTATCAACATCGATATAATGTACAAGTTGGACCATTCCCATTCAGTTCTACACATATGCTACAGTGTTTGCTATTAGACCCTGCTCGGCTTACCGCCGTCTCAAATACCAATTGAATGCCAATTGACCAGTCTCTATATCGAATGGCGTTGGTACCTCGCCAAGCCCTGGTCGGGCAACTGGGTGCCTCAGGTACACAGCCGCACATATGTTCTGGTTGACCTCGAGGTACCTCGGTATGAAAGCAAACGCAGGCATGTAATCTCGTGGGCGCCAGGGCGTCGCGTAGGGTGCCGAAGCGTCCTTTTTGTTCCATGCAGATGTATGCTCGGATTCTAGTTTTAGCTTTTCAAAGGCAGCTTTGAGTTTGTTTTGGTCTTCCTGCGAGAGTAGGGATGTAGGCTCCTCTGACAGTGTTGCAGGGGCAATCTGTTTGGCATTCACCGCCTCTTTTAGAAAATTGAATTGTGTGTCAAGTGTCGATACGCTTTCGGGGCTGGCAGTCTTCCAAAGACTCAAAGCTTTCCTCACCGTCTGCCGAAAGGCACGGAACTTCTGTTTGTCCTTTGCCCCTACATCCTCCATCAATACCTGCTCTACATCTACCATCAGCGAATGCATGTGTTCCTTCAGTTCTGCTAATGTAGGCTCTTCGTGGGGCGTTGCAGGTGTGACTTCTGAGTGAGTGGTGGGCTGCGGGTTATTTTGACGGGCTGTAGCGCGAGCTGCAGCCTTCTCATTAGCAACTTTCCGGGCAGTGGAGCTGCGTTTCTTGGGAGCACCAGTTGCAAACATGACAGAGGATGGTTCGACCTGGAACATGTCTCCAGGATTGAGCATGTAGCCTGGGTATAGCATCTAATAGCCTGTTAGTTCTCTTCTCTAGTATTCATTAGATACCAAGGCCTCAAACCTTTTTACCATTGACCTTGACCAGCCCATGGACGACAAACTGCCTCGCCTGCCTAGCACTACTTGCAAACAGAGCTCTGAAGATGGCGGTATCCAATCGTCGCTCCATAGGATGATAGGCCATCTGCATGTATGGTGTCGTTGGAGGTGTGCGCACCCTGTCTTCCTTATCGGCACCAGCACCTCGTCCAGCTGCCTGTTCTGAACCATCATACCTGGCGAGGTACTTATGGTCCATGGGTACCACGGCTGGCAAACTTCTCCTGAACAGCCGCTTCCATTTCTTCTCTCGAATCTGCTCTCCATGATATGCACGCGTGGCCGACTTAGCGGACCATTTCTGCTGGAAGTATGTTTGGATAGCAACCGGCGGGGGTCTGAGTTGAGAGATGCTGTATAGAGACCAGCGTGACCAGTCCTGTCTAACTTTCTATCAAATGTTTAGCATTGAACAATGTCATCTCCGTTACTAGAAGCATGGCGCGCTTACCAGCTGCTTCAGCGAGTGAAATCTCGGCTTTTTTCTCATGGCTGTTGATGCTTAATTGGGGGTGAAGTGGAGGCGTTGGTATTGTTGCTCTTGGGAGGTTCTCGCTCTGCTTGACGACAATGGAGGCGCGCGGGCGCACGGACCGGCTCCAAAAAATCGCAAGCGCGCTAAACAGAGGCTCTCAGAGCTGCTCCCCACCACCACTACACTTTTCACCTTGAGCACGCGCTGAGGTTCTGCCTTAAGCCCAAACCCTCCAAGAAATTCGAAGCCACGCCCTGATCACTACCCCAAAGCTGAAGAGAAGTTAAGATGTCCGACACACAGCCCGCCGCAGAGGCCACCACCAACAACCCCGCCGAGCTCCCCAAGAGCGAAGACTCGGTCGAGATCAAGCACGATCACAAGACTGCAGGTTCTCCCAGAGTCGCCGAGGCCAATGCAATCGAGAGAGCACAGTCAGATGACAAAGAAACTACTAACGGTGCCCAAGAGGCCGTGAAAAGCACGGAGCCAATTGTTGAGAAAGATAAGAAGGGCAGCGGACCCAACGGTCGCAAGCACGATCGCGACGATAGGCGCAACGGAGGAAGGTTTAATAATCGCAAATCCAAGACGTGGGTGTATGCATCGTCTTTCTAAACCAGTTAGCTTACCTTGTGCCAGGCATAACGACGAGTTCGATAACCTTCCCGAGACTGATGATCCCGACGAGATACGCACTCAGGTAAGATTATGAATAACTCTGATTGATGCGCTGCCTAACATACCAAAGGTTGAGTTCTACTTTTCAGCCCAGAATCTCCGAACCGATCGGCATATGTTCCTTGAGCTCGATGGACCGAAAAACCGTCCCGTTTCCATTAAGCACATTAGCCAGTTCAAGCGCATGCGTCACTTCCAGCCTTACTCCGCCATTGTGAAAGCTCTCCGTGAAAGTGAGTATCTTATCGTTGTCGATGATGGAGAGTACAGCGGCACTGGCAATGAGGCCGTTAAGCGCAAGGAGCCCCTCGAGGTTCCCAGAGAAGATGACGACGACGCCAACCCACCAACCACCGTAACTCTCTTCGACCGTATGTACAGGGCAGCCGTTAACAATCTCGAGAACAGCGTGTATGTGAAGGGGTTTGCACCAAATGGAGAGAAGATCGGCCAAATTGCTCTCGAGCAGTTTTTTCGTCCTTTCGGCGCTGTAATGGTTCGCAAGCGCACCGATGAAGATATGTCTTGGAAAGGCAGTGTTTTCGTTGAATTTGACAATGCTGAATCTACCCGGCAGTTCTTGTCAATGGACCCCAAGCCACAATTCAACGGGAATGACCTTTTCATTATGTCCAAGAAGGCATACAGTGAGATGAAGTGCGAACAGAAGGGTATTATTCCTGCTTGGAAGGAAGGTGGGAAGCACACTAGTGCTCGTAGCGGTCACCGGGGTGGTTTTCAGGACCGCGGTCGCAGTCGCGGCCGTGGCCGTGGAGGCCGTGGAGGTCGTGGTGGGGGCAGGGACTTCAGTCGTCGTCGCGATGACCACCAGAATTCAAGGGGAAATGCTAACGGTGATTCGAAGAAGCGCAAGGTCGAAGCCTTTGAGGACGATGGAAGCCCAAAGCGTTCCAAGATCGAGATCAAGCATGATGAGTAGGCAACTACAGCTTGACTCCAGTTAACGCCTTACAAGAAGCATCATTCTCCGTATATCTCTGTTGGATGCTCTCGAGTTCTATGTATGCTAAGCGTTTCATTTGATGTCATCGCCCAGATGATGTTGAATGCAATAGCAGCAGTAACCTAGGAATTCGACGAGTAATTATTTGCGATGTTCAGGTTCGCATTTGGGGGCGTTCAAGGCATACCCATTTCATGGCTGTCATTAAGATACCATATCTGGTTGGGCGGCAGAACACACACTTTTTTCCTTTGATAGCATCTTGATATGTCCACTGTATAGATAGTCCACAGCTTCATATATTACATAGGCGAATAAGATGAAAATAACCTACCATAGTCGTCACGAACAGCATGACTTTGGACTTCTAGATTACGAGATTGAATAGAGAAAATATCAAGCAAGCAATTCAGTTTTTTAGGGGGCATAAAATGTACCGAAACTGAAACATGGTAAGTTCATTCGCTCAGACATGGGTGGTGGTCAGTTCATGTGTCGCCTCCGTTTTTTCCACGACTTAACTCCGAGTCTCCGACCAGCCTTACTTATTTGTAATGTCTCGTACTACGGTACGCCGGTACCCTTCTACGAGCCCGCTCTAATTTTTATGTCGCATGGGCTCCCGCTGTAACATAGTAGGTGTGGACAAGCACTATGAGGTTCTTTTGGGCTTTGCATGGACGTGTAAAGAGCACATAGAATCATGCGGCTAGGGCTGTAGTAATCGGCTGCACGCAAGTGACTGTAGGGATTTCACGGGCTTCAGTGCGCAGTCCAGCCTCCGCCCTTTCTAAATATCTGAATGTTGGACGATGATCCGGTGACGTCCCATGCTCTCGCCGGTGCCCAATCGAACGGTTTGGGTAGCTGTGTGCCAGATGGCTCTGTAGTCATCGAGGAACCTGCAACATTGTGAAGAGTCATAAGACAAGTATATTATAGAGACGACTGCCCGAATGCATAAGAATCACGAGCAGCTGCTAGGTAATTGCACACTGCGATGACTCTTCTCCCGGTGGCGCTGGGTTTTGGGTGAAAGGGCGGACAGGGCGCTAGTTCCCAATAAGCGAAGGTGCAGTCGCCGCCCCACCATCGCCCGCGCCTGCAAAACTCGACTGCCCTCCCGCCCACTTCCCTTCCCTCGCTCACCATCTCGTACCAGCACTGTGCCCCGGGGCCTTCATAAACAGTGACTGCCTTTGGTTTGCGCTGCCAGAGCACTCCACATCACCTTCTGCGCCTATTTAAACCACACAAGCCCCTCCGTGCAGGTGCGGGGTACTTGAACACTTCAAAACACACACTTGTCGAGTTGAAAAATCAAACACCACCACCAAAATGGTCAAGTAAGTACTCGTTCGGCCTCTGCTCTTGCGATTGCGACCACTTCTGGTTCCGTCCAGCGCATGCGATATTCGTATAGAAGATGATGCTAACACTGCGGCCAGCTTCACGGTCGAAGAGGTACGAGAACCCCGCACAGCGCCGCGCGACTCCACACACTATAGGAAAGTGAGCATTCAACTAACTACATTGGTAGATCCGTGCCTTGATGGACAAGGCGGCCAACATCCGTAACATGTCCGTCATTGCTCACGGTAAGCACTCGGCTCAGCCCCGCACGTAGAAAAGACACATGGCTAATATCCACACCAGTCGATCACGGAAAATCCACTCTTACCGACTCCCTCGTCCAACGTGCCGGTATCATTTCTGCGGCGAAAGCTGGAGAAGCCCGGTTTACGGATACGCGAGCGGATGAACAGGAGCGTGGTGTGACCATCAAGTCTACCGCCATCTCCCTGTATGCCACTCTTCAGGATCCTGAAGACCTGAAGGACATTCCTGTCAAGGTTGAGAAGAACGATTTCTTGATCAACTTAATTGACTCTCCCGGTCACGTTGACTTCTCGTCTGAAGTCACAGCCGCTCTCCGTGTCACTGATGGTGCTCTCGTTGTCGTCGACACCGTAGAAGGTGTTTGTGTCCAGACTGAGACTGTGCTGCGCCAAGCTCTTGGTGAGCGTATTAAGCCAGTTGTTATCATTAACAAGGTCGATCGTGCCCTTCTAGAGCTTCAGGTGACCAAGGAGGATCTCTACCAGAACTTCTCCCGTGTCATTGAGTCGGTGAACGTCGTCATCGCTACCTACTATGACAAAGCCCTTGGTGATGTCCAGGTCTACCCCGATAAGGGAACTATCGCTTTCGGTTCCGGTCTCCATGGTTGGGCCTTCACTGTCCGCCAATTCGCTTCGCGATATGCCAAGAAGTTCGGTGTTGACAAAAACAAGATGATGGAACGTCTTTGGGTAAGATCTACAAGTATTCTACTTGGATAACGTGCTGACCGCTGTAGGGTGATAACTACTTTAACCCCAAGACCAAGAAGTGGACCAAGAACGGAACCCATGAGGGCAAGTCCCTTGAGCGTGCTTTCAATCAGTTCATCTTGGACCCCATCTTCCGCATCTTCACAGCTGTGATGAACTTCAAGACCGAGGAAATCCCTGTTCTTCTTGAGAAGCTTGAGATCAAGCTCACTAGCGATGAGAAGGATCTTGAGGGCAAACAGCTTCTCAAAGTCGTCATGCGCAAGTTCCTCCCTGCTGCTGATGCGCTTTTGGAGATGATGATTCTGCACCTTCCTTCTCCTGTGACTGCTCAGAAGTATCGTATGGAGACTCTGTACGAGGGTCCTCACGACGATGTCAACGCTATTGGTATCCGCGATTGCGATCCTAAGGGTCCTTTGATGTTGTACGTTTCTAAGATGGTACCGACCTCTGATAAGGGTCGATTCTACGCTTTCGGACGTGTCTTCTCGGGTACCGTTCGTTCCGGTCTCAAGGTCCGCATTCAGGGTCCTAACTACGTCCCCGGAAAGAAAGACGACTTGTTCGTCAAGGCTATCCAGCGTACTATTCTCATGATGGGTCGTTTCGTTGAGCCTATCGAGGATGTGCCCGCTGGTAACATTCTAGGTCTTGTTGGTGTCGACCAGTTCTTGCTCAAGTCCGGCACTCTCACTACTAACGAGACAGCACATAACCTCAAGGTTATGAAATTCTCTGTCTCCCCTGTCGTGCAGCGATCCGTTGAGGTCAAGAACGCCCAGGATCTTCCCAAGCTCGTGGAAGGTCTTAAGCGTCTTTCCAAGTCTGACCCTTGTGTTCTGACCTACATCTCCGATTCTGGTGAGCACGTCGTTGCTGGTGCTGGTGAGTTGCACTTGGAAATCTGCTTGAAAGATTTGGAGGAGGACCACGCTGGTGTGCCTCTGCGTATCTCCGATCCTGTTGTGCAGTACCGTGAGACTGTCAACGGCACTTCCAGCATCACCGCCTTGTCCAAGTCGCCTAACAAGCACAACCGTCTTTATGTCACTGCTCAGCCTTTGGATGAGGAAGTTTCTCGCGCCATTGAGTCCGGCAAGATCGGCCCTAGGGACGACTTCAAGGCTCGTGCCCGTATTCTTGCCGATGAGCACGGCTGGGATGTCACTGATGCTCGTAAAATCTGGTGCTTCGGTCCCGACACCACTGGTGCCAATTTGCTTGTGGACCAGACTAAGGCCGTCCAGTACTTGAACGAAATCAAGGACTCCGTTGTCTCTGGTTTCCAGTGGGCTACCAAGGAAGGTCCCGTTGCTGAGGAGCCTATGCGATCTATTCGTTTCAACATCATGGACGTTACTCTGCATGCTGATGCTATTCACCGTGGTGGTGGTCAGATCATCCCAACCGCCCGCCGTGTGCTGTACGCTGCTGCTCTCCTCGCTGAGCCTGCTCTTCAAGAGCCCGTGTACCTGGTGGAAATTCAAGTGCCCGAGCAGGCTATGGGTGGTATCTATGGTGTGCTTACCCGGAGGAGAGGTCACGTATTCGAAGAAAACCAGCGTGTTGGCACTCCCCTGTTCAACGTCAAGGCCTACCTGCCTGTCAACGAGTCATTCGGTTTTACTGCTGATCTTCGATCCAACACTGCTGGTCAGGCCTTCCCTCAGATGGTGTTTGACCACTGGCAGATTCTTCAGGGTGGCTCGCCACTTGACAACACCACCTTGCCTGGTAAGATCGTTGCTGAGATGCGGAAGAGGAAGGGTATCAAGGTTGAGGTGCCCGGTGTTGACAACGTAAGTCTATATAGACTGCCTATTCCCAAGTGTTTTGCTAACTTCGCATGTAGTACTATGACAAGCTATAGAGGAAATCTCTCAAAAGTGCTAGATTTCCTTTATCATCAAATTCGGGGCAAAGAGTAGTCCTGGGTCTGCTTGCAAACGCTGGTTACCAGTTTAGGTAGCATCACGATAAAAGTTCCCTTTAGGGAGCAGCCAGCACGATGGAATGATCTGGACAGTTGGCTTCCGATTGCAGGTGTCTGTGGGGGATTGAATTACAGACATAGATAATGATCCTGTTTCCTTTACATGTTCTTTTGTGATGTGTAGTGTTGATAGAAATCGAGACTGCATTTCATCGAACTTTTGACAAATCTCATTATGGGGTGGACAAAGACAGCCCATTGTTCAGGGCCATTCAACATATGATACACGCTAGGCACACTTGATTGGCTAAAGGTCTGCCTGGAGCGCTGCAGGGCGGGGTGCATAATCGGCTGTCGCGGGGCGTGACGCGCTAAATCGGAGGGCGCGCTCAGTCACTTTTTGGAGGGTGTTCAGTATCGCCTGTCAACTCCGCAACTCCACTCCGCACGCGCCTCACAGGCTCAATTGTACATTTCTAGTTTCGAAAGAGGGTGGGACGTGAGGGAGGTGCAACCATGTTATTGCAAGAAGAAGATAAACCGGCTTTCAGAGAGTGGTTGCTGCCGAAGCTGGCGACCATGTAGGCTTTGCCATGGGTTGGGATGCCCTTGCTAACAAGTCACTGACGGCACTAGATCAGACGCAGAAGCCACTGTTCTGGCTGACTTTGTTGTCGTGCTTTTGTCTGCCCATGGTCCAAAGGAGGAAGTCAAGCGCGCCTGCGCAGAGGAGCTGTCGGATTTCCTTCATGAAGGTGAGCTCACGAGCTGCCCACCCGCGGCTATGTCGTAGGGAATAATAAGCTAAACAAATCAGATACAAAGGCTTTTGTTGATAAAGTTGTGGCCGTTATTGAACAGAAGAATTGGGCTTCTGACCTGGAATCGATCAGTCGCACGCGACCTCCCTCCATCTCCCGCCCCTCTTCTACCGCCTCTACCGACGCGCAATCTCAACTTCCAGTGAACTCGATAGAGATAGATCCACAAAGCTTTGGAAATCAAAAAAATGTACCGACACGACCACTTGCCGATCGCGTCACCGGTCCAGCATCGTCTCTTCAGCAAAACGAAACGAGTAATCCTCAGGATTTCAAGCAAAATAAGAACAAAAAGCGTAAATTGTATGAGTGGGAATCTGGCCACTCGACTAATGGCATAAACAAAAATTTAGACTACAGAGCCGGCGATGAGCGACCCCGGAAGCAAACAGTATCTAGGGTTGGAGGACATACCCACGGTGTGCTGGCCATGGGAAGTAGCTCCATGCCAAACGCCGCATCCTCGTTTTCAAACTCCTTCGCAGCCCTTCCACCGGTAACCACGTTTCCGGCTGGAGACATCAATGGTCAATTCGACGTTTTCGCGATCATGTCCTCTATGATGAATATAAATGCACTGGATGGGAGATCACCCAATCAGCTACTTAACCCTCCACTTCACTCGTATAGTGCAGCTCAATCTTTCATCACGGGTGCTAAGGCAAGTTGTCCGGACTATGAGACGAAAGGATTTTGTCTGCTTGGAACCATTTGTCCCTATCAGCATGGGGACGCAGTAGTAGTGCCGGCAGTGCCTGAATATGATCCGAATCAATCATTTCTAGCAGGACCTCCATCTGCCCGTGGTTATCGGACATCCGGTAGAGGGAGTAATCGCCATTCTCATACGACCTCAAGGCACTCAACATGGAATCATGCTCGGGAAACTTCCTTAAATGAAAAGCCACCTGAACAGGATGATCAGACACTGGTGGTTGAGCAAATACCACTAGAGCGATTTGGCGAAGCAGATGTTCGGGACTTCTTCTCGCAGTTTGGCAAAATTCTCGATGTTCGGATGCAAGCGTACAAGCGCATTGCCATTGTCAGGTTCAGTAATCCTATTGCTGCACGGCGGGCCTACGAAACCCCACAAATGGTTTTTAATAATAAATGTGTCAAAATCCACTGGTATTCGCCAGAACAATTGCCACGGAGGCTTGGCACAAACGGGGTCCGAGTCAGTCAGCCAACCGACAAAGACATACCAGAAATGTACAGGGAGCATGATGACATGGTCGATCTGGAGGCGTTCAACAGACAGCAAGAGGATTTTCAGACGATCTTTGAAGAAAGATGCAGAAAGATCAAGAGACTGACGCTTGAGTCCGAAAGGATTGCCCAGCAAATTAGGACCAAAGATGAAGAAGCTGATACCCTCCGCTTGGAAATGGTGGAATTGGCCCGGTCAAAAGGTATCGAAACGATTAACAAGAGATTTCAGGGCGGAGCTTTAGGCGACGGGCCATTGTCCAGCGACCTGGCCAGGCTGCAAGCTAAAGCTGCAAGCTTATTCGCACAGGCTGGGAATCATGCCAACTTACAGAACGGAGGCTCTGGTGTCAGATACCCTTCATGGAGGGGCACGTACTGGGGCCGGGCCTGGGGCAGCGGTAGAGGGCGTGGAAACAGAAGACATGCTGGTGTTAGGAGGCTTGATAACCGACCAAAATGCATTGGCATTGCTGGGGTCGAACCAGGTTCGAGCAAAGACATGCGGTTGCGAGAATTCTTAGATGTGGGTTGCCCAAGGGCTTTTTTTGTCAGCAGCTTCCTAACCACTGTAGGAGTTTGACGGATGCACGAACATTGAGCATCAAGCGGGAGGTTCAGATGTATTGGTGGCCGGCTTCGAACAGCGCTACCAGGCGGAGATAGTAAGCTTCCAAGTTCCCTTTTCTCAAGGCATAACTAATGCAAACCAGTTCCTAGATGAAATACATCGAGTCCCTAGTGTTGAGATGTCGGATCTATCTTGGATCCCAAGTAACCATTCTGGGGGTTCTCAACACAGCGAGCCCTACGTGCTCTATGGAGACACGGGCGACGAAGCGTCAATTGGCGACGAGCAGGAGAACAGAGCCGTGATCAAAGTAGAGGAGCAGGCAGACGTAGATTTTGATATTGCCGACGATGCCGATCAATGGCTGTAGAACTGCGGAGCAGAGGTTTGGGAGTAAATGATGGCTTCGGCGCGCACGCTGCAGATGGGAGTCGACTATTGTGAGAGGGCGTATGTACTAGCAGGCCGAATCATGATGCCGCATGCAAGCGGCAAAGTTTATGCTTAGGAAAGAGATGACACACAGCATGCAGCGCAGCGCAGCGCAGCGTGAAATGCAAGTCGCAGCCACAGAGCGCCGAGTCCGAGTCAATCATCAGGCTTGAGAGCCACGCGAGTATCGGGCTGGGACTTCCGTTCGGGGTCTAAGCCTAATCAGGTCAGGCGCAGACCACAAGTTTGATTGCCCCCTCGCAACTTCTTTAAACAGAGCTAGATGCCCCATCGCGCAATTGGTGCCGTCGCGTGCATTTCCCCTGGGCAAACTCCACCCGCTCGCTCTTTTTCACTTCATACTGCGTGTTTGTTCCCGTGCGACCGTCCTCAGGATGGCTGTTAACGCGAGTTTTGTCTCGCCTACGGCAGACGCAAAGGTCGCACACATGGTCGCTTCATTCGATGCCAACGGCCTCCTGGCTACTATGATGAACAACTTCAGCGGCTGGAAACTCGTCCTGACGCTGCTCATGCTCGCTATCGCCTACGACCAGTGTGAGTTTCCTTCCAACCATTGTATCGCGCTCCGCTAATCGTCCCAAGTCAAGTACATTTGGAACAAGGGCTCGATTGTCGGCCCAGCTTGGAAGGCTCCTTTCTTCGGCCCATTCCTCGATTCCGTTAACCCCTCCTTTACCAAGTATCACGCAAAATGGGAGTCAGGACCCCTGAGCTGTGTTTCGGTTTTCCATAAGTACGTTTGCGATAATGTCGCCTTTGTCGCGCTTTTGTACACTGACACTCACACAGGTTCGTCGTTATTGCCTCGACACGTGATATGGCCCGCAAGATATTCAACTCGCCTACATTCGTTAAGCCTTGTGTGGTAGATGCCGCGTACAAATTGCTCCGTCCACAGAATTGGGTGTTCCTTGACGGCCGAGCCCACGTCGACTACCGAAAGGGTCTTAACGGTCTTTTCACTCGGCATGCGCTTGAACAATACCTGCCAATTCAGGAGGATATCTACAACAGTTACTTCGCTAAGTTCGTGCGGATCACAAAGCATAACAAGGGTAAAGCGGTGCCATTTATGCCCGAGTTCCGCGAGCTGCAATGTGCCTTGAGCTGTCGGACTTTCGTTGGTCAGTATATGACTGAAGAAGCGATCAAGAAAATTGCAGACGATTACTATCTGATTACAGCCGCTTTGGAGCTTGTCAACTTCCCCATTATTCTTCCGTTTACGAAGAGTTGGTATGGTAAGAAGGCGGCAGACATGGTCCTAGATGAGTTCTCGCGATGTGCTGCAAAGGCAAAGATTCGCTTGGCTGCTGGGGGTGACAACAGGTGCATTCTCGACTTTTGGGTTTCTTCGATGATGGAATCTGAAAAGTACCGCCAACGGGTGGCTGGTGGGGAAAAGGTACCTGACGCTGAGAAACCATCCATGCTCATCCGTGACTTCAGCAATTTTGAAATCGCCATGACCCTGTTCACCTTTCTTTTCGCTTCTCAAGATGCAACATCGTCTGCTTGCACCTGGCTGTTCCAAATCATGGCGGATCGCCCCGAGATTTTGGACAAGGTACGCGAGGAGAACATCGCTGCTAGAAATGGCGACATCCACGCACCAATTAGCTTAGATGCGCTCGAAAAGCTCAGCTGGACCAGGGCTGTTGTCAAGGAAACTCTTCGCTACCGCCCGCCCGTCATAATGGTTCCTTATGTGGCGAAGAAGGACTTTCCTATCACCGAAAACTACACAGCGCCCAAGGGCTCCATGGTCATCCCCACTACATACATGGCTCTTCATGACCCAGAGGCATATCCCAGCCCGGATTCGTTTGTACCGGAGCGATGGATCACTGGTGATGCGGATCAGCAAACAAAGAACTGGTTGGTATTTGGCACAGGTCCCCATTATTGTCTAGGACAAACATATGCCCAGGCCAACCTGATGCTTATGATTGGCAAGGCCAGTATGATGTTGGATTGGAAGCATCAAATCACTGATAAGAGCGAGGAAATCAAGGTGTTTGCTACAATTTTCCCTATGGTAAGCTCAGGGATGCAACTCGATGTGACCAGTTTCGCTGACAAGGAACAGGACGATTGCCTTTTAGCCTTTTCGGAGCGTGAAGCATGAGCATCTATCTGTACTTGCTCTACAACCCGCTTCTGTGTGGATTTAGCGTATGCATCCATGGTCTGGAGTCTAAAATTCCCATCTATTCTTGAAGAAGAAGCCTGTATGCACACATGCTTCATCTTGTTTTTTAACTGTAATGATTCGAAGGAAGGTGCCCCTTGGATAGCAGCTAGGCAATCTTCATGCGCAGTGGATCTCAAGGGGGCGGCCGGAGGCGCTCAAAGACGTAGTAATAGTGCCATATTAAGCGAGTGGCATGATGTAAATAAGGAATACGTAGAAATGGAACAGGAAACTTAATAAAAGAATTGAAGCAGTGTTCGATGCTAAGCCTAAGTGGTGCTGCATATAAGATGATCGGCTGACAGGACAAAGGCATGGGGAGCGGGTTGTGACGAGTTTACACGGCTGGGAGCTATGACCAGCACGTTTCAATGTCGGCAGAACCTATACTTCCGTGTTCATTCACCTCAACCCCGAGACAGGTTGCGCCGAGCGTTGGAGTTTACGGATGGGGGCATAAGATCGAACCCTATAGTCGCCCCAAGTGCAACAGCCGCTATCTACACCTCCCGAACCCTTCGACTCTTCTTGCACAACTGAATAACGCTGTGGCCATGGCGCCCACGTCGCCTGCAGATCCCACACCCGCAAATCCAGGCCCCGTTGGACCGCAACCATCTTACATTGAAGTTGCAAAGCCTTACATTCTTCAATCCTCGATTCAGAAATGCCTTTCCGGACTTTACATGACAGATGCGAAAGAGGACATGGTGCGTCTACAGGGTGTCGCATACATCGACCAGGTGCGGCGCGCGCTCCAGCTGCCTGTGCGTACCTTCAACACAGCGGTCATGTATTATCATAAATTTCGGTTGCTGCATTCCGACAGCGAATATAGCTGGGAAGCAGCCGCAGCTGCGGCGCTGTTTACCGCGTGCAAGATTGAGGACACACTAAAGAAGAGTAGAGAAGTACTTGCGGCACATTGGAACAGCAAGGTTGGTGTTGGGGAGCAGCTGAGCAGCGACGATCCGGTATGTTGCATTGTATCGTTCTAAGTCAAGGATAGGCGCGAGGCTAATATTGGAATATGCACAGAGATTCGAAAATCATTCCAAGTTGATCTTGGGCCTTGAGAGATTGATGCTTGAAAGTGCAGGCTTCGATTTTAGAAGCCGGTATCCCCAAAAACTCATGGTCAAGCTGGCACGAAGTCTGGGATTTGACCGAAACAAGGAGGCCAAGACTGCGTGGAATCTCAGTGTCGATATGTACAGGACTTTCATACCCCTTAAGCAGACAACATCCACAATGGCTATTGCATGTCTTGAGTTGGCGGCAAGGCTGCATGGGATTGACACGAACACGGTTGTCAATACAGGACCGTGCCGATATAACAAGTGGAATACCAGTCGAGCCGAAATCATGGGTAAGTCATGGCGGAACTCAATCCATCGAATCGTGCTTACAACAATATAGAAGCTCTTCTTGACCTCTTGGACCTTTACACTCACCACCGCGGCTCCACCTCCGTCGGCCCTCTCTACTCACTTGAAACCTTTATTAATATTCGCATCACCCTCAACCAGGAAGCATCTGCAGCACATATCCCTCGTTATGCCAACTACGCCTCTGCATTGTTAGCCCCAGATGTACACGCTCCTTCAAATGGAACTAAGTTCCGTAACGGTTTTGATTCCACCTCGCCACTGACTCCTGCCACTCCCGTCACCCCGGGCACGATATCTCCAGGCACAGCGCAGCCGCCGAAAAGTGCGATTGGCATTAGGGGACAGAATGGGACCGTGAGGTTCATGCTCGATGCTAAGAGGGCTCAAGATGAGAGGCGAGAAGTAGATAGGTACCGGAAGGCTGAAGAGGAGGAATATGAGGTTGAAGTACCCAATGAGTCGGAGCGAGAGGATGATCACGAACGTGGGAAGGATCGGATCCGTGACCGTGACCGAGATCGGGACTGGGATTGGGAAAGAAGGAGAATGCGTTGAATTAGTCTGCTGTTTTGTTTACTTTCTACTGTTTCTCATTTGTCACGACTACTCCCCCTTAAAGAGACTCGCAATTCATTGCGTATTGCTGACATCGGGTGAAGCTCGATCAACCAAGTCAATATAAGACACGTCCGTGTTGCGATACCAATTTCGTCAGGCGAATTGCGTAATCAAGGCACAGCAGAGCGAGGAAGAGAACGAGGCCGAGGCCACAACAGAGAACGAGTCCGAAGAAAAATGAACTGAGTGGAAGATATTAACAACGTACTAGTAGAGCGCGACAGAGGAAGAGGGCTGGAAAGAAATACTAAGTTAGAAAGTTGCCAGGGGTCACTGTGTATGTCGCGATGTGTTGGCCGAAAAGGCGGCTGCTATAAAGATGGAGTCTACCTCAGTTTGACAGTTTTTGTGCACCTAATTGTTATTGCGCTGTATGGTTCATGGACTATACTGCACAAGGCAAGTACTACGGGCGACGGCATTTTTATTTCATTAGAGACAGGCTCGGCCTTGAACGTGGTTCCGTGCCATTCGTGCCGTTGCGGCGTCAGGAAGCACACAATAACCATATTATACAAAATCTCGCCCGTCGACGAAAGAAGCAAATATTAAGGGTGCACACCACCCGGCGGGGAGTGGACATGCAGCCACAGACATGTAAGGAATAGCCATCTTTCACCCTGTACATATTTGACATGTTGCAGTGACAGCTGATCACTTGTCTATTGGGTCCGATGTTGAAGCGAGACTGAGACAGAAGACCAGTTTATATATCGTCCGACTGTAGCAATGCTGTACTTGTTCTGCTTCGTTGGTAGAGCCAGCATGGACAACGCAAGACTCATCAGCCTCGAAAACGAGCTAGTAATGGAAGGCTACGACTGTAATGGCATCCTCTCCATGTCCTATATCAGCTATGTTCTCTTTAAGATTTGAAGCAATATGTCCTGCAAGTGGATGGTCCCAGGCTGATTCCTGTCTCTCAGCTCGTTGAGTTTCCGCATTTATTCTATTAGCACCGCTTTTATTCACAACAAAGCCACCCTGTCAGGTGTCTGGTTCCTACTGGGCATGTTTGAGTCGAGTCTGCTTCTTGGTATTGCCCATCATCTTTCACGCTGGTATCGAAGGTCAGAGCTTACCTTTCGTCTGACTCTTTACATCGTCATGACATCGCTAGCTAGCGCTTTTGGCGGTTTGCTTACGTCTGGGATTTTAAAACTAGATCATTGCAGGTCACCGCACAGATGGCACATAGTCTTTGCGATCGAGGGGGTCATTGCATGTGTGCTTGCTCTTGTATCCTTTTCACTTTCACGGATTATCCTAAAACGGCGAGACGGTGGATGAAGAGGAGAAAACACGCTATCGCTTGCGTAGTTGGCCAGCATGGCAGTGCAGTAGCAGCAGTAAGATTTAGACTGGACACATCCTACATTTCAGCAGTAGCCATAGAGGAAAATCCAACCAAGTCGATTCAGCCCGGCAAGAAATTTGATGTTTACTGAAGTATGCAGGTCCTTGGAGAAGCAAAAAAGGCTGAAGTAAAACAACCGAATACCGCTACAATAAGTCCCTCGAAAACTCATATCTTACTTTCTACCCTATCTAGAACTTTTGTAAAATGGCACTGAAAATTTTTGTTTTTACCTTACTGCCCCTGTTTATAACACTTCGAAAAGGCCCCCAGCAAAGGACGATTAATCAGGTCTAAATTTCGTTTCTATGAGAGGGTAGCTTTCATGGTCGCTAATTGCCGCCGAGACCAGTGACCGCATCGTGTTCCCCGCAAGCTTCCAAACCTCGGTTCCTCTCAGGCCCTTGTCATCTTCTATCTAGACAATCACCATGAAACATTTACGCTTCAGCCAACTCTCTGCACTCACTCCTATCCTTAAAATTCCACGTACTGTTCCCGAAGAACTAAAGCACATCCCGTCGTCCTAGCCATGCCGTCAGCAATTGCTATCAAGCAGGCACCGGGAAAGCCTGGCGACGTTTACTACCCCCTGGAGAAGATTACCATACCCGACCCTCAGCCTAAGGAGGAACAAGTGAGCTGCCCATAACTCATTTTTGGAAACCTGCTAATTTGATTGTCAAGGTCGTCATCACTCTTACTGCCGCTGCGCTAAACCACCGTGACTTCTTCATCCGCCAGCACCTCTATCCTGGCACAACCTTCGGCGTACCGCTTCTTGCTGACGGCGTTGGTATCGTCACACGTACAGGCTCTTATCCGGCTGCTAGAAAGTGGCTCAACAAGCGCGTCATTCTGAACCCAGGGACGGGGTGGAAAGATAGCCCTGAGGGCCCTGAGCATCCCAAAGGCTATGCAATAATGGGAGGAACAAAATTTAACCCTGCAGGTACACTAGCAGATATTGTGACACTGGATGCGGACGAGTTGGAGGAGTGTCCTGAGCATTTGAGCGACGAGGAGGCTGCAAGTCTGCCGTTGACAGGGCTGACCGCGTGGAGAGCCTTCTTCACGAAAAGCGGCAATGCGGTCGCGGGGAGGAATATTTTCATCACGGGCATTGGAGGTGGTGTTGCGCTTATGGTGCTGCTGTACGGCGTAGCGCAGGGTTGCAATGTCTATGTATCAAGCGGGAACCAGGAGAAGATTGACAAGGCAATAAAGTTGGGAGCAAAAGGTGGCATCATCTACAAGGAAGATGGATGGGAGAAAAATCTGCAGGTTTTACTACCAAAGGACCGTCCATATTTGGATGCTATAGTGGATGGAGCCGGTGGCGACATTGTAGCTAAGGGCGCTCGTCTCCTCAAAGTATATTTCCGCCCTATGCTCTCCACGCTCCTGAAAATTAACGTTTTCTTAGGCTGGGGGCATCATCTCCATCTACGGAATGACCATCTCCCCCAAAATGCCCTTCCTCATGGCCGCCGTCCTCAAAAACATTGAAGTCCGTGGCTCGACAATGGGTTCGCGCAAAGAGTTTGCCGACATGGTACAATACGTGCGCGAGAAGAAACTCAGGCCTATCGTGAGCAGGAGCGTGCACGGAATGGACATTGCGCAGCTGGATAGTCTCTTCGAGGACATGAAGAACGCGACCCAATTTGGAAAGTTGGTGGTTACTCTGGGAGAAAACAACAAAGCGAGTAAGTTGTAGAGCTACAAGCGTACCGTAGAGTCTTCATTAAATGGGGCAGGTGCGAGTGTACGTGTTTGAAAGAAGGACTTTGCGCATCAGTGCATGATATTGCTGTTAGCCTTGAACCTGTGTATTAGATGAACATACTAGTCCAAGTGAGCCACCATGCATTATGCCACACTGGTTAAAAAAATTGTGATACATGTCGCACCAAGTTCATCAGCTTGCCATATTGTATCAAATCTTTGAATAAGGTATACAAGCCAAGTAATAGCATCCTCCGCTATCGCACCTGTTAACAATACCTCATCTCGCCCCCTTCCTTTCTCTCTTGAAACAGGCAAACTCTATTTTCGTTCCCTCTCGTAGCTCCTTCAGCACGTCCTTCAATACCTTCAGTTCCTGCTGCAACCTTACCCTTGCCTCGTTATCCGTCTTCCCATCAAGAACCTGATAGATCTCTGTCTGTACCTGGCTCGCCTTGTCCGTCGTGTAACTGGCAAGCGTCTGTGCCATAAACTCCACGTCTAGCGTAGCCTGCATAAGTGCACTCAGTCCAATGTTAGGTAGCCTTGGAGATGAGAAGGTCTGAATTAGTGCTTGTGTTGTCGACTCAAAAAGAGCACGCAGAATACGTGGCGTTAGTGGTGGCGAAGTTGTTGATACTTCTGTGTGGACAATAACAAGGGAGAGAAGAATGGTAAAGACAAAAGGTGAGGGTTCGCGCTTTGCCACCGATTGTCCTGGCTCAGGTTCAGGAGCCCATCTTGGACTGAAGATACCCATCTCGATATTTCCGGCTATGCGGGCAGCGTGCGTCTTTGTGTATGACTTGAAGAGCTGGGCATCTAATTGAGAAAGAACGTCGCGAATGCGTGCTGTTTCATCAGTAAGCTGGACCGAGAAGAGGTTTTCAAAAGTGGTGAGAAGTTGGGGCGTGATCTCTGTCTGGAAAGCAGCCATGTTGGATAGAGTGAGAAGTAGACGAATGGGCTACGAGAATATTAGCAATTGAGAGTTGTGCAGTACATGTCGAGACAGACCTGCTTGTTGGCGTCAACCTTCCCCCAACCCCCCTCGTCACTCTCTTCCATGCTAATTGTCAAGTCATCATTCTTAACCTCATATTCCTTCCCTAGTGCTGCCCTTCCTTTTTCTGCACATTCTACCATTCCGCTTAATGTCCTATATAAGCTCATAACAAATTGACTCCTGACCATCTGTAATAGCTTGTTGCTCGGTGGAACAAGAACATCCACGGGTGTCTTGCTCGAGGCCTCAACGTACATGATTTTCTGCAGATTATTAAGTAGAAAACTTTGCACAGCAAGGAAGCGTGATGGCATAGTAGTTATGTCTTTGCGATCAGCATCCCGTGTCCAGTCCTCAAGAACCTTGAGATTTTCAGCATCAGTATTCCAGGCAGCACATACTGCCTGCACACAGCGCTCTCGCACGCCCCCGACTAGAACGCGAAGTGCTTCATCGACGCGTGCCGACAAGCCAGTCTCCTTAAGGTCGAGAGATGCCAGTTCGTTAGCTGCAGTACCAATCAGGACCAAAGTCTTAGCCAGATGATGCGAGCCTGACAGCGCATTTGAGTGTGGCGGCCAGAATGCGTATTTCTCCCATGCATCGCCCTTCTTTGGTGAGGGAGGTGGTGCATTGTTGGGGTCAAAGCGGAACTTGGAACCCATCGTAGGACTAAGTGCTGCACTTAGCGGGGTTCTTGGGGTAGTTGGTGTGGGACTCGTCGGAATTGGTGAGTAAAGCGCAGAGATATCCTCAAGGGGTGGCTCGGCAAAGAATGAGTAGAGATGCTCCCGGATGATGTTGATCAGTTCAACTACACCCTTTTCTAGTTCAGTGATTTGGTTCGGCGAGAGCTTGTGATGTACCGAAGACTGATTGTTAAAGCCTAGAGGAAGGGATTTCTGGGCTTTTCCCTCGGTGAATGACTGAGCGATTTCCCAGTATTCAACAATCTCACCGAGCAAGCCTCCATTAGCAGCCAGGAGTGCTGTCATGATCAGATTCATATGTTCCCAAAATTCAACAATTTTAGGCCCGTCCAGTTTCGCAGGCTCAATGGAGATCTTGTTATTCGTAGGGACAGCCTTCAGATGCTTTGACAGCGTCTTTAAACTCGACTTTGGTTGTGTTCCTAGCATACGCCTAAGAAACTCGATTTCCACTCGGGATCGATCGCAAGTTTCAGTCAATCTCTTCTTTAAGAACTCGTATCTTGAGAGTAGCCACACCCATATCGGGCTGTCCTCAACACCCAACTCCAGCATAATGGAGATGAGTTCCAAATACTGTTCTGTTTTCGCTTGCTCGGTACCAGCCTCGTGCTTTGAGAAATGTGTAGCTGTAAGGCGCTTCCACGCATCCCTCTTGAACGCTTCTACTTGATGCTCGACGTCTGCCCACATTCTTGCGGTGACAATAATCTGGTGGATCTGTCCATCTGCCAATGGCGCTTTTGAATAGTCAGCCTGCTCGACGATGTATCTTGCATCCTCAGCAAATTTCTGTGCTCTCGTATACTCTTCCACAATCGTCTCATGATCTTTTCTCCGGATCGCGTCATGAATTGCAGACCCAACTTCAAATAGCCCGCGATTCTTCTCTACAGACGCGAGGATCTCTTTGAGAGTGTCTTCTTTATCCTTCCCACCTAGTGCTGGACCCCATACCTCTTCGGCTTTGACCGCCACCTCAGTCAGCGGCACCTTGATTCCGTGTACCCCATATTCGCTCTCCTTAATTAGGGCGTTCTTCCTCTTTTCACCGTTAGCCTTAGCCACAGCGGCAGGGCTCAGGGTTGTGCTTGTCTGTCTTGATCTCGACGAAAAGCTACTACGGCTAGCTCCCCTCGAGTGACCAGGACGGCGTTGGGGACTACTTGGCGGTTCCGGAGCATCCTGCCCGTCCGCTCGCATCTCACTATATACCCGGTCGATGGTGGCTTTTGCGCCGACGAAACGCTCGAAGTTAGCCTCGACGAGCACCTTCAGAGAGGCTGACTTCTTCTCGATGCTGCGAGAGAGAAAGTCTAGTCCCGAGAGTAAAGAATCGGTCGATGCGGAGCTATGCACTTGTGAGAGGAATAGCGAGGGCGAGAACGTGGTAGAGCTAAGAAGGAATCTGTTCCCTATTTAAAATGTTAACACACATCACGAGCTATGGTATCACCACATACTCAGTTTCACGTCATCCTCAACTGGCAACCCTCTTTGTCTCAAAATCTGTACCACGCTTGGGAAAGTTCCCAGAGGGTCCTGCTCATCCTTCTGTACCAAGTTGTCCACACCGTCTTTCGTCTTCTCTACGCCCTCTCTTTTTCTCGAAAAACTACCACCTGTCTCTAAAACGCTAAATCTACTCTTGCTCCTCCGCATTGGCTGCAATGTTGGCGGTTGCTGAGAAGGTGCGTCGGAATCGGAATCGGAACTCTGGTCCTTCTCTTCCGGCCATTGCGCTGGGAAAAGAGACGGAATATTGTATTTGTTCAGAAGTTGCGTCTCGACCGAATCCATGGCAGGCAACGTTGGAGGGCTCGAGATTCGAGTGGGCGACATTGATATGTTGAGGTTGCGCTTAAGTCTGAGACACGGGTTGCGATAACCAATCACAGACATTCATGGCTTGGCACGCAACCCTCTGCCGCTTTGTGATTGACGTTTATGACCTTACCGACACGCTCAGCTAATTAATATATCCGGTTTTTTGAATTGATGCATGGAAAGAGGACTATATACAAGGTAAAGAATCTCAATAAAACAGTACTACCCCTGTTATAAATACCCAAAAGGTTGCCTTATGCATACAAGACCAAAAAACAACAAATATATATATAGAAAGCCGTCTAGGTTTGCAAGAAAATGTAGAGCCTAAATAGTATAATGATATAATGTAAGAATTAGACTACATTAGACTATGAGGTAATATTCTTTTGGAATCGTAGAAATTGGATAGACGGCAGCTGACCTAAGAGTATTTCGGATAATAGTTTGGAAAAATTTATTGCTGTGCTCTAAAGTCGATTTAAAAATACCTAAGACTATGTGAACTTAACTCAGATGATATAACGAAACCAAGGGTAGGTGACTATTAAGTCGGCTACACGCCCAAATACTCCGTAAATGCTCGGAATCTGGTGGCAACATGAAGTCTCTAAGCGCCGACCCAGAATCAAACAAGAACGATAGGCTTAAGAATCCGCAAACGGAGTGTTGTCTCGACCCGAGAATCGAAGCAGGTCTGAAGGACCACCCTCATCACTCATATCTACGTCGCCATCAATTTCCTCAATCGATCGCTTAGGCTTAAGAATAGAGCCTTGAGGCAGTTGCAGACTGGCCAGTGGATTATGCGGACCAATGCTCTTTGCTAATGACTTCTGTCGCTCGGAAATTGATCTCTCGACTGTGCGTCTTGCCGATAATATATCCCAGTAAGAACGAAGCATGTTTTTGATGCTGTCGTCAAAGTTCACGCAAAAGCGTTGGGTTTGGCACACCTGCATGCTCTTGATGTGATCGAAATCATCCAGGGTCTCCATAAGATAAGCTGCCACAACAGCAGCAGCCTTCTCGTTACCAGACTCGCAGAATACCAGCACTTTTCCGAGCCGCGGGCTGCCTGTAGCTTTAGTGAATTCCCTAAGTCTACTCAGATGGCGGTTGATGAATTTGGTGATATCGGACAGTTGTCTAATCAATGCATGGTAGTCTGCTGCCTCAATAGTCGCCACTTCTTGGCAAGATTCTGTCGCAGCTTGTATGGCTCCAGTCATGCTGTTAGGGCGGGATCTGATGGCCAACACCATGGTCACCTCGGCTCTCCTCAACCATTCTCGGTCCTTTGCCGCTGTCAAGGGTCCAAGATACAGCCAGGGTAGGATCATTTGTGCTTGTCGCCTCCGATCGTAAGACCATTCAAGCAGTGTATTCTTTTGTATTGTACTTTCGAGGTTCAGTTCCTTCAAAAAACTGACATCGATGTCTTCCTCCGCGGTGCTTGCGCCTGTAATATGTAGTTCGGGAACCTCAGCCGTTGCCGTTGGTGGGGGGACAACGATTCGGGGAGGCGTTGGGAGGCGGTAAGTGTATTCATGATGCCGGCTATGCGGGCTTGAGAGATCAGCCATGGGCAGATCGCTGTCAGAAGTTGCCATGCTGGCTGGGTCGAGATAGACTGAAAATGGGAAGCTAAAAGTAGGTAAAGGCAAGCTGGATGAAGCGTCCAGGTTGAGCTCCTAGCGGAATGGTAGAAGACGATGAAACACACGTTCATGCAAGCCTCTTCTACTGCCTGGGTTATGAGCTGATTGTGAGAAGGCGATGGGGGAAGCGCGACCAGCAATCCGCTGTATTTACGCGACCGAGGTGGGATAAGTGCTCACACCAACGACAATAGTGTAGGAAGGAGCAAGCAATCGTAAGGCTGAGGCAACGCAGGGCGCCACTGGCAGCGACGGCAAATGCGAAGGTGTACGCATATCGAGACCGAACATTCTTCTAGAGATGGAGGTTGCCTAACGTGGAGAAGGTACTAGTTACGCTTTATGTCTGTGCTGAATAAATGTCACGTGCTAATCAATTAGCCAGGGAGACCTGTGATGTCAGTGGGTATATCCATACACAATATGGCAGTTTGTGGCAAAGTAGAGTTTGCCGACAGTGCAGTGTGGTATGGTGCTTTCATTAAAGATATACCTCGCTCAACTAAAATGGTCCCCATGGTCATTTGCACCAATCCTTCGTCCCCCCGATCGTCCTTCTCTCAGCTTCCATCTATCGCGTCTTTCTTTCTCCTCCCTTTCTTTCTCCTCCCTTATTTTCTTCTTGCGCTCATAAACAGCACGAACAGTTCGTTTCGTTTTCTCTGCCCCTTCCTGAAAGTTAGTTCTTGCTAGGTTTACTACAGAGTCAATTTGATCCGGCGTATATACAAAGTTCCAAGTACTCATGAAGTCCGATGTCTTTGGGTCGATGCCTGGAACTTTGGAGTTATTTAGAAAAGGGAAATATATGACAGTGATGCCAGCGTCCGGCCTCATCAATGCCCAGTCCTCATCTACGGCCTTGGAGGAAGGTGAATCGCTTTCGCTAGTCCGTTCTTCCGTGGCTCCAACCCATACATTGCAATAACTTAGGTCCTTGCCTTTGTTGTTGTTCTGTTGGGATTTATCTTCCTCCTTCGCTTGTTTGACTCGATCTTGTGCTTGTTCTTCTGTGTGCGCTTGCGCCTTGCTTAGATCTTTTTGTAGGTCTGCCACTGTTTCATCAGCTGGAGGCCATCCAGCGTTAACAGGCCAACCTTTGATGCCGCGTTGCTTCGCATAGCCATCAGCGACCTTCAGCCAATTATCCGTTCGTACGTCGGCGCTAGCATCAAATGCGATCAAGATATCCACGTCTCTACCGGGCCGCAAGAGAGGATAAATAGGTAAGTTATTGCTCATCCCGGCATCCATAAGCTGGAAATTTTTAGCTTCAAATATGCTTTCTGGGCATGAAGAAGGCAGAAGATCGCGCATTCCTAAAGCGAAATTCGGAATGGCTGCTGGGTCGATAGGATGAACTTTGATCAAATCTTTATCCTTTTCGCTAATCATCGCGTCCAAGCCAGTAAACCCCGTAATGCCCGATAGGACTGGTCGAATCTCCTTATAATAATGCGACAATGTTGCACAGAACGCGCTTCCCCAGATACCCATCAGGAGAGGAACGCGCACTTCAGGTAAGGCGAGGCCATTGTTTCGCCACACAGTGCGCCCATTGTGGAACGTGCGACCAATGGCCCAAGTTGGAATACCAGCCTCGAGTTCTTCGCACCAAAATTCGTATGGAGTAAACCTGTGACTATCAGCGCCATTGAATGGTTTCGAAACGTCAGACGCACTCAAACCATTGGAACCAAGACTCTTGCCGTGCTTTTTCTTTAGCAGCAATTGGATCGTTGATGTCCGACTGCTCAGCAAGTGGTATCTCATGCCGTACTGCTGTATAGATTGGTAATGGATGCGACCCATCGTCGATAAATCGACGCTGATTAGATACTTTGAAATCATGTTCGTCCACAGATAACTCGCCTTTAGGAACCAATAACCTCGCGGCCAACAACACGCCATATATATCGACAATACCGAAATCAGCATCGAGGGTTCCTTTTGCCTTCTCAACTAAGCCACTGAGCAAGTATTTATTGGTTGGTGCGCTTGCAAGGAGTTCGAGGGCATCTGGAGGATAGGCAATGTGAACACCAAGACGGTTCTTGAGGTGGCGAATCAGTCGCGCATGGCTTCTTTGAGTAATGTTCGAGTAATACAAAGTCTGCAACCAGCAGCTTCCGCTCACACCTGCTGTGTACGTGACGCAATCGAAAAGGCCTGCTTCGTAGGTGGAAAGATACGACGATGTTCCTGCAACGAGCGCGCGAAGCCCGCCCCCTGAACCACACATGGCGATGACCGGGACATCGTCAGGGTGGATTTTGTTTTCTGGAATATCTAAATATCGTGCTAATGCTCTTCTTGTGAACTTGCCACGCTTCTCTAGGTATTCCTTTTCATCTGCGCAAAGGTCATTCGAGACACGAACAGATGCGTCCCATATTATCTCTGGATGAATTTCAGGATCATTCGCTTCGTACCAAATTTCCTCGGCCAGTGATCCGGGCGCCATGGAGAGCTCATTCTGAAGTTTTCTTACGAAGCCTGGGAGCATCCTGGCCCAGTCCGGAACCACATAATCTACAATGGTATCACTAATTGAGCCGACCGATTTTGGAGCATCCGAGAGCTTTTTCGTGATTGCCTGCCATGCTGACACTTTCCCCTCCTCAATCTCGGTGCCCCCCTCGTTATCCTTCACAACGCGTGTTTGTGGCGGAGGATTTTGTTCGCCGCCAGTAGTTTTGTTTGGAGTCTTGTCGGTGCTCGAGGAGAGATGACGCCCATCATTGCGACCCAGGAGGGACCAGGTAGATGGCTTGGGCGCATCTAGCAGCGTAGGCGGTAAGGGGGAAGAAAGTAGAGCGGCAGTGACGGTCGCAAGAAACAAAGGAGGGCCGAAACGAAGACCCCAAGTCGTGCTCAGCGTTCGAGTACGTAGTGTGCGTGCGGTATGCCAGCTGTGCCATGTCAATTGACATTTCATGTTGCGCAGCAAAAGCTTACTTGCGGCGAACTACGCGCCAGAGTTGCCCAAGCTCCCGCTGCGTGCTTGAACGAGCCATGATGACGCAATTGTAATGTAAAGAGCGACTGGGGTTAAAGATGCGTATCAAGCTCAGCGATGCTGCGCAAAGTCTCGTTGGCCTCTGGGTGTTGTCTGACGAAACATGGCAGGAGAGTATGCACTGAAGGCTGCGGGTAGGTGCGTAGCCTTCGCATCATGCCATTCTAGATGTACTGGCAATTCGATGGTCCAGATCAAGCCTGCCAAGACCTCCGCCCGCAGGGTGCGTGTCGACGCACATCAGCCCTCTTTCTCCTCATTATTGGAAAAGGAGTGTAGCAGATATCAGTGCTAGATTTCTTTGTGTGCCGGTCACCTTTTATATATGGTCACGTTTAGCGCTACCGTACATATCATCAGTAGCTCCGCTGTAGCGCAACCACGAAACGGCCCAAGAGAAAGTCTTCTATTAACCTTGCAGTGAACTATGATAACATGCGCAGCGCATAGGTTCTCCATATTTCGATGAGACGAGGGGCCTGCGTCAAGTTGTCCCACGGCTTTTCGAGACGCTGGGCGACTCGGTGCAATTAGCGCACCCAGCTCCGATTGTATCCCGTCTCCGCATCAGAATCTCCCGCAAGCTCCCCTCCCCATGCTTGTGAGCTGTTGACTTCCAGAAACAGCCGCGCGCCATAGTGTTCTAATATGCCTCTAGACCTATAAAGTCGCATTGTCGCTGGTTAGCTGTGCCCTCACGGTCGTGGTAGAGCGCTACTGCTGCTTATTGTTCGTTGCACCTGGCAGCCAGAAGCCGTTGAGGCCCACACGCGGCAGGCACCATGGTTGCCCCTCGCAAAGGGGCATTTGCCGAGGAGAGCGCTGAGGTCGAGGTGCTCTCCGCAAACATGGAGAAGATGAAGACTTTGACCAAGAAGATCCAAGCCTCAAGAAATCGACTGGAGAACAGCGGCAAGGCCATGAAGGAGACCTTAGCACCAATCTATGGCAACACTGCAAGACTACAGACCACAAATCACAGTACGCGGCGATGTAGCGGGCGATTTACAAAGATTGACAGACTGCATAGATATTGACAGGATCCTCGATGCCGTTGATAAGCTAAGAGCCCCTCTCGACCAGTCCAACCGCGAGGATCGTATCATCAAGAAGGGGTAGGCTGTGTGACTCCGGTAAATGATACAATATATTAACTATAGTTTAGGCTTAGAAATGTTGACCTCCAAGACTACATAGCTTCTCTCTCGCGCACCAGCCAATCTCTACAAGAGCTCCGGCGGACAAACATGCGCGCAAACCAGCAAGCCGTGAGCGATATGAGCGCACTATTGAAGCGCGGGACAAAGGAGCTAGAAGATGCATTTAGGGATATCCTTCGAGAGAGCTGTAGGCAAATGGTTGATCCGCTTGAATATGTAGTCAAGAGTAGGAGGCCGACTAGTCCACCATTTCCAAGTTGCTAACGTTCGCAGACAACCCATTTCCCACCGTACCGCAGGACCAGTTGTCTACCCTACGGCTCATCAATACACATATCTCCAACTCATTCGCGCAGATTTCTCAGACGGACCTCCGCGAAACACCTACACAGAAGATATATGGGGAAATTCGCGGCGAATACATAACCAAATCACTGCAAATTCTCGCGGCAGCTTCAGTAAGCACAGCTAAAAAAGTTACGGCAGACGCAATCTATAAGAAAGGGACAAATGGTATTGGAATATACGCACAGGGAATGGAAGGATTCTTCGTTGCTGAATACGATAACATTACAAACATCTTTCCTCGCGACGAGTGGACAGCCGTATGCACCAGCACTTGCAATGCACCTCTTGCGGAATTTAACAGGACTTTGCGCGAGCTTAATGGTCATATCCAAAGGAATTTGATGACGGACTGCTTCTTGGGCTACGAGATTGTGGATGTTGTATCGAGTCTGTCGATCCGACTTGAACAAAAGGTCTCTGCTCTGAAGCGACCCATCCAAGATAGCATTAAACCCATCCGTGAGACATCGAAATCATCGATGAACAAGCTGCTAGAGGACACACGTGCGCGAATCCAGTCACTTGTTGCTCTTCCCATGGACGGTGCAGCCGTTCCTGTAACAACAGCGACCATGGTGCGCCTTCAAGAGATGACAAACTACCTTAATCCGGTTGGCTCTATTCTTGCCTCGCTAGGCGATGGAGGATGGAAATCAAGCGCGGCCACTGGTTCATCGTCTTCCCTTCCACTGGACGTGGGTCCGGACGGACAGAGACTGTTCGAGCACTACGCATCAGACACGATTGAAACTCTCTTGCAGAATTTGGACGGCAAGTCGCGGATGCTGATGAAGAACAAGAGTTTGCAGGGTGTGTTTTTGAGCAATAACGCGGCGATTGTGGAGCGCATGATCCGATCGTCGGAATTGGCACCGCTGATGGATGACTACATGCAACGGAAACTAGAGGCATGGAAGAAGAAGGCCTCATCGTGGTACTTGGAAGCATGGCGGGAGCCCTCAAGTTTTCTTCTAGACGTGCAGTACACCAATAGGAAGGAACGGCCGCATTCCGGCGGCACTGGCTCTGCAGATTCTGTTGCCATTGTGAAGGCACTTGGGTCTAAGGATAAGGACGCCATCAAGGAAAAGTTCAAGAATTTCAACACGAGCTTTGAGGAGCTTTCAGCGCGGCACAAGTCGTATAAGATGGAGCGGGAGGTGAGGACGCATCTGGGCAAGGAGGTGCAGAACATCATGGAGCCGCTGTATAGCAGATTTTGGGACCGATATCACGAGATCGACAAGGGTAAGGGCAAGTATGTGAAGTACAGCAAGGGCGACCTGGGACAAGCGCTGTCTGGGCTGTCGTGACGGTGATGCGGGAGTGGGCGCGAGAGCAGATGCCGGCGGAGGAGGCGCTGGTGCGGTCTTTGCGGAATACCCTTGGATTCAGACGTTAGGCGGGCTCTTGGATAAAGTCAGACGAAGCATCGAAATACATGCAGTGTGTCGCTGCTGATGTCCCTAGCCATTAGCCAAGTGGCGTTGATGCGTTGCAAGTACTCTACATAATAAATCTAATCTACATAATGCTTGATGCTCACGTGATGATTTCCCCTTTCGGCGCGCATGGGCTGGCAGCCAGGCTTGAGGCGACTGGACGCCTGTAGCTGCACAACGGCGCACACACCCGAGCCTGCACGCAACAGAAGAAAGCTGTCAATTATTTGCTGCCTGTGTCCATCCCCCTTCTCCTGACGCTTATTCTGCATCTCTTCGCTTCCCACGCTCCTCCTACCAGAACCCATAGCAGCAGGAAAAGCTCTGGTGTTGTGAGGCTTGCGGGGAATTTTGGCTAGTGCTCATTTCTCCAACGCTGCTCCCAATCCCTGCCTAGGACCCCTTTCCTCAAACGCACCACGCTTTCTTGCCAGCACACCGCAGCCTCCACCTACCCACGCACGCCATCGTCGTCCTCGCCCGACGTCGACCGTTCTGCTCCATTGCTTTGCGTGTGCATCCATCGCCCAGCAAGCATACCTACTTCTGACTGGTACGCCCGACCCAGCGTCGCCTCCCAGCCCTGCCTTCACCTGCGCTCGCGCTCGCCTCGCACCCTCACATTGTTTGCTACCGTCAACAAACTACCCCATAGGTCCTTGGTCCTTGTGCTAATCTGAAGCTTTGCTTTGCAGGAGTCTTTCTCTTGACGCCACCATCTCAGTATCTGTGGTCCCATCATTCGCCATGGGTAAGGAGCTTCTCTCTCGATTGAGCATCCGTGCTAGCCATTGTGTTACGCAGCGCGGCTGTCGAGGTGGACATGCGCACGAAGCTATAGCCGATGTCGCATGCACTCGATCATCCTAGCTGTGTCTGTCGTTGACGCTGCTGCATACATACGAGTACCGCTCTGTAATGGGCACATTCACTAACATAGCACAGCATCCAACGGCGCGTCTCCCATCGCCCCTACGCGTGCGTCACCATCGCCCCCGACCTCAGCTGGATCGAATCTTATCGAACAAATGAACGCGGTGGCTAACGGACAAGCCTCAGCCCCTCAGACCGTTTCGTCTAAGGATCCCAAGCTGGCAGCCGCAGCCGCGAGTGACATGAACATCGTTCGCAGAAAGCTCACAGGGTATGTCGGCTTTGCAAACTTGCCCAACCAGTGGCACCGCAAGAGCGTGCGAAAGGGGTTCAATTTCAACGTTATGGTTGTTGGTATGTGGACATGGCTGGTTATAATCATAGTTTCTAGCATCTAACATATTCATTAGGTGAGTCTGGCTTGGGCAAATCGACCCTTGTGAACACCCTCTTCAACACGTCGCTATATCCACCTAAGGAGCGTAAAGCCCCCAGCCTTGATATCTCCAAATCGGTTGCGATACAGTCTATCAGCGCTGATATTGAGGAGAACGGCGTGCGCCTCAGGCTAACTGTGGTGGATACACCTGGATTTGGTGACTTCATCAACAACGACGAGTCATGGGATCCCATTGTTAAGAACATTGAGCAACGATTCGACGCCTATTTAGAGCAAGAGAATAAGGTGAACCGCATGAACATTGTGGACAACCGTATCCATGCCGTCGTATTCTTCATTCAGCCCACGGGCCATTCCTTGAAGCCTCTCGACGTGGAAGTGATGAAGAAGCTGCATACCAAAGTCAATTTGATTCCTGTCATTGCCAAGGCTGACACTCTTACGGACGAGGAAATCACGGCGTTCAAGGCTAGGGTATGTTTGATGACCTGTTCATTGGATTGTGCTAATGATTGTAGATTCTCGCCGACATAGAATACCATAGAATCCAGATTTTCGAGGGACCACGATACGAGCTTGATGACGAGGAAACAATCGCAGAGAATGCTGAAATCATGTCCAAAGTGCCCTTTGCTGTTGTTGGTGCGAACGCCGAGGTAACCACAGCCGACGGTCGCAAAGTTCGCGGACGCCGATATCCCTGGGGCGTGATCGAAGTGGACAACGAGGAGCACTGCGATTTCGTCAAGTTGCGACAGATGCTCATCCGAACACATATGGAGGAACTTAAAGAGCATACCAACAACGTGCTCTACGAGAACTACCGCTCTGACAAGCTTACCTCGATGGGTGTTCAGCAGGACTCAAGCGTCTTCAAGGAGGTAAACCCAGCGGTCAAGCAGGAAGAAGAGCGCTCGCTGCATGAAGCCAAGCTTGCCAAGATGGAGATGGAGATGAAGATGGTGTTCCAGCAGAAGGTTGCAGAGAAGGAGAGCAAACTCAAGCAGAGTGAAGAAGAGCTGTACGCCCGACACCGAGAAATGAAGGAACAACTTGAGCGACAACGACAAGAATTGGAAGAGAAGAAGACGCGCATCGAACAGGGTCGGCCGCTCGAGGAGAAGGGCAAGAGGAAGGGTTTCTCGCTCCGCTAAAACCCTAGGTTTCACAGCAGAGTATGTCGCCTCCTTCTACTCTTGGACGACTTGCGCAGCAGGGGAAACAAAAGCCTCTTCTTCCTTCTCTTCTCCTATTCATCAGACCTTGTAATATGCTGCGGCTTGCCGACACCACTGGGTGCTGCCGGCGACGAACAGTGCATGGCAACGCGGTCCCCAGACAGTGAAGCGAGGGCCAAGGCACTGTCAGTTGATTGGTTTAGCTTGCTTCGGTTGTTGATTGATACCAGCAGCATTGCGCTCCTTCCGCTTCCCTTTTTTTCTCCTTAGGCTACTTGTTTATTATTTAGTAGATGGGCAGATGTAGTACCAGAGCGATGTGGCATGGGCTAGGGGCTTCTTTCGTGTATTGTACAGATCATCCTAGTAGTGAATCGGTTTCATTTGTGAAGTTAAGCCAGCGGTAATCTAGTAATCGTGACGTGTGCCTCTTGTCTCTCACAGAATGATGTCGAACATACCATGTGCAGTAAGCCAGCTAAGTACGACGGAGGCGATGGTCAGGGTGCCCGTGCGCTAGCTAGCGACAAACAGGCGCGCTGCATTTCGTCACCAGCCGAAGGCCGAATTCCTGGTTGCAATCCCTTCTGCCTTGTGTCTACGTGAAGTATCTTAAACTCAACTCGCCCGTTGGATCCTATTACCAGAAGTACAGGCACAGCATCGTTCGTCTCGCCCTCGTCTCCAATAAAGCCTCCTGTCCCGGCTTCGGCGATTTCTTGCCCCACCAGGTGAGTGCAGACCAACAGCGTCATAGGACCACGTCGAGCCACTGGTCCCATGTGCGCGACAACTCTGAGCCTAGCCACCAGCTTCACCTCCAGCTCCAGCTTCAGCCTCAACGTTTACTTCCCTTTGATAAGAAGCTGTCGTTGCCACGCAGCTTTGTTGACCTCTCTTGCGCATTGACCGCCTGGTCCACAGTAGAAGAGCTCGCTGCTGACGTTGCAAGCTGTTCGCCCACAACCCCACACGACACCACCAACCACTACCAAAATCGCAATAACCTGCCATGGCTCCCCCGCCGCCCGCCACGCTGCCACTAGGTCAGCGCCTTGCTGCCCTCGCGCAGACTCTTCAATTTGCTTGGTTTACAGGCCACGTTACCCTGCTCCTATCCACGGTCCGCTATGGGCTGTCCTACATCACCTGGAACACGGCGTCGCGATGGGCAGCCTTCTCTTACCGCACAGCCTTCCTATCTGCTTGCGTTACCTACGGCATTGTAGTATACAAGGCACACCGCGCCCGCTTGAGGCAAGGAAAGCAGGGTGGCATCTTCTCTTTGGCAACCGATGAGAATGTGCAGTATCTTGGTGAGTCTGCCAAACCGTGTTTTTCGGCACCAAGCAAACCTCCTAATGCTACACAGTCATGGCGCTTGTATGGTTGTTCTCTCGCCAGATCCCGATGGCTGTGCTTCCGTTTGCCGTTTACTCAGTGTTCCATGTCGCAACCTACGTACGGTCTAACTTGCTGCCCACGATCCAGCCCCCACCTCCAGGGTCCCAGGGCGCTAAATCTGGTCTCTCCGAGGCGATTGGCAAGTTTGTGAAAGAGTACTACGATGGAAGCATGACCCTTGTAGCCATCTTAGAGATTGGCCTCTGGTTCCGCGTCCTCGGCTCAGCTCTCCTTTTCCAAAAGGGCTCTTGGATCCTCATTGTTATCTACACTGTCTTTTTCCGTGCTCGTTACGCACAAAGCAGCTTCGTCCAGGACGCCATCACCCAGCTCACTGCTCGCGTTGACGCACAGCTTGCCAATCAGAGCACGCCTCCTGCTGCTCGTCAGGCCTGGGGAACTTTCAAAAATGTCATCAAGCAGGCGGCAGACGCTACTGATATCCGCAGGTATGTGGGTGGGCAGCAAGGCGCCGTGCCCAAGAAGACGCATTAAGCTGCTTTCTGTGCGCGGACAACGCCCTACCTCTGATATCGAGTTGGACAAGGAACGAATCGGAGGTCCTCGGGCCAACAAGGCGTGATAAGGTGGCAGTAAGAAATGAACCAGGAACGGTGTGATGAACCGGGTGCAGACATGGACTACTCCTTAACGGTCGTGTCTAGGTGCTAGCGCATTGGTACGTTGGCATGAACATGTCAACGCAAGTCTCTTGAGGATGTTGCTGGAATGCATTGAGTGGTGTTCAATGCCTTGGTGGGGCTCTTTGGAACCCGAGGAGTATAAATGGCAGGATGGGTGCATCTGGAACAATAGTTGGTTGGGACCGTTTCTTTTTATACTATGTATCTCCTCAATATGCTTGTAGTAGTCTGCACGGACTTTAGGTAAATTTGCATTTCAAGCATAAAAGGTGACAAAATGTGGTATATGACATGTTAGTCAGTGCTGTGAAATGCTTGTCGCCTCGTCTGGGTAAGGCATTGCCACGGGACTGGGCAACGGTCCCTCCGGCCGGTACTTCATCGCGTTGCTACTGGGTTGATGTTTGTGCAATCACTCAGCAAGCATGTGCAATTAATAGCAAGTGTCATCACGGGATTGTGGTTGCGCCGTGTGGCTGGCTCTGGCATGCCAACGCCGCCGCGCAGCCACAGCAGCCTGCCTCATGGCATGCTGACCGCCGTCTGTAGAGGCGGAACTGGCACGCAGGACTGGATCGTCGTGGGACAGCAAGTGGAGAGGTTCGCGCATGTTTAGTGTCCAGCAGCTCGCTTCGGCACACACTCAATATTGGGGGTCCGTAGACGGGCCTTAAACGAGGATAAGGCGGCCTGCTGGCACCATGGGTAGGCTGGGAGGCTCCACTCTAAGTGACATGGCTGGTGTCGATGGCAGCGAAAGGAGCGAATATCTAGGCAGAGGATGCAGCGAGCAGCGGGAATATGACAATGGCGGTGAGAAGCGGGCTCAGGCCACCCAGCGGCATTGGAGGCTTGTCGGTGGTGTTGAAACGACAAAATAGCACGGAAAAGGATCGCAGTAGGGATCGGAAGCGGAAGTTAGCTGGCAATGCGAGGAGGCGGGGCGGAGGCGCGGATCCATGGGCTGGCCGCTGGCCCTACTGCACCTCTATGTACTCGGTACTTTACCGTGCAGCGCAAAGGGGGGAAGGTGTGCGTACATCGAATAATGGCCATATGAACAGACATAATTTTAGGGTGCGGAAATAGATTGTGCGGAGTACAGTGCATATGAAGGCTTCGCATCGTGGTCGCCCTTCTGCCCGGTCTTAATCTCCAGTCTCAGTCCTCCCCCTCCGGTCTCCGAGTCCCGGGACTAGACGCTGCACAGCAGCATAGCAGACAGCCTGGACTGGCACACACAGCTGAGAGCGCTGCCTCAGGCGAGAAACGGCGAGCACACAATTGTATGCATGAGCTCTCGTGCGTACGCCAAGGGGGGGGAGGGGGCGACTCTAGCGCAGGCGCAGACGCGAAGCACGTCAGCCGCTTCACCGTCCTTTTTCCCCGTTGGGCGGCGGCTGGGCGAGACACTCGCTGGCGAGTCGAGTATATAGACTGCTGGATCCAGCCGCGTATTCTGCTCTTCTCTCCGCTTTGGAATTTTTCCAGTCACCCATCTCGTTTTCCATTGCACTTGGTCCCTCGTTCTGGAATGAGCTTACGCCAGCAATACCGGCACGGGAACTGGAGTCTGCGCAACGAAGACGTACCATGAATGCATTCACCAACATGGCATCGCCTGCCCTCTCTGTCCGCAGCGATTTTTCCGATATGAACGATGAAGAATTGGATCAGTACCTGGCAACCTGCGTCCCCTTCTCGAACCTCCCTACCCCTCCTCCGGCAAAGCAACCCCCGCTTTCAGCGCTCCCGTCACCTCCATCAGATGTCGATATTGAGCGCTGCCATAAGTCCCCTGAACTAGCAGGTTAGTTGGTCCCGTCACGTGTGTTTGTTTCTATTCAAAGGTCCTGAGATCGTCGTTCATCCCTGCATGGCGTGAGTCGGCCCTTTCAACGGCGACGTCATTGACAACGGCGTCAAGGAGATTTCCCCTGGGCATTGCCTGTTCCTATTCTACTCGCCACCCAACCACCTTTTACTCGTACCTCCAAGTGCTTGAGTTATGGCTCACTAAGAAGCAATAGTTTTTGCGGCACATCTTGCCAGCCTTGTCCCACGTCATGTGCCTGGGCAACAACCATCTGTGCCAGCTATCGAGGGATTTCTAATTCGCGGACACCTTCCAGGGGAGATGATCGCGTTTGCGGCATGTGTGCTCGAGTCGCTCTCTGAAGGGTTTGCCGCCAGGTGGCGTGATGCGTTTCTGCCCATGAGCACCTCGCGCCTGGATTATTACCTGGGCACCAATTGCTGGCAGCGACCCACCGTAAGCCCGGATTTGGTTGTCCTCGCAGCGCTGGCGCTAGCACATGGTTTTATGGACGATCGAGGGCGCTCGAACGGGCATTGGGCGAGAGTCGAGGGAATGGGCCGCTTCAGTGCAGAAGAGGTGCAAAAGACAAAGATGTGTATTCTGGAAGATGTTGACTACGGCCTCCTCCGGATTGGTGAAGAAATGGTGCAGCAGGCGCTGCGGGAGATGCAGTGTGCAGTTCTTTTAAATGCCCCCAGGACTTCTGTTTCGTGGAACGACGGCACTGGCGTGGATAAGGACGGACGACGACCACGGCTGTCGCTGAGCACTGGTACGCCAGGCGCTGCTGTCTGGACGCACGGCATGCAAACGCCAGGACCAAGCCCATGATATTCGCGGGGTGGCCTCCGCCTGACCCCCTCTCGGTTTCCGTCTTTGATGATGATACCTCCCTTTTCCCCTGTTTCGAATTTCTCATTGCATGACACAGGACAGATGCATGCGACGCATTTCTTGGGAGCAAATAACGGCACCTTGTACGGAGTTTTACGGTGTCAGAAGCTGTGTTGGTGGCTTTAGGGCCAGGATTTTTTGACGCCTTTGGGTGTGGGGCAGCCATGCCATTGTGGTGTGGTGGTATTTTCTAACATTCTGGCTGGATGACCTGGTGTTTGGTTCTGTCCTGCGTGCGTCGCATTGATTGCATGATACCCTCTGTTTGCGGCGTTTCTCGGGTAGTTTGTACGGCCGACAGCATAGCAAAGCATACTATTCTCTTTTCTTCCTCCGACCTTGCCGACCAAACAAATGCATCGTCCGATGGTGCACAGCTTTCCAGCCCAGCCCAGCCGGCCCCGCGGCAGATGGCGGGGCATTCGGTTGGTGGCCCGAGCTCCCTTATTTCGGCCCATCGACGTAATGTGTTCACGGCTCTGGTGGATCGTGTCGACGACGACCATGGCCACGACTACCACCTGACCAGACACAAGGGCACGGGTATGGTGTAGCAGTGTGGCCTTGTCATCACGTTGGCGTCCCTCGGAGGCTTGCGACCGGCCGGGAGAACGCACAGCTCCAAACGCCTCGAGCGCCGGTAGCATTGCATGCACAGGCAGAGCAGCCCGGCCTCCATGCTGCGATTCACAGCACAACTACAAGCGCTACCCCACTCGGCCGTGCAGTCGGTGCATGCATGCTACAAGCTCAACAGTTGTTGGCGCTGCGCGCTGCCCGCCAATGCCTTCCCCATATCCACTATCTAACGCGCCCGCGTCCCCCGCTATAACTATCCTGCTGTCATCCGCGCCCGTAAACACAGGCCTGCCCCTCCGTGCCTGCTCTCCTCCATTGCCCCTCTGTCTTCCCCCGCCCTTTCTCTCCTAAAGACCCTTTTGACCAAGTTCCATACTGACGACATGGCGACTGCTACTGCTGCCACGCCGCGGGAGAGGCGACCTTCGATGAGTGCCCCGTTAGCGGATCTCCAAGGGCCTGTGGGCCCCCAATTTACGAGGCCAAAGCACAAGAGAACCGTCACGGGCTTCGGACCGGGCGAGATCAAGAATGTCGAGGCGAGCATCCCCGAGCCGCAGAGAGCGGCCTGGAGGAAATTTGTGAGTTTCCCGCGCTTCTTCGTTATTTGGACATCATCGTCGGCGCCCTCGGGTGGCCATCTTCGGGGCTGGGGTGGGGCAGGGGTAGCATGAGAATGGCACGGGTTGCTGACTGAGCCGAAGACGCCCAAAGGCTTCACAAGTCCGGACGAGTTCGAGAAGGAGGTTGTGAGGCACATTGAGACGACACTTGCGCGCTCGCTGTACAATTGCGATGAAGCGGCGGCGTATGCGGGGACTGCCCTGGCCTTCAAGGACCGACTGATTCTGGACTGGAACAAGACGCAGCAGACCCAGACGTTCGCTGACCAGAAACGCATATACTGTAGGTGATCTGGTCGTCTACAATCCCAGCCTATGCCTAACGCCAGTAGATCTCTCACTTGAGTTCTTGATGGGTCGCGCCTTGGACAATGCTATGCTCAACGTTGATCAGAAGGACACCGCCGCAAGTAAGCCAATCAGGTGCATATGAAGCTCGAGCTGATACTAACATCACATAGAGGGCCTTGGAGAGCTTGGATTTCGCATGGAGGATATAATCTCCCAAGAGCATGATGCCGCTCTTGGAAACGGTGGTCTTGGTCGTCTTGCCGCCTGCTTCCTTGACTCAATGGCCTCGCTCAACTACCCCGCCTGGGGCTACGGCCTGCGATATAGGTACGGTATCTTCAAGCAGGAGATCGTTGACGGATATCAAGTTGAGGTTCCAGACTACTGGCTTGACTTCAACCCTTGGGAGTTCCAGCGACATGACATCACGGTAGATATTCAGTTCTATGGACATGTCAATCGATGGCAGGACGATGAGGGTAAGCAGCACACTTCTTGGGAGGGTGGGGAGACTGTTCAGGCTGTGGCTTTCGATGTTCCAGGTATGCTAAAGCAACGTACAAGTTTGAAGAAAACCTAACGAGTGTAGTTCCCGGATACAAGACCCAGACTTGTAACAATCTCCGCCTTTGGGGTAGCAAGGCTGCTAGTGGAGAATTTGATTTCCAAAAGTTCAACTCTGGCGACTATGAAGCCTCAGTTGCGGATCAGCAGCGCGCAGAGACAATCTCCGCTGTCCTGTACCCCAATGACAAGTACGACCTAATCCTTCCCAAAGCAATCGTAGCCCTCAAAAAAAACTAACCAATTATAGCTTGGAGCGCGGTAAGGAGCTCCGGTTGAAGCAACAGTACTTCTGGTGCGCCGCATCTCTCTACGATATCGTCCGTCGATTCAAGAAGACGAAGCGTGCCTGGAGGGAGTTCCCGAACCAAGTCGCCATCCAGCTTAATGATACCCACCCAACACTTGCTATTCCTGAGCTCCAGCGTATCCTCGTCGATTTGGAAGGCCTTGATTGGGACGAAGCCTGGAATATCGTCAGCAAAACCTTTGGTTACACGAATCACACTGTCCTACCGGAAGCTCTTGAGAAGTGGTCAGTACCATTGATGCAGCATCTTCTTCCTCGTCACCTTCAGATCATCTACGACATCAACCTTAATTTCTTACAGCATGTGGAGCGCAACTTTCCCAAGGACCGCGACATGCTTTCTCGTGTGTCTATCATTGAGGAATCAACTCCCAAGATGGTTCGAATGGCCTACCTTGCTTTGATTGGCTCCCACAAAGTCAATGGTGTCGCTGAGCTCCATTCTGATTTGATTAAAACTACCATCTTCAGGGACTTTGTGAAGATTTATGGACCAGACAAGTTCACAAACGTCACCAACGGTATCACTCCCCGACGGTGGCTCCATCAAGCCAACCCACGCCTCTCTGCTCTGATTGCGTCCAAACTTGGTGGCTACGATTACTTGAAAGATCTCACCTTGCTGGGCAAGCTCGAAGCGTTTGTTGACGACAAGGAATTCCGGAAAGAATTCCGAGAGATCAAGTACGCCAACAAAGTTCGACTTGCGAAACACATCAAGGAGCATAATGGCGTCACTGTCAATCCTGCTGCACTATTCGACGTACAAGTAAAACGTATCCACGAGTACAAGCGCCAGCAGCTTAACATCTTTGGCGTCATTCACCGGTACCTCCAAATTAAGAGTATGACTGAAGAGGAGAAGAAGAAGCTCGCTCCTCGTGTTTCCATCTTTGGTGGCAAGGCCGCGCCTGGCTACTGGATGGCCAAGACCATAATTCACCTCATTAACAAAGTCGGTCAAGTTGTGAACAATGACTCTGATGTTGGTGATTTGCTCAAGGTCATCTTCTTGGAGGACTACAATGTTAGCAAAGCTGAGATCATTTGCCCTGCCAGCGATATTTCCGAGCACATTTCCACAGCTGGTACTGAGGCTTCTGGCACCAGCAACATGAAGTTCTGCTTGAATGGTGGATTAATTATCGGTACCTGTGATGGGGCTAACGTGAGTGTGCTTGGCTGTCGTGTTAGTGGAATCATTGCTGACTTGTCTTAGATCGAAATCACACGGGAAATTGGCGACCAAAACATCTTCCTCTTTGGTAACCTTGCCGAGGATGTCGATGACCTCCGCCACAATCATGTCTACCAGCACTACGAGTTAGAACCCGCACTTTCAAAGGTGTTTGATGCGATCCGCTCAGGCCGCTTCGGTGATGCAGGTGCTTTCTCTGCCCTGTTGGGTGGTATTGTCGAGCATGGTGACTATTACCTTGTCTCTGACGACTTTGCTTCGTACCTTGAGACTCAAGAGTTGATTGATGAATCGTACAAAAATACAGAAGAGTGGACTACTAAAGCGATCTCGACTGTAGCACGAATGGGTTTTTTCTCTAGCGATAGGTGCATCGATGAGTATGCGGAAAGCATCTGGAATATCGAGCCACTTGTACCTAAAAAGGAGGATGGAGCTGAAGGACAGTAGATAGTAAGGGAGGTGTCTGTCGCCTGATGCAATGCGACATAGCTACACTTTGTATAGAGTGTTACGCTTATAAGCCAGTCATCTTGGGGAACTTGTAAGAATAATGAGAGCTGCATTGAAAAGCTTGCTATGGTAGAGCCAATTTAGTATTGAAAAGACGATGTGTTATGCCTTGCTGCTTATGTTGCATGTGCTCTTGGCAACGCGCTTCGGAGCGGCCTAACGCTCCGTATCAGAGCCATGGCTGTCGCGCGACGCAATCTGGCCGGAGAGCTTCGTCAACCTACGTCCAGACATCGACATCATGGCGAATAGAGGATACGACGTCGTCGTAGACGTTGATCAAGAGGTATGCTTATGACAATACTGAACTTTGGTGGTGTCATCATGCCTAGTACTTATATATTTCAGGGTGATCTAGGTCATACCGACCTGCAAGAGGATCTCGAATTCCACAGCTCAAGTAAGCTCCTCGATGTCTTGTTCTTTGTGCGCATTCACACTGACTGGATCAGACTTTGAGAACACGACTAACTCGCGTAATAAAATCCAACCTGATTCCACTTCCGGGTTCCTCCCTGCACCGGCGTCCAGCTCGTCCAACCGCAAACACTACCTCTGGACATTGTCGTTTTACGCCCAAGCCTTCGATGTTGACACTAACGAAGTGATCCGACGATGTACGGCTACTATCTATCCACGCGCAAACTTTCTCGATGTGCTTGAGGGTAACCCGGATCTTTATGGTCCTGTATGGATTGCTACCACAGTAGTCGTGATCCTATTCTTGACCGGCACCATAAATCAATACTTGGCAAGCGAGGGCAAGAAGCATTTTGCGTATGATTTCAAGCTATTAAGCGGAGGCGCAGGCATGGTATACGGGTATACTGGGATCGTACCAGCGGCCCTATGGGCGGTACTGAAGTGGTACGGAAGTGAGAGTGCAAATTTACTGGAGTGTCTCTGCTTGTATGGGTATAGCAATTTGATATGGATCCCTGTAGCTTTGATTAGCTGGAGTCCGATTAGCAGTAAGTTACCCCATGCCTCAGCCTGCTGTGCTCCCTATGTGTGGAGAATCCAAAGTGCTAACACTTCATTCACCAGTCCTCAACTTTGTCTTTGTAGCCGTCGGCTTCGCTGCATCGGCTTTCTTCCTCCTCCGCAACCTCTATCCAATCCTGAGCTCTACCGAAGCGAAGACATCCAAGATCCTGCTCATTGTCGTACTTGTACTACATGCCGGATTCTCCATCGCTATAAAAGTCCTCTTCTTTGCCGCGACGAGCCCTGTAGGACCAAAGGATGGAGCAAACAAAGGTGGCGATGGCGACGACCAGAAAGGTGATATGTTGAAGATGTTTCTGAAGTTGTAATGCAGAGTCGGACAATAGGCTATGCCTAGGGAGGCACATCACTTCTTCAAGAAACGTACGATTATCTTGCACACGGAATAGAGCTAATTACGTATATCATGGTATTCTTCCCTTACATAATGGCTATGTACACTCTTCCAGTGAGGCCAATGATTCTCGTTTTCATCGCATGCTTTTTATCGGTCAAAGTGTATTATAACACCGATCGTTGAACTCCGAACCGCTGTAGTATATCAAATTCTCTTGTTTATTCTACTAAGTGCAGAAACAGGTGCACCTTCATAAATGTACTTAAAACTTCGGGTGGTGTGTGCAACTATCATAGTGACTGAATGAGTAACGACCCGCAGTTTCTCGAAAACAAACTATTTCAAATCCAGAGGTCCGTCAGCAGAATTTGTCTCGAATGAAAGACTCAATTAGCTACACCGAGTCGGCCCTTAATCAGCAAGATAGAATGCACATGACTTTGACATCCTAAAGTCACCGACTGCACGTTCGAAACGTAAAAACAAGTTCTGATAAAACCCAGCGGGCACTACCCAAAGAATAAATCAAACATGGCCCTAAAAAGCAACTTTCTCAATATGTTTTACAACTTCGGAAGTAGTAATGCCGGAGAATCTGTGAGGCAGAGAGTTCATTGATGAAATGGCGCCTACATTGAAACAGACTCTTCAGATACTCAAATTGTATTGCCTAGGTGGTATTATTTTCGATACGGGCTTTTGTACTGATTGGCATAATCTTCGGCAAGTAGTCCCGGGGATTGAGTGTAGAAAGAGGCCCAGCAATCCACTACAAACTTCATTATGCTAATTTACTGAGTCAAACAAGACTCCTCTCAACTTTTGTCTCCACCAATTCCCAAGCTCACTGGCAGCATTACCAGCTTCGAGATTTCACAACATAGTCTCGGTTCGATATCGCAAAAAGCATTTTGCCGGAACCTAGTGGATGTTGCCAATTTCCATACGCTTCTTGAGGCGGTAAGCAATAGCTCTCTTCCGTGCTGCGGCTGTCTGGGTAAACGCAACGGATCCACCAAAAGGACCAGCAGCAGCGCCATTACGCACACGAGCAACACAGACATTGTTGACTCCTGCAACAGTAGCGTCACAAGTCATCCCTGCCGGCATCTTGATCTGCATCGGGAATTCTGTACTTGTCGCGAGAGAGATACCTTGGACACCGAGGCCGGGTACGTCCTTGGTGACCTCTGCAGACTGGAACGCAGCCTCGTCTGTGCCACCAGATGTACCATCAACATCAGCAGTGAAGGGACCTGCACCATCTTGGTTGATCTACTAGGTGTTAGTATCGGCTAATGGTACGGTATTATGTAGGACCAACGTACTTGACGGAATACCATGTCAACTGTGCCATCTGTATTAGCAGTCGGTAATCCGCTAGCTGCACCTTGACCAGCAGCCGCAGCCACGCGGGACTCTGGTGGGCCGACGGCCTTGTTTCCACCTCCTCCTAGGAGCCCAGCTATGCCAGTTGCGCCAGCGCCACCACCCTTGCCACCACCGAGGAGCCCACCAAGGATCTGCCTCTTCTGGCCGGGAATCTGAATGTTGTCTTCGACCCCAGTTGCGCCCGAAGCACCGTTATTCGTAGGCGCAGCACCCGTGCCCATGAAGGCAGCGATCATGGTCGCAGCATCAACATTGCCGTTGCCCTGCGTGCGCCCGAGGGGGCCAGTCTTGCCTGAGGCAATCTATCGTAAGATTAACATGTAGTCAAAGGGGATTATGGACAATTCTGAATTACCTCACGGTCCCGAATAATAGCAGTATCAGCTTGGGAACCACATCCACTATTACTGTTAATATTTTGCACCGTTCGAAGTGGAATTACTTTACTTGGAAGAGCAATCGCGGGGGGTACCATCGGCGATATTTAGGGCAGGCATAGTAACACCGTTTGCTCCCTGGACTTCGACGACGGTTCCGTGTGCGGATACGAAGCTCGCCAGGCCAGCGGCGAGTGTGATCTGACAAGAGAAACGCATCGTGGCTATTAAATTCTGTGAAAGAGTAAAGGTCTGTAACCAAAATTGAAAGTCAAATAAGCCTCAGGCTTGCTGCAGGCAACTATAGAATATAAGGTAAGAGATTACTTGGTAGTGGTAATAGCATCAAAAGACCGTCTAAGGCCTACTATTTGTATGTAAATCTTGATTACCTTCTTTTCTAATGTACAGGTCGGATTCTCCTGGACTCTTGGACTGACGCCGTACTCGCCAATCGCATGGCTGGTTGCTACCTCTCTCCCTCGGATACAGCTCCTGTGAAAAAACCTAACACACGAAGTGCTTGTCTAACCGCAGCGCTTTTTGCCTCAAACGCAGGCCTGGGGTAGACTTGGCTGTACTATAGTGTTTCCCATTGCCTTGGCCGGCATCGGGATACTAGTTAATAGGTAGGCGGTGATGGAGAGCCTCGGTGTGGGGCATCAGTTCGTGTTTCGAAGGCCAATGAAGGTTTTGAGACTGGCTATAGGAGCCTTATGCGTTGCCATTTTTAGATACGTTTTAGCTGGTCTTTGTTTGAGAAGTTGAGTTGACTAAGACATGCTAGAGAGCTCGTGGTACAATTCTCAATGCCTGTGGATTGTTTGCGCATTCAGAGAAACTATCTAAATCATGCAAGGTGACAAAGTTAAGCACGAGGATTCCGCTGGAAGACAGTGATTTCAACGTTTCCACCATAGTAATTAAGCCTCAGGCAAGGCATAGCTGAGAGGCGTTTTGGTAGATAATGCAGTGCTTGTTTCTCGTTTTCCAGCAGGTGTGCTTGGCGGCGATTGACCACTGTTTCAGGCCCACTGCTAGTCATTGTTAGACCCGCGTTTCGAAGCATATAACAACAGTTCTCAAACTTGTTGCGCACTGTTTGAAAACCTAGAGAGCCTGAGCAACCGAGGTGGTCCGCGGAGCTTGGAGAAAGGTGTAAGTAGTGATGCTACGACGGTGACAGCAAGCTAGGCTAGGATATCTGGGGAAGAAGTTGTACCAGCACAGTGAGTAGATTGATTAGCAGATACCCCTAGTGTCACTAGGTTTAGAGTTTCTTTAGGTATTGCATAGCTACGCTTACAGTCTTTTATGGTCGTGCTATAAGGGTGGATGCGGCCAATTACATGAGACGCACAAGCGGAGTTAAGTTCTCCCGCGCTTCAAAATTGGCGAAGCCGAGGTTCAATCTTTAAACATCATCTTTCCGGATTTTGCTCTGCTCAACTATGCCTACTGAAATTCTTATCGTTGGCGCTGGCGCGATCGGAGCTTTCTATGCGTCACGGCTTGCTCAAGTGCCCAGTGTCCAGGTTTCTGTCATCTGTCGTTCCAATTATGGGATCGTGAAAGCCCATGGTTTCCATATAAGATCGCCTCAATACGGAGATTATGTCTTTAAACCAACTTGTACATTTGCTAACCCAGAAGAAGCGCAAAACAGTGGGCGATCATGGGACTATATTGTTGTCAGCACCAAAGCGTTGCCTGATGTGAGTGATGACTCGGCCATACTTCAAGGTTTAGTGGGCAACAGCACAGCAATTGTGCTGATTCAAAATGGCCTGGGTGTGGAAGCCCCCTATGTAGAGCGGTTTCCACATGCTCGGATCTGCAGCGCAGTGACAATCGCAAGCTGTGCGCAGACGAGCCATGGTCAAATCAAACACAACCGTTGGACGCGTATCAACAGCGGGCCATATCTGCCTCACCTGGACACTGGTGGCTCAAAGGACTCTGATAGACAAGCAATCGAACAGAACAATAATTTTGTTGCGTTGCTAAAGGAGGGTGGTATTAAAGACGCAGAAGCTTATGATCACTCCAAGCTCCAACTAGTACGCTGGCATAAAATTGCGATAAACGCATCCATGAATCCTTCATCCGTTCTTGCTGGATGCGTATCCAACAACTTCATGGCCAATGATTCTGAGGTTGCTCTCCACCTGAAAGGAGTCATGGAAGAAGTGCTCGCTACGGCCCCGAAAGTTCTGGGGAGACCTTTTCCCAAGCAGTTCGCAACCCCAGACCAAATCTTACGAAGCACACAGAAGAATACAAGCGGTAGCAAGCCAAGCATGGCTCTAGACTGGGAGCAGGGCAAAACTATGGAGCTGGAAGTTATACTCGGCAATCCTATTCGAATCGCCCGGGAGAGGGGTTTTGAAATGCCAAGGATGCAGGCACTGTATGCATTATTGAGGATGGCACAGGAAACAAGGGAGAAAAGACAAAAGCAGAAGAGCAAAATGTAGACCGTATGGTTCAACTCGCTCAAGTCATACTCCTATACTTTGAAACCTGAAAATTGTGATTGATAGGACAAAATCTTACATCCGTAAGATTTTGGTCGCCTTTACATTATACTTTTATAATTACTACTTACGAATTCCTTTTGTTGCTTCTTGTTTGTGTTGTAGTTCCTTTTCTTCAGTTCGGGAATTCTCCACGGCTTAGTTGCATACTTACCAGAATGTTCAAACTTGACATCGCGAATTTCACTTTCACTTCTCCTTTAAGTTAACTCACATCTCACTCACCACTCACTGCGCGACGCTAGACTATAAGTTTTCTAGCTCCAATCTGGGCACTCACCTATAAGCAGAGACTTGCTCTTTCTCTCAAGCTGGCGGCACACCTTCTATACTTCCTTGTATTACTGTGTTATTGTACTATATATGTATAAGAGTCATGGCACAACCACCTCAAGTAGTACGATACAACGCGATGGAGCCCGAAAGTATCATTGTCACCAGCTGTGGTTTTACTTTGGCGGACCTCAAAGCAGCAAATGCGCTATTGGCGCTGTCAGTGTCCCACAGTCCACTGGAAGCCTATCGAAAGTGCGCAGGAGTAAGTCGCATTGCACAGCAAATAAAGAATCCTAACTGACCTTGTGGTAGAGCGAAAATGCATCTTCCGGCCTAAGTACTATCTCGGCACTTTCCTCTGACTCTGAGGGTGAAGTTGAGAATAGTGCTGTTGCCATGGTTGCCAAAAGTACGCGCCCAGGTGTTTTCGCCAAACACAGGGCTAGTTCGGCTGACACTACAACGAATAACCATAACAAGAGAGCAGACTATGTCCCATTGCATATTCCTTTGCCAGAGAAACATCGGCAGCTTCCTTCAGTCTCGATGGATTTCCCAGACTTTGGCGCAGGAGGGTTGAATGATCCGTGGACCACTCCAGGTACGCAGTCGTATACCTCCCATTTTTTGACCTGGAATGAATGCTGACGATAAAAAGCTTCTAGTTCGCGCGATGATTGGGGTTTGTTGGATAAAATATCCTTATTGAACAAGGAATTAGCCCTACAGCAGCAACAGGGTAAGTGTACTATCGCACACTCGATTATACTACTAATGATTAATAGTCGAGAAATATCGCAAGACAGTCTTCGAAGTTACTGAGCTCAATGAGCGGCTGTACAACTTCGTCGGGGAGCTGACGCGCAGGGTCGAGAAACTGGAATTGCACGACGCTGGAACTCCCAGCGATACTGGAGATGCTGAGAAAAAGAACCAGGCCAAGCCAAAGCAGTTGGAAATTGACACCAGCCGCGCATATCAGTATGTTGGTAATCTGCCTACCCCGATACTTACAGTAAGTTATTGTCCCATAAGCTGTGGAACAAGTCTACTAACACTCAAAGGCTGGCATTTCTACTTCAACAGCTTCCTCTTTCCCTCCCACCCCAGGCATTCCACGAACTCCCATGACACCAGGAAGTGGTCACAAACCGTCAATGACTGTTGGTAAAAAGGTGGTGCATGATCTTACGAGTAACTTGCCGCCTCCGTATACCGAGATGCCCATGACGCCTCTGACCGACGAAGAGTTGATTGTGTTCTTCTTCAATGCAACCTCTCGACCTATTGTCGCGCTACGTCTATACTCACGTGGTTGGGCTCCTAACCGTATTACGGAAGTCTTAAATAAACACAGAGATGTAAAGCCGTCAGGATATCACCGCAATACTTGCAGCGTGCGCTGTACTACCGCCATTAGACGGGGTATCGAGGCTCATGGAACAGAGTGGGAGCAAGATATGGCCAGATTCTTCAAGGCTGCTGACGATTTGGCAGCTACTGAAGCTTTGCGCTTGGACAAGGATGAAAAGGTCTATGGATGTGACTTCCCAGTCCTGCGCTTTCAAAATGATTCACTCACAAAATACCCGGAAGGCAAAAGCAAGGGTATATTTACCGACTGTGTACAGTGGATCTTGGACAACAACAAAAACATTATGTTGTCACAGGTACACATCGTAGCTGCAGCCTTGCGTAACGGTAGTGATTTAACAGAAGCGTTGGCACACCATACCGAGGCCTTTCAGGATACCCATGATACTCATCAGTCTAAGCAACATGAACCCATTCCAGCATCTCCAGAGAGGACAGTTTCATATGGAGACGAACAGCTTGGCTTTGGAAGTACACCATCCTTTACAACAACTACGAGTTGAACTTTATCTTCAACGACGCTGTTCTAACAGTGGGATGTGTTTTTGTTGGGGATTATGCTAGGTTTTGACAAAATGAAGATTTACGAAGTTTCGGAGTCATCGGCTCTTGCTGTTTGGAGGCGTTAAATGCTTGGAAAGATCCATTTCCCTGCCCCAAGTCGAAGTTTCCGAAGAGGAGAGAGATGCGAAAGTGTAGCTTTTAGCATGGAGAATAGCAATGTTCCTTTAATGAATATGATTTTAACACTGCCCAAGGAGCCCTAAGCTTCTATATACCAACATTTGGAAGTGCCGGGTGTATTTTAACGAGTCTCTTTAGTGGATTTTTCGCAGTTTTCTGTTCTGAATAGCATATAAGTCAGGTTTCCCCAGTCTACAATGAACAACTCAGACTCAGGCATGAAGTGTTTACGAAACAAAAAGTGTGCTGTCTCACCGATGAATGATAACCGGTTAATGGTTCCTCGCTCTTGATCCTGTCTTTCATCCATTTGTCTCACTATGACGACGACGCTTGATAGCTTCTTCGCTCAGATACTTCACTTCTCCTGAATAATATGTGAATCCTCCTCCTGTTTCCCAGTTTTTCCATTGTCTTTGTACACCAGCTTGCCCGCATGGTGTCAGAACCACTTTTATTTAAACTCTACCCAGCGGGGTCCTTCATCGCCCTACCCTTTACTTTGAACAACATCGCTTTCGAAATGACGAGTCCTTACTTCTCATACCAGGACATCGCCTATGAGGGCAGTCCAGGCCGTCCCCTAGTTGCCAATCCATCCCTACCTCAATTCTTACAGCTACAAACACAGATTAATTCGGAGCACGGCGCCGAACCGACACAACAGCATGTTTGGTTGTATAAGATGGAGCATAATGGAGTTATGTGCCCACCGCACGTTCAACTTCAAGTTCCTATGGTACTTTCCAATACTCAATTCATGTACAGTCAGCAGACACCACATGAAACGAAGTCTCTTAATGGGATGCATGAGTACCAGAATGGAAGGGTTTCCTCGCACCCAGAGCAGCATGCTATGCATGGCCGTGCTAGTAATCTTGAACCTCTCGAATCTCTCGAAAACTTCAAGCAGTCACCAGGGAACGGTTCTCAGCGATCCAAACAGTACACCCTACAACCATCATGTTCAAGGGAGCCAAGACAAGCGGATCAAGCATTTTCTACCGTTCAAGAACATTTAGATCTAGGCAACGATTCTATTTTCTCCATCATAGAGAGTGCTGAACCGTCAAAACTCAAACAGTGGTTAGAGAAAAACAGATATGAATCCGCCAAAGACTATGCGCTCGAGTCCTACGCCCATGTGATCATGGATGATCTACCGCACTCAGAAAAGGTTGAGCTCATGCAACGCCAACTCTCGACACTCGAGAAGATGAAAGAGGAAAGGCAAACGTCAGACAACCAGAGGAAAATAGATGGACAAGAGAGGTCATACAGGCAGAGCGAGGAGGATGATCTTGCTGTGATCTTGGAGAGAAAATACATTCTACAAGCAAAACCGCCATGTACCGAGAATAGCTTCGGATCCAGTAGGTCACAAGATGGTCAAGAAAAGCCATTAGAACCTCCGAACTGCGAGAGACAGAGGGTTCCAAACATCAGTTCTCCACAGCCCGCAAAGGAGCAAAAATCTGAAACTCGAGTGCTCGCTAAACAGAAAAGAAGGCAGAGTAAAGGGTGCTCTTCTGCACCAAGCTCCAGCTCAAACAGCGTTATTCCTACTTTGCCCCGAATCGTCATCAAGGAAACAGATTCAATCCAATCTATTCAACAAAACATCAACCTTCTAATTGATCAAAAAAACATCTACTTGGACTTTGCCGATAATGAGAAAGCGCCCAAAGAAGCTCGGAAGAAGGCAGTTGCGATGGGTAGAAATTTGATTAAGAAAATTGAGAAGTGGAACGCTTATCTGGCATAGTGTGAGAAGAAATAGAAGCCCTCTAGCCTTTAATCTTTAAACAATTGAAAGAGACTTTAATTTTTCTTTCGAAATAGCTACTCTGTTATTAGCCTTTTAAAATAGTGTCCTAACTTTCAGTCCTCTCAGAGTTTCTTTTTGTGTTTTAGAGTTTAAAGGATGCCATGGCATTCTGAACTCCATTGCACAGAACAAACAAAGGCACCTGAAAAGAAACCCTTTCAGAAGACGCTCTAGAGTGATTTATCGCTTGGATATGTAGGTCCCGAACTTCCAAGAAGCATTATTTGAACGCTGCAAGTGCGGGGCCAGTTTCGGACTATCCATATCTTTCCAAAAAGCATATCCGAATACTTATCTGTTTATCAAATGTTTGCATAAAATTGTTAAGAGTCTTTTGGAACCAAGGTTATCCATAAGGTCCTCTAGTTATCAACTTCGTTTCATTTTCGGCGTTGGCCGAGTAACATTATTTTTGTGCCAATAATCTTCACTAAGAGATTTTCTGTTTCACTCTGAGACGTCCTTCATAATATATCCATAGTCTTAAATTCTCTTGACAACAGTTCTTCCTGCAACTTACCTCTGCCAACCACCGCTGCGTGCCTATCAAAGTGCCATGCCAGCATCCACGCCCCATCAGTCAACTGAGGAAATGACCATGGATACGCTGAAATATACGGAGGGAAAGCTTACCGACGAGCTTCGCGCTGGGATCAAACTTGTTAATGCCTTCTTGGACGAGGAGGCGCTGGCAGAGACTGGAGCCTCAGGCGCACTCCCACCACTTCTCCGGCAAATGAAAGGAGGAACAAACGTAGGCAAGTTTCAGGAAATGATCGAATTCGCAGATCTTGAATGGCAGAAACTCTTAAATTGGAGGAGCTGCATGAGTCATAAGGCCAGACTTGAGCAGCTTGATCTCAAAGACTCTTTTGGCATGCTCCATGTATTGATGGACAAGGCCCACGAACGCAGCAAGCTCGCAAAACAGTTTCTGGATAGAAAGCACTTGGAGGAGCGACAGATTGAGGGCAAATGTGAGCAGTTGGTCACACAACAGAAAGATCTTATTCAGACACCACAATCGCCGTTGACGGCCTCGACATTGGCCCCACCGCGTTTCAACTCGACCTTAGCTTTGGATCAACAACCTACCATTAACGATTATGAAAAAGACTTTCGCGCAAGCTCATACAATCCTGCACCACAACAAAGTTATCCGCTATTAGTGACTAGAGTTGATCAGGCATCCTTGGCGCTCACAGACCCTTCGACACAAAGTGCAGTCTATAAAGATCAAGAGTTCTCTACAGGCGGTTACATTTCACATTCATCTCTAGGACTTGGTATAACAAATGAACTGGCTCCTTTCCGCATGGCTGCGAATAGAAATCGGTATGCATCTTCACAGCCGCCATCCTTGCTTCGACACTCGAAGCAAAGACGTCTGAGACCTGCGCGTATTGACATACAAATGAGTAGTTCTGAGATAGAAGCACGAGAGCGCGCAGACTGGGATGCCCAAGTAGCTCAACGAAAAGTCTTTGAAGTGGAGAAAAAAGCAACCATTAAGAGGGAATTGGACACTATGATAAAGGAAGGAGTAGACGTGCTCGCATGTCGCTATCACGAGTACCTCGAAATATACCCTTGTGAATGGGGAAGCCGCCCGTCACCTTATCATGTCAACCTCCTTGCTAATCAGCCATTGGAGCCATTTGATACGAGCGTTAAGGCAACTGCAGTTCGGTATGCTAAAGAAAAGTGGTATAATTATTGGGATATCAAGGACATGGACATGGTGACAGAATTGGTAAAGAAGCAACGAAAGTAGTGCACTGTCAATGAATCAGTTGGATGAAAGTTCAGGGCCCATAAAATAGGCTAGATAGATGGTATGTAATAGTATGAAGTGGATTAGCCAGTAATCTCATCATCGCCTGCCTCAATAGCCCAACGTGGCACCTTCTGAGATGCAGTCCAACTTCACATTTTCCTTAGGCATACCACTACTTTTTGTTACTAGCAGGGTATAAAGGAGCCGATTCATTTTATTGAAAATGTTGTATTTACTTTTTAATTTCCTTATTAAGAAAAAAAGGGAAGCCGCTGCTATCTTAAGACTTCTTATGGTACCTAAGATACACGTCCAACCTGCGAATTAAACAAAAACAAGGCAGCTGTTTAATAAGCCTATTCACTCTAATATTTCACCAGGCAACAGCATATTTTCAGCTAGGCTTTGTGTGTATTTATTACTAAGCGGTCTGCTGAAACTACAAATTCTCCGACAGGTTTTGTAGTATCACACATTTGAATCTTTGAGACCTACACCCAGTTCGATTGTACAGCCCGAAAATATTGCTCCGTAACTACTGATTCATATAAGGTTCAATGGAACACGAGCCAGACCCCGACCCAGAGACGGCTACCAGTGCGTTGTTCGTTGCTAGAGCCCATATGGTGAGAAAAGGGCAGTCAGAAACCCCCCCAGGCAGCCCAACGTTGGTAGCGCGTAATTTTTTGGGTAAGTCTGTGTTTGAGAACGTCAGACAATGCTAAGACTATCAAAAGAACAAGTCCTCGGATACACCGCCGCACCAGCAATTTCGAGCGAACAAGCCAATGACCCTTCCTCTCCCAATATGGGAAGCGACTCATTACACCTCACTCGTACATTGGAATTGTTACGCAGGCCAGATCATGCTTTTCTTGAGAGCGTGCTCTTTAACGACGAAGAGACCCGCAGCCAACCTGAGCTGAAGTCGCTTCAGAGCGCTCTGCGAAAATACACGATGGAGCTAGAAAAGTATACCAAGAGCGACAATTTGTTGTGCGACTTTGGTGAACAAACTTTGGCACAAGAATGGATCATGCTTTTTGACAAAGCGCCCGGATTATTGGACAAAGTTCCTGCGGACGTTCGAATAGAATACGAAAGTTTGACTATTAACAAAGCTTTAGGAGCTCCGAGCATTTCAACATGCCTAGCTGTCTACTCCAGCAGCCCGCTAGGACAGATGGCCGACCAAACAGCAGTCCAAAAAGAGTGGTCAGAATATGTTCGTAAACGATTCCAACAATCACTTCCAGGAGAAAAAAGCTTCTACCGTTCAGCTTCTGGAGATCACAATAGTACAGCCGGTTATAATGATGATCACAAAGCCTCGACTCAGTCAAAGCCCGGCTTGAGTAGGTATAAATGGCCTAGCCCACGAGTCCGCATTATGAAGGAATTGTATCTTCACAAAGACTCTGATATCCCTCTCAAAGCTTTCAGAAGCGAAGACCATGCGCTCCAGAGCCATTGCACCCCTGCCCAAGTAGACATCACTTTCTGTAGTTTTCCGCTCAGTGTCGAAGAAATTCTTACAGTAAGCGCTGTCCATTTGCAGACTATGGTAAAATTACATGCTAAACTGTATAGTATTTTCCACTTCATACGACATGGCGCATGGTTTCTGTTCGGCTGAGGAATCATGGGTGGTCTGCAAAGAAATGTATGGAATTCATAGTAAGTCAACCATTCACTTCTAACATGTTTGATGCTAACCAATCTTAGTATTGGACGCGAGAGCTTGAAGACCACACTCTAGTCTCACTTGGAAATCTCAACTATCATTTCCGCCTAGCAAAACAGTGGCACGATGAACACGCTGAACAACTTGTCTCTGCGAGCCCTTTGTAAGTGATTCCACTATCTTGAAAATTTTCTTCTTTTAACCGAACACAGTTCTATGAGTAAAGAAAAAGGGACTTCTCGCCAACCATACCAAGAATTTGACTACTACCTCGCAGACCTTGCAGAAGGTGTTAAGAAACATCCCCAAGGCCAGGGGGCTCAGGCTTTAACGCATGCCATTCTGCACGCGCTTAGGATCCATGACAAGCAAGCTCTTCTCAGTACAACAGCCGAATATGTGGGCAGCAACCATTTGTTCGACATTCCAGAGGTTTATCACTGCGAGCAAGAGGATCGAAATGCGCTTCGAAGGCTAGGGACCCAAGCAGAAGACTACTACAAGAACAAGTTCATCGACAAGGTATATTGACTTCGGCCCGTCAGTTGAACTTTGATACAGGAGAGTGGCTTTAAACCTGGCATAGTAGTGTTTTATGGCGGGTTAATAGTTTTCATGTTGGAATCCGATGGACTTGTTGTTTACATGTGCCTATCTACGGTTTTAGAAGGCCAACAATGGTGCGATCTTAGACTTGTCTTGTACAATCAATCCTCGGTTCCTGTAGGCACTTAAAGGATGATACACGGTATACTAAGATCCGATCATCTTCCCAGTTTACCAATAACTTCATTCAAGTAGCATTCGTAGTGGGCCCAGGATACGTATCGTCGGTGTTGAAAGACTACACCACATTTCTTTCTTCAAATTTTGGCCCATGAATCTATTGCGAATGTACTTCAGGCGCTTTTTAGTGTTCACTAGGGATGATTTCACGTTGTTTGTGCTCTAATTCCAGATTACCCCTCTGTTGACGGCACTAAAAGTATGAAACTGTAAGGGACAATTAATCGGTAAAATAGCCATGTTGTTGCAAGGGTTTTACAGCGCAAATTTCCTGCTAGGGACGATAAAGGGCTACTAACCCGTACTATTGAGTATTTACTCGATGTGACTTCATCGGAATAAAAATATTCGACAGTTCATCACAAGGGGACGTATTCGTCTCAAAAAGCTCAAAATTATAGAAAATAGCAACTTGTATATGATAGGAAGAAGTTACAGCGACTTCAAAGAATATCATACAGCTTTAAAAGCAATTAGAAAAGGGGAGTTCTTTGATATGATGGATATCGCAGAAAAATGGTAATCGACAAGCTGAAAAGAAGGTAAGTAGACTATATAGAGTATTTAGTAGGATTTTTCAGTACTACTACCAGTATATTCCCACACTGCCTAGTTTGGTGCCAAAAAAGTGACATCGCGTGTTCCAACCTACACTAGCCTTAAATCCGATTTTTAACTGAGCAACAATTTTAACGAAAGACCCAATGTGGGGTTTCGGGTAGATTAGGAATGCCCTTCTAAATTCATGGCTCGTGCCGCTGCAATCATGCTACCTAATGCATTCCTTTGCGTAAGTATTGTAATTTTTTCAAGGGGGTGGGTAGCCCTTGGTCCTAGTGTGCATTCCAACACTCCCATCAATGGTATCCAACACACCCCTACCAATAGTCAAACATCCAGTCCATTGCCTGCCTCTTTCCTTCTGTTTTTTATCCTTCTTTCTCTTCTGTATCTACCAAGCCTAACTATATCGTAGCGAGCCTCGAAGCACCAATTATTTGCTTGAAATTTACAGACATTTCCCTTCGCCTTCCAATGATAAGCATGATCACTAATACTGGACAGATTACCTGATTAGAGACGAAAGATTCGCGTGCATCAACGTTAATGTAGTGGGAAAACTCAAGGATTGCTTCTTTCTTCTTCGCACAGCACACAGGCAGTTTAAGTTTCACCCTGCGACACGCTAATGTGAACAGGTTGATACAGGCTCGTCTTCTTCGCCTTCGCCATCCACTGTGCCTGGAAGTACATCCTCCACCGCCGATGTTTCATCATCATCTTCGATGGCTGGGAGTTCATCCTCGTCTACATCAGTGTTGTCATCATCTGCGCCATCTAGCAGCTCGAACGTGGTGAGTACCTTTAGTGTGCAGTCTTCTCCTTCTTCTTCTTCTCCTTATTTTAACGGAGTCGTATCGCTGTCTGTTGGCATTTTATCATTAAGCTCGAATGCAATACAGACGAGCACTCTCCTCAGCTCCATAAGTTCGTCCTCCAGTTTCAGTACAGCACAAGGTAGTACCTCATCAATAGCTGCTGGGATTACGTCTTCTAGTTCTAGTACTGCGCAGAACAGCATATCATCAACTACATTTACCGGAATATTCTCTACCTCGATCCTGGCACAGAGTACCCTATCACCATCAGGTGTGGTTGCAACCTCAAGTTCTAGCCTAACACTAAGTGGTATGACAACAACGATATTGGCGGGAGGGGCGTCTGCCTCGAGTATAACACAGAGTTTCTCCTCCTCCTATTCGTCATCATCATCAAGTGGAGTCGCAGCTTCAAGTTCTGGCGTAGCACAGAGCAGCTCGCCTTCGACCCAGAGCAGCACAATATCTATTGCATCAACTATAGCAATTTTATCCGGTTTGAGTGGAACACAAACTAGCACGGTTATTGCTTCGTCTTCATTAGCCCTCCCGACGAATTCAATAGTGGTTCAGAGTAGCTCCTTTACCACCTCTTCGGTCCTATCTATAAGTTCAATGGTCGGCGTATCCTCGACTAGCTCTACCACAACCTTTGGCGGCATATCGTATACGGCAATTTCTTCCTTCAGCACAGCATACAGTGTGAGTGGTGCATCTTCTAGTTCGGGTTTCAACGGAATCTCTTCGTCTAGCTTGATCACGACGAGTTATTCGTCATCTTTTCCAGTAGGTATCCTTTCTAAAATTTTATGGAAGTAGCAGCTCGATCAACGGATCTATTTAACATGGCAACACAGCCGTCAAGTGTATTGACAAATACTTCCCCTGGTATTGTATCCTCATTGCAGAGTAACCTTGCTCAACCTACAGTGGCCACTTCCGTCTCTACAATCATCACGATGGCTCCATCATCTTCATATTCTGGTAGCAGCTCCTCTACTTCCTCCTTGGCGACCAGTCCTATAACTTCATCAAGCGGCTTTTCCATAACTACAAGCAGCTTGCTATCATCATCACAAACTGATAGCAGCCTTTTGGTATTGTTAGCGTCTACTAGTACTGTATTCTCTCAAAGCCATTCTTCTACCATGGCAAGTAGTTCGTCGTCCACTCTATGGGCAAGCTACTCCATCCCGTCTACGAATGAAATATCAAAAACCTCTGGATCGAGTTGGCCTAGCGCATCCTCAGTGGCAGCATCCGCATACTCATCAGTTCAAATCAACAGCATATCTTCAACGATTTTGGCCACTGGCTCAAATTTTGCTACAAATTCTAATTCTGGCAATACTCTGCCATCAGTTTCTCTAACTAGCTCCATCAACTTGCCCGGGAGTACACTATCATTATCGACTTCAACCGCAACATTTACGGCGATATATACTCTCTCATCTTCCTCTTCGCTTACGGGGTCCAATCTATCTGCTTCATTCCCAGCGATTGACACTTCCCAATCTTCTATAATAACCCTTATTAGCACAACAAGTGATAGTGGCTCAACTGCGTTACCTACATCACTTTCTGCTTCCAGTCAGAGTAACTCTATTAGGAGCATAAGCATCTCTCAATCGCAGACGGCGGCTCTGTCCAGCGCTACCAGCACGGTGACGTCACTAACAGCATTATTTATTTCAACAATGTCTACGATATCAAGCTCTTCATTTGAAAGCTCAAGCTTTGCTGGATCACTTTCATTGATGAGCTCTATTACTACCAAAGTTGTATCAGGAACTCAGACTTCATCAACAGAAAGTTTCATGGGGACTGATCTTTCTATGAGTAGTCTGATGCCATCACCAACGACTGTGGCTCAAATTAGCTTCCCTACGACGAACACCATCTCTACAACTATTAGATTCATAACATCTATATCCTCGGCAGCCACATCCGCATCCAATCCAGCATTTAGTGTGCCATCTTCACTAAATAACTTGCCCAATATGTCTTTAGCAAGTTCCACTGGCTTGTTGGCCAGTGGCTCCTCTAGCTCGGTACTCAGTTCCGTATCTGGTTTGACCAATCCTAATACAACGAGTATTTCACCCAGTGCTACGACGATAGATTTCTCAACGGCAACGACTACTACGACTTTCTTCGGTCCAAATACGAATAGCATATCGTTCTTCACATCCGGATTTACTTTATTAACTGGCTCACAGCCTTTATCAACGAGCAGTTTTATCTTTACAACATCTTCTAGCTCGCTAACTTTATCATTCTTGCAGGTTCTTTCATCAAGCTATACAGATAGCAACATGCTTCTTAGTTCCTCTACCACATCAATAGGCGCCGGCAGTACTAGCAGCAGTACTAGCGCTGTTGGCAGCAGTAGCAGTAGCAGCAGTAGTAGCAATCTCGGAATCACTTCGAGTACGTTAGACAACCTACATACTAGTGCAACGTCTGTATCGCTATCATCACTTTCGGATTTTTCTACCTCCATAGTACGTTTTCATTTCCTCTTCGAATTGAATTTAGTGATTGTGTGTGCAAATATCAACTTATCAAAAATCCGCTTCTCCTCCCAACGATGAGCGGGGTTGACAAGGGGCCTATAGCCTGCAAGGAGCACTACCCAGGAAACCGCAACAAACCTAATGAGTACTCAAAATGCGTCTTCAATATCTTTGGGTAGTCTAGTGAAATCCTCAACTTTGTTGATGAGTACAAGTCCTTTAAGCAGCTCAACTTCAATTCCGACAACTTCTTCTCTGGGAACGTCTACATCTCCGAGCACTTTACAATCAATATCGTCACTGGTGTTACCGGATTCGGTCAGCTCATATATATCATCTTTATCAAGCCTTTATCTTATGTCTTCTTCAAACAGCATGTATCAGCTGTCTTTATCAACGTCCTTAAGCGCTTTTGATACGCTTTCGGGATCGGTAAACAGTCAGAATTTTCCCTCCACATCATCGAGTACACTGACGATGCCGACCCGCACTTGGGATCAGTCAACTTGCCCTTCGCTTATCACCAGTCTTACCACGGTAGCAACATCCATAAGCGTGGTAAGTAAATTATATTATATGTCAGACGCAGCTTTTAACATGTTCAGGTAACTGTTACACTATCCGCCATAGTTTCAACGGCATTCGTGACCCAAGTGCAAACCATTCCTGCTTCAACTATTACTTTAATCGCCTCTCCAGTCTATATCACTCAGACGCTCTCAGGCTCCCCTGTTTACATTACACAATCAGCCCCAACTTCCTTTGTGACTATTAGTGGATCGGTACAAACGCTGCCTGCCTCAACTGTTACCCAAACAATGACTGGTTCTGTCATCTACATAACTCAGACGCTTCCTGTCTCGACTGTATATAGTACAGTCACAGATCAACCGGGCATTTGCCAGAATTCTGGGACAGTATATATCACTAAGGAAGCGACTTTTGCACGTTCAACTGTCTATGAGACTCCGGGCGTCAGTACGGTTTATATCACTGAAGTTGAAACTATCGAACCTAGAGAGATCACTCTTGAACCTTCCACTATTACTGAACTCGCAACGGAAACATATTTCTCAACTATCACGCCTGCGCCCCAAATTGTCACTGAAGAGCCGGATACATCTACGATTTATTTCACAGTAGAGGGACCTACTACTTACATATCTCAGGAATGCTCAAACATGCCTATATATGCAACTGTGTAAGATTGTTTGATTGATTTAAATCTTGGACGATTGCTAACTTAATTTAGTACCGTCACACAGACCACCACGGCGTAAGTCTCTCTATGCATATACTTCAATATCACCCTATGGTATACTTTTCAGCATTTCACTGTAATTTTTTCTGTATAGAGGCTTGTTTTATTACCTTCTTTTTGAGTTTAGCTCCTATTTTCCTAAATGGGTTATGTGGTCTTGACGAAGTGGTCCTTTCTGAAATGATTTTGCTCTTCTATGGCTCTCGTGTTTCTCCTACAATTTTCCTATTATATTATTACTCTATTCTGATTCCCACTGCACCAAGATTACAGCATTGCTTCTATCATTGAACCTCCTATCACGAATTGTTTTCAACCCTTTCTTTACACGTTGCTAAATCTATCCACGCTAGTACCGCAACAGCACCCCAAGCAACAGTCACGTTCACTACGACTGCCACACCTGCTTCAACTAGGCAAGTATTTTCGAATTCTAAGTCTATTTTACTCGATATGACAACACTAACATAGATTTTCTTATACAAACATTTTTACTCCCTCGCACGCTTGTGCGCAACTTGCAAATTTACTTACAGACTTTCAGTACAACCACATTCACCAGAACCTCAACTATCTCTTCTGTAGTAACATCTATATCTGTACAACCTGCATCTACCATTACCTCTATAGTGACTTCAATACCACCGGCATCTACGATCACAGTCACATCATTCGTTTTGTCAACCATTACGTCCACTAGGGTATCAGGCTCCACAGTAACACTCACCCCTGCCGCCGTTACTATTCGAACCACCACTACTCTGCCTCGGGAAACAACTACGGTGCCCACGATTATCATCTCAACGCGGTTTGTTCCCGAGACCGTCATCTCCACTTCCACTCGTTCAGTCATGGCAACCGTTGTTTCCACTCGCATTATTTTAACTACTGAAACCACAACAAGTACTTTCCGGTTTACAGCCACTCGGACCATCCCGCTTTCCACCACTACTAGAGTATCTACTTCGACAACCACCCGGGATATCCCTATCACACGGACTGTTACTTCTGTGACTGCGCGAACCACGTTCACTTCAACTCGTACAGCGACGGCAACAATAACAAGCGTGAGCACGATTGCACGTACTACGATCACTAATCGCCTCACCAATACGATTCGCACTACTGTTACAGTTCGAGGTGTGGCTGCGCGTCAATTAGGCCCACATGAGACACCTAAGCCAGTCAGAAAGTGGGCTCTATTCCAGTAGGCCGGGCCTCGACGGTATCAAATCACTGTAGAAGAGGAGGCCTGGTCAGGGAGATCAGGGCTTAGATTCCCCGGGTCACCCTAGATTTGTTGAGGTTTGGTCATTTGATACTCCTGCACGATATTTGACTTGCTTAAGGCTTCATCTCAGGAACAGGATGCCTCCCCAAGCTACCTAGTAGTGGGAAGCTGAAGTTAAGAGCTTGGACGAATAATTCACTCTCGGCATGTCTCAAATTATCGCGTCTTGCTTCTAAGAAATGCACCATCCTGGCTCCGATTTTGTTTTTGCTTGCGATCCTCAGCTTACTATTTTCGTCTCAACGCCTTTTATTCTCACATCCTCTTTAATCAGTATTATTTCTCCACGCGCAGTATGACAGATTGTACCTTAGCAATTCAATGGATTTGGTTATTAAAAGTTTCGGTGATCGGGTTTACCTTTCGGGAGTTCCTAAAATAAATGACACTAAAGATAAGACTATGATGGTTTGATGCTAATCTCTTTTTGTTTGTTAAAAATCGGAGAGAACGTATCTAACAAGTTTCCTTCAAAGAGAGGTAACTCCGTGAGCGCCTCCATATAAGAGGGCAATAAAAGGCTAAAAGTTGCTATAGATGGCTTCACTGCTTCAGATCTTGCTTAAGCCTCCTGTGTACGGAAAAAATTAGCCACTACTTTTAGACGTCGGATAGGGAGCCTTCATAAAACCAAAGCCAAAATTAAGGGTTGCTTAAAATTTAATATGCAGAATTACCAAGTGCTCTTGCTTTTAAAGCTTTCCTTCTTAGGCGATATTGCACGGTCTTGGAAATTGTTAAATAGATGCTGATAACTGTCTGTCAAGAATCCTGCGCAGGGGAGTGTTGCTTTTCTTGGCTACGAAGCAGATTCTACTCGAAAACTCTAAGCCGTCATAGATATTCTGAGCCCAGTTTTCCGTTCGCTCCTCGCAAACATCTGCGATTGAATATCGCAGGATCTCGTCCGAATCGGAGATGACCGAGTCGACGGGGCTGGGTGTGGACTTCTGAAGTCTGGAGGAAGCGTCGCTTATTTGATGGGTAATGATACGCCGGAGTGGTGTGTTGCTATATCTTCTCTTGATCTCCTCAATCCTATGTCGCTCTGACTTTGCTTGTTGTTCCAGACGCTCTGCACGCGTAGCACGGCTTTCACTTGTAGAGTCGAAGATGGCTAGAGAGAACGTCAATAAAGTGAAAGCTGTAAGGCAACCTGGATACAACTTACGCTTCTCACTCAGGAACATAAGTTTCAGACCGTGTTCATCTATGAATTTGGCACCGATGATGTGCTTGTACGCAGTGCACCGATTGTCCCATACTGCAACATCTCCGCTTTTCCATTTCCATCGCACCATGTGTTCAGGTGTAGACTGCGCGTGATAGTCAAGTAGCTCAGTAAGTTTGTCTTCGACTTGTTAGCATTGATCTTCGTTGTGAATATGCTAAACCAACCTGATTCTCTCTTCTTCAAGGAAACGATTCTAGTTACAGATCCCGATACAAAGTTCAATGCTCTCAGCCGCGATAGAGGGTGGGTCCGAACAACAGGATGATTGGCGCTGTAAGATCCCGAAGTATGTGTTGCGGTCATGCCGTCGAACAAGCATCGCAAAGGTTTACTCAGCGAGTCGTACATCCCGTATTGTGATATCCACGCAGTTTCCAAGGCTGTGTCAATTGTATCTTGAGGTATAGCCAATAGAGAAAGGCTTGGCGGCTGAGAGGTATGGCTTCCATCGGAATACCACTCAGTGTGTTGCTGAACATTATCAGATGAGCCTTCCCCGCCATGTTTGAAATGAGCCTTGTTGAAAGACGGATCAAGGTGTTTCACCAAGTGAGTGAATGCTTCGCTGTCGAATGTCTGTTCGCGGAAGATGACAACGCCACGTTCAGCAATGAGAGATGCTAGCTCAGTAGCCAGCTCATCTTGAATCTTGGAGAGTTGAACTCCATAAATGATAGTGCCAATGGAGTCACTTAGGTCTTTATAGGTGGCAGATGACAAAGTGCTGTTGCCGCCGAAAATAGTGCCGCTCTCGGGTGATACGTGCAGTGTTGTTGACGAAACAGAGTTGGGCTTCACGACTTTCTGTCGCTTTTCAACCATCATTGCGTCCAGCTGCCTCTTCTTGACTCGGCCCCACTTGCCCGTTGCTACGTGACCGATCGTCGATTGCTGTGCAGATGCACAACTCAGTCGTTCGAAGGTACTACGATATGTGCTCCATACGTTTGATAGCATACTCTGTACGCATGTTCGCGGTGTTGAAGGATCATTTTGACGGGTGTGTAGATATATGCGGGCGTATCGTGTCCATCTGAGGCCCGAAGCGGGTATAGCTGTTGTTGGCGTGGCTTAAAGCCAGGGGTTAGATTGGCGGGCGCTATTTCAATCATGGCGCAATTCGCTGGGCATATAGCATCAACTGCTCCTCAAAGAAGCAGTCCTGCCTATGTCCGTCGTATGAAGTTATTCAGCCTTCCATCATCTTACAAGCTTTTTGACTCATTATTGCCCACCTGAAGCGCGCTTGAACAGTCTTAGAACAGAGGTGCTATTCCATTGAACTTTAGCTTGGGCTTCTGCTCATCCGCATTTGAATGCGGGAGCCAACGCTGCCAGTTGCAAAGGCGCAGACGTTCGTGACTGAGTGTCAGTTCCCACCCAGCACCAAAATCTCGACTTAGGCTACGTTCTTAAGCCTATCACAAGCATCTTTGTTGACTTATAAGACGTTGGAGGGAAGAAAAGCATGCATGCGCGTCTCGACAGGAGTACAAATTTCAATAGTCAATATTTATAAACTTCGAGAAAGAACATGTACAAGAAGAATAGTGTCTGCAATGCAAAAAGTTCACGTGATAGCCTCGTCACCTTTGAACGAGTCAAATCAGCAAGCAGCTCCAGACCCAGAAGGGATATTGGAGCATTTGGAGCTCTCCTTTCCACCAGTGACCGAGACGCCCTTCCATGACCAATTGGAGCAGCTTCCCTTACCGCAGAGAACGTAAATGGGAGTAGCGCTGCTGGTAACTGAGCCAGTGACATCGTTGAGCGTGAGAGCAGTGATGGGCACACCAGTGGTAGGGTTGCCAGTAGGGGAGCCATTCTCGTAGTCCTGCTCAATGACAACACCATACTTGTCGATATTGGAGAGGGTGATGGATTTGTAGGTGACATTGTTAACCGAGCCAGTGGCGCTATAGACAGTCTTGATACGCACGCCGTTCTGCGAGTTAAGAATCTTGCTGTTCTCAATGACAACTCCATCAACAGTGTTGTCAGAGCGACCGCCGACAGAGCCGATGCTGAGACCGTGGCCACCAGAACATGTGCCCCCAAGGAAGTGGATGTCTTTTCCAGAGTTAATCGCCAGGCAATCATCCTGATTTTTAATGTTTGCGTTCGAGATGGTGATGCCCGTGGACGAACCAACGTCGAAAGCATCAGTGTTATGGCCGCCGTTTGTGACATCGCCAGCTGAGTTGTCAATGGTGATGTGATCCAGGGTCAAATCAGTAGCACCGTTGATGCTGAAGCCCTGCACAGGGGTGTTCTTGACGTTGAGGTTGGAGATGGTGGATTGCTTCATCGAGTGGGCATAGAAGAACTGCTGATGTAAGAACGTACACGGGGGCAAGAGAGAATATCAAACCTTTGGCTTCGTCTTGCCACCGTTGGTGCCTTCGCCATCCCACCACTGGGCGCCGTTTCCATCAATGACGTGGCCAGTGGCACCTGTGACTGTGATTTTGGTTCCGGAAACCGAGATCAGGGGACCTGACCACTCTTTGTATCCGAAAGAAGTTGTTCCTTGAAAGATGACCTATTGCAGTCAGTAAGATATTACGAGTGGGACGAACGGGGCGTACCGTAGTGCCACTGTTGAGCTTGGTGAGGTCAAGTGTGGTGCCAGCAGGAACAGCAATGTTGTTCAGAGTGATGGTAGAGCATGAGCCTTTGCCGGCAATAGCAGAGGCAGCAGTAGTGAAAGTGCAGCTAGAAGCGCGATCGTCAAGAGTGGAGGCGGGGGCAGCGAACACAGTAGCGCCAGCGCCGAGGAGAAGGGCAGAAAGAGGATGCATCATGGCTAAGATGAGATATTTAAAACGAACAAACAAAAAAAGGAGTAACTGTTATGGTCCGTCCACGATGGAAGTATTCGTCTAGGAAGAAATCAGATATTTATACCAACAGCAAATTCGTACCAGGCCTCGGACAGGGTCAGACATGGGTACTGGTGGGCCAAAGCAACAGAAGTGGAGCTTGTCATGCTCGGCAGAAGCTTGATTCTACTCTAAATGAAGGGACATGATTCAAATGAAGCGATCCACCACTCATGTAAGAAGTGGTGTCCAGTAGACTACCCTGGTTAGCTTGCGTACTGTGTAGTCGCAAAGAGGAGCGCGGGGAGATTTTCCGTCGGTGCAGTGCATCCGAGTTGGAGACTGGCGTCTCGAGGGCACTACAATGGTAGTGATGGTGAGTTACAGGGCAATGGATACGGTGAGTTCATGAACAGCTGCGGGATTGTATGTGTGAAGCTCTGTTTCGTTGGTGGAAACTTGTTTATCCTTGTGGTGGGATATTGCAGGGGTATGGTGCGACAAGGTGCTAGAACGCGTTGCCTCTAGGAAACGGACATCAGCCACATCGAGGCACGACCCTGGAACACGCTTGGGAGTGCATCGAAGCCACAGGGACGGGGGGAAAGATGCTCTGACGCGTTCTGCATATGTACCTAGCGACGAAACGGGCGTTTATGGCACGACACGGCACGGCATACCGGGCTTTGCCGAAACGAAGGCGACATGGTCTACCGGATCAGAGGCGGAATAGGTAGATGGAAATACAATCGACGGACTGGAGAGCGTTCATGGATGGGCACATGGACTGTCTGTAGGTAGCGGAGAAGGTGAGGCAGCTTGGAGGGCCGGACCGTGGGGGGCCATTGACATTCGAAAGAGGCCGCGCCCCACTTTCTGAAAAGAGTAAGCGTCTCCCAGCAACCGGGCACGGTAAGCACCAGCAGCACCGAATACCGCTCGCAGACATGACCACTCCCTACGATCGTTATCGAGACCACTGTGCATGCCTATATTGTCTCGCAGCTCTGCCAGCCGGACAGCGAGGAGAGCCCTCGCCATGGAACGGCCTCTGAGGCCACGGCGCTTTGCTCCCCTGGATCCCTCCAGGAGGGTTCCAGACGATGACAGGCCTACACTGAAAGGCATTATCTTTGATGTCGATGGCACGCTGTGTAGGTTGGCAGGCCTCGGTACAGACTTATCGTAGCTCATCGTATTCGTTCCAGGCCAGCCCCAAAACTACATGTTCGGCGAGATGCGCTCCGTATTGGGTATTAGTAAAGCGACCGATATCCTCGACCACATCTACTCGCTTCCGGAGCCCGCCCAGTCCAAGGCCCACGAACAGATCCGCAACATTGAGCGTGCCGCAATGACCAAGCAACGTCCGCAGGCCGGCCTGGTCGAGCTGATGGACTACCTCGATGCCCGCGGCGTCAGGAAAGGAATCTGCACGCGCAATTTCGATGCCCCCGTTACCCATCTCCTGACTACCTTCCTGCCCAGTTCAATCTTTAACCCCATCATTACGAGGGAGTTTCGCCCGCCGAAACCGGATCCTGCAGGCATTCTACACATCGCCAGGGAGTGGATGCAGAAGGATGGCGGCAGCTCGCTCATCATGGTTGGCGACTCCATTGACGACATGACTGCGGGTTATCGAGCCGGTGCCGCCACAGTGCTACTGGTCAATGATGTGAACAGGCATCTTGCTGAACACGAGCACACTGACCTAGTGGTTGACCAGCTGAATGATTTGATTGCCATTCTAGATGAGGGTTTCCAGGGCGCTAGAGCCTGACTGTCTATTGTATCAAGGGGTTCCAGCATACTGCCGAGCCCTAAGACTGTGACTGACGGAACTTGCTAACACTGTCAAATGCCACCAATTATGAAGATGGCAGCCCCGCCAACGAAGATCGAACTTTTAAATGATTTCAGACACTAGCCCAACAGGCCCAGGTGGACTAGCCCGCCACGTTCTCTGCCACTTTGCCCCCATCCCTACCAACAACACTCGCCTCCCTCTCTGCGTGCTCTTGGGGTATGGATGCAAATATCTCCGAAATGGCTTCTATCGTCGTGTTACCCCCGGAGAAGACTACTCCAATGTTCCATCCTTCTTCTCCCGCTTCCTTCTCTACCATCTTGCGAAAATCTTCATTGTACAAGATAGTAGCCAATCCCACAACAGCGCTAGGCTCCACGAAACACTTCATTCGCTCCAAGACTAAACGCATCGCTTGTTTGATTTGATCTTCCGTCACCGCATATAGCCCAGAGACGTACGATGGGTCCGAGATGAACTTCCAGTTGATTTCACCAAGCGGGGTGCGCAAGCCGTCGGCGATGGTAAGCGTTTTGACAATTGTAATACGTTCGCCAGCCTTCACGCCCCTCCGTGCATCATCACCACCCTGAAAGCCTGGCTCTGCACCGAAGACTCGGACCCCCGTACCGTGCAGCGCGATTGCATTGCCAGCGAGCATACCACCACCCCCGCAAGGCGTGATGACTGCATCCAGGCCTTTCTTTGGCTCGTCCTTGAGCAGCTCTTCAACTTGGTCCATGAGCTCGAGCGCCATGGTTCCCTGTCCTAGTATGATGTGCGGATGGTCGTACGGCGGAACCAGCGTGGTCCCCGTGTCTTGGATGACGGTAGCAACAACGGCCTCGCGCTCCTGCGACGTGGATCCACTAAAGTGTACGATCGCGCCTTGCGCTTTTGTGCCAGCAATCTTGGAGGGAGTTGAGATGGAGGGCATGACAATGTGCGCGGGGATCGAAAAGGTCTTTGCCGCGAGTGCAAGAGCTTGGGCATGGTTTCCTGTGCGCGCCCTCATCAGAACATGTGCTTTCCGGCGGACGCATCCGCTGAGCCAGGCATACCGCTGCTGTGCGTGACGACGCCCTTGTTCCTGACCTCCTCCAACCCCTCTGCCTCAATCAACCTCTTTACCGCATGGAAGGCCCCGCGTGCCTTGAACGCGCCAATTCGCTGGAAATTCTCGCATTTGAAGAATAGCCTGATCGTTGGCCTGGCAGGTTCCTGGCCCTCCCATGGCGTGCCCTTCAGCGCCTCGGTTGTCTGGGGTGTGGAGGCGGCATCCGAGAGGGTCTTGTTCGTTTGAACGGGTGTGAGATGAATGTGTGGCTTGATAATCTCATGCGCAGCAGCTACCGAGTCGCGCGTCAACGGAAGCGATGGTCGGGACGAGGCCATGGCAAACGGTCAAGATGTTTGAAGACCATGGCGAAGACATGGTTTAGTGATGGCGGGGTCATGGCGCGTGGAATCGTCCAGGCAGGGAAAAGTGGAACCGGACAACTGATGCTGGCAGAGTTCGCTTAGCCCTTTGTCAATGTTAGACTACGTCTTTTGCTAGACTGTCGTGACGTTCTGCACTCTCATTTTTTAGCATTCTTTCTGTTTTCCAGGTGTTGCTAGGGTGCTGTTTAATTTCGGGTGGAACCGAAATCAAGGAGTCGAGAGTGGAACTTGAGTCAGTTGTACTGTCAATTGGGCTGCTAAACACACTTGAAATGGTCTGGTCTCAGCCGTTACTTGGGATATAGGCAATTCATTATCCTTGACCCGATCTATGGGTGATCGTCCTACGAATATACATTATCTACTTTCTAAAAAATGCGCCTTGGCATACGAATGCTGCGCTTGCTGGTGGCCGCTGTGCCATTCACTTGCGGCTGCGGCACATCCTTTTGTGTCGTGAACGGCTCCCTAGCCGATAGACTATCAACCCTGCCGAGCAGGAATTCAAGCTGACGATAAGCACTGCTGGGCTGGTACTGAGGTACCATGTGTCCACTCAGGCTCTGGTACACCCACGTCAACTTACGCTCCGTGTGCGTGACTCCCATAACGCCCGAAGAGCTCAGAGTCTCGTAGCTGTATTCGTCGTGGTATGGAACATAAAAATCAGCGGATGGTGCTGTTTGGAAGCCCTGCAAGCCGCCGAAAGTCATATTCTGGATAGCAAGGAGGGTTCCGTTGTAGAGAAGAACAAAATCGAGATCGGCATGAACGACCACAGTGCGCTCAACAGCATCAATCACGCGAGGAAGGACCGTCCAGTGCGAGTCAGGAGAGGTGTCGTGGCTAAGGACACCATTTGCACACTCAGCCCATTCCTGAATAGGAGCATTGATGGCTTTTTGCACGTCGGTGCGATTGAAGTAGATCTGTTCGCCTTCTGGGAGATAATCAAAAGAACCAGGGAAGCCAAGCTGGTCCCAAAGCAATGGGCACGTGGTGGCAACCTGATAGACATCAAAACAAGGGTTCGTGAGCGACACTGCATTAAAGATATCGTTGAAAAGGCCACAGCCTTCGTCTGCGTTGGTCTTTGAAGGAGTGGGAAGCTTGCTTGGCGGAGGGTAGGTGAGGTAGGTCTCAAGATATTCGGTATAGCCGCAGTCGTCGGCACGCTTGTGGATTTCATCCATAAACGTCTTGTTGAGGTTGAACAGCCCAGCCCACTGATCGACGAAGGGAACGGCCGGGACTGATCTGTTCGTTAGCACTTTGAAGAACCACGTTTCCGAATTCAACTTACGGTCTTCCAGTAGAGTGTCGGAAGCGATAGAAGGATCATAGATCATGATGCCTTTGAGATCGAAGTACTCGGTGCTGTTCTGGTCCAACATGGCATTGGCAATGTAGGGAACATATTTGCCGGCGTACGACTCTCCCGCAATGTAGACTTTGCGACCACCCAGATCAAATGTGTCCATGAAGTTCTTCCAGAAACCCAGAAATTGTTCCGCTGCCTCTTCGGTAGAGTTTGCAGTAGGGGTGCCCTGGGTGAAGCCGGTACCAACAGGCTGCTCGACCTACTAGAGTCAACACGTAGTCCGAGTCCAACAGGAAAAAGATGACTTACCCAAACCATGTTGGTTAGGTTAGCCCAATTCCACGGGTTGTAAACTGGGTTAGGCGTTCCGTATTGCCATGAAATGGGGCCGTTCTCCTGTAGGAATCCCTCGAGCGACGAGCAGCCAGGTCCCTGAAATTATCAACCTAGCTGTTCGATGGAGATGAAAGACGGACTTACACCATTCAACCAGATAGTAATCTCGTCGCCGGCATCCTCATTCTCGCTTGGAAAGAACCAAAAATACAGTTGGTCCGTCTCGTTTGCCTTGTTGCTTACTGGCAATAGGCCAGCATAGCTCTCGCCAATGTCGAAGTTGACTTCGGGGATGGCGCCCGCGGTGCCATTGACAACGTACTCTGGACCAACGTCAGTATCCACGGTATGCGGGAGCTGTCATGTGCGAACAAGGACGACTCACTGGCAGTCTTGTTGTTCTGGGCGATGATTGGCTCTCCACGCTTCACGGACGAGGCGTGCTGGGCAGGATAGCCATGTCGCGGCCTAGCGACCTCGATTCCCTTCCTTTCCAGGTGTGCGCTGCGAGAGCCGCGAGTGTTGACAGCACTGGCGAGGCCGCCAAAGGCTAGAATGGAGAGGAGCTGCATAGTGAGGCTTCTTGTTCCAGCGGCACAGAAATTGAGAAGAGAGAGCGGCGCACGAGCGACGTCACCCAGGTAGCTCGCTGCATATTTATTCGAAGCTTCTCCCAGTGAACCGTGCCACCAGCGGCCAATTCCTAGCCTGCTTTAACGCAAAGCCTGATATCGAACGGCAAGCGAGGATCCCAGTACGAGGCCCAAAGAGGCAGGCCGTGTAGAAGTTCGCCGCGTTGCCACTGGTGACGTCTTCTTCCTTCGGCTCCTTGGTTGCCTCTACTCCTGCTCCTGCTCCTGCTCCTGCTCCTGATCTTCCTTCTCTGGTGCTGGTTGAGCAACCAGGTTGATGTTGGAGCTCTCCATGTACGTGGGCCTGTCTTGCAAAGGTCTCTCTGCATAGTGGTGGATGGCAGGGTTGTGCATGCGTACCTACATGGCCAAGCCGCGGCTCCGACGCCAGCAACGCTCTCCGCCCACGCTTATCGGCGAGGCTTATTCCCAGGCCCAGAAGCTTGTATTTCCCCTGTTAGCAGCCGGGCCTTTGCATGGCTGGTGGTAAGCAGACTCCGCCGGCGAGGCTGGATTAGGAAGCTCGCAGCACCGTCGCTCGTCATTGGATCGACGCGAAGCTGTCGCGTGCCTATCGCTTCCGGACACGGATGCTGATGTAAGGATTGCACACCACCGCAAGCAAACACGACAGCACAGGTCACAAATAGCACACATCAATTCTACATGCTGCATAGCAGCTAAGGCGATCCTTCCAAACCACGCCGTCCTGTATAGTAGCCACCGCCCTGCGAGATCTTGAGCAGCTTGCCAAAATCAGGCGTCCCAAGCCCTGTTACGGGATCCCAGCCCTCCGTCGCATTCCACGATGCATAAGGCACATACGGGGCTTTGAGCCCAGAGTAGATGCTTCTGCCTGTGCAGCCAGTCGATCCGCCAGCCGTGATGTCTGTAAACCCTGACGCCGCCTGGCTGTATAGCCAAGGATTCAAGAACCCCAGGGCTGGCTTGCCTGCCGACAGCCGAGCGTTGTTGAGAAGGCCGACGATGGATGCGATCGTGGGTGCAGACGCACTGGTGCCGCCCACTGAGATCCGTGCGCCCTTGTCGACAACCCGGTAGCTGGTACCCTGAGCTGCCACGTCGGGGAACCCACGGCCCTGGGGGTTATAGAGACCCTCCCACCTGCTGCCCAACTTCGCCAAGTACCCCGAAACCGCCCCCGTCTGGTACGATGGTGTTTTGTAAAGGTCCGAGAAGCCACCGGAAGAGAACGAGACTGCCTTTTCTGGGTTCACGCCAGTGGTGCCACCCACAGCCGTGACATACGGGCAAGCCGCTGGGAAGATGGGCAAGAACCGAGTCGTGTTCTTACCGTCGTTAGTCTGGCAAGCCGAGCCTACTCCAGTGTCTCCACTCGAGAAGATGACCGAGACACCCCGGGTGCCGAGTTGGCCGATCATGTCGCAAACCTTCTTATTGAACTCGGCTGGCACGCTCTGTTCGTCCTCGCCATACGACGTCGTCAAGACCTGTGGCAGCTTCTCATCTGGCAGGTTGACAAGATACGTAAACAGGTCCAAGTACGGCTCGTTTTGATTGTCATCCTCTGACGGCTGATCCAAGTCTGGTACAAGGGGGCCTCGCCCGGGCGTACTGTAGAAGTTGACACCCAAAGAAGGTGCAATAAGTCCCAAAGTGTATTGCACATCCAAGTTGGCCTCGACGCTCCCGTTAGTCGAGCGCTGGTCTAGAATACCTCCTACAAGTGGGTTAGTAAACATTGCAATCATCGTTCGAAGTGGCATACCATTGACAGAAGACCAAGTGAAGTTGCTCCCCACAGCCCACGGGGCGTACAACCCTGCGAACTGGGCAAAGTCCTTGAAGCGCGCATAGTTTTCAAGGTAGCCAGTCACCCCCACGGTAACTGGGGCTTTCCCAGGCTTGTAATCAGCGAAATTGTACAGATCCTTCAAGCACTGGGGGGTGATGGAAGAACCACAGGTAGCATTCACTGCAGCGGTAGCTGCAGCCTGGAATCCTATTTCCTGCTTGTCATGAATATGATTGTTTTGGGCGCGAAGCTGAGCGAAACGTGTGGTTGGCTGGATCAAGTCGATGTGTTCCCGTACATCCTTAGGGACTGAGTAGTGGAGCGTTCGAATTTTTTTGACGTCTTTGCGTGCCAAATTCTGATACGTCTTGAAAGTCGTATCCATCATCTTCTCGGCAGTGGAAACTGGAGCCACGAAAGTGATCCACTCGCCATCGTCTACAACATCCTCGGATGGAACGCCCGATTCTTCAAGCCAGCTCAACACGGCATGAGTGGATTCTGCCCTCGGTTTGATTAGCTGCTTCAACTCATCACGCTTCAGGTGCTGTCCATAGCGTGGATGGTCTGGAGTCGAGATGTCCATTAACGTCTGCTCGAAGAGATCATGATTCGGCTGCCTGGGATTAGTCAAGCGCCCGATTATAATGGACGGTTGCACTTACTGAGTGGACTGCAATGCGGAAATGCAGCTTGCGGCCTTGAGCAGGCGCTCCCACCTCCTTCCAACCTTCAGGTACACGCCTGAGCGACTCTACCACCTCGCTCTCCACGTGCGAGGTAGATGCAGCACGGACGCTGGCGAGGGCCAAGAGGCCCGCAAAGACTGCGTATCTCATGTTTTCAAGCAATTGAATGCTGCAGAGCGCAATGAAGGTGCGGGGAAGCAGAGTGTTTATACAGTCTAGGGGAGCGCAAACAGGGCCTAGGACGTTTCACGGTGCTTCGCAAAGCACAGTCCTTTCTGTGCGATTCGCCCGAGAGTGACGCAACAAGGCAGCAACACGTAGGGGCCGACGGGCTTGATATTTGTACACGGCGGCATGCTAGGTATTGAGCAGCAATAAGGCCAATCTCCAATGCAGCTTGGGCCGTCAAGGCACACTCAGCGTCTGGGGTGTTTTGCGCAAGGGGCGCCAGGGGTGGCGTTGCAGATCGCATGCTTCACATAATCTTGTCGGTTTGTGTGTAACGACAGACCCGAGATGAACGTGGGGCCAAGGGTGCTGATTGGGCATGTGTTTAAGACAGATTAAATCGCTGCATCGTTGCCACTGGAACCCCTCGAGGGCCCGCGGCTGAATACGGTAGGTGAGGCGTCCACTCTATCCAGCACGCACGAGGTCGAGGTGATCGTCAGACGCATCGTATGACGCTCGTGATAAACACCGCCGTTACATAACGCGACGTGGGCTGGTGTGTACGGAAAGGAGGGAACAATGCGTCGAATGCGGAC
>Ga0247757_10000059_pt1 | contig 81063 bp, 103 predicted proteins | sample UWRJL126311R4_FD_180929 | JGI IMG/M metagenome (GOLD analysis project Ga0247757, IMG submission 180929) | Plant litter microbial communities from Arlington Agricultural Research Station in Wisconsin, United States - UWRJ-L126-311R-4 | ecosystem: Environmental > Terrestrial > Plant litter >...
GTGACGGGTGGTTCTGCGTACGTTGCCCCTCTTCTGTCTCTCTCCTCGATCTTTTTAGTCTTAGTACTATCAGCAATCTCATTTCCATCTCCACACCAACTCCCTATACATCCACACCACTCATTCCTCGTGCTTACCTCCCTCTCCCCTCCTCTCCCCTCACCAACCTAAGCGTATGGTGATCCTAGAGCTGACCCTTTCCCAGCGGCCTCGGCGCTATCATCAGCACCTCCTTTGCGCGTGAAGGCGCAAACATCGCCGTCAACTACTTTAACCGCGAGGCGCCTGCACGCGAGGTGGCAGCGCAGTGCGAGAAGCACGGTGTGCGTGCTGTGATAGTAAAAGCGGTGCGTTTTCCTGATGCCTCGCAAACCCCTCTCTCATTTAACCCTTGACTTGGTTCTGTTGTGCTGCATCCGTCAATATTGACAATGCTACGGAGGAGAGGCGCACGTCCATAAGGATTCAGATTCGGAAGTGAAACTGGGCTCGGAATTGGGCTCTACTGATTGGAGAATAGGATATGTGCAACACAACGGCGTGCAAGCAGGCGGTGGATGAAACCATCACTGCACTTGGAGGACTCGACATCGTGATTTCTAACGCGGTATGTGTCCTAGATATACGTCAACTGCACCGAGGGTGGATAGAAGAAGAGATAAGAGTTGGCAAAAGGGCTAACTTCCATAGGGCTGGACAAAGTTCACGACGTTCGGCGACCTGGATGCAATGGATGAGTCGGAATGGGATAGGGTACGTGAAAGCTTCCGATGATCTCGTTCATATATTCTACCATCTCATATCTTACATCCGCCCCGTTCACTTGAAAGGACAGCTCCACTGACCGCCCCTACTACAGTGCTGGACCGCCAACGTTAAAGTGCCCCTCGCTCTCCTTAAAGCCGCGAAACCCACCTTCGAGAAGAATATTGAAGGCGGCGTCTTCATTAGCACGGGCTCCATTGCCGTAAGCTCGGATCCCAACCCTAGATTAATACTTTCCTAAATCTTCACTCGGTCCCTTCTCCTTTCCAATGCGAATTAGTAACCGTCGCTAGGCCGTCTCTCAAGGAGGTTCATCCATGCCTTACGCCGTGACCAAAGCCGCCCAGCTGCAGCTCATAAAATGTCTGGGCGCGACACAGGGCCCCAAGATCCGTGTTAATACGGTGCTGCCAGGCTTGCTGCTGACCGAATGGGTAATTTTTGCCTCCTCCTTTCCTTCCCCCCACTGTTCCCTCCCATCTAAGCCATACTCTAGAGGTCATCTTTACTGTTCCTCTACACGCTGACATGGTCCTAGGGCCTCAAGTACCCTCCAGAGAGGATCGAGCATATCAAGAACTCAGCGGCGCTGAAGCACGAAACTGATTTACAAGACTGTGAGTGATGCAATTTATGCGACTTGTGTGATGAATGCTTTTACTGATGAGCCACCAGGCGCCGATGCGTTTATCATGTTGGCCAAGAACACCAGCATGACGGGGATGCGGATCCAGGTGGATGCTGGGCTAAACGTGCAGGGAGGCTAGGGTGCAAGCTCCAGCCAGCTGGCTTGCTGTAGCCTTGAATTGACAAGAAATCATGCGACGGTACGGTCGATGGAGGTACAGGTCCATGTGCCTCAACGAAGTAGACATCCCATACCAAACTCGATGGTCTGCTCTTCTGCCATGCTGCCATAGTCTTACACTAGGATGGCTGCCGTATATATGTCAATCTCTTATTCTTCGCCGGCGTTCTCAGTGTTATCTAGCGCCGTGACAACCTCCTCCATCTCCTTAGGGCTTGTAATTCCCCACACGCCGCCTCCCTTGACAGCACCCTTCATGCCGACTTCTTTACCCACAAGGTTTCTCCCGACGTGGCCCGGACCAATTCCAACGTACCTTTTGATCTTTTCCTCTTCATGTAGGTATTTAATTGAAAGCCACCACTGCACTGTCTCTACGCAACTTCTAGCAAATAGATCTTTCAGCTCATCTTTGTTCTGGAATGGCCTGCCCGAGACGTTCGAAATACAGGGAATTCGGCCCGGCCACGTCACAATATCCGTCCCGTCTGGTCTTTCTTTATATAGCAGTCTCTTCATGAGGTCTTCCGCCGGTTTCATCAGGGGGCTGTGGTAGGGAGAATCGCTCTTTAGCCGCACCGCGCGTGGGTCGTGTCCTCCAAACTGGCGCAGGTTGGTCAAGAGAGTTGAAATCCTTTCTATGCTCCCACTCAGCACGATCTGGTTTTTACTGTTAATGTTGGCAATGAGGACCTGGTCGACGGCGGGCACATCTCTGACCGAGTCGCCTTTTGACCCGAGTGACGAGAGGCCAATGAAGTCGCGGATGGCGTCAACGAGCGACTTCATGTGCTCCTCGGACACGCATACAAGGGCCACCATGCCGTACTCGCCGCCGTACTGGGCGACGGCATCGCGCGTGCACTGTGCCATAGATTCGGCGCGCTTACGCACCATGCGTAGCGCGTCCGGGAACGTGAGGTATCCGCCGGCGACCAGGGCTGCGAACTCACCCAGCGAGTGGCCGAGCGTGATGTCGACGCGCTCGGAGACATTGAAGCCGAACTCCTGTTCCATGACGCGCAGGATGAGGATCGACGTGGCCATGATGGCAGGCTGAGCGTTCATGGTGAGGGTGAGTTCCGCATTCGTCCCGCTCTCGATGATCTTGGTGAGAGGATAATTGAGGGTAGCGTCGATTTCTTCGAGGATGGGGCGGGCGGTGCGAGGGAAGGCTTCGAGCCAGGGCGTCGCCATGCCGACGCGCTGGACGCCTTGGCCTGGGCTGCTGTGTGAGCAATGTGCCTCATGCCTCGTGAAGGGGTGCTGGACGATGGCGGGAGACGGCAGGGAAAGGTACCTGGGAAGAATATGGCCGTCTTCGGTCTCTTTTGCGGCGTGTGTGTGGTGCTGGTCCACCGCCGGGTCTTTCCGCTCGTGCGCAGCCGGCCACAGCGAGCGCAGCGAGGGAGGGCTGACGCGGAGGCCCTGGCGGGGAGCATCGTGGTGGACATGGCGACTTTGTTTGTTTAGGAAGAAGCCAACAATGACATGATATATGGTGGAGCGTCGACGTCGTTGTGGGGTAAGGCGGTGGGGAAGGCGCTGGAGATGTTTAGAGCTTGGGCAGGGGGCCGGGGGTAACACGGACGGCTGAGGCGGGCATGGAAGGCGGATTCCGTGGGGGTCAACATTTTCCTCCTTGAGCCGAGGCTGCGTGGCTGCTCTCATCTCGACAACATCTCGCCCTCGTCGACCGCCGACATGCCGGGGCTGACGTCGTCTGGTCGGAGCCTCGCCTGCTGAGTACTCCATGGCCGCCCTCTGATCGCCGTGGTTGCAATAATGTGGATTTCCAGATTCCTGACGCCCTTTTTTGGTCGCAGCTCACAGCTCACACTCGCCCTCGCCCTCGCCCTCGCCTAGCTTGCAGCTCAACCAACATCGTATGCGTGTTTTCCGATTCTTTGATCACCGGGCGCCAACAAAAAGTATCAGCAGAGACAGCTGCTGCCGTCATTGGACTGGGCGGGAGACTTAGTACCCAGAGGTTTCATTATATCATGTTTCAACCAGCGAGCCCGAACAGTACCCAAACGAGAAATGTGGCACGGTGGCTCATCTCACTTTATTTTCCATCGCATAGCCGTCGCTACTCGTGGCCGCATGACTGAACAAGTGTACCAAGTGTACTAGCTAGATGGCAACCTTGGATCTGATGCCCATAACACAGTCCGTGGTCTCGGTTTCCAGCAAGGAAAAACCAGCTGCTCAAAAGTAGAAAGGAAAGAGGTCGTTGGCACCATAAGTAATCGGCATCTCCGCCATCTTCACGCACCACGTGCCACACCCACAACGTTGATCAAGGTACCAGTAACAAGCAACACGCATCTTCCCTCAATGCACCCATGCCATTCGGCAATACGGACATGTTCCCTTGCCATACATGGTACGTTGGCTCCGTAGCCATGTCTGCATGCAATCGAAATGCACATTGTTGCCACAGTGCGCCTTGCAATACGTGATGCTTTCGGTCTGGGGCTCGAACTCCATGTAGCAGATCGGGCACTCGCCGTCGATGGGCTTGCGGTTGATGTCCACTGGCTGGGCCGAGCCCACGACGGATATATGCGGAGCGACAGGTGCCGCAGAGAAGATGGATTGTAGGTCAAAGGAAGTGAGGGCGTATTGATAAAGAAGGGGTGACTCGGAGTCGACCTTGAGGACTTGTATCATGGTGTAGATCATGTGTTTGCATGGCACGCGGCGCATGCGAAAGTCCATGCAAGAGCATGTGGGAACGTGTCGGATTTTAACGGTGTCTGGAGGCTGTCAGTCCTGCCAACAAGCTAAAAAGAAGACCGCCATAAAGGGCTCTCGTTGCTCGTTATCTCCCTCGCCTCTTCTGAGAACCTCGGGCATCCATTAGTACATCGACTTTTTTTTTTTTGTTTCCGCAGACATCTATTGTATTCCAAACGAAATGATATACCTACAGTCTTGTGTCATGCCCGCAATTGTGAAAGTTTCACGAGGCGTCCCATCATGCATGTCGCAACGGCTGCGGTCGATGAATAGCAGAGGCTGAAGGAGAGCTTTTGATCTATTTGTCAAGAATTTATCAGAAGGCTCTTCCTGATACCTGCGTGACACATTAGCCATTTATGTCCGTCTTTATGGCAGAATGACTTGCTCTCTTTTCCTAATCTCCCCCTCACTATCATACTCGATTTCATCATCCTTTTTCCTACTCCTTTTCCTCGACTGCTTTGGTCTAGCCTGTGCCTTCGCCCCAACCGTCTGCTCTCCCTTACGCTCGTTGATTGCAATCACCACCTCCTTCTGCTTCTCTTCTACCACCGCCTTCACTTTCCCTTTCTTTGCCGTCTCTTTCGGCTCCTCATCCACCAGATCAACCATAGGAGCAGCCGTCGTCTGCTTACCCTTCCCTTTCTTCTTCTTGTACTTCTTATCTGTCAGATCAGAATCCTGATCCGCGGGCTCCATGTATGAAACCTGCCTAGCAAACATGAGCTTGACTTTTGTTGGGGGGAGGAAAGGAAAGCTTCAACTCCAGAGGCTACGGTATGAACACAGTAGGCCCTCCACGACGGAAGTAAGGTCGTAACGACAAAACTTCCAACTCCCTTCCAGAGGGTAATTACCCCCTCAGCAAGGGTCCCCGTCTGACCACATTAAGGTGAAGAGGTGACGGAAGGAAATAACTATACGAAAGGGGACAAGAAAAGGGATCACTTACTTCCTCTTGCGCATCGACCGCTTCGGTGCTGCGCTTGCATCCATGGTGGTGGCCACGCTATCCATATCCGCAACTGCAGCTGCGATGAAAGCGACAGCGGCAGCAGTCTTCTTGCAGCGAGGCACTATGCTATGTTCCCTGCAGGGTTGTGATGGACACTGCTTCAAGAAGGATCTAAAAGAAAAGTGGTTGCTGGAAGGGTTATGCAGGTTCAGCGAGACGGAGGGGAGTGATGTGATGTTTGATGCCTGGTGCGGTGCGCGCTAGTGAATCCTCGTGTTGCCTCAACACAAATGAAGGCCGCCAAAAAGCATCCTCTTGTGGAGACAAGTGAAAGCCGGATAGAACGTCTTCGGAGGCCCCTCAAGATAGGGCTTCAAGCAGAAGAGAAAATAATGAGAAGATCTGTGAGAGCACCCGCGTGCAGGTCTTGCTCCAGCTTCGTTGCCGCGATAGGCATCAGTCACGGAAGAAGCGCGGGCTCACGTGAGCTACCCAGAGGAGAACGCAATCAATCACTACCTACAGAGCACCCGGTACCAGGTACAACATACAAGGGGCGGTCATGTCCAGCAAAAATAAATAATCTTTGCTTTTTGCGTGCGAATTCCATAATGGGGGCAACCATTCGCCCTGGCAGCATGTGTCCACCAGCCAAATTGAATCTCTTCCGTAAGGAATTCCACCTCTTGTCGCCTCCTTCAATCATTACACATGCAGCTCTGCCGCCTCACCCAGCTTCAACGTCCCGGCCTCCACATACTTCATCAACGCAACCTTGACCTCGCGCTCGTAAAATGCATCTACCTGCTGTGGACTACGTCCAATAAACGTGCTGGGATCCAGCAACGTATCCAGCTCGCCCAGTATTGGCCTAAAAAATTCAGTGCGCCGGATGCGCTCGATAAGGTCGTTGTCGCGGCCATGCTGTTTGACCTCGGCACCCGCTTCATGGCTCAGTACGCGGATCTCCTCGTGGGCATCCTGCCGTGAAAGGCCCTTCTTGACGAGCGCCATGATGATGTTCTCAGTGGCCATGAAGGGGAGCTCAGCATCGACACGCTTGCGGATCATCGCCGGGTAGACAACCAGGCCTGAGGCGATATTGTTGAGGAGGATGAGCGACGCATCGGCCGAGAGGAAGCTCTGTGGAAGACACATTCTACGGATGGCGCCTGGGAGGGTCAGTGGCTTGACAAATGGGAACACATGCGTTGAGAAGGGCCTACGTACTGTCATCCAGCGTGCGCTCCATCCATTGTGCAGCATACGTGGCGCTTGCGTCAGCGTTCAGATTACGTAGCTTCCGCCCTAGAGAACACAAGCGCTCACTGCGCATAGGGTTGCGCTTATAAGCCATAGCGGAAGAGCCAATCTGCGTTGATTCAAAGGGCTCTTCGAGCTCTTTGAAAGAAGCAAGCAGGCGGATAGCCTGTCCAATGTGCTCACACGTTGCGCCGAAGGATGCAAGAGCATTAAGAACATCGACATCCACTTTGCGGGTGTACGTTTGTGACGAAATGATGTAGGCAGAGGGGAATCCTGCTTTCTGCGTTACAAGTTCGTCCAACTGCTCGACCTTTGCATGGTCGCCTTCAAAGATCTGGAGGAAAGATGCCTGCCGAAATCAGCGGGCTTCTTATGGTTTGGAGTGATAATGCAAACCCACCTGTGTGCCGGTCGTTCCCTTCACACCCCGGAACCTAAGATCGTCTCGTGCCCTCTCAAGATTCTTCAAGTCTCTGAGAAGGTCCTGGATCCACAAGCACGCCCGCTTACCTACAGTCGTCAACTGCGCAGGCTGAAGATGGGTATAAGCTAAGCAGGGCAAGCTCTTGTACTCCTTTGCAAATGTCGAAAGCTTTTCGATGACGGTAGCCAGTTTGGGTAGCAATACGTCCAGTCCATCACGAAGGAAGATCTTGATATACATCAGCAGCCTTCCGGGATACACACGATTCGACAGTAGCTCACTAGATCCGCGTTGTCTGTGCAGTAGCAGCTCGTAGCTCCCCAGTGAATAATGCCCCTCGCCGCAGGTGCCTTTTCTCCAAAGGCGAAGACATGGGCCATAACGTCGTGCCTCCTCTTTTTCTCTTCCTCGGCCGCAACCTTGAACTCGTCGTCCTGGATGATCTGATGTTGTTTCATCTGAGCAATGGCTTCGTCCGAGATGTCCAACCCCAGCTCCTTCTCGGATTCTGCAAGCCTAGATAGAAGATAAGTATGTACATCCTCCAGACACCCAGAAGCGAGATACCCACCAGATCCAGAGCTGCCGCCACGTTGAAAAACGGTTCCGGGGGCTGAAGAGATATTTCATCTCAGGGGAAGAATACCGTGAGTTGAGCGGGTCCTGGTAAGTATCGTTTGCAGACATGATTGCTTGCTGTGGCGCAACTCCGTCAGCTTTGCGGGTGCAAAAATGTCAATATTCGAACATTGAGAAGGCATGCACCTTCACTATCCGAATATGGATAATGAAGGATGGCTCGTACAACTCTATTAGATCAAGGACACGGCGCAGGAGCACCAGCCCTTCCATTTCCAGACTTGTGCAGTGCCGTCTCAAAGAACTGAATTCGTAGAAGTCCACCGTCCTCGCACGCGCATCAAACAGATGCTGATGTAGGATATCCGACGCGAACCGTCCCCGCACTCCGCACAAAATCTCAAAAAAAAAATAGCCCACATACCTCTCCAGTAATCGTTTCTAGTCTAATGAATAACTGCAGATATCCCTTGAGTATGGCACGGCCGGCAATTGGTACTCGGAGCCCTCGTCTCCCGAGCTGAGATAGAAAATTGGGGTTTGTGGAAAGGATGGGAGTGGTTGGGCGAAGGTGCGCTTTTGCAGCCCTACTAAGCTACCCCACCAAGCCACAGCCCACCTTTGCTCATGCGTCACGTCAAGCATCGGGGAAAATCTCCCCAAGGATCGGTTTAGGAGCGCGGGAGACATGGCGCCGAAAACCGGAGAAAGCAAATTCGAATCGAGACTTTTTTGCATCACGGGACTCGCTTACCATTGTAGGCCAGCACGATCATGCACTGTAGTCCCTTGCAGCCTGTCGGCTGGTTTTACTGAGGCTATTGCGAATTTTGCATTGGTTGTTCAGTGCTTTGGGTTAACACTTCACAACGTGGGACTGCATGCGAACTACTACCACCCACCACTATGGGCTACACTGAAAATGGTTCCTTTTACAGGGCCTCTCTCTTGTAGAAATGAAAAAGTCAGAAACAATAACACCACTTCGAGAGCCTCGACAGGGCGTTTTGAGTAGAGCAGTAGAGGAAAATGAAAGGGCGTGAGAGGTCTCTCATAGTGATGCCCAGTGTCTAGTGCCTTCCGACTTTTTAGCTTTCGCGAGGGTGTCTCAACAGTATCTGTGTTGAGATTCAGACAACCCTCTATTTCTTGGTCTTGTTTTTCTTGAAACACCTTTCCAAGGGCCCTCGAGGGGGGTTTGTTCCATCCGATTTTATTTTGTTTCCATGGGAGACTCTCCACAAAAGCCATCAGTATTATTCCTACAATATCTTACAACCGGATTCAATCTCGTAAAAAGTAAGAGGAATACCACCACGCAATTTCATCAGCTTCATAAATTTCCTAGGGTTGAAGACTCTACAAACGTTTCTTGTCCGGGGTAAATATAGTATCCACACATTATTACCTTGCAGTCGAGATATGGCCAAAATAAAGAGGTGCTGCGGTGGTCGTGGACCTATAAGTCGCAGAAAGTAGAATGAAATATGATTCAGGTACCCCAAGGGCTTCCAAACCCACAGCTGCACTACCTCTTCTCCTCTCCTCTATTCGTACCGTGCGCCGCACCCCCCTCCTCCCTATTATACGCCTTCTCATCTCCCCTCTTTCTCCCTGTCTTCACATCCCTTCTACTCGCACAACAGCAACACAAGCCAGTTTGCACTACCCACGCCGCAATAGCAAATGCACTTGCAATCCACATGAACGTGAAAAGATATGCGCCAAGATCTGCACCTATGTTGAGCTCGGCTACGCCCGAGATGACATTGCGGAAGATGACAAACATGGCAGTTGCGATGATGGAAGCAGCGGTGCAGAGCAGAGCGTTGAGGAAGGCAAGGAGCGCGATAGGAAAGGTCCAGCGGCGGGTGAAGAGGGACAAAGGTGCGAGGAGGACGAGGGCAGAGGAGAGGCAAGCTGAGGTCAAGAAGAAACCGAACATGACGCGGGAGACGATACGAATGAGGTTAAGGATGTCATTGATATCGGCGGGAAGGTTGACTGTACGGAGATGCTTGGTTAGGGATCTAGGGTGAGGAGCTGTGGGACAAACGACGTACTTGAAGCTCCGGCTAGCAATTCGTTGCGAAGGATAGTTACAGGGTCGAACCAGTACAGCGTCTGCGGCGGGGAGCAGTACGTGGTCCCTTTATTCACATACCCCGCGCAGAACCCCCATAGCCCGACCTGATAGTAATCGTGTAGACCCAGTGTCTGGGCGATGGTGTTGATGAGGGCGAAGTTGGGCACGGACGCCGGGATGATGTTGCTAACATTGATGCGGAGGAAGTACCAGTTCTTGATGACGGCCATGTTGTACGTGCCGCCGATCTCGACGAGGACGAGGAAGATGACAGTGATGAAGAGGAAGAAAGAGGTGAGGAGTGCCCATATCTTGCGAGTGCGAGTTGCGCGCTTGATCTGCGCTTTCGAGAGGTCTGTAGGTAATGTTGAGCTGCGGCGATGGTTGAAAAAACGCATCGTGGCGACCAGCTCTATAGAAGGCGAAAATAGTCAAAGAGACGCGGGGAGGAGAATAAGAATTATGCTAAAGAACGAAAAGCAACGAGTGGAAACAACCGTGCCGTCTTTCTGCCACCCTTGTTATGCGTGTATCCGAACGCGCACGCTGTCAGTATTTTTATGGAGACACCCCAAAGTCCCTTCTGAGTATGACGACATCAAACACTCTTTCCTCATGGTGCAGCGCCATCCTACCTGACAGCTGACAGGCCGCCAAGGGCACATAGTTTTATAGTTTTACAGCAGATCCTCTCGGAGACGACCAATTGGGTGGGGGAGGACGACGCAAGTGCGCCGCCTGCGTGGCTAGGTCTCGAATGCGTCGTCAACGATGGGAGGCTGGGGAGATGACGTTTCTTCTCCCACTACTGGTGCTGACGACGGCCTTGTGCTTCGATTGGTCTGGCAAACACAAAGTTAGAATCGGCGGGTGATCGATAGGATCTACAGCTTAGCACTGCATGTGCTGGTTCCGAGCACCCGGAAGACGGTTCAAAGGTGGTTGGAACGCCAAGCCGAGCAAAGACAATGAACTTTTCTAGGAAAGGAAATAACAGGGAGAAATACAAGGCTACAAAGGCCTCTAAAAATTGGATTTTACGGTTAATAGCAAAACGAGGTAAAGGTGTTGTGTGCCTTCTTATAGTAGTACCTACCTTTCCATGTAAGTAGCAGTAGTTCCCTTACAACCCGCTGGCCAGTTTCGAAGCTATTGCGATTCGACGTTTTTCGCGTTTGTTGAATGCTTTGAGTCGAATTTTCACGATTGTTCTAATGTGATGTTTTCCGCTGATTGTTGAGTGCAAGTATTCCCGGCTTATTCTTTTTCGGGCGAGGGAATAGAGTATACTTCTCTGATTGCATCGGATCGAATCGAATGGAGACTTGTATCACTTCAAGCTCATCACGGTAATGGTCTAGCAGACCTTGTTTGACAGCTGGATTTCTTCTATTTAGCCCTAACCAAAGACCATGAACCCTCTCACATTCTCCACACATATACAAGAAACTGCGATCTTCTCAACTTTCACCGACCGAGATGTATGTACACACCACACATCTCTAACCTCTTCCTAGATCAAATAAAATAATAATAAAAATTACACAGATATGTTAACGCCTTTGGTCGCCACCGCTCGCTGTATAAACCTTAGGTGATAGAGATTGCTGGTCGTGTACAGAATAGAACCGCACAAGAATACGAAGGAGAGCATATACACCGATGAGAAGACTGAGTAATGTTCAAGGTACCAGGAAAAGAGCCGCGCTGTCTATGCCATTCGAGGTCGTCATGCCCACGAGAGGGTAATGAATGAGCTTCTGATTTGAAATGGAAAAGCCCAACCAGTGAGCGCTGGTGCGTGAAACTTGTCGTAAGGGCACGTGAAAGGTAGCTGGGTGGCGACGCTATGCAAAATAAAGAAGATGCCTATGCCGGCGCGACCATGTTTAACGTTGGCCTCAAGCTAGTTGCCATGTCGTCTTGGGTGCCAACCACTTCCTTTGGTATTCTGCTGACGCGGTAGGCTCCAGCACGGACAGCCATTCTTCCAGCGGCCGACATGCCTGATCGATTTGATCGGATCGAACCAGCATCGGAAGCATTGGACCCAGGATCACGGAGGCGTGGTGGCGGGGCAAAGTCTAGAGCAGTGAAGGTGCCCGACTTGCGCAACATGTGACTGGAACTTATTAGCATACGGCAACTTGCAACACGTGTAGATACATACGGGCTGGGCATGACGGCCAAGTCATCAAACGAGCTGGCCAAGGGGGTATGTGGCCTCACGGAAGGACTGAACGGCCTAGGAGCGCCTAGCGGACTGTCTGGGCGCAAGCCATTCTGCCTGTCCCTGAACGAGACAGGCGGCGCAAAATCGGCAGCATTAAAAATGCCCGAGTCATCTTGAAGCTTTCCAGGGGTGGGTAGAGAAGTTAGAGGAGCGGGAGGTGGCATGGGTTTCCTCGGCGCTGGCAGGCGGCCGCTCATGGAAGACATGTTGCGCGGCGGCGGGAAGCGGCCAGAGCCCATCGAGCTTTGCGACATGTGGGGACCGCGGGAACCAGTGTTACTGCGGAATCGCGGGGGTGCACGAGGCGGCGGTGTCATAGCACGTCGGGTAACAGGCTGTGCGAATGGAGCTTGAGGTTGAGCGACGACAAAGTTACCCGTGTGTGGATCGAAGACAGTGCCATCGAGATATTCTGAGGTATAGTCCTCGTAATAGTCGTTGTAGATTTGTTGCCCAGCAGGCTCAGGTTTCGAATCATCAAAGTACTCCTTGTAGAAGGATCGAATGCGGTTGGCTCGTTGCTCAGGGTCTTCGTTAGGATCATCTGGGGGTAACGGCCGCAGACTCATGGACAACCGATTCGTGTTGCGACCAAAATCATCTACGGCCAGGCCACCATTCGTGGAAGCTTGCTCGACCGGGCGACGTGGCTGAGGAGCCAAAGGAGCTGGTTGCGTGACCCTAGGTTCCTGGCTCGTAGGTGAAGGCGGAGTGACTTGGAAATCGCCGCCGTAGCTTGATTCGCTCAACATGCTCATAGTGTTCCCATTCTCCTGAACGACAGCGGCCTGAGATTGCACACGGGGAGGTGGGCTGGGCGTAGTGGTAGCGCGAGCTTTCGAGCCTTGGACCGGAGGAGGCGGAGGTGGAGGCGGGTTGGCAGCCGTTACGGGCGCCGTCTTACTAGGCGTGAAAGCAACATAGGCGCTGGCAGGTGGTTCAGCGCCTACTTTGTCCTTGGGCTGTACAGGAGGGGCCGGTGAAGGGGGAAGCGGGTCTTCGTAACGCGGGTTCAGCGGGCTCAGAGGGACAACGGCTGGTTCGGGGAATCTCGAGTCAGGAAGTGACTTGTCGGTAGGCGATGTCGAAATAGAACGTAGAGGTACAGACTGCGACATTCTTTGGGCATTCTTCAGCAGGCCATCGTTCATCCTGGTGGTGCCACCACTGGAGGTTGTGTACATGGATGCGTTGTCGTGGCGTGTGAAGCGGCTTCCACTTCGAATGCTAGCATCGTCTCTCATAGAAGTGACGGGGCGGTAGGGGTCAAAAGAGTCCTTGGTAGATTGCGAAAGCGAGTGTAATGATTCGCGCGAGCCATGGAGTGCAGCAGGAAGGATATAGGGGCTGGCGATGTCTGGTTCCAGTGACAGGCCTCTGGTGTGGGACTTCTCGACGTCCTTTAAGCGCATCTCTGGACCCTTATTCCCATTCTTGTTCCCAGCGGCTGCGGGGTCCATGCCAAAATCAAGCGACTTGTACTTGTCCTTGGCGTCCTCTTCCCTGAGTTTCCTGACGTTCCTTCGGTGTAGGACGAAAAGCACGATTGCCGCGATACCAATGGGCAAGCTGTCCAAGTTAGCTAGAACAGCACAGCGAGGGTATCACACATACACGACGGCAAGCACAATGAAGACGGTGGGTGTCTCGGTGGGCTTGTGGCATCCAGGGTCGGAATCGTTGGTGCACTGCTCACGAGGCACGAGTACTCGCGAAGCATGGCCAAGGGTTGTGCTTCCGGTGGGAGACCTCATCACCATAGCCTGTTCCCTCCTCGTATGGCGATGGGTGTGCGCGTGGTGGAGATGTGGGTCCATGATGCTATGTTCTGGATCTCATGGGTGTGCGGCGAGTTTGTTTACACCGAGTGCGAGACGGGCAACAGGGCGTGGAAATGGTTGGAAACAGGCGGCGTGGAGGCCTGGTAATTGTCGGATTTAGATATTAACAGCGTAAGTCGTGATGGAGTCGTATCGACAAGGGGATTGTGTATATCAAGGTTAAGGAGTGACGACGGCTGGAGGACGGGCACAGCAGCAAGGCTCTCGGAGAAGACAGCAAAAGAATGACTGGGGTAAGTTTGACGGACAACGGGCTTGCTCTCGAGGGCGCAGGCACGATTAGAAAAGAGCGGCTCTCACGAGTAGGTGAGGTGAGGAAGAGAAAGTCGGCCGGGGCGCCAGCAGGAGGAACCTTAGAGAAGCCAGGCCGCACGGTGAGGCGCTGGGGCATCAGCGAGATGACGGGGCATGATTGGCCGGGGGGCGGGGGGAGCATGTTTCCAAGCAGGCCAGGGCAGGCCAGGCCAGGAACCCTGCACGGCGCTGAGCAGCCGCCCAACGCCTCCGTTTCGGCGCTCGCATTCCGCCCGTCTCCTCCTCCTCGGCCTCCCTCTCGCTCCCAGACGGCTGCTCTCTCTCCCGCATGCCGCATGCGTGCGTGCGTGGGTGCGATCGCTGCGGGATGCCGGCTGCCATGCTGGGTGGCCACCGTATCTGCTCGTGTTCCTTGCGTGCATCGCCAGGAGACGGAGGCTCCCTCTGCCAATCTCGTCGGGCGCGTTCGCGCGCAGACGGCGTCGGTGGCCCTTCTGCCCTCCTGCCCCTGCCTTTGCGTCCTCCTGCCCCTGCCTTTCCGTTCTCTTGCCCCTGCCTGTTCGGCCCCTTGCCCCTGCCCGATCCCTGGTCCGAATGCAGGTACGGAGCCCACCGCGCGGCTGATTGGCCCACCGCGAAGCGACATTGCACGTCTTCCGCCCACATCCACACCCACATCCACACCCTCTCCCTTCCACCGCCTGTCGTCACCGGCGCCCGCCCGCCACGTTGTTGGCGCCTTTGCCAGAGGCCTCTTGTCCCTCTTGTCCCTCTTGTCTCTCTGCTTGTTCCTGGACTGAGCCATTGCCACAGCACCTTTGACCTTGGCCACCCCCCGTAAGCTCCGACCCTCTTTTCTCCGTGGCCACCATCAGACCCCAGCATGCGCAGGCCTCATTTCCCACGGCCACCGTGCATCCCACAGCCTCGCCCACTTGTGCACGTCCCAGAGCGGAGCCTTGCCTGCTCTGGGTGCCATCGTGCTTATCCGAAGTTCCAGCCTCCAGCCGCACAGGCCAAACCTCCTATCGCATGGCCAAGCCGTCCCGTCAACGGATGCCTACGTGCCTCAACTGGCATCGTTGACCTTGTCGCCTCAATCTCTGCAAATTGCCCACACTGCCAACCCGTCCAGCTGATGTCATCTACTTTCCCCAAGTCTCCATCTCGCCAACGTTGCAAACGTACTCCAAGTCCAACCTGTAGCAGTAACGCCGTTCACGTTCCCTACGTTTCTTTCTCATGCCCGTTCTCTCTATATTTTTGGATCATGTTCCTTCAAAAGGCGGGACAGGCCGCCAGCCCACGTGTACAATTCTCCGCCTTGCCATCTAATTTACCGTTTGATGAAGGGGTAAACATCTATCAAAGAAACGGCCGCCTCGTGAGATTGCTGATCCTTCGAACCGGCCCAGCCGACCAAACCCTGACCGTTCTGTATGTATTCTGTGTAGAAGCCTGTTTCCCAGGCTGGAAGCCTGCCTCGGCCAATCCTCTCTCGCATCGTCTACCGATGCCTTTATCGATAGTCATTCAACCAAGCACAATTACTAGGCAGCTCAGAGGTAATCAAAACTCAATAGTTTCGCCCATCAACAGGCTTCCACAGCATCGTGTCTTTGCCTGGCGCGTAAGTGATATAGTGGAAGGCACAGTAAATATAGCATACATTTGTCTTAACGGCTCATCCTCTAGCATCAAACGCCCCGGTGGAGGCACCACAGCTCTAATCAGTCTGGCCAAAACCACATACTCTCCAATCTCTTCTATTTCCATCCTGCTTGCGACAAAGTTGGCCATCCAGCTCCACTCGGCTCTACCAATACTTCCTGTTCCGCTTCATGCTGTGGATGCGGTCGTTTGGTGATTTCGGCCAACCCAGTCTTGTTACCCCGTATAAGTGAGCTCACACCACGCACAGCCCTTCCAGCATTCCGGAGCGGTCCTGTTTCGATTGGCCGCCGCCGCCTCGGTGAGTCAACAGACTGAGATCTCCTTGGGGACCTCTGTGAGCCCGATCTTGTTGCGTTCGTTGTGTTCCGTTCAAGTCTAAGACCACCTCCCGACCCCATTGAACGCTTACGACGTGAGAAAGTTTTTGTCTCTGGATCGTCAGGCACTGCCAAGACCCATTTCACAGCCTTTCCAAGCTTCCGGAAAACTAGAGGCGTCTTCGAGTGGCCCAACTGCTTCTCTATATCCATCATAACCTGGATAAATTCGTCCTGGTACCATGACTGTTCGATCTGCTATGTCTGCATCAGCCTCAATCCTTGTGCGAACCAAGCCACGAGCGCACTTACCTGAAACGACGTATTCTTCGCAGCCTGGTCCATCAGCAGTTTGAATGTTTCGTTCTCCTCTGTAGTGGCCCTGACCTTTTCTGCCTCGCTCTTGTTCGCGTCACCATCTATGCCCCTGAGCCTAGCTTGATGGCTGTCATATAGCTCAGCCGCTTCCTGATGGAATCGCTGTCGTATTATCCGCCTTTGACTCCGATTTGCTATATTGTATTCTCCTGGCTCGCTGTCAGATCTTTCCTCTAGACTTGGAATAGCTCGCTGTCCATGATGTTTCTTAGTCAGTATTGCACTGATGGCATCGTCTGGTGTAACGGATTGGCATCCTCCACCATCCCAGATGGAACGGCGTGCTCCATCTGCGTCGGCACTCCCATTTGCATGGTAACCTTTCATGGGGACATCTGGGCGATCATTGCTATGTACCTCTTGATCATGTCCATTACTCACACCCAAGTCAGGGCCGCGGTGGCCCCTTCGCAGTGACCGGCCCGATGGCCGCTCAAGACTCAGGTTTGAGGGCGATGCAAGCCCAGGCAGAGGCTCCTCCCCTTCGCTCTTGCCTTGCCTCGTAGGAGCACTTTCGTTCGCTAGTGGGAATGAGGGAGGTCCCAAAAACTTCTTATTTTGTTGGCGTCCATACGAGTTATGACCCCGCAATGCCCCTTGCTCTGACGATTCTAGTGCTGAGCGAAGAAAAGATACGCTATGATCCGAATGGACCGAAGACATAGATAACGGTTTTCTCGGCAGTGGCTCGTTTCGGTCTCCGGGCACTGTCTTTGGCGGGGGCGGCCAATCTATCTGCGAGATTCGCTGGTCCTGTTCTCCCAGAAATCTACTCTGCGTCGTGTACATGTGCGGTTCTTGATAGAAGCTCGCAACGCTCGATTGCTCAAATAACGGGTCCGTCAAAGAATCCACGCCCGAGCTCAAATCCCTAAACGGTCTCATAGCAGGCAAAGCTGGAGCGTTCGGATCTCGCCGCTGGTGAGTATATTGAGTCTTCCTGGCCGTCATGTTCGACGGCAATATGCCGAGTGTATTTGGATCTTGCAAGATAGGACTGCTGATGGGCAGATTGCGTATGTTCAGGCGTATAGGCGTCGAAGGCTGGGAGGAAGAACTCCTCCAAATGAACTTCTTGAAGCCACACCCTCCGCCTCGTAGGCGGACTTTACCGATCTGCTTGTCCTCATCTCCCACATCCGTCTGACGGATGCGGGTCGCTGTGACTAGTTCATTGTGTTGTTCCTCCGAGTACTTGACCTGTTCATACGTTGTCCAATCGTCAACACTGCCGGCACCATATATCGCCCGCAGTTGCTTTGACGTAGGCTTCCATCTTAGTCGTGTATCCCGTGTTACTCCTGCTTTGACACTTGTCGCCTGGTATAACCCCCAGTTCAGCGCCTCGTGCGCCGCCCGCAGCCCCTCGACCGCAGTCTCCCACTCTCCTTTGTTCTCTCCCAGCACCTCTCCTAGTGACCAACACGATCCGTTTGCACTACCTCCAGAAGCCTTGTAACGCTGGCCCCTCCCTTCAACTTCAAGAAACTCTGTTAGAGAAAGTAGAACATTTTTGCACGTATCTTCCCCCTCTTCCCTCTCTTCTTCTTCTTCTTCTTCTAGTATGCAGGATAGCGGGTACGTATCTGCGCCCAGGGTTGGTTTGGATACCGCCATTTGCGGTGGAGGAGGCTAGGTTATTGGATGGTATTGGATGAGAGGTAGATGGAGAATCGTGCAAGAAAGAAGGGCTGGAGAAGGATCCGCTGGGGTATAGAACTCGGTTATGGCCTGTGAATGCAGGCAATTGGGGAAGGGTCGGCGATGAGAGAATGGGGGACATGAGTGGATAGTAGGCGTTTGGTGGTAGGGCTAAGAAAAAAGTGAAGAGGTTTGGTTACATATCTATCTTAAACACAGGTGTATAGTTTTACATGGTAATATAATAGAGTGTAAATTCGAGGATGATGATCAAAAAGTGGATCGAGATATGTGAGGAGAAGAATTTGACGGAGGCCTCAACTTCCTTTTAGTGCAATACCCGGAATACAAACGCCATAGAAGCCAACTTTTCCTTACCAAAGAAAACAATTGTACTTGGAGCATTGTAGCGCTAAGTTGATGTCAAATCTACATAGGTTTGAGCGTACAGTCCTCGAACAAATGTATAAGTACAAAACAGAATTTTGATATAAACTTCGCTATACACTACACGGTCTAGTCTACTCAATCCTCCGCTTTAAAGTGGACTTCAATATGACATCGTACCCCACAATCTAAGGAAATGGTGAGCCTCCCCCCATATGCGCGCTTCTCAACTCGTAACAAGGATAAGAACGGTGGAAGAGAGGGAAAGGAAAAAAAACATTTTTTAGATTCTTAACTAAAAAAAAGAAAACCAGAAGCAAAATTGGCCAGTATTTTACGTTATACAGTCCGTAGGGCTAGAAGTAAAATAGATGATAGTGAAAACAAAACTTAAGAAGATGAAAAGAAATCCGAATGAGCTGAAAGGCAATACAACTGGTTGCGCCCAGGCAAAAAGGAAGCACTGAACGATGAAGGTGTACACAAAAATCGTATCAAAGACGACGTGATGCCTCGAACCCCTTGGCAGGCTCAGATAGAAACAATATCGATATGCATGCCTTCCAAAGCTATCTATCGCTCTAACCGCAAGGATTGTGATCCCACCTCCTCACACCCCTCCCTCTATAATGATCATCACGCAAACGATTCCCCCTACTCTCCCTCCAAAAACGCCGGTGCTATGGCTCTCCCGAAAACAAAAAAGTCAGATATAATAATACTCCCTTGAGGACCCTTATAGGGGCGTTTTCAAGAGAACAACAGGAAATCAAAGGCCTATAAGAACCTTCAAGTAGTAGCATCTGATGTCTTATTTCCGACATTTTGTTTCCACGAGAGCATGACTACCACCCTAGCAAAAAGAAGAGGGAAAAAAAGAGAGCTTGCCTAAAGACTCATTAAACATACAACGAGGCTCGCCGTTTTCAAAGGAAAATGGTAAAAGAAACGAGAGCCACTGCAAATGCTGTCGAACCGACCGACGTCAAGGGATATCGTGCTTTCCCGAAAGACAAAAGCATGCGTGAAGCCAACGCCTTGAATAGTACCATCCACACTTGTGAATCCTGTCGAGGCAAGCATTTGGGAAGAAAAGACAGGATAACATCGCCCCGTAGCAAATGAGAAAGACCCTCCAGAAAGGGAAAAAAGAAAAGCATTCAAGTATGACGCTCCGTATCCACACCTTCACTCTTGAGCTTCTGGTGCATCGATCGCAGCGTTTCGTACGTCATCATCGTGGTTACGGCTGCTGGGACCGCCCGAACCATATTGGTGCCCATGCCGTTGTAAAAAGCCCGCCACCCTTCCTCTTGTAAGATTATCCTGCACGTCCGTAAGATACCACGATATCTCGGTATGTTGATCATGCCATCTGACGATGCCGTACCCGGGCCTCTTGTTAGGTATCCAGGCCCTTGATGTGCCCCGCGAAAAGAAATTTCTTCATGCGATGTCGCCGGCAGCGTACGTTGTTGTGTCTGTAGCCTGGTACGGAGCACCTCGTGTGGGTAAGTTGCAGACGTTGCACATATCTTGCTCAGGATGGTTGCACTTAATATACCGGCCCAGTGCATATCGCTATCAGTCGATGTAGTCTGTCCCATTTCCAATCCAGTGAATTTCATCTTGAAATACTCATACAAGGGAAACTGTATGGCAACGTGGGTAAGTCCGAGTAGGGCTGGGGTAAGACCCGCATAAAAGGCTCCTAATCCTTCGTTAAGGTACATTTTGCGGAACGCGTCGAACGTGTTTCTATAATGCCATGGTGGGCGATGTTCCTCAGATGCTCGAGCGCTGACTTGCGACATTAACCGTGTTTTGATGACCCATATCGGATTTGTTGCTAGTGTCGAACAAGCCCCGGCCGTGACCGAAGCGGATATTCGCGAAAGCCATTTGTTTTCTGTAGACTGTGAGCTGACTATCCCGCGCAGCCCAGGCATCCCACAGACCTATGCGCGTGTAGAAGAAGTCCTTGGAGAAGTCATACACGCTCATGTAAACAGCCCAAGTCGGAATATATCCGAGCAGCATCGGGCCGAGCCCTCTGTACATGCCCCGGATGCCATCGTGAAGCCATATCACTCGGGCGGTGCCTATCAGTCCGGAATACACGACGCGTGGTGGGCTTTTGGGGTTTCGCGGGCGCCATGAGCCCTGGCTTTGGAGTCGGGTTTTAATGACGTCGAGCGGGCAGGTAACGATTCCAGAGGCGATGCCGGCTACGGCGCCACAGAAAGCGTTAACCGACGAGTTAGGAAGAGCGGCACAGCGGACGGCAAGGCTAGAGTAAGGTGAGCTCCAGTTTGAATTCGTCTGGGAGGGGGATTCATGCGAGGAGAAGCTCGCCGTCGTCGCGTACCGTTGTCTGGCTGTGCTGGGGGACGGCGGCGGCGCGGGATCGTCGGTCGACATTGCAAAGGCTAGCCATGGAGTTGTAATTAGAAAATGGACTGCAAGAGAGCGTGCGGATGGCGCCTACAGGCCGTCGTCCCCTTCACGGTGCCTCAGTGTGCGGAAGCCCCGCAGCACTCGAGTGACACAATAGCTAGCGATTGACCGGCTCCATTGACTGCCGGAAGTTGGCAGGAAAAAACCGACTCGGGATGGCCACAAGGCGTGCAGGGCCGGGCGGCGATGTGAGGGTGCGGGTGTGTTTTGGTGGCGGTGAAGGACGTCACAAGGGCAGCTTTGGAGCACAGAGTGGGTGGGGGAGATTCGGCGTGCTGGGCTGCTCGAAGCTGCTGCAAGCCAAAGCTCGCTTTGTCTTGGCGGGCGCTCGGCCGGGTCAAGGCTTTGACGGCCACTACACCACCATCACTTCTCACGACCCATTGCACGCCCACCCGTCCCCGCACAGCTCCCATAGGCGCCCGACCCGTTCGCACACCATGTCTGCGCCCTCTCTCGCCCCCTATATCGTCAAGCGCCCGTGGCTCCAGAAGTGGATCCAGCCGCTGTCCAACTGGTACTGCAACGCCGCCGGCTACAGGCAGCTCGGATTGCGGTACGCAGCCCCCTTGGTTCGCCCCAATGTGCCTTACATGCCATCGACCAAGCTCTCCGCGGTGCCCGGCAACGTCAGGTGGATGCGCTGACCATGCCTGCTATGTAGGGCCGATGACTTGCTCCCCGAGGAGAACGACGTAGTTCAGCTCGCCCTCAAACGTCTCCCGCCCAAGGAGGCCTACGATCGTGTGTTCCGTCTCCGACGAGCTTTTCAGGTACCTTCCGCGAGTAATCCATGGCCGGGCTGGCAGCTAATCGTCGCAGTGCTCTGTGTCGCACCAGCTTTTGCCCAAGAACGAGTGGACGAAGCCCGAGGAGGTAAGCAGAGGAGAGGGTGTCTAGTGATACAAAGACTCATGTTGCTATAGGACTCACCATATCTCTCCGAAATTATCGAGGGCATCGAGGCCGAGATGGCGGAGCGCGAAGATTTGGAGGCCATGGTGATAGAGAAGAGGAAGGCCAACGCCGCCAGCGGCCACTAAACAGAGGGCTGTACATAACGCATCTGGCATTCACATTGGTATGGAAGACGGCCTGTGTCTTAGAGTGTACTATCAAACATTTCCGTCGCTGTTCTTGGGTTCAAGGAATCTTACTCTATGTCCGAAGCTGTTTTGTCCCACACTATGCTCCCCTGCTATTGAGTCGACACAACCTTTTGCTTTCTGCAGTTACCTTGCAATGGTAGTGCAGGCACTGAAAGTTCTTGGGTTATCGCATGCGGCCTATCCACATGGGTCTACTACATAGTAGGATTCAGCTTCTCCTTCCACGCGGATCGAAGACGTGTGTCGGGCTCAGCCGTAGCCTTCGGTGAAGACGTATTCTCACCTTCTCATATAGCCTGGATCATGCCGCAATGGTTGCTTGTGAGCCAATGGTTCCAGTGGTCTTCGTTCCCTGTGGGTTAAGTCTGCTAAAACCATTTGTGATGGCCACAGCACATGCGCCCTCGAACTCCAGTCCTAAGTATCGTTTAAATGACAGCTCTCAACGGACAGCTATGCAAGAACCCTCCACAATGGATTGATTGATCACGGCACCGCTGCATTCCAAGCCACGAAGTGTCCCTAATACGAACTTTGCCATTACAAATCGTCAGCGCGAAGTCATGTGCCCTCGCGATGACAGGGACCACTAGCACCCCTCGCGTCAGCCTTCGAACCCGTCACGCTGTGCCTCTAGAACACCGAATGTTCAGCTACCTAGCTCCTTCTTTCGGATCCAGACCCCCCATTGTATGTCTGTTCGTCCTGTGCTCCCACACAGCAAGCTAATTCGACTCATCCCAAGAAAATTCCAATTCTGCGTGCATTGCCATCCGTCTACCTTGGAACCACCATGTCATCCTTAAGGCGTTCATCACGCATATCTTCACTCAGCACCAAAGTATCTGCCCCGTCCCCTAAGCCCAAGAGTACCAAGTCCAAACCCTCCAAAGCACCGTTAGAATCCACTAAGAAGCGCAAACATCGCGCCTCAGTCAACGCTCCTGCACCGACTACGTCACCAGTCGATGCAACATCCGCAGAAGCAGAAGATGCCCCCAAAACGCCCCTACCAAAGAAACGTCTTAAGCCTTCAGACATTCCTCTCAAATCCCCGCCCTCCATGCCCACACCCACAGCCGTTGGCCTCCTCGCCAAGGGCACGCCACCTACGGAAGCAGATCACCCGCTTGAGGACCTTACGTCGTTGAAGGCGCGCCCTGCAGAGCCGCATGCAACCAACGCACCGCTGGCGACGCCTGGTGGATCCCGCGTGGTAGCGTATGCGGCGTCGGCAGCGCAGACGCCAGTTCCGTCGCCTGAAAAGGGGAAGAAGAAGGCAAAAGAGATGGCGCCTCCGGACGTTGGGGTGCTGAGGGTGCCCACAGCGACAGTGGACACGCTACTTAGCGATGCGGAAGAATTTCTATGCAAGGTGGATCCCAAGCTTAAAGGGCTTATAGAGAAGCACAAGTGCAAGGTATTTAGTCCTGAAGGGCTAAGGGAAGTTGTGGATCCGTTCACGGCGCTAGCGAGCGGGATAATGGGACAGCAGGTAGGTCTCAATTGTAACGGCTGCATCCTTATCATAAAACTTGAAGCGATCCATTTATATATGAGAGGTTTCGGATGCTCAGACTGACGGCATTTGTGGGCCAGGTCTCGGGACAGGCAGCTGCGTCGATTCGCAAAAAGTTTACCGCATGTATGTGGGCCCCTTACCTTCAAGATACACTCTCTAAGATGCAACAGTATTCCCAGAAACGCACCCTTCGTTCCCTTCCCCAGCTCAGGTGCTCACTAAGGACTTAACTATGCTACGCACGGCAGGTCTGTCGCAGCGCAAGGCAGAGTACATCAGCGGCCTGGCCGAAAAGTTCACTTCGGGTGAGCTCAGCGCCAATATGCTAATCAGTGCCTCCGACGGAGAGCTCATCGAGAAACTAGTGGCTGTGCGAGGTCTAGGTCGGTGGTCTGTCGAGATGTTCGCCTGCTTCGGGCTAAAGCGAATGGACGTCTTCAGCACGGGGGATCTAGGCGTACAGTGAGTTCGAGCTTGACCAACCCTTTCTGCTGCCTTAGAAAGCAGTATGTTTACTGAATCGGACTGACATTTCCGTCGCCAGGCGCGGCATGGCCACGTACATGGGCCGTGATACCTCGAAGCTTAAGGCCAAGGGCGGTAAATGGAAATATATGTCCGAGCAAGAAATGCTCTCTGTTGCGTCCAGGTTTTCTCCATACAGGTGCGTCTATCTCCGTTTAACGGCAGCCTTACTTTTCACTTCGTGCTCGGACGCTAACCCCCACAGGTCCTTGTTCATGTGGTATATGTGGAGGATCGAGGATGTGGATATCAGCGTTATGCAGAGCACTTAAAGCAGTACGAATATGCCAAGTGGATAACAGTACATGGCCTAGCATACGGCCCTATATTCCGCCTGTTGTATCTTTGTCTGTGCGATGCTATAGTGAGGAGGATGTAGAGGACGTCCGACTTTTACAGCTGTCAGATATGTTGTAAGCTCACCGATCTGCATTCCTCTCGATCCCTTTGCCTTGGTATCATTGAACTGGTCGAACGTGCATATGCCAATTGTTTCACGTACGTAACACAGATGTGTCCTAAGTTCATATCTAGAAACCTAGAGAATCTTGAAGATCGGAGAGCCTACCTAATGTCATCTGATATTTATGGGAACAGCTGCCTATGATGTATCATGACCCTTGGATACTCAGTAGTGGCGGCGGTACACGCGCTGTGCCTCGCAGAAGCAAAAAGTACGAAAATAAGAGCGCTATCAAAGGACTCTTCTGGCTGTTTTGTTCTGCTGTTCAGACCCCTTTCGAGTATCATCACGAAGATGTTGTATTCCACTATTTCGTTTCCACAGAAGGTTCCGCAACGTGAGTTGTCAGCGCGGTAATACGAAATAGACATAGGGTTGTTTGAACATCGGGCGTACAAGCGGCTGCATGGCGGGTCCAAGGTATCCGTCTGTGACAGATTGTGGCTGCCAAACGGCCTTGGTTTGTTCCATTATGACAATTGTGCATGTAGCGAGGCGCTACATTTGGGTAGCAACGTGGCATGTCAAAAAAGCTTCTATAACTCTCGTTTCTCATCAGGCGTGTGTCGGGTGCATGTCTCGTCGTTCAATAATGCCCGGTGCAACGCCGGCTGTGGTCTGCTGCATCCGCGGTGTGGAGGCTTAAACGGCCCCATACCACAAGGGAGACTTGAAGTATTGGAATGTTTCGCTTTGTTGTGCATAATTGTGATCCTACACCGTTTGGTGCGTCTTGGATCTCGTATTGTGTCGGATCTAGTTCGGGGCTTTCGGGATCTAACCATCTGATCCAATGTTGGTTGGGCCCGTTGAGTGCTACCGATCACTTTGCGTGGGACAAAACAGCGAAGAGAAGTAACTGGCTGGTTAAGAAAGCGAATGCATGGAGAAGAACCGTGGTTCAAGCAATGCAGGGGATGGTGATTCACCGTGTGTAACTCAAAAGACTTGGCTAGTATTGCATACAGAGATCTCTTGACCGATAACCCCGACTCGACTTATGCGTGTTTTGCTCCCAGAGAGCAAATGAATATGCAGGTAGACACGTAGTCTCGTGGTACAGCGAGTCCTCTGCTCTCCAAAAATACGACTGGTGGCAAGGACGGAGAGTTGGACTCGCATGAAGTAGGCTGCTGCGCGTCCCCAAGCCAAAGCCCCATTGCTACCGGCATATGCTGTATAGCGCATCATGCGGGCGTGAGTCTCCAGCATTCCTTTAATCCGACCATGTCGACCACAGTAACGGTATCCGTGAGGCTGGCAGTCGTTGTACAATTGTAGGTAGGAAGTCGTGTCACGCCTACCGCTACGCCTAAAGCGGATGGCCGTGCAATCTGCGGCTAGAGAATTGTCAATGACGATCGAGACTCTGGCGCATTCGATGCAGATCACCCAGCCCAGGCATACAGAGCCGACGCTTACACAGTTTAAACTTTCTTTAACTGCAAGACGTTTCATAGGGGGTGCCGTCCCCACGGCGGCCCTGTTACCCATGAGATTGAGGGAGCAATGCTTGGAAAACACGCAGGCATCGCGATCTGCTCGCACAAAGCATAAACTGTGGCCGAGAATCAAGGTCGGGGAATTTCCTGGGGGGGCAACAAACGGCAGTTGCCAAGTGCCAGCAAGATTGCGCAAGCCTATGACGGCCCTGGGAGCAACGACATGGAGCTTCCTTCCCGGGGCGAGCAGTGGCCGGTTATTGGGCGGCCCGCGAAGCGATATTTGACAGCAGATGAAGGTGCATGGAGCGTCTTCGACGATGATGGATCGAAAGCTACGGGCTGCGGGCTGCGGGCACTGGGCACTGGGCACTGTGCACTGAGACTGCTGAAACGTCGGACTCAGGCGCCTGGTCCAGCGCAGGCGTCGGCGAGACGTCTCGAGGGCTCCGTCCGCCGGGGGATAAGACAGAACGGCGGGCGTGCAACACGGCGGAACAGCCGGTGCCTGGCAGGACCCGTGGAGACGTCGCAGCAGTGGCTGATGCTTTGCCAGAAGCAGGATCTGGGTATGGGCCCAAGTGGGGAGCGCACGCCCTGTCTCATCATGTCATACGTAGTAGTTTGAGTGGACATTCCTGGCTGGCGTAAACATTGACACGCGCTACACAACACGGCTCGCTGCTCGTGCTGGCAGCGGGCGGGGAGGGCCATCGACGACGGCAAACAGCAGCAGTCGCATAGTTGCACTGTCAATAGTAGCATGCGCAGGTGGCGTGGGTGTGTGGGTGCGTGTGCCGTGCAGCCAACGCAGCGAGAGAGGGAGAGTCCCTATCGCCCGATCGTGGTTGGCAGGCGGCGGCCAGTGCAGGGCCCGGCCGGTGGCGTCGTCGATAAGAGCCCAAGGCGGCTAGCGTGCTCGCATGGTCGCGCCTCCTTTTTCAAACACTCACGTCCATTTCTCCTGCCGCTGCCCCATCCACTTCCATCCACATTCGTTTTCTTCACGGCGTCCCTTCCTCTGCCGACCCTAGCGTGCCTTTTAATCCTGCAGTTTCTTCGTTTCTTCGTCAATCGCTCATCATCTTTGGCAGCAGTCGTATTATCTCGTCGACACCGTCGGCAGTCTTAATATCCAGGTTCGTGCTACTGCAGCCGTTGCACCCTCGTATCCCAAGCCCGTTTTGACCGGCATCCTCAGTTAGCGACTCGCTCGTCGACATCATGTCCTTCCTTCGAGTTGCCTTGCCTGCTTTGGCCGCTGCTGGCTCCGCCTACGGTACGTTGCTCTTCTCCTCGACCAAGCCTATGCAGTACTAACAGGCCGTGGTAGCCGCCTCTTGCAGTGTTTCCGCTACCTCGACCATCCAGAACGGCGGCGACGCGACGGCCCTGGCCTCTTGCACCACCTTCTCGGGTAGTATTGCCATTGCAACTGGCGTTCCATCCGACATCTCGATTGGCGTCAAGGAGCTCGACGGAGACTTGGTTGTTCAGGGCAACAAGGACGTCCTGCGACTTGCAGGCCCTAACCTCGAGAAAATCAACGGCAAACTAACCATCGACGATGCCTCCCAGCTGGCCACCTTGGACTTCCCCAAGCTGTCTGAGGTCGAAAGCCTGACTCTGAAGGGCCTTCCCAACCTGCGCGGTTTGCTCTTTACCAAAGGTATCTCCAAATGCGATCATCTCCGCATCGAGAATACCAAGCTTCAGGATCTCAACGGCATCAACCTTGAAGAAGTTGCTGACATGTTTATCGCCAATAACAACGAGATTGGCAACATCTCTATGAAGGTCACTAACATTTCCGACTTCCTCACCCTCTCATTCAACAATCCCGAGGTTAACGTTTCCTTTCCCGATCTTCAATCGGCAAACAACATCTCGCTCCGTGCCATTGGTTCGCTCGACATCCCGGCTCTTTCTAAGATCAACAAGGGCGATTTCGGTGTTTTCGAGAGTGACAACCTTGTCATCCTGTCCGCTCCAAACCTAACCAAGATTGATGGAGCCTTGGTCATCAACAACAACGAGGGCCTGAAGAACCTTACATTTGCAAAGCTCACTGATGTTGGGGCCAACCTCCAGATTGCGAACAACACCAACCTCCACGACCTCGATGGCCTCCCTGAGCTTGCCAACGTTCAGGCTGCCCTTGATATGAGTGGTAACTTTTCCAAGTAAGTACAAGAGGATGATTTGTGAGCTACCGGATGCTGACAATTTTAGGGTCTCTACCCCTAAGCTCAGCTTTGTCAAGGGCGTCTTCAACCTGCAGTCCACTGGTGATTTTGGCAATGTCTGCGAAGACTTCTACAAGCCCCTCCAGGATAAGGGAAAGCTCCAGAAAGGCAACTACGTTTGCAAGGGCAATCTCACAAAGGCCAGCACGGCTGGAAACACACCCAGTGGAACCACTGATGGCGGATCCAAACCAAAGGGCGCTGCGGTCGGTCTGACGGTGCCGAGCATGTTCCTGGGTTTTGCGGGTCTCTTCGCTGTCTTGTTTTTGTAAGATAGTCTACAGGTCGGCGTTCCCACGATAATGCTACCGAGACCGGCGCGCGTTCTACTCCGTCCAGGTGCAGCATCCTGTGTACGTCCAGACGAGCAGGCAGGTCGCGAGGCAAGGGTGCTATCTGGTGATGGATTAATGGACCAGCATGCATCAGCTGTATGTATCACTTGGCTACAATGATTGAAGCTTATTAGATTTAATATGTTGCGCATTTGGCATGGCTTCTTCGGGACCGCCTGTGGAGTCTCCACGGCGGATAGGTTAGAATTACGGCACCCCATGAAAAGTGCACTTTGTCTTTCATTCGTGTTCATACGTTCTGGCGTCAATCATGTAATGCTACTGCAGGAATACATCAGGGTTACTTTTTCGTGCTACAATACCTATTTACGAACGAGTTCATTACTGCTCCAACCAGTCGCTCTTGCCTCTTCCGATGTTCGCTATCCCAATGTTCAATATCCCGAAGCGCTGGAAGTTTTTTTTGGTGTGTTGCAGAAAACGGCGAGCGCCTTGCTTGTCTCTCCTTCACTCCCTATTTGTTGCTTGCCAGCTTCTAGGACTGGGCACTGTATATCTGGACCCCGTCCTCTTGTGGTAAAAAAAAAGTTGGACTTATCAATACCCCTTCGGGGGCCCCTACAAGGGTGTTTTGAATCTACGAAAGAAAATATAGACCCTATGGGAACCCTTTGCCTGGGGTCTGGTAGCTTGTTTCCTAATTTTTTTTTTCTTTCTTTTGTTTTGCTCCCGTGAGTCCTCTTGGCGCTTACCAGTCTCCTCGAGATCCCATAATAAAGACCTGCTAGTTGTTTTGTCTGAAACGAGATGCGTGCAGCGACTACCGCCAGCCCGGTCACGGGACGAGCACGCAGGTTCCTTTTGCTCGATAGATTAATTTCAGCCACGATCCTACGTCGAGCTTGAATCGAGAACAAAGGGCCGCACGCATGTGCCGCACGCATGCGCCGCACACATGCCAAAAGAAGACTTCTAGCACCGAGACATGGCTAGTGCAGAGGAGGAAATGTCACGAATGCGCGTTCTGGGATTGATAATGTCGCTCTACGGTTTCTCTGCGTCTTTCAGTTCCGCCTGCCGCAAAGTGTCCGTGTCGCCATTGGAAGCACACTGGCGGTGAAGGCCACCTTACGCTCTGTTTGGTTCCATGGGTTAGGACAAGGAGGGTCCGATATGCAAGCCATCTGACGCTGTGCAAGGGAGGGCATCGACCAGTGCATCCAATACACACACACACACAATTTTTGGTAAGCCCCAAACCCCCTAAGCAGCCGCTAGGAGCGTAGTAGGTGACAGCTCTTGTTGAATGCGGGGAACTTTGCATGGATGCATGATTGTATCGAAGGTTGCAGCAACAACCTTGTTTCCCGTTTTCCGCGAAGCGTCCTGCTGCTGCTCATGTTTACTACATGAGGTCAGTGCAATAGTCACACCTGAAGAGCATAAAAGGATCCAGTCTTTATCCCAGTCTCTGAAACCATCTTTGGCAGATTTCCTGGGTTTCCTTGCGGTTTTCGTCGATTCGTTTTGTATCTGCTATCTATTTCGATACTTCCTGTCCGCCCACGACGTACGTGATGTCCGGATACCTTATGGCATCGTCCGACGTATCTCCCATTCCAACTATAGTGGAGAGCACTCAAGTTTCGCTCCCCCCGATAAACCCATACGTTCCTGTTCTTGGGCCCGTGTGCGAGGGTAGTCGACCGGAGACAAGATTGCCAGGAATCAATGAGCTACTTAATGAAGGACCTTCCATCCGACGATCCTCGACCACTTCCATTGAGTCATATACAGTACCTACGCCATCGTCTACTTCTTCTCCGGTCTTGATCAGCCATAGCATATCACCTCTCACTTTTGACAAGCCTAGCGACTATGCTTCACAAGAAGAGTTTAAACATATTGTCGGCCATGCATCACCACCGCAACCAACCATGTCTACGTGGAGCTCCTACAGCAGTGATTCGACTGCAGCCCCGAAGTGCACAAGCCGACGGTCTCGAAGGCGCATTTCTCCTAAAAGTAACGACTCAGTCATACAGAAGCGCGTAGACGGCTATTACATTACGGGTCGATCCACTCGCGCGTCGGGGACACCACCGTTAATACTCTCTCCTCCCGATGAGGCTGAGTATGAATACTTGTCTACCGAGAAGAGTGAAGCAGAACGTCTGGTCAATCTGGACGGCTCTGCAGCCCAGAAAAGATTGGACGCTGCGCGCAAGGCCTACAAAGCTTTCAACAAGAAGATTTCTGAGCGATATGCGCGATGGGCTCTGATATGGGCCTATGCGCGTAAGTGGCAAGTGATGACGGCCATCAATCCCAACATCATGGAACAAGGTCAACCTCACCCAGGTATCATTGGATTGAACCCCTTGAAGAGCAACAACAGAGACAAGGACATCGAGTCAATGGGCTTTGTACCACTCCTTTGCAACAAGGTCGACTGTCTGAACCTGGGGAGCACGATGCTTGAACAGGTGGCTCTCAGAGAACGGGCCATGGTCCAATTCCTGTCGTCGAAGGGCTTTGAAGGGGAAGCCCAGCAACTGGCTCGTTCCCTTCACGAGTGGGGTGCAGAGGGCTATCAGCCCGATTTCCTCGGAGGCTTCATGCAACTCCGACTGGATTATGAGCATGGGGTTTCGGACGAGTGAGCCTCGTTCTACTCGTACGGCGTGTTTCATTTTCACAAGGTAACAATGAGGGCGGTGTATTGAACAGCTTCGACAGTACCGTGATTGTGGTCGGCAACAGTGCAGCATTTCAGCAAAGTGAGGAGCATACAGGGAGGCAAGCAGTCGACGACCCGCAAAAAAGTTTTCTTCGTTATTCGTTTGTACCAACAGCAACAGCAAAGCCGTCTCTACATGTTTCCCCTGTCCGTTGGTTTTACCTAGGAGCATGTATTTGGGCTACAGCGCCTGTCTTTTCCGCACGCTGTTATGTTATTTCACGTTCCTTGGTGCGCGACGCGTTAGCGGTTTTCTTTCTCGAGTCACTCTTTTCGTATTACGGCCTCGGACAGATTGTTCACATTTTAACGTCTAGTATGTACTGGTAGCTTCCGGTGGAGGAGAATGATGGCAGTTCTTCTGCAACCCCAGCTGCTGCAGCCGTTGGTGAAGCTGCCCAATACAATGCCTTCTCCTCCCCAATTGCATGTCTCTTGACTCTATATCGGATATCTCGCTCGTGTGCTCACGCCGTAGCATACTTTAACTTGGTATTGCATAATTTCAGCGGCTAAGACTACTGGAGGGGAAGGGGCGGTGGAGAAGCCCAGCATGTCCTTCCAGCCTGAGCTCCGCGGGCTGCTGCGGGTTGGAAAGGGAGCGGGGTTCTCGGAGCGGGGTCCTGAGAGAGGAGGTCCAGGAGGGGCGGGGGTTTGCGGAACATGCCATATCATGCCATTGTGCCATGCTATACGTATACGCATGCATGCATCTCAGGAGTGCGGTTTCGTGGTGGGTGGCGGGTATTTCGCGGATGCCTAACACGCAGTAGTGGGTCTCTGAGGACGTGCGACAAGAGGGGGACTGGGGTCTGGGGGTCTGGACAATAGACGCGCAGCTGCACTATGCCTGGCTGTCTCCCGTGCTCCACCTTTGCGCATTTGGTGGCAAGCGCTCTTCTCCGCCAGGGAGGGACGTACGTGAACGTGGCTGCATTTCCTCCCAGGGCGACCTCTCCAGCACCAAAGCTTGGTCTACTCCTTCTCTCAACAGCCTCAGCCCAAGACCGGGCGCGAGCGAGACACGGGGCTGCTTTGACAGCCGCGGAGCCCGGCTCGCAAGTCTGCGGGCGGGCGGGCAAGTGGAGACGCGTCTGGCCAGAGGTAGCGGGTGCCGGTTGTGTGACGAGAGGGTTGCACACAGGCGCGCGTTTGGTCGGCTGTCTGGCTGAAGGGTAGCATGGAGCACGCACGCCAAGCGATTGCGAGAGGCAGAGGGTTGGTAGAGTGGATTTGGGGGAGGGATGGCGACGGGTGCTGCATGAGGCGGTGGAGTGTAGGGGGGTGAGGGGATGGGGTGAGGGGATAGGGCGTATTGTAGCCAGGTCGGACGGGTGCGGCGGTCGGGGAAGGGGAGGCTGCTGATTGGCCGACGCAAGTGCAGCGAGAGAGGAGCGGGAGCTCTTGACGGCGGGCTGCTCACGAAACGAAGAATCCGAGCACCGGCCACCGAGCACCAAGCACGTCCTCGAGAAAAGACGCTGAGACGCTGAGGCATTGAGACGCTGAGACGTCGAGACGAGCGCGCCCTCGTGCTGTTGCGATGATATAGAACAGCCGATCGGTTTCCTGCCCAGACCCCGCCGTAAACATCACCACCACCACCACCACCACCCGGGTCGACCCTGCACGCTTTGCATCCACCGCGACGCCCCATCAGCTTGCCGGTATACCATAGCAATCTCCGAACCCGCAGAGCACCAGCTGCGCGAGTACTAGAGCTCCAGGTCGCCCCTTCCGCACCCGCCCATTGTCCCTGACGCGAAGTGGCCCGAGTCTCGGTCGCATCCACCGCCACGCTGGATTCCTTAAACATTCCGCGCACACGCGCACAGCGTGACCGGCCCGACGACGCTGGCATACGCGCACGCAACAGCTCCGTCCGCATATCGCAGAGCAGAGGAGACGACGACGGCGACGACGACGACAACGAGGAAGACGGCAAGGCCACCATGCTGATGCCAAAGAGCTATTCGTGGAAGGCTGCTAGCCCAAGGCTGCCGCCGGGTAGACAATTGGCCCGTTTTCTGCCCACTTCGAGACCGTGGCATACCGTGCTGTTCTTTGCCGCCATAGTGCTGCTGTGGAGATCCATGGGCTCGGTGGCGGGAGAGATGCAGAGGTACGCAAGCTCTCTTCCGCATGGTGGGGAGAGGAAGAGGGTGCCGTGCCCCTCGCAGGTGCCACGAATCAGCTAACCACAGGCCAGATTCTACTGCTGGGGGCCCTCGAAATCCCCAATGCATATGACGGCAAACGAGAACGAGGAGTGGCATCGACACCTCCAAACCCCCGTCATATTCAATCCGCACAAGCCCATCGAGATCAATGATAGCTCTATAAACTACGTCGACCTCAATGGGATACAGTCAACGCCCGATGCTGTCAAGAAAGGAGAGCGGGTCCTCATACTCACTCCCGTCCGTGATGCATCCTACCACCTGCCGCAACACTTTGACCTGCTCAGCTTGCTCACATACCCACACGACCTGATTGACCTTGCTTTCCTGGTTGGTGATAGTCAAGACGATACCAAGGCAGCGCTAGCCAAGGAACTGGAAAGAGTACAGAGTGACCCGCAAATTGCCTTTCACTCGACACTGATTGTAGAGAAGGACTTTGGTGTCAAATTGTCGCAACACGTGGAATACAGACACAGCTTCGAGGCCCAAGGGCCACGCAGGAAGGCCATGGCAAGAGCAAGGAACTATCTACTCACTACGGCGCTTAAGCCAGAGCACAGCTGGGTCTACTGGAGGGATGTTGACATCCACGACAGTCCTCCGGAGATCATTGAAGACTTTGTGGCGCACGACAGGGACATTCTCGTCCCGAGTGCGTTCCCCTACTTGCGGTGGCTGGCCACTCGCTGACGGGGAGATAGACATTTGGTTCCACAGATACCAGGAGGTTGACGGCAAGGTAGTAGACATCGAGGGCCGTTGTAAGTAGTAACCACCATCTTCCTCAAACACTGCTAATTCATTCCGTGGCACAGTCGACTACAACTCGTGGCAAGAATCCCCAGAAGGCCTTAAACTCGCCGCCTCCCTCGACAAAAACGTCATCCTCGCTGAAGGTGGCTCCCTCACCCTTTTCTCCTCTTCCATTCGTCACTGACCCGATTCCTTTCAGGCTACAAGCAGTATGCCACGAACCGTAAGCACATGGCCCTCCTCGGCGACTGGCGCTCCGATAAAGACGTCGAAATGCCTCTTGACGGCATCGGCGGCGTCAACATCATCGTCAAGGCAGATGTCCACCGCTCCGGCATAAATTTCCCCTGCTACGCCTTCGAGAACCAGGCCGAGACAGAAGGCTTCGCCAAGATGGCGAGGCGCGCCGGTTACGGCGTCTTTGGCCTGCCTAATTACGTTGTTTGGCATGTGGATACCATGGAGAAGGCGGGGAACGCCTAAGGGAGTCAAGAATGTTTGTATGATCAAGCACGGCGGGCGTGTATGAATGAGCATTTTTGCGGCGGGTTGTCTTTTTTTTCCCTTCCCCCACTTGGGACGGGTATTGTTGCATTTGCAGGGGTAAAGGGGATTTTTTTCTGAGGGGGAATGGGCTAAATGGATATCCTGGGCTGTTTCTCTGGGAGCTGGGGCGCATCTATGGCGGTGGGCAAACTGCTTTAGTGGTGTGCATGCGCTAGGGTTGGAAGTGATTGTGCCGAGAGGAAGGGCACGATAGTCAAAGAACAAGGGTATTTGTAGATATGGCCTTTTCTGATCGTCCATATCCTACCACACCACATCATATCATATGCCATCTATACCGAGTTTCTGCCGACAGAAAAATCTACCGTACCCCAGGTATCGGACCTTTCTTCTCATTGGCACCAAGCTCGTCCTCATTCCAGCCACTGCCCACTTTCCGCCCACCCTCATGGCGCTTCACTCGACACCACAGACTGACGTCCTTGTCCCAGATGAACTGCCACAGCACGCCCACCCAACTCGGGTGGCTGGGCAAGTCGTCGTAGAACTCGTGCGCGAGGCGATTGAGCGCTGGCAGGCGCGTCCAGGGCACGGCAGGGAAGTCGTGGTGCTCATTATGGAGGCCAACGTTGTAGGTGAAGAAGTTTAGGATGCCGTAGTAGGAGTAGGTTTCGGGGAGGGGCATATCTTTTGCGACGCTGCTCTCGCTGCTGCCGTTGTTGGCAGTGGGTCGCTCGAATACGTAGTGCTCAGCGATGAAGTGGCCGGCGCAAGGGTGCAGCGAGCCGGCCAGGAAGCTGCTGAGAATGAGGTAGCCGAGAGCCTTTGCACCGAGGAATCGCACAAGTAGGTAGTCGAAAACGAGCTGGGCGACGATGTTGAAGGCGTGGATCTTAGTAAAGGGCAGCTGATAAACGAGCATGGGACGCAGGGCATAGAAGAGGATCTGAAAGGTGCAGAAGAAGGCCTTGCCGGCGACGGAGTCGAGAAAAAGGGCTTCGAAGGCGGTGGGGAGGTCCGTGTCGAGGCCGTTGACGCCGAGGGATTTGTGGTGCGTTAGGTGGTAGGGCTGCGAGGAGGAGCAGTGTCAGTTGTATGCCGGACTTCAGTTGATGGGGTTTGGTATCGGGCGCGTAAAGAGAACGTACCCTGAACGAGGCGCTGTATGGTATACCTATGGGCAGGTTCGCGAACACGGCGAAGACGCGATTTGCGAACGGGCTACGGAATGCTAGGTTGTGCGATATCTCGTGAATCGCAAGGAACAGGTTCTGGTTCGCAGTCGCACCAATGATGTATGCGGTGAGGAACGTCGGCCACGAGAGAAAAGGGCAGCTGCGCAAGAGATAGGCGCAGAAGACCTGGAGAAAAACGACGAACAGGACGACGTATTTGGTAAGGGGCTCTGGCCCGCAGAGCTTGGTCACCTGCAGATTGTTAGTACGGAAGACCATCCAGCATGTTTTGGGGGGTCAATTGCCTCTGGATGCGCCTTGATGATCGCCTGCCGGCGTGTGCGATGCGGCTCCTCGGTATATGTCCAGAGAAAGCGATCATACTCGCTCTGCTCCTTGTCCGTCTTCTCGTCTTCCGCCTCGACGGCTGCCTTCCGCTCCACGGGCTCCTTCGGCGGCGCCGTGGCGGTGGTGACTGTCGACCGCATCGCCGTGGTGTGGGAATAGGGAGGCAAGGGGAAGAATGCGCAGTGGGGAGAAAAGGAAGCTTGGCTGTGGATTTGGATTTGGATGTGGGACCCTGGGCCTGCAAGGATGCGGGCATCTGCAATTGGCTGCCATCGGCCAGGAACGCGGAGACGGGCCAACCTTCTCGCGGCCGCTGGCCTCGAGCTTGTTCCCCTCCCCTCTTCGATTCTGGCCACCCCTCCGCCACATTCCAGAACACCTGGAAGCAAGAGCGCCGATGGAGGTCCTCTTGGCCAGGTCACTGCGAACTCGTCGCAGTGCATATAATCGCCGGCGCGCGTAAGCTCACACCACTTTCCCGAAAGCCTCGTCTGGCATCCCCGATGCTCCAGGTCGCGTCCCCGATCCGACATTTGTCTGTGCCAACGGGTCCCAATCATGCAACTAATGGGCAAGTCCCCATCATTTCTCTCCGCGCGCCCATGCGCCTGCCGTCCGCGACCCTTGTTCGCTCCGCCGCATCATGCTCACACTGTGGTAATAAAAACAGTTGGCATCCCACCAGACTAACACGTTTTGTTCAATAAGCAATGTGGCCAAACCCAGTCCGTATGTCCGGCGGGAGATGCAAGCTGTCGGTATATATCAAAAAGATAGCGGAACATGTCAGAAGAAACCATCATCCATACTCAGAGCAGAACCGCAACGGCCCCAATGCCCACAGTACTACAAGCCAGCAGCCACAGCGAGAGCGCAGGCAGGATTGTCGCCTTGTTCGGCACGACTTTAGACGCTACACTCGACCCCGATGTCGCCGTGCACTGCTCGCCGCAGTTGAACCCTTCGGGACAGCAGTTACCCCCTAGGCTAGCCGCACAACTGTACCACGCGCTTGGGCAACTCCCACCTTGTCTAGGCGCAGGAGTAGCCATAGTCGCTCCACTGGGCGCTACGATCACCACTCCGTTTGAATTCACGACTGTCGTGCTGGCCGTTGGGATGCAGGACCCCGTCGTATGGCAATCAAGACCCACTCGGCAGCACCCAGAGGGATAGTATGCGCTACAGACGTAGAAGCCCGCAGGACATGCGGAGTCGCTCGGTGAGGTAGAGGTAGTACGTTGCGCGGACACGGTCCCGCTGTCGCTCGTGGGACGAACTGGTGCGGACGGTGCCATGGTGCTGGTGCTGGTGCTGGTGGGGCCGTCACCTAGACAGGAGGCTCCCGTGGCGCAGGTACGGCCGTTCTGGCAGCATCCTCCGCCGAGACTAGCAGCACATGAAAACCAGCCGCTGCTGCAGGTGTAAGAAGACAATGATGATGGTGCGGAGGTCGACGACGGAGAATTTGTTGTGGGAACTACTACGACGGCTGTAGTGGAGGGAGACGAGGATGACATGAATGCAGAGGAAGATGTGGATGTGAGAGGTTGAACATAGGTTATGGATGTACCTATCGCGACGCCTATTCGGTTGTTAGTCTGACTCTGCTATCCTAACCCTGAGAGCACTCACATCCCACACCCATGCAGCTGTAGCCTGGCAGACAGCAGCCGCCGTTAGGGCTCTCTGGGCAGCTGGTATATCCTGCTGATGTGTCGCAACTTATGCCACCCCCGCATGTCTGCCCACTCGGACAGCATCCCACTGGTCCAAATCCAGTGTCTGAAATTTTTACACAAGAGCTTCCTGTACCACAGCAGCTATCCGGTGCGCCGATGGACGAGCAGTCGTTCGTGCCAGAAGGGCATTTGAAGCCTCGCTGCATCAACGCATCTCTCGCGTGGACATGTAGATACGAATCCAAAACTGCACCTTTAGCGTTTGGTCGTAAGGGCGAGGTAAATGGAGCTGTTAGGTTCGCGAATTGTTCGACTTCCGAGCGCTTTCCAGGCGTTTGCATGTCTGACGCGAATATCCAATAGTCGAGGAGAAACATCTCGCCCTCATTCGTACTCATCTTCTTCACACCGATCGGTTTCTCCCTTCGCAGTTTCTCTTGAACTTCCAATCCTCTTCTCACATGTGCCTCTTCTTCTGGGAAATACTTCATGTGTCTGGGTAAATTGTGCGGCCATTGCGGTTCCGCGCTGGCGCCTGCGGCGCATAGGAGGATGATTGTGGGCGGAAGCGCAAGAAGCCTAGGTAATTTCATGGTTATTTAGCCTTGACACAACTCTAGAGATTGGTGGTATACGAGGAGGCTAGAATGGATCTACAAGAGGATAGCAAAGTATCGAGGTAAGATTGCGAGGCTCACTGCAAGGAAACTGAGAGGGTCCTGTTGGTAGTGGGTGGCTGGGCTAAGGGTTTAGCTTTTAGGAATTGGCGAGGCTGGGATGTGCTGGCAGCACCGTGTCTGTGCCGCGCCAGCATGTACACGGCACATTGTAGAGCCTATTTCGCGATAATGCGATAATGTAGAGACGGCGATGTTAGCTTGGGAGAAACGGTGAGAGATTCCAACGATGTTATGGTATCGATAATGGGAATTCGGTTCCGCTGTTTCCGATGCTTGGCATCAAGTGCTCATGTTTTACCTCTACAACATACGGCAACGGAGAACTCATAATGGCGGCACAAGCGCCTACATAGGGAACATATTTATCTTTCGAATTCTCTTCACAGGGGACTGAGAACCCCATGTAAGAGCAACATCCTAGAGCAAATATGCTATTTAATGGACCCAAGACCCTTTTGTCCTTTTACCACTGAGATCTTAATCCCCTTTATGAGTCCCTTCGCTAGGTTTTCATTCAACCATAGCAATCGGCTTGTGCACATAAGCAGGTTGCCGATCACTGAACTATGCCGGTATCTCAGACTGTACATTTTGAAGGTGGGTGTATGGAGGTAAAATACTAAGATTTGAGTGTGCTACGGCCTCGAAGTCCATAGGGTTCTCCCAACCTTTGACACTCTTGGTGGCGCGGCGAGGTTTCCCACTCTCGCTACCACCAAGTACATCGCCGTAATTGAAGCTTGATGACTCGACGCGTGCTTTGTTCTTAAGGCTTTTAAAGAAGGATGTCGACTACTTACCAATAATGAGATTTCCGATAGTTTGAGATGCAAACACAAGAAATGACATATTTCATGACCCTTCCTATGAGAATCTGCCCTCTCTTTAGACTAGCTACATGGGATAGATGCGATACAACGAGGTGGAGGCTCAGTATGTGGACGGTTCCACCAGGCGTGCTTAGCGACCTTCGGAGACTTACATACATGTTCACTACAATACACAAACAATAGCTGGGAGTGGAGAAGTGCTTGGCGCCCACACTTGGAGAGACGGGGAGGATTCGACACAAGACACCGGCGTAAAGATGACTTACTGCCAAGCATAGGTAGCTTCTTAAAACTCTGAAGTCTTGAAACCGAACGTTCTCGCCTGTCTGGGCATTATGGGACAAAAGCAAAACGCCATGAACAAGATAATTAGCATGCTGCGAGAGACTGCGCTGCGTCATCTGGCGCCGTGACAGGAGCGGGGTTCGCCCCACACTACTTCCTTCGTTGTGATCGTCTATACCTTAAACCCACTTCAAGGCACAAAGGGTGACGGTGAGTCGAACCTCGCTACGAGTGGGAGCCCATAGCTGGTCATACTTCGTTCTCGGAGCGATGAGCTTCTATTGGATGTTTACCCGAATAGGACCTTTATATGATATCGAAAGACAGGCTTGTGTTCTGGACGGGCAGAGGCTTGATCATCCTGCCGCGGCTCTGATGACAGTAAGCAGAAAAGCGATTAGTCGGAAGCAATCACCGTGATCCGCGGTCTATGGTTTCCGCAACGAAGCTAGATTCGGGATTTTACATGCACATGCTTTACTGTTATTTGAACAGTTCTAGACCGGGACGCCTAAAACCACTTGGCGGGATGTTGGTCTGGTATGCGCCTGTGTGATTCGGTGTTGCACAACGGTTTAGCGCGAGAGTAATCAGCCAAGGCTCGTGGAGACGAAAAGATGGTTATGTTCATTGGCCGGCACTAGCCGTGGAGGATGGGAGAGATAGCTCGAGGTTCCTCCTCAACAGCAGCCACATCGTGAAATTGATGTTGGAGTCGTTCTCACCGGGAAGCTTTTGATGGGCAAGAGGAGCATAAAGCCAGTCGGAGCAGCAGGGCACCGGCGCTCGGCGGCCGTGTATTTCAAAGCTTCGGTACGCCATGCTCAGTTAGACTAGTCCTCCGGCATCACCATGACAAAACCAACATGAGCATCCCTGCGACTGGCAAACCTGTTCGTCCTTGGGCACGACAGGGCGCAACACTCGCAATCTGCTTGGCTCCCGTTATGCGCAACCCCGCCCGCCACATGGTCGTTCTGTCCTTTTGCAACTTCCCAGCGACAGTTGGTCGTGATGAATTCAGATCGATCTGCGTCTTCGGAGCAGAGTCTAGATGTTGTGGCGTGCGTGCTTGGGGGCCGAGGATTAGGCTTTCGGCCAGGAACTCGTAATGCTGCTGTGTTGACGTATTATCTGATCCTACACTACTGCTGCCCCTCTCTGTCTGGTGTGTATTGTAGCTGTCGCTATAGTCGGAGGGGTGAGCCGAGCTGAGCTGAGCTGAGTTGAGCTGAGCTAGGGAGAGTGCACACAGTCGATGGCAGCTCTCGGGGCGGACAGCAAGCGACGGTAGAATCGAGCCAAGGTGGTGTGACTGGACTTGGTACCCATACATGTACGTGCTGCATGCCGTCTTGGGGTTTTGGCAGGCTATGTCAAAATCCCTGGGCTTGCTTGGCGCCAGACATATCCCGCGACACTTCACCTCTCGGCCACGCTAGCCTCCCCCGAGAGCCGAAACTGCAGGGCGTACCACACGCTCTCATATTGTTAGTCGCGCCAACAACGCATTTCTCGTCCCTGCTTTACCTTTTCGCGGAACATATAAAGCTCTCGATCTTGGCGGCAACACCGTTTTAATCGGCTGCACCTCCACACGGACCGCTCGTCATTCTGACCATATTCCTCGTACTCTGCTCCAGCAGCTAGATTCCCCGCCGTCGCAGCCACGGCACGCCCCAGCTTGCGAAGCCGATACTTAAGCACACGTCGGAATCCAGAAGAGCCCGAGTGAACCAGGTGGGCAATTTGTCTGTGTACACATACAGTACAAAAAACCCGGCCCATTCACTCCACAAGTCACCCACTCATTCACCACCAGAGAAATGGCAGACAAGGGTGAAACCGTCGCAATTAATGTGGGCCCGAAGCACCAGGCATTCACTATTGGAGAAAGGCAACTGGTTGGGTACTCCGATTACTTCCGTGAGGCCTTGAAGAACTCAAGGTCGCATACCATTCTGCTCCCGGAGATCGACCCAGAAGTATTCAGCATTTTCGTGGATTGGCTGCAATCGCAGCAGAAAGACCCTGTAGATTGGTCAGACACATATAGCGGCCTGAACAAAACCGGACTGCCCGCCTCGCTAACCACGAGCGAGGTGGATCTCGAACTCATCAAAGCACTCATTTTAGCTGACCGGCTCGCTGCTTGGGACTTCAAGAAGGCAATCAACAACTACTACGTCAATCTCCTGGTATATAATCAAGTGCCCCCGGACCATGACGCTGTTGCTTACGCCTTCAACCACTTCCCATGGGATCATCCAATCACGAGGCTCATGGTAGATGCAGACTGCATCTACGGAGATGCCAATGTGCCAGAGACCTCAAGGCTACCGAGGGACTTTGTCAACCGCAGAGCCAGAAGATCACAAGAGCTCAAGATCAATGGTAACTGGGCCCTAAAACCCTGTTCGTACCACGAGCATTCGTCCGACGAAGAAAGAAGCAGGTGCGAGATGCAATCTGCACAATGGAGATAAGGGAGTGTGGGATATAGGCCAATTATCGCCCCTGCTGTGTGTTTGGGGGAAAAGCTCGCAATTCTACTCGATCAGGGCATGTCATAACCCGGGCTGACGTAGCCCGTGGTGACTCCACGGCAAATCCACAACTAGCGCCTGAGCTTCCGTGTCACAAGCGACTCTTCCGCGCAGTGAAGGAACCTTGATTCTCCCTCCAAAACTTAATGTTAAGTCGTTCAGCTTGGACTCCACTGGTGGGAGGAGAGCATCCCGGATACCCTTGCAAATTCACGCTTCCCTTAAACGTCGGCCGACTTATTATTACCTGTACACGGTAATTCTCAAAGCTCTAATCAGAGCCAGCCCCCGGACATCCCCGGATTAAGCTACAAAGCTAATAGCATGGACTTACTCGCATGATTGGTAACCCAAGTGTGGAAACATATGACCAGATGTGGCAAAGGCCGATGTAGTTTTATTCGTATTGGACGATGAATGCTTTGCTGCCAAATCAAGGTCGTTTTCTTGACCTATCAAAAGTACCGTCGAGAATAGGCTGTCAAGGTTTTGACCTTCAAATGCAATGTTTCGCTAGATATCTCAGATGTTACTGAACGATTTTTGTTAAACTATGTCATGAGACAGTGATATTTTTAAACAGTCCCTAGCTGTTTGAAAACTGCATAAGTGAGACACTTATAACATACTCAGTCCAATATGCTCTACATGCGCAGCCACGAAACCTCCCGGCTTGTGTATCTAAGTAGGATTCATACTAATGCAGGCACCCGGCCGATAGTAGACTCATAATCAAGCCTCATACAAATGCAACATTGGCTTAAGCTTTTTTGGTGATGCAGTACCTGTCCAATAAGTGAGCCCACCGCAAACCATCTCAAGCCATCACTTACAAGAATAAATTCTCTCGTGAATAGAGGTCCTTGTCAGGGTCATTGTCCACCTCCTTCACATTGAACATCTTTCTGGCTACCTTCATGAACTGCAGGTCTGCCCTCCTCCTCTTTTTGAAGCAAAAATAGCACACTGTTTTATCTCCAATAAGATCTTTCAGCGTCTCCTGCAGCAACGGGAACGCAGGCTCGAAGTAGACACAGTCGGCGGCCAGTATGACATCTGGTTTCCTGGGCAGATTAGATGGGGTCAAGGCGCCCCAGTCGTATATGGTGGCGGATACTCTGGATGATAGGTCATTGAGGGTGATATTCTGTTTCATGAGCTCGAACATGGGCTCCTGATCTGTGATATGAAGCCTTGTTGTGATATTACAGCCTAGGGCCACTGCGAGACTGACTGACTTAGAAAGATTCCATAAAGAAGAAAGTGAATGGAGAAAAATAGAAGTATACAAGAAGACCTTACCCTACAAGCCCACCTCCTGCTCCGAGTTCAATGCTACTTTGAATCAGTTTAGATAATACTGAATTCAGGGTGCACTCACACCTCTTTTCCGGCTAGACTATCTCTATGATTCCTCAGCATGTATTTGCTCAATACCATACCAGCCGGCCAGAGTTGTCCTCCACAGCCATTTTTTAAATCCTCCTGCAACTTCAACGGTGGTAAAAGCAATCCGTCGAAATCTACCTCCGATACTCCTGCCGACTTGATGGCGGCCGATGGGACTAGATCTTCGCTGACACCAAACATATCGTCGTTATCCTCGCTGTCAGACATTTCCGGTTGGGGAGGACCACAGAAGCACAGAAGCACAGAAGCGTGCAAGGTGCAAGGTTTAGCGGTGAGGACTGAGGATTTGGAAGGAAGGGGGGGGGGTGCAAGCTTAGTGGGGTTAGGCTTAGTTGTTTTTGGGATAGTTTCATGGCTAGCATGGATGGGCCAGGATGTACAAGGGCATCGGCGTTTTTCAATTGTGTTCCGTATTTCTAAGCTGTCTGCAGAAAGAGTGGCAACTGTAGAAACAGCATCCTGTCATCTCATTTGTGCGTGGGTATTTTAAGCATAGTATACAATATAACATGGTACAAAGAAGCCGTGTCTAGGTTGATTGCTGAACTTCAGTCAGGGTGTGGTGCGCCTTCGCTCTAGCCTCAGTTTGCGCTCTAGTCTGTTCATCTTTCTCTACCTCTTTCTTTTCCAATAGCTCCCTGATGGAACGGATGTGAGTTCCTGCGGGTACCTCGGCACCGTCCTCTGTCTTGAACTTGTTTGGCAATTCCCAATCCGGAACATCGTCGGGTATGTGCATTTCCCTCCGGTGTTTATCATCAAGCAGATAAACAGGCTTCTTCCTAGCCAGCTTCCTGTCATCCCAAGCTTGCCTACGCTCTAATTTCATACGCTCCACCATGGTCCGCAGCCCTTCTATGCCGTCTTCCCGAAATTGCGTCACCTTCTTGACGTTTCTAGCCGTAAGCTCGTTCATGCGCATTTTCGCTGGCAAGCGCGATAGTGTTTTTGCAGTCATGGCAAATCGCAAGTCTTTGGGCCCGTCAACCAATTCCAAAATGGCAGACTCAGCCTGATCTTCTTTGACGGGCTCGATGCGGAGCACGCGCGTGTAGCCGCCGGGACGTTCCAGGTATCGTTCTCGTATGGGACCGAAAAGCTTCGGCACAAGTTCATTCGGTTCCTAGTTGAAATTAGCACTTCAATTGACGCGCACGAGGCCGGTGTGCATACGAAGAAAATCTGGTGTGCTCTCCGTCGCGTTGCCTCCGTGTTCTTCTTGCCCAATGTCACCAGCTTCTCAGCCAGCCTCTGTGCCTCCTTTGCCTTGTGCCATGTTGTTGTTATCGATTCGTGTTTGAAGAGCGATGTGACGAGGTTTCGGAGAAGCGCTTGGCGGTGCGAGGAGGAGCGGCTGAGATGGCGGTATTTCATGTGCCCACCCGCCATGATGGGTAACAATGTTGCAGAGAAGATGAATCAAGTGAGATGACAGATTGGGGAGTGCTTGAGGATAATGGCTGCTGCACTCACTGATGGTTGCGATCCCGCGGCCCGTTCTGGCGCGGTTCTGAAAACAGTCGATACATCGGCGAAACAATCCGCCGTGCCCATTATTCAGCTCGCCTCAGCAACCACTTTAGCGGCCGATTGGGCAGGCGCGTCCACCCACGCGTGTTTTGCAGAGACGCGTTTCCATATAAACTCCTCCAGCCCCTCTGCCTGGGTCCGCTCCCACATCACTTCCTACACGCTTGAGATACCCATACGTCCTTAATTTCTTCTACACTGCCTCAATATGTTCGTCTTCAAGCGTGGTACGTAACTGCCTTTGCCTCCTTCTCTGCTGCTGTCCCCATCCTTGCCGTCTCCCGTGTGTCGTCTGTACTGACTGGATACTTCAGATGGACGCAAAGAGCGTGTCCAGTTCGACAAAATCACTGCTCGTGTATCGAGGCTATGTTATGGCCTTGACCCAGACCATGTCGACGCAGCTGCTATTACAATGAAGGTCATCTCTGGCGTGTACCAAGGCGTGACTACAGTCGAACTCGACAACTTGGTATGTCCCACGCTAATGAGTTCCATCGCCTAGTTCACTAACCATCCCAAGGCCGCTGAAACAGCAGCATATATGACCGTAACACACCCAGACTATGCCATCCTTGCAGCACGTATCGCTGTCTCAAATCTCCACAAGCAGACAAAGAAGCAGTTTTCAGCAGTTGTACATGACCTGTATAGCTATGTGAATCCGAAGAACGATAAGCGTCAGCCGATGATATCACAGGAAGTCTACGAAATTGTACAGAACCATGCTGAAGAACTCAACTCGGCTATTGTATACGACCGTGATTTCAATTATCAGTTCTTCGGTTTCAAGACTCTAGAGCGCTCATACCTACTCCGAATCAACGGGAAAGTAGCCGAGCGTCCACAACACATGCTGATGCGTGTTGCCATCGGCATTCATGGTGCCGATATTGAGAAGGCAATCGAGACATACGATATGATGTCACAGAAATACTTTACGCACGCCTCACCCACGCTCTTTAATGCGGGTACACCTCAGCCGCAAATGTCATCGTGTTTCCTCATCGACATGAAAGAAGACAGCATCGAAGGTATCTATGACACCCTGAAGACATGTGCCATGATCTCCAAGACTGCTGGCGGTATTGGTTTGAATGTTCACCGAATCCGTGCCACCGGCTCCTATATTGGCGGTACCAATGGAACCTCTAATGGTCTGATTCCCATGCTCCGTGTATACAACAACACTGCTCGTTATGTTGACCAGGGAGGCAACAAGCGCCCTGGTGCTTTCGCCATTTACTTGGAGCCATGGCATGCTGATGTGTTTGCATTTCTCGATTTGCGAAAGAACCATGGCAAGGAAGAAGTCCGTGCCCGCGATCTTTTTTACGCTCTGTGGGTGCCAGATTTGTTCATGCAACGCGTCCAAGAGAATGGTACCTGGACTCTGTTCTGTCCCAACGAAGCTCCTGGTCTTGCTGATGTCTACGGCGAGGAGTTTGAGGCTTTATATCATAAGTATGAGGCCGAGGGCCGCGGACGAGAGACTGTCCGCGCTCAGAAGCTGTGGTACGCCATTATTGAGGCTCAGACCGAAACTGGCAATCCCTATATCCTGTACAAGGACGCTTGCAACCGCAAGAGCAACCAGAAAAACTTGGGGACCATCCGCAGCTCCAACCTATGCACCGAAATTATCGAATACACTGCTCCCGACGAGGTCGCTGTGTGCAACTTGGCATCCCTTGCCCTTCCTCGATTCATTGATGACAAAGTTGGCGAGTTTGATTTCCAGAAGCTTCACGAGATTACCCAAATTGTTACTCGCAATTTGAACAAGATCATTGATGTCAATCACTATCCTGTTCCGGAGGCTCGCAAGAGCAACTTTAGACATCGGCCCATAGGTCTTGGTGTCCAGGGTCTTGCTGATGCTTTCCTTGCTCTCCGGTTGCCCTTCGATTCTTCTGAAGCTAGGAAGCTCAATGTCCAGATCTTTGAGACTATCTATCACGCTGCTTTGACAGCTTCCTGTGAGCTTGCGAAGGAGCTTGGTCCGTATGAGACTTATCAGGGCTCTCCAGTCTCGAAGGGTATCCTTCAATACGATATGTGGGATAAGACTCCCACCGATTTGTGGGACTGGGTTTCTCTCAAGGCGAAGATTGCTGAGCACGGTGTCCGCAACTCCCTTCTCGTCGCACCCATGCCTACAGCATCCACATCACAGATTCTCGGAAACAATGAATGTTTTGAACCTTATACTTCTAACATTTACTCTCGTCGCGTGTTAGCTGGCGAGTTCCAGGTCGTCAATCCTTGGTTGCTACGAGACCTTGTGGACATGGGACTGTGGTCTGACCACATGAAGAACCGTATCATTGCGGAAGGTGGCTCCATCCAGCGGATTCCTAACATTCCGGATGAGATTAAGGCCCTTTACAAGACTGTCTGGGAAATATCGCAGCGTTCTATCATCGAGATGGCTGCTGACCGTGGTGCTTTCATTGACCAGTCTCAGTCTCTCAACATCCATATGAAGGAGCCTACGATGGGCAAGATCACTTCTATGCACTTCGCCGGCTGGAGGCTTGGTCTCAAGACTGGTTTATATTACCTTCGAACTATGGCCGCGTCTGCTCCCATCCAGTTTACTGTCGATCAGGAAGCACTCAAGGTTGAGGACAAGAACGTTGCTCGCGCTCTTCCGCTCAAACGCCGCGGGTTGAATAGTGGTGTTTCTTCGTCATCGCCACCGCCATCTGCTGTCCCTCGCCCAATGTTCGCTGCAAAGAGCCCCAATGGCGCGAGTGATCCTCTTGTATCGTCTCATGGCGTCCTCACTCCTTCGACAACTCCACCGCCCACATCAGAAAATAGGCAATTGAATAGCGTCTACAAGGACGCCCTTGATCCCAAGCCTATCAAGGCCGACATTGCTGAAGGTGACAGCCCTAGGGTCCTGGTAGCCGAGCCCAATGGCAAGCCTGTGGATGAGGAGGCTCTCCCCGAGCCTTCTTTTAACCAAGAAGAAGACAGCGGTAAGGACAGTGCCGACCGCGAGGGTGACATATACTCAGACGCCGTGCTGGCTTGCTCGATAGAGAACAAGGAGGCCTGCATCATGTGCAGTGGCTAGGATGTACGAATGCTAGGTTATGAAGGTATGAGTATGAGTACAGACTCAGGTGTCAGACTTGATGTTCATGCAAGGACATGTGGCATGAGGTAAGGCGATGCGGATGGGAGTCTGACATTCGCTATGTATATTCTTCTTCCAAGTCTTCGATTCGGGCGTTGGTCATTTACTGTGGCATTTGTTTAACATGATGGAAAATAGTTATGAGGTTCGGATATCCCCAGGCATGTCTTAATACAACTATGTAGAAGGATCTCCTGGTTGTATGAAATCTCTACTGCACTGCGGTATCCGCGACTGTGCCCGCGATGAACTGCTATGCCGATGTAAGACGAAGTCACCCCACGGGGGCATCAATTTTACCTCGGGGCGGAATAGGTTCCGACAGGCCGCGCGGGACTACATGTAGTGCCCCACATTACTTCGCCCGGCACTCTGCGCCCTATGCGTGTCATTCTTCGATATACCTCGTGTCTCAAGATATTCTTATATCTGGCGTACAACATCTACGGGTCGTTCAAGGTACTTGACGGGCACACTTATACCCTCGTCCATATTCTAATTGACAAAACACTTCTCTCTTCCTTCCCATACCTGGCTTTTCTACCCCACCAACGACCCGCATGCCATCTTTCACTTCCCTGCGCATTAGAACGCGTCTGCTCACTAGCTTCAGCTTCACTCCACGTGCTCCCTTTCTACCCTCACTTTTATACACGCACACGCCTGTATTCACCTCTACTGCCGGAACCTTCTCCGCCCGAGTACGCAGGACTATGGCTTCAAGCTCCTCCCCCGGCGGTGCGCTCCAGGAATGGCTTGTCATTGCGCCTGATTTCGAGGGCGCGCTCGAAAAGCGGCTCAAGGTGAGGGACGAGCATTTAGGTGGGCTGAAGGCGGATCCCGAGGAATTTTGGCTGTGGGGTGGTGAGTAATTGTTTCCCTTTCCTTACTCCCTTTTCGGCATGGGATGAGATGGGTCTTTGCAAGGCTGTATTGATGCGTGTCAGGTGCGATGCTCGAAGCACCCATCACCGAAGGAGAGATGCCTCAAATGAAAGGGTCTGCTATGCTTTGCGCGGCGAAGACTAAGGACGAGGTTTTGGAGAGATTGAAGAGGGATGTGTATGTTACGGGGGGTGTTTGGGACTGGAGTAAGGTACAGATTGTGCCGTTCAAGAGTGCGATCAGGAAGGCTTTGTAGATGGTTGAACCGGTGGGAAACTTTTAGGATGATTATGTTGCTCATCAACGCATACGGGCAGCGTAGCTGTGGGCAAAGGTACGGAAATTGCTGACGCTTTTCTACCAGTGTGCGTCCCCTCTACTGCTAGTTGGGTATAGGTGGCAGTGTGTCGTCTGTAACCATGGTTCCATGACCTTTGTAAATTCCTGATATTTGCTGACTTAGGATTGATGCCCGTCACACGAAGCATTTCTCAAGTGATATCATTACTATTTGACCGTACCCTCGCATGCTCCTGGATGGCCCTCCTTCCTCCTGTCAGGCTGTCATTACGAATTGTTTCGTGACCAATCTAACTTCTCTATCACCGTCTGCATGTTATAGCTTTTACGCCTGCTTTCAATGCGCTGCTTTTTCCTGAGCATCGGGACCTTCGCGCCCATATATTTCACTTTAGGTTCGTAGTATTCTGTTTTCATTCTTTCCTGCCCTCTTGTAGTAACCGAGAGACCGTCACAATCCGATAACCCTTCTTCTTAATCTCAGGTACCACCTTCTTCAGCATGGGTACTGTCCAACTCCTTCGATCATGACATATGATGATGCCACCAGGCTTAAGCATACTCAGCACATGCCTCGCATTGACTCGCCAATATGGAATCTGCGAATCATGCGGATAGATATCCCCCAGCACGAGCCTGTAATGCAACGTCGCCACCAGCATGCGCATACGAGCAGAGAAAAAGCCAGACCCTGGACGGAAGTAGCGGGCAGACGGCCGTACGATGCCTGCGCTCGCATACGCTTCACCAATCAGGGCGTCCACGGCATGCATCTGGGCAGCAAGCTCCTCGTCCGACAAGCCGCGCGACGCCTCATCATGCATGGCATGGTTTCCTAGCTCCATGCCGCTACGTGCTAGTTCCCCTAGCATCTCCTCGCGACCGTTAACCTGCCCCCCAATTACGAAGAAGGTTGCCTGTGCATTATGCTCCTTTAGGATCTCTAGAACCTGGCTTGTATACCACGAGGGCGCGTCATCAATGGTCAGCGCGACCACCTTCTCTTGAGTGGAGACGTGGAATAGTACGTCGGGCCACTGGTCCTGAAAGTACTGCATGAGGAGCGAGGGCGGCTTGTAGATGATGTAGAAAGGGGCTACAAAGGTGACAAGGACGCAGAACGCGAGGAACATCGTAAGGAGGCGGGAGCGTCGGGCGCGCCGGGAGATTCTGGGAGGCAGGCGGAAGAGACGGATCGAGGGTCGTGGCATTGTTCGCGGCGCATGGTCCCATAACGGCCGTGAAAGAAACACGAGGTTGGATTCATAGAGGCATGGTGTAGGCAATGTAGAATGCGAGTGAGTCTGCTCTTATCGATAGACGCTGGCAAGTTGCGCTCGGAGCCCCTGGCTGATGTTTTAACGCGATGAAGCTTAGCGTTTCATGCAGAGGACAAATCACTATTTAGTGCACTTTAGCTCTCGACGAATTCTCAAATCTTGCTCCTCGACCCCGTATCCCCCACAACGCCTTGTGAACAGCCACGTTCCGCAAGGCGACTAATCGTTGTGACGGGCCTCACAATGCAGAGCGAGCCTTGGAGGAAAGGTGCTTCCAACCACGCTCGGCCGAACTTGGAAAAAACCCTGCGTTTTGTGCTCAGCATTCATATGGAGTGATAACCGCATCTTGGAACCACTTTGTCACGCTTATTCGGATTCCCCTACTCCGCTATAGGCCCTCTATCAATGTTCCTAAATCAAGCCCGGACGTTTAATTGACTTGGTTGCCTCTTCCATGGCTGCCCAGGTCTCATTGCGTTCGTACATTCTCGATGCAATCTGAAAAAAATTTACCAACAGAAATTACAAGCTGCACCACGATCGTGTATATCTATAAATGAATGTTCAAGATAGTAACAGAGAAACCGGTCTGTGCAGCAGAAGCGAACTACTTCTTCTTCCAGCGCCTCCATGCCGATACAAAGTCTTCGTCTTGTTTTGGGTTCGCAGCGGGTCCCATCCCGAGGACATGAGTAGACCATTCTACGCCCGCAGCACCGAGGTCTACCAGCGGTACCATGCTGGGTCGTCCGTGTGCGCACGTGAACGGGAATACACACTTCGACAGCTTTGCTACCAAGTCTCGACATTCATCGAGGCTTAGCTCATCGTTGAACATGATTGCCGAGCGGCAAGCGCGAGAGTTGACCAGATCGATCAAGCCATATGGACAGGTAGAAAGTCTCCTAACCCAGCGTGCTGGCTCACGGTTATCTTGAGGCAACTCCACAGGATCAGTAGGTAGTGCAGCATCAGCATACTTCCAGACTGCTGAACGCAGAAAGGTGATAAGAATTTGCGGGTCTGCCTTGCACCGTTCTGATATCACTAAGGGAAGCGTTATCACTGAGAGGATAGACTGTGACCTTGTCGACGATGCTAGTGGTGCAACGTCAAAAAGGATACCCCAATGCGCGAACTTTGCAGCATGTTCGATAAAATTTTGCTGTTCGGGCCGTGACATAGCAATTTGAATGGGCTTCTCGAGAACGGTGAAGGCTATCGCAGGCTGTAGACCTAGCTTTGACATGTAGCCGGTCTGGACATGATTGTTCAGTGGAGGCGCGCAGAGTTCTCCCAAGAGATTCTCTACGCGCACACGTTCATCTGCAGCGTGCTGGTCGATCAAAACAAGTGTGTGTCCCTCCGTTTGCGATTCAGAAAATGAGTGCTTGGGGCATTGCATTTTCACAAGGATAAACTTCCTATCGACCTGCGCCAAGATCTGTGCATTTTGGAGTCCGGCTTTGGATAGCTTTCTGGTACTGTAGGCTTGCGGATCGAGGAAGGCTTCAGCCTGGCTGCCGTTCCTACTCTTGGAGTCATGGCCCACCGTATGATCCTTATGGGAGCATGCTTGTTGGATGCCTTGTTCTGTTGGTCCAAAGACTGGATTGTCCCATGTCTCCAAAATATCACTCAACCAGGAGCTGGAGCTTCGCTCCAGAGTTTGTGGGTTTGGTCTATATCGCAATGAATTGTTGAAATCACTACGGGTACTCCTATGGCTAAACGATGGTGAATCTGTGCTCGCCCGGGATGACTGACGTGGCAAGACACAGCCAGTACGTGCATTCAAAAGGTACGTTTGATAAGTCGTAGGATCTTTCCAGGTGATCGTATCATCACACGTATCACCACATGTATTTGATTGTTTGGCTGTAAACCCATTTTTTGATCCGCCTCCTGCTAAGGATCCAGCAAGAACAGGTGTAAGATCAAACTGAGGAAGATTTGCAGTAGCGTGAAGCTTATGGATTTGCGTGGGAATCTCCGGATCTTCCGTTAATGGTTGCTTGGGTGTCTTTGCGCCCATACGCTCGAAAAACCCAACGTTCCCACTCTTGGTTCGCGACCATTCGGCAAACGCTAACCCCTGTAGTGGTTCACCTGTATTTTTCGACACAGACTGTTTCAATCTATGTCTTTTCGGATGGTACAAACCTGCTGAATTAGGCGTAATAGAAGTAGATGAAGGGTGTAGACATAGATTGCCCGCAGGGAGACGCTGTGATAAAGGGCCTGATATTGTCCTATCTTTATCCACATCCACGCACAGAGTTGATGTAGCATTGCGTTTGCCTCGAGGTTTTTGAACTCGAAATTTATGAGTAGTCAGCCACTGTGTGACCATTGCGTCCAAAACATGTATAATGTTTCTGAGCGATGTTTCGTCTTCAATAGGACGATTGTTCTGAATTGCGTCGTATTGGTGTTTCAGAGACAAGCGAAGACAGAACATAGGGTACCGGTCAACACCTTTTCGAGACTTCAGTTGCTTGCTGGTATGCTCGTCGTGTCTGAATCGCTTATAAACTCGCCGTCTTTTCTTCCTTTCATTAATATCGTCATCGTCATGTCCCACGGTACCAAAATTGGATGAAGCAAATATGCGGTTGATCTCATCATAAAGTTCATTATATCCCGAATCAGGAGACAACGGACGAAAGTCCATTGAAATGAACTGGATACGTTTACTGGGTGCAGGGACGAGAGAGATGGCCCCCTTGATAGACAGGGCTAGAGTGGACACAGAGACTGGAACCCAAGAGGGCCATTGATCATAGACAATGTATTCGGCCTGTGTAAGCGTGTTAAGCATGAATTTGAGCTCGGAAGATGGTAGCTTCGCCTCGTTCGCAGCTTGACCTGTACTCGAAAAAGTGATTATTGTTTTACCATCTGCGTCTCGAATCCTGAGAGAGACAGGGCCTCTCCAGCTTAAAAGAAGAGCTGTGACTTCTCGTTTCAATGCTTCCCAAAGACGGCCGTGCGCAGTTTTCTGTTCGACCGCAAAGCCACGCTGCTTTACCCTCACGGGAAGGTTTCCGAATAGATTCCGCACGGTAACGCGAGTACCGTGGTTTGCCTGGATTCCGTAGTGTGGAGGTGCTGGCAACTGTCGATCTACTACTTTGGAGTGATGTAGCGTCAGTAAGCTGTGTGACCGGTGCTCATGGTGGTGTGAGACAATGGTCAAGAGGGACATGGAGCCAAGGGAGGCAAGGAAAGTGCCGTTACGACCCAGATATGCATGGTCAGGGCAGAATTTAGAAGTATCTAGGAATTGTTAGAAATAGAGGGTTTGGGAGGACGAAAGTGACGGACAATAGAGCTTAGCCAGCCCCCCGTCCTCACGAAACTCGAGCGGAGCAACGCCCAGGCCATTATCCTCTACAGAGCATCCGCCGCGAACAAAATCCACAGTAGCTTCAAGTTTAGAAGCTCGGGCGTCAAGTGCATTCTTCAGCAGCTCCAGAACAACGCCAGTGAGCGAGACAATAACTGTGGAGGATTTGAGTTGGGCAATGACATGCTCGGGGAGCGGCCTAATGGAAGGCTCTTCCTGCTGGGCGCTTGTTTTCCAAGGCATGCGAGAGGTACTGAGTGCCAGCTCATGGCTTGCCAAGTGCGTGGGAGAAGAGAGGTGGCTAGCTGGCGGCTGCGCTGTCGATCGCGGATGCATGGCATTAACCCGAGACGTCATGGCGTGCCGGGCCCATGTTGGCCGTACAGTCGGAGACAAGCCAACTGCGACGTGCTGGTTGCTTGGTCGTGGGAATAGTGAGGCCGAAGCCCAGAGTTGGTGAAGACTTTGAGCGTGGCGTTGTGCTGTGTGTACGTACAAGGCGTGGCAATGCCTCCGACTCTGTGCCTCGCCAGCCTTCGCCCTCGCCCTCCGCCCTCCGCCCTCCGCCGCCCGCAAAGGCTTAAGCACAGATCGCATTCAGCCACAAGCGCCGTTGGTCCCGACTCCCGACTGTGACTGCCCACTTGCATGCCGTCTCCACCTCCACACTGCACACCATAGCCCAACCCTATGCCGTCGTCGCGACACCATTCACCACTCAACCACTCAACCACTCAACCACCCCACCCCCGAGACGTCGCTTCCCAGGCGAGTCCGAGAGCCTTGTCGTTTTGGCTTGCTGTCCCCGCGTATTCGTAGCTTTTACACGATCCCGTCCGTCGCCGCCTCTCATCAGCCTATTTATTACACGTAGCCGCCCTCAGCCCGCGCAAGACCCTACACCTGACCCCACCGACTCTAGGTGGGCCACTTGCTTGATCCACACAGCGGCGCCCCAGCGCTGGTGTAGAACGCCATGGCGACAGCCGAAGCCGCGTCAAGACCTCATGGTATGCCCTCGCCCTCGCCCTCGGCCTCGGAATCTTCCTCCCCTCTCCTATATTCGACGTGTCACATGGGACTGACGCACATTCCAAAAGACCGTCATCCTCGCAAGCGACCTTTCGCCGGTTGGATGAAGCGCCTGGCCAATCTCAAACCTTCCACCTCTGATTCGCCGAATGCATCGAACAAGAAGAACCAGAACAGCGCGCACCCAAAGTCTAAGAAAGCAGCAGCCAAGAACAACCCCTATCCTGAGTCTGGAAATTTTGCCACAAATGGTAATGGCAATGTCCGCCTGTCCTTTTCTAGTCCTGTTACCCCGCGCTCGACCGAGAGTTTCACGTCCGTGGACGAAGGGACTGGTCCTAACCAGCACCGCACCGCTCTGGCCAAAAGCAATAAGTCAACAGCCCCAACTGTGGCGACAAACCCGGAGACTATTCACTCAGGCAGGTCAAAAGCGGACACTGGCATCAGCAATACATTAGGGGGTGGTAGCACCTTCTCGTCACCAAATCACTCAGAACGTTCGCTTACTACCACATTGACAACTATACAGTCCACTGGACCGTCAAATGCATTAGGTAGTGGCTCTGCACAGCCGGCTCAGACCAGCAACGCTCCTCCCGTACAATTTTCACATCAATTTCCTACATCCCCCCCGGCGTCTGCAATCCCGTCGCACCTGGCGCCCCAGCAATCGCACCCTCATACCTATCAAGCTGCGACGGCGAACAATATTCTCACTGACAATGCCTCCATATTAACCCTGGCGTCTTCTTCAAAACGCCGGCGGCGGAATTCGTTAGACACAAATGCATCAGTCCGTGCGCTTGCTCCATCTTCGGTGTGGGGAGGAAGTCGGGAATCGCTTCCCCTAAGCGTTCTCTCGGGTACTGCAGATGCCATTTACAGCCCTCAGACACGACCCAGTGGTGTCAGCGGATTCGCTAATGCAGAGCGCGCGAGTGTCTACTCATCCTCTGGGGTTACGGCGCCTGCGTTGACAAGCGAGCGTAATAGCTACTATGCGAACAAGCAAAACGCTGACGGCGTAAGCATTCGTAGCGGGCTTTTGGGCCATGGCCGAACCGATAGCATCAACGGCAGCATCGGCCCCAACCCCACAAGCCCGCTTGCCAGCCCGAGAGAAACGACAGGGCCTGGGAAGATGAGCCGGCGTAGTTTGGATTGGAAAGAAGCAGAAGAAGGAAGCGACCCGGAAGATGATGGGGATGTCCCAGCAAGTCCTATTTTCGTGAATCACGCAGACAAAGGGAAGAGTAAGGCAATTTGATTCTATTGTACCTTGCACCACTGGTAGGATCGGAGTAACTTGTTTGGTTATGATACCATTGGGTGGAGAGGGCTCTAGGCTGGGGGAAGGTTTCATGGGTTTCGGTGTTCACACTATCTGGCATGGATATGGCGTCAAGCGGTGTTAGGGAATCAGGATACGGCTTCTGATTCACACATACCCCATGTCCAACAAGGCATACAATTACACCTTTGCGTAAGTCTCGTGTGGGTAGGCTTCCGGGTAGCGCGGTCTCGCTCCCGGACTTGTGTCCTCATCGAAGTTCTGCCTTTTCATACTACTCCTTGCTCTGCTCTATCCCTATGTGCTGTTCTCTGGACTCCGTCGACCGTTGGACGGGCTAAGCTTGACTTTGAAGCACTAGACTGCGTTGAGAAGACATTTGGTCAACCAAGGAGATTTGGTGTCGGACAGTCGGACAGGCCACAATGGTCACTTCAAGCTCACTTTGTCCCTAAGCATTCTTTCACTTCGCCACCATTCTTGGCCCAGCTGGAGTTCTGATTGAACTCGCCACGCCCACGTGTTGCACCTTCCCCCAGCCTGGTTCAACGTCCGAGGGCTGCCCTAGCTCGTCTCTCTATCTTGCTGCTGCACCTCCCTACCCTCTTACAACCACAGTCCTTACCTGCCACGCCATACGTCAACCTCGCCCGCATATCATGAACGCTACAGCTTGCGCACCCGCGACGCCTGTCGCCGGCGGCCCCCTTCAGATTGTCGTTTCCAGCAGCAGCGACTTCACCATCCAGCTCACTCCACACGCCAATCCCCTCGTGGAGAAACCCGCCAATGCGCCTAAGCGTATGCGTCTGGTTCATTTTCGTGTTTCCCGTGCTATTCTCCAACAGCACTCTAGCTTCTTCCAAACTATCCTTCGTACCCGCCCTGACCTGGTAAGATATCACCCGCGACTAGCCCTATGACTCGATTCACGATGACTAATTGTTTGAGAAGGCTATTGTAAACTTCGAGAACAAGGGTAATGGCTTCGGCTATGCTTTGGAGATTTGGCTGCGTGCCCTCCACAATGGAGCTGAATCCCTCCCGAACAACCTTAAAGCTACTCATAGCGAGCGCGCCTGGGTCGCCATCGGCGTAGGCGAGCAATTTGGCTTTGCACCCCAACACATCGACAAGCTCAAGCCCTGGTTCCTCGAGTGTTATCAGCATGCTCTCAACAATGGCACCGGGCTCACCCCCATGACTGCGTGCTGCCTGGCCTTCCCTTGCAGCGTCTTCGATCACGCCGAAGGCTTCATGAAGCTCACTAAATACCTCGCGTACCATACCAATGGTAACATGTTCTCTCACAACAACAGCAGCTTTCAGATGCTCAACCAAGATGCTCGTATTCTTGATGGTAAGGCTCCTTCTCGATGGTCGCGGAACTATGTGGCTATCTTTGCTAGCTAGACAGCCCAGCTAACTTTCTTCAGGTCCTCTCACCACGGCTCGCGCTCACATACAGTCGATTCTAGATAAGGAGCTGAACTTCCCGCTGGACAAACTTCATCGAGCTACGTGTCCTTGCCGGAAGGAAACAGCATTTGACTACCAAGAAGCTCTGATCGCTCTTGATTGTTGGCCTATCGACCAAGCCGTTCAGAAGTATCCTCTGGCGGAGATCATTGACGAACTTTCTAAGTTTGAGTTCGCCCCTATCGCTACCAACTGCGAGAGCGGGGCGTGCACTCACGACTTCAAGAATTCTGTCAATATTGCCATTCGCAAGGCAAAATTCGCTTTCGATGGCCTTTGCTTAGATTGCATGGAGCGAAGTCAGGCCAGCGAGGTCAACGAGGTGGATTCACGCGATGCTTTGATTAAGAAGAACTCACCTTATAAGGGGTGCTGGGACATTGACTGCCGTTATGGACATGGCCGTGCATCTTGGTAAGTGTATATGGCTATGTTTAGTATGTAGACTTACTGTTTTCAGGTACTATTCTTGGATGGGTTCTGCATCTGTTCGCCGCGACATCGTCAATCAACATCGCGAGGAAAAGCGCGCTGCAGGCTATACCTCTCGCGGCCGACGCGGAGGCAAGAACGCGAAGCGTCCCAACAAATACGTCGTCCCCAATTCTGTAGATCACCTCGCTGCAGTCAAGAATGAAAAGAACGCTGTTAAATACCATCGTTACGATGACGATGACTCAATCATCAAGCAAGAATTCGACGTTGAGGACGACGACGTGTTCTTCGATGCCGAGGACAACTCGATCGACGAACACGTTGCTACAAAGTAAGCACCGTCTGCATTATGGCCTACTTGCACGTAGTACCGCATCTTTCCAAGTCATGTGCATTTGGGTCGAAGGGTAAGCCTCGTCCCGTGGAAACACTCGCAGCATAAGACAGAAGGATATGTTGGTTTTCTGGGAACATGATCACTCTGTTAGGGCTACGGATTTGTCTGGAAGTACATATCTTGCTTGTCCATGAGTGTTTTATAGATGCTTTCCTTTATGGCGAGAGATGGTACCACTTCAATGGAGTCGTTACCATAATGCACTGCAGATATGTGAAGTTGTCTCTCCCATAGTTTGGAAATATAAGTGATTCTTAGAAATTACCCAAACGCCAGTGACCGCTTACGCGTAATTCAGGCCAGCATCTGCCATTAGTTTTGGGCTATAAAAAAAGATAATTGTAGAAGGGAGGCTAGCAGAGTATGTAGAAGGATCTAAAGCATTATTCTATTTAGTGAACAAGCTTATGGTTGATTAAAGCTCAAGCTAAATGGTTTCACTTTTTGATATGTTGTATCCTTAGCTTCAGCGAAGATATGAACTGGCTTTTTAGGAAAAAGTTATTCTTTTTTTTTTTGGGCACACATTAGTAGGGAGATAGCACTATCTTGGAGTGAGTGATGAAAGGTAGCGAATTCCACTTTATACATCTCGGGAGTATGTTCATTATTTAAGACATATACAGTTTGTTATCACCAAACCCCTCATTCAGGAGCGCTTGAAGCGCTCTATAAAATCTGGGGAGAATAGTAAAGTAAACATCATCATATGGGACCCATCCATCGAGTTCAGAGTTAAGATCTGCAAGGTGTTTCTCAGTTAAATTCTTATAGCTTACATCAGGAGGACGGCCTGGGCTAGGAAACTAGAAAATAAGAAAAGACAGAATGCTGTTAGTAGGCAGCAACACGCCACCCGTAGGCTAATCATCAAACGTATATCGGAGGAGTCGGTGTCTGCCCAATATCTCGACATGGAGATTGATTAAAAAAGCCCTTAGCTAGCCGGCTGGCTGTATGTGATAGCAGAATACAAAGAGTGCATTTGTAACCCTCCCGTCACGAAATCGAGTATTGGACATACGTTTCGCCGCCGCCTGCTGTCCTTGTACTTATATACTTTCTCCCATACAACACGATCGTCATCAGGCAGCAGCACACGGTCATACTTTACTTCGCATACCACGTCCAGCTTCAGATTTTGCAAAGATGGTCAAAGAGCCCAGGAAACTTGTCCCGTATTCATGTATTTGGAAGCTGGAGTATGCCCGCAGACGTGCAGGTTCAACGCGATGATGGCGCGTCAAACTGTGAGTGGAGGAGACGGAAAAGCAAAAATCAGACGGTAGGTTTCACGTCAGAAATATAATGTAGTAGATCCGTATATTTAATTCTTGCGGAGAATAGTCTTTTACCTGGTTTTTCGATCTCTCGAGAGGTGCAATAAGATCCGCACGAGCCCCACTTTCCTACAAAGCACGGACCATTGTATTAACTCCGCTGAAAAAGTTGAGTTGCTCTACCACCGTCGATTTATTTTGCTATAACATGGCGCCAGTTACCTTTTCCCCGAACGCGTCCATCTCCTCGCACACACTCTCAGCGGACTCCGCACAGCCGCCTCCAATGGATCTCTATAATACTCCAGCGACTCTACTGGCGAACAAACTTATGTTTCTCCAGCCGACGGCGCAGCTAAACGCGACTTTTCTCTCTGCTGTTAAGCATTACTTAGATCCTGTAGCTGCTGGGGTGAGTGAATTACAATCAGAAAGGCAGCGCGAGCACCGTAAAAGGAAGCGCGGCGACGACTACGATGGCAATATAAGGATACTCCATTTGAAGAAGGTTCATCTCCAAGGTTTCAGCGTCCATCAGGTGTTTCAGCAGATGAAGAGCATACTTAAGGCAACAGCGGAAGAAATCGAGCTGGTGCTGCCGCAAGAGGCGGATTCACTGAGAACTCAACCTGATGTGGAAGATGAACGATTAGAACAGGAACTCGACGAAGAAAAACTGAGCTCGCAGCTTGGCGAAGAAGGCATAGATTTGGAATACGATGGAGAAGATCTGTTTGACGGGGAGGGCACACATGACGAAGACGATAGTATAGGCATGTCTCATGACGAGAGTATAGAACACGAAGGAGAAGAGGAAGAGGAAGAGGAAGATGAAGAAGGCGAATTCTCCAGCCAGACTTCTGAAGACGAGCTTGCCGAGACATATAAAACAGACCCCAACGGCTTGAATGATGGCTTTTTTGAAATCGATCAGTTCAATAAACAAACGGACTTTCTTGAGCAGCGAGACAACCACGGAGAGGCTGTGGATAGTGACGGTGACGAGATCGACTGGGACGCTGATCCATATGCCATCAGCGCAAGTAGAAAAGCTAACGATCACGACGAGGTCATAGTGGATGAAGACTTCGACGATGAAAGGGGACCAACTTTCGGCAATATCGATCTCAATATGCCGGAAGGTGAGAGCGATGACGAGGGACTGCAGGATGGTGAGATGGACGCTATGGACGAGGGTACGAATGCGAACAATATAATGTACGCTGATTTCTTTGCCCCGCCGGCTAGGAAAACGGGTAAGAAGGGAAAGAAGCGTGGGAGACCAAATCCACACAATTTTCCGCCGGAAGCGGACTCCCAGAATAACAAACCTTCTGAGGATATCCAAAATGTTATATCCAGAGTGCATGGAGACCTTTTCAGCGACGAGGATAATGATGATTCGGATGACAGTTTGTCTGACCTCGATCTTTCCGACCCAAGATCACGACGGTCGACACACGAAAGGAGATTGTGAGTGCGCTTTCTAACCTTTCGCACCCACACGCTAATAGGAACTCAGAGCCAAGATTGCTGAACAAATACGAAAATTGGAAGCCGAGAACGTAGCGAAGCGAGCGTGGCAGCTCTCGGGTGAGGCACGGGGGACTGACCGTCCTATGAATAGCCTCTTAGAGGAGGACCTCGAGTAAGTCTAATATCTGGATATCTATGCTGGAGTTCTCTCTAAGCATATTTCAGATACGAACGAGCTGGCAAGCCCGTTCCCGTCATCACTCAAGAGGTTACTGAGGATATTGAATCTCTTGTCAAACGACGCATTCTCGCCGGTGAATTCGACGAGGTATTAAGGCGCCGTCCCAACGATTTGGCCACGGGTCCCAAGGTACGCCGTGGCCACTTTGAGCTTGACGACACCAAGAACACAAAGAGCCTTGCAGAACTCTATGAAGAAGACCACCTCCGCCAAGTTGACCCCAACTTTATGGATGCCCGCGATGAGAAGCTCAAAAAGGCGCACGCTGAGATCGAAACCCTCTGGAAGAGTGTATCCGCCAAGCTCGACTCACTCAGCTCCGCGCATTTCAGGCCTAAGCTCGCGTCTGCAAATATTGAGATCCGCGTCGACGCGCCGGCTATCACTATGGAAGACGCGCGCCCTACGGCGGCCATGGCCGACGCCGACGCCGCTGCTACTAGTATGCTCGCACCGCAAGAGCTGTACAAGCCCGGTGACGACAAGACCACGACAAACGCGGAGATTGTGACAAAATCAGGCATGCCTGTAGCGCGCGACGAGCTCTCGCGTGAGCAGAAACTGCGGCGCAGACGCAGGGAGAAGGAGCGCATCAAGAAAGCTGGACTACATGGACCGACCAAGAAGGAGGAGAGCACCAAGGAGAAGAAGGGTAGGGAGCAGAAGCAGTTGTTGAGTGACCTGAAGAAGGGTGGGGTGCAAGTCATTGGGAAGGGCGGTATTACGGATGTCGAGGGGAGAGAGGCAAAAGGGGTGACTAGGAAAGGAGTGGGGACTTATAAGTTATGAGCCAGAGCATGAAAAACGTACGTGCATCATGGTTGGAATATTGAGTATGGTATTTGTGGGCGGTTTATGCGAACATTTGGCTATGTGTGATTGCATATGCATTATCTTCCCAACGTTGAGGCTTAGTCACTTGTGTGACGAGTTGAATGCAACAAGGCTGGTATATTTGTTATACTTGCACATTCGGTTTCGTATCCCTACCTTCTGGATGTAGGCTTCGCAGTGGCAAGTCAATTCTTAAGGAGTTAAAGAAGTCAGAATTATGGTACAAGACACCACGATTAGGGGGCTCTTGAAAGCCTTTATCTTGTCCATTATCTAATTCAATACACGGCTGTACAGACCTGTAAGGGGGTGTTATTACATCTCACTTTTTGTTTCTATAAGCAATTAGTAAATGCGTTTACATTTCATGTACATAATTTTATGTTGCATGCAGCGGTATCATCCCATTCCCTCTGGTGCAAATCCATTCTCCATGGCACCTCTGGTGAGCCTTCTCTTCTTCAAACACATTCATCCAAAATAGCTTGAGCCGAGGCTGTACCGGGGTGTCACCTTCCAACCTCCTCACGATCCATCCATCTATCCGTCTAATAGTCGTCTCCACGACTGATGACCTCCTTGACGGTAGGTCTAAGGATAAAAGTCTGCACCCCTACGTTAGCCTTTTCGTCTCTGAACATACCCAGGGAGAAAAATGAAAGTGAGTGTATGCGATGCAAAGAGGAGAAATATATACTCACATGCTCGGACTGAGCCGTGTACGAGCCCTTAATGTCGCATAGAGGTGGATAAGCCTCGACGATGCCAGCAGAGACGAGGTTATTGAGGCCGAGTAGATATTTGTCGTGACCAAGGCGGTCGAGGTACCGGCGGCAGAAAGGCAGGGTGCCGAAGTTCTTAGTGATGGAGTTGAGCAGCGTCTTTGCTGAGGAGACGCGTAGGGCGACGTGGGGGGCGTCTTCGCGCTTGGCATAGTGCGAGGTTTCCATCTGGTCTTGGGTTAGCTCCAGGGTTTGCGGTAACGAGGAGAGAGGAGGAAAATGAGGGACGAACATCATCTCTTACGTAGCCCTTGCCTGTGCTGCCGAACGTCTCAATGGCGAAGGTTTCACCCTCCTCCATTTTTGTCTGATCCCCGCCCTTGACAATAGGCACTGTCTTACCGCCATGGATGCTGTACCGACCGATGCTGTGCCCGTTGAGGTTGCGGATGCACTTGACTGGATAAGTGTTGCCCTTGATCTCGCACTCGTAGCTTTCCATGACCTCCTGGATAGCGGCACCGATATCGCTCATGCGGACGTCGATGCCTGCTTCTTTGATGCCTGCATTGGTCGCGTCTTTGCATGCTTGAATTAGGTTGTCGTACGTAGGGTCGAAATGCATGGTAAAGGCGGAGTCGACGATGCGTCCGTTAATGTGCACGCCGAAGTCAACCTTCATTACATCTTCCTGCTGTAGCACCATCTTATTTCCTGCGTTGGGTGTGTAGTGGGCAGCGCAGTGGTTGATGCTCAATCCCGTAGGAAAGCCCATGCCGCCCTTGATGGCATCGCCCTCCTCCAGGCCCTGATGTCCCGTAAGGGCACGCACAGAGTCCTCGATGCCCTCGGCAATCTCCGTCAGGGTCATACCCGGCTTGATCCACTTTTGTGCCCATTGTCGGACCTCTCTGTGCACCTCAGCACCACGACGGTAGTCGGTGAGGAAGTCCTGGTCCATGCGGTCGAGGTGGCGTTTCTCCTCGTTGGTCGTGCGGTATGCGTTCTCGCCCACGTACTCGCAGATCTCGCCCTCGGGATAGGAGTCGTTGAGATATATCTCATGGACGGGCACGCGAGGCGGTGAGGTCTGCACCTTAGGCCCTGATGCGGGGCCAGCCTTCTTCTTCTTGCGCGGCTTCCTCTTCTTTTTCTTTTTGGTGGCACCCTCGGGCGTGTTCTCGGGCGCACCGTCGTCAGCTTCAGCATCGTCGTCCGAATCCTCGTGGTCCATATCGCCATTAGCATCGGGGCCATTTTCCATAGCTCCGTTGGTGGGCTTGGTGCTGGACTCGTCCACTGCCGTTGTCAGCGGCCGCCGCTGGGGGTGCCACGGGCGCGGCGCAGTACTTACGCTTGAGGTTGGAGAGACGGTCCGCTGCCTTGGCCGCCATGGTGTCGTGGAGGAGTCAGTCAGGAACAGAAGGGAAGGCAAGGCAGAGTAGGGAAGAGGGCAGAGGCTCGAGGGCAGAGGCCCAAGGGCAGAAATTCGAACGGCGACCCCGCTAAATCCTGCCCGCAGACGCCACCCCTGGCGGATTCACTGCCCCGGCCGCCGGCACCATGACGTCCTCGAACAAGAGCGCCAGACCCTGGCCCCCGGCCCTTGGCCTTCCAAACACCCTCGAAACGCCTCCTCCACCATGGACAATGCCTCTGCAACCGCGCATCTGCCTCGTCCGCGTCTACGCTAGCACCTTGCGGCCCTGCCATTCATGCCGTGTGCCCTTCCAACTACTACCGCCCCCATTCCCACGTCGCATCGCCCGCCTGCATCTCCCTCAGACTTCATCCTTCCACTCTGCCTCGCACCGCTCGCCCGACGCCCTGCCCAATCACTATGAGACCCTGGAGCTCACCCACACGGCCAGCGCCTCTGACATCAAACGGCAGTTTTACACGCTTAGCAAGAAACACCACCCCGACCACAACCCGACCGACCCGGACGCATCGACGCGCTTCGTCGCCATAAGCGAAGCCTACCATGTCCTCTCCGTGCCTGAGAAGCGCGCCCACTACGATGCCCAACTCTCACAGCACCACCGCTCCCGCCATGGCCGTGCGGGCTCCGCCGACCACCCCCAGGGCAGCTACAGCTCCGCGAGCTACGCCGGCTCGAGGCCCGCCAGCGGTCTGAACAAGAAGCGGAGCACGTTTCGTGGCCCACCACCTAGTTTCTACAATCGCGGCGGGTACGGCCGCCACGGCGCGAAGAGGGCCGAGTATGCACACCATCAACATGCCAAGGACAAAGATGCGGACGACGCAGGAGAAGGTGCCAGTGGCAGCGCCGAGAGCTACCCAGGCTTCGCAGGCTTTGGGCCGGGGCAGACAGGACAGGGGTATCAGGTCCCACATTTTGACGACAGGAAGCACAAGGTGACGCATGATCAGGTAAATGAGTACATCTACTCGAGACGAAGGAAAGCGCGGGCTGCTGAGGTGCAGGAGGAAATGGGTCGGAGCAACGTGGCTAACTTCGTAATGGTATCCAGCGTCCTTGTCATCGCTGGACTGATCGCGAAGACTTTTGGTGACGAAAGCGTGAGACAGCGGAAAGACAAATCCAGTAAAACATAGGATGAGCATGCAGTGTAGGCACAACGTAGAGAATATCCACAGATGCATTGAAACAAATAGTTTTACATACCACGTGCCCCAAGACATGTGTCCATGCTTGCGGCGCCGAGAACTGATAAAGAGGCCGACTCGCTATAAGACCAAGCATCAGGAATCTAGAAAGCGTTCACCCCTTTTATGCTACACAGGACACCTAACCCTCAAAGGTGAAGCTGGTGCCAAGCTTGTGGCCAGACTCGTTGAGCTTCTGGGTATCGAAAGAGCCACCAACGCCAAAGGTCAGGCCGCTGTTGACCTTGGTGTTGTAGGCTAGGGATGCAATGCCAAGGTTGTTGATCTTGGCCTACCAAACACGTCAGAAACGGTCCTATGTAGCCTGCATTGTTTTACTAACCTTTGCGAAGGAGGCGGGGTCGATCTTGTACTTGGCAGCGAGCTCAAGGCCAACGGCGCCTTGGGACTTGGAGTCCCAAGTAGCCTTAGCACCAGCCTCGACGGCCGAGTTGACCTTCTGGTAGTAGGCTGCCGAAAAGACGCTCAGAGAGTTGGTGGCCGTGATGGCAGCGTTGTAGAGAGGCGTGGTGTAACCAACGGCGGCCGAGTACTTGGTGATGGCAGCCTTTTGCACATCGTAGCCGACCTCACCACCAACAAGGAAGCCTTCGTGGCTAAGGACAGCATCGGCAACCGCACTGACGGCACCAGAGGACTTGAGATCACCGAAGACACGGCCGTGGAAGTTGTTTTGCTTAAAGAAGATGTTGAGCTTCTGGCCCTGGTTGCCCTGGTCGGGCTTCAAGTTGGAGAGGATCTCGGTCTTGAGGCCAGAGGCGAAGGTGTCGTTCAGCTCAACCTTGGTAGAGAGCAGATTGGCAGTGTTCCAGGATTGAGTGAAGCTGATGCCTGTCCGGCCTTTCGTCAGCTGTATTCGGAAGCCGGTGAATGCATTGCTATCTGGAGGTCGAGCAAGATGGTACAAGTACATGGGAAGTTGGGAAGATACGGGTATTGCGATTGAGTAAGAAGAGAAGGTAATACCATTGGAAAGCGCCTTCTTGCCCTCGAGCTGTTGATACAACGATTAGGCAGATTCAAGTAGAAGACCACAAGCAGGAGCATACCGAAGAGGAAACGGGTCCATCATGTGCCGAGGTGAACTTGGAAGTGAAGTTGACACCATTGGGAGCCTTGAGCTTGACCTCGAGGGCGGCTGGACAGGTATTAGCACGCGTAAAAGCATTAGGACAGCTGCACCTGACCTGCAGCGACGTGGTAGAAGTCCTTATTGATGAGCTGCAGCGATTGCGGTCAGCAATGGCACGGTAGTCAGGCTCACGGTGAGCAGCCGGGGACCTACGTCGTTGGAAGGCTTCGCGATGTCGCTGAAAGCAGGCGGTGGCAGCACCGCAGCGACCTTCTTAGCAACGTAGACATCGGCCATGATGGAGAATTGTGCGGGGACGAGGGTGGGAGAATGAAGTGGTGATGATGGGGGTGGTATCTTGGTGGGCGAGGGTAAAGTTTTGCGGGTGCTCAAGGAAAAACAACGCACGCAAGATGAGGTCGCCGCAGGCGCTAGGGGCAGCCCGGGGCCGAGCTCGCGCGTGCCTTAGTAAAAAGCAAGATGCATGGGTCAGCCGCAACCATTGATCCGAGAACGTGCACCAGGGGATCCGAGCCCTTTCACTCCCCACGTCCGCCCTGCGCTACAAAAGGACTTTCTGGTCCTCCATTTCAATGGGTAAGAACGTGGTGACGGCTGTGAAAAGCTGCCGTCGCTCCTCGTCAACACCACCGGTCTCGCAATCAACAAGGGCACCTTTCGACTCGATGAAACAGCAAGCCCCTTTCTTGACATACTCGCCCAACCTCAGCCGTACAGCATGACTAGCGGGCTCTGCCTATCGCTCGCTGCCATAGTGTATTCGTGATTGGCACAATCCGCGGTGGTGTGCTTTCACCTCGTCGATCCTGTCGTAGCACGATTCCAACCACGTACATTCCTTAATGTCTGCATCCGAGCACAACTGCATTTGAATATTTCCCATCGAATCTCATCTAGTGGTATGAGAGCTGGGAGCCTGTCTTTGGGCATGAGATTAAGCATTCCTTCTATCCACAAATAATACACACTGAATTTTGCAGTCGTACGAAGTCTTTCTTTCCAGTCCAGTTGGAATATCTACCATGTCTATTTCTTCACCCACTCCACCTCTCCTCTTAACGTCCCCTTCATCCTCTCCACATCCGTCTCACTAAATCCCAAGCTCTTCACATACCTATCCACACCTCCAACCATGCTAACCACCCCTTAATGAACACACTCTCCACGCTCAGGAACCCCTTAAAACCTTCCATACCCTCACTCCAGTCCCCACCCCACATTTTCCAGCACCTGCAATAACATTCGCTTGCAGGCTCAGCCCTCACGCGCGTCAGTTGGTAATCGAAGCTTACGAACTCGCGACTTGCATCCGCAAGCCTCACCAGTAAAGCTGCGGAAATGCCCGCCCGATCATTTCCCGCTGTTTGAGTAAGTAAAGGCATGTTAGTGAACGCTACCACGAAAAAATCAGGAGGTGACGAAGGAAGACAATACCACCAAAAAGAACACAGAGAAACCAACTTATACCCATACAACGAAACAACATCGTCCCCTTCATCCCCTTCCTTACCCATCCCAAAATCATTTTTATACTTCCCTCATAAATCGCTACTTCTGTATACATCCACATACCCAACCTTTCCCCTAACCTCTGCGAACCGCACCAGACTCACAGCTCGCGGCGCCCTCTCTGCGTACGCACGCACGTACTCGACACTCTGGACGGTAGGATCAGAGTTCCGCGCAATTTCACGCTCAGAGCGCAGATCGAGGGTTCCATTGATGCCAAGCTAGGCATGAAGAAAGGGTAGCACGGAGGCGGGAATGCTGTGCAAGGCGCTGGAGCGGTATAGGAGAGAGGAATCGATGTGAGTGTTGACATCTGTAGAGTGGACATTGTTTAGTGGGAAATCCTCTTGGCTAATTGCTAGGAGTATGAGAAGACGGGCGGATTGGCTTTTCCTGGGAATTTAAAACGTCATTGGAAGTGCGCGGGTTTCTCTCCTTCGTATATGCCCTGCTATGAGCATTGTATAAAAGATATTTTAGACGTAGTTCGCCCTGAGCTTAAGTTCGCGGTACGCCGCAAAACCTCGTTCAAGCTCTTCAAAAGATAAAAAATTCGTCGAGGCCGTACTTACAGCTAGGACATCATCTGATGTGACACGCTCAATGTGAATACAAGGTCGCATGTGCGGTACCATGGTGGTAAAGATCAAAGTAAGCTGCATCTCAGTTCTCGAGAGCGTCACTGCTTGAGCTCATCATCGAATATATGCATATGCTGCCCCAAAGATCCAGTTCATAGATGTCGGCCTATATGGTTAACTGATTTATAGCTTGCTCTTTGCACCTGCTTCGACCTTCCTAAACAAGACTTCGCTCTCAGGGTACGGATCCACAGTCACCGCATTCAGCGGATTCAGCTCACTTGCCCTATGGAACATGTCTTCGTATACTTTCCCGTCGTGCTGTCCTAGGCTGGAATCTAGCACCCAGTCATCAAAGCCCCAGCTATCCACTAACCGCACTGCATGTGGCCGAATTTCCCTAAGCAACTCCATCACAGCATTTGTCCTGGTCAATAAAATCTGGTGTCTGGAGCATGCTCCACTTGCAAAAAATTCACTCCCCTCCTGCTCAAGTGTGTGAAGAGAGAAGAGCCGGAATAGCTTCCATAGTACGTCGGTAGTTGCAGCATCAACCTTGTTAGTGGTAGAGGGGTTTTGAAGCGCAGAGTAGAAGTTTTTCACAATCAAGTACTGGCTATGTGCTTTGCTCAGACGGTAAAAGTCGACCAGGAGATCATTCCACGGCTTCTTGTGCTCGTCGCGATGCTTGAGAGCTTCAAATGTGAGAAAGGAAGCTCGCCACGCGAAAGCATTTACTAGATCGGCGTTAGACCCCAAAACGTCGAAAGCGCACCCAATATTAGACCGGGCGTGGAAATCTGATAGAATCCGAATAGTATCGTTGGCAGGCGCTGCCCCTGAGAGAACAGAGCGAGCTGATTTGAGGAGCTGACGATGTTAAATTGCGGGCCTGAATAGGAAGCATTCTGGGATAAGCTTACATAACGAGCGACTTGCTGAGTGAGCATGTAATTATCTCCCTCCCACGTTACGGTGGGTAAGTAGTCAGCATACCACGAGCCGATACCGCTATTCTGAAGTAAGCTACAGTACATAGAAAATTGTTTAACATCTTACCTGAAGCTTGAGTACCCGTGGCCTCCACAAGCTCTTCGGCATACCTCGAGACCCTCTGCAGCAACAGTGCTCGAAAGAGCCTTTAAACCGCAGGAAGTAGCATGCAAGTCGGCCAGAATGTCGCTCCCAGCTTGAGTCTCTTCTGGTCCAGCACCCCGGTTGCTAGATTCTTGGTTTACACTAGCTTGGTTCATCCTCTTTTGGTTCTCCTGATATAGGTCCATCATGCTTTTTCCAGTAAAGTGGAGGGCAAAGGTAGCAGCAAGGAGAGGGAGAAGGCGAATCTGGACCATAGTATAATTGAGCACAGGGTTCTCTCCCTTCTCTTCCTGGGGCGCATCCCGATCTTGGAACTGACGCCTAATAGCGCAATACCGCGTTGCTATAGTGGCGCCTCGGGCAAGTACCGAGCCAGCTTGCATGACAATGGTGGAACGAACCCATGTGAGGGTGCCGTAGATTAGTGACGGACTACCACGACGTACGTACTCGTTCGTTTGTAGGTCAACACTTGAGAATCGAGCCAGCATGTTAATATGAGGTATCCTGACTTGGTTAAATAGGAGGAAGCCGTTGTCCATCGTATTGTAACCGAACTTTGGTCCAATATCACCAACATGGATATTCTCCAGTGGTTCGTGTGTCTTCATGTCTCGGATCTGAACGATGAAAGGATGCGGACCGAATGACTTGCCATTGATGTACAGCTGTGCCATTACGCAAGCGTAGTTTGCGGTGCGGCCCAGTGATCCAATCCACCACTTACTTGCGGTAAGATGAGGAGAGTTGAGTGTGAACGTCTTGTCCTTGGGATTCCAAGTAGCGGTGGTTTCGAGCCCACGCACGTTAGAGCCATGGCCAAGCTCAGTTTGAGCATAGCAGCCGATGATCTTGTAATCTTGGGCTGGCTTCAAGAATTTCTCGTGTTGTTCCGGGGTTCCCTGCTCACTAATGGTAATCTTCGTGTATTAGCTAGAGAGAGCGCATGAGAGAATATAGTGACACACCTTGAACATGCTCTCATGAAGTCCATAGGGACCGGGCTCACCGACTAGTTCAACAGCGGTGCGGAACTCATCAAGGGTCCAATTGTGCTCTCTCTTCAAAAGCTGTAGCTTCTTCTCCCGAGCGAGCGCTCTCTCAAATCTTTGAATTCTGCTGGAGAAGTAGTTTTGCGATTTATCGAAGACCTTTTCGGATTTCAAGATTGCAAGTATTTTCTTCTTCCTCTCGATAACCGCTTTCGTGAGCAGCAATTCCTGCAACTTCTCTACGGGGATGCTGCTCTGGGCGCGTTCGGCGGCGAGAAGCTCATGGGCCTGGGGACCCGAAGGTTTCAGTCGTTTCACCCAGTCCGGAGTGAGTGTCATTATGTCCCAATCGCACAGACAGGAACAAATTGAAAAGGGGAAGATGTGCGGAGTGCTGGGAGAAGGAGAAGTGGATGAACGAAATCTGGGGTGGCATTGATCCGAGGAAAGTAAGAGCATCAATTGTAACTGCGCTAGCCAACAAGAACCGAGGCAACACATCGGTCGTGGTCCTTGCATCGTCTAGTCTCACCATCGCCTCCGCGGCCAGAACGAGCCTTTTCACCAAGTCGGGCTTAACTGTGCTGCTGGCTCGGCCGTGGATGTTGGATACGCAACGTGATCAATTGAGATGAAACGATGCACAAGGGGGGCTGAGGTGGTATATGGACTGCTAGCGTCGTGCAAGTGGGCATCGTCTTCCGGTGATGTTGATGATCCGGCGAAGAGCAGAGCATGACTTTCTATGCACCGTGTACAGTTCATGGGCGGTTCCTGTTGTGTCATTAGTGCCTGCCAGTTCACCCGTGCAACAATTGATGGAGTGGTCGGCTCCACTGTGCCTTGGCATGGCAGGTGAGATTGCTGCCTAGAAGGACGGGTTAGCGATGTGAGGCTCAGAGCTCTAAGCAGGCAGCGGGCGATGCATGCTGCCTCGAATAGTGAGGGAATGCGGTTCGAAACGGGTGGATGGGGTTTGCTGGAGCCTGCACATGGTGCAAAGGTTGATAGCGAGGAGCGGCCTCATAGCCACGATCATGATGCTTTTGGAAACGAAGAAGTCAGATACAAAGATATATCAACATCTACGAAGACCCTCTTCGGGGTGGAATAATGCCTGGTGTTTTCTTTCCGGTTTGTTCGTTTCCGCGAGAGCACGCAAACGACGAACTGAGCCTGAGCCTAAGCCTGAGCCACACCTGTGAACCCCAAGATGGCTTAGCGCGGCATCTGGATTTCCGAGAGCACTGGGCTGGGGCGGCCTGGCTGAACCCAATGATCACACACGACACACAAACACCTCGTCGCCCACGACCGCCTCCGTATTCACCCACGAGGCCGCGTCGTCTCTCACTGCTCTTGTCAAATTACTTCCTCCTCGTCCTCTGAGTCACATCCTTTCAGCCCGCACCTACCTCCTGTACCCCACACGCACCAGTGACGCTGCTCGAATCCGTGTCCGAGGAGCACATCGCGCTCCGACTCGACATCTGCCTCGATCTCTCGCTCCGCTCCTTGTAATCCGCAGAAAGCATGGGCCAAACTCTCTCTGAGCCCGTAGTGGAAAAGGTACTTGGCCACGCACAATCCCCTTCCCCCGCCCCCGCATTGCGCAGCGAGACTCTTCGCTTGCCTTGGCGACCTACCTATTACTGCTGCGCGGTTCTGGGGTCATTCCTGTGATATGTTCTGTTAACCAACCTTGCTTTCTAGAAATCACAGAGCGGCGATGGCGACAGCTTGATTTTCGGCGTGTCGTCGATGCAAGGATGGCGAATTAGCATGGAGGACGCCCATGCATGCGTGCTAGACCTGCAGGCTCTCAATGAAGACACGAAACCCACGCCCATGGACAAGCGACTAAGTTTCTTCGGTGTCTATGACGGCCACGGTGGTGATAAAGTAGCCATATACGCAGGTGATAATCTTCACGGGATTGTTGCAAAGCAGGAAGCTTTCAAGGAAGGCGATATTAAAAAGGCTCTGCAGGACGGATTTCTTGCGACAGACCGCGCCATCCTGAGTGGTTTGTTGCGCTTTCTTCTGCTTTCTGACACATGGCTGACTCACTGAATCCAGACCCCAAGTACGAAGAGGAAGTCTCGGGATGTACCGCTTCAGTTGGTGTTATCTCCAAAAACAAAATCTATGTGGTATGTGATATATTACCTTACACAATAAACATACAATATCTAATTACCATAGGCCAACTCTGGTGATTCACGAAGCGTTTTGGGTATAAAGGGTCGGGCAAAGCCACTTTCATACGACCACAAACCACAAAATGAAGGTGCGCTCGTCTTTTCCCTTAGAATGTGTCTGACTGACAATGCTTAGCCGAGAAGGCGCGTATCCAGGCCGCTGGGGGCTTTGTAGATTTCGGTCGTGTCAACGGAAACCTTGCTCTATCGAGAGCTATCGGTGACTTCGAATTCAAGAAGAGCGCAGAACTCCCACCCGAGCAGCAGATTGTCACCGCTTTCCCTGATGTAGAGATACACGATATCAGCGAGGACGACGAGTTTTTGGTCATCGCCTGTGATGGTGAGAATTACAGCCTTATCATTTGCTAGGTTTGCTAATAAGATTAGGAATATGGGACTGCCAATCTTCCCAAGCTGTCATCGAGTTCGTCCGACGCGGCATCGTGGCAAAGCAGGATCTTGCTTCAATCTGCGAAAATATGATGGACAATTGTTTGGCTTCCAATAGTGACACTGGTGGTGTTGGCTGCGATAACATGACCATGATCGTTATTGGCCTTCTTCAGGGGCGGACGAAGGAACAGTGGTACGAAGATATCGCGAAAAGGGTCGCAAATGGAGAAGGTCCATGCGCTCCGCCAGAGTATGGCAAGTTTGAAGATCCAGCCTCTCCCGCCACACAAGGCGATTAGTACAGTTTCTAATACATAATTCTAGCTGAATTCCGCGGGCCGGGAGTACACCACCGTATTGATGATAGCCTTGATGATATCGACATGGACCTTGATCAACGCTCCCATGGAAATCGAGGTACGGGTAACCGCATTATCCTTCTTGGCGACGGCACTGAGATCACTACTGAAGCTACCGACGCCGACATGTTCGACAACGACGAGGAGGACAATGATCTTGATTCGCAGGTTAATAAGTTCAATAACGAAGGTTCGAACGGTTCAGCGCGTGAAGAGACGCCTGGGCCCCAAGGCAGCACTGCCAAAGAGGCTACCGAATCGCCTTCGTCGGTAAAGACGGAGAAATCAGAGGGTGCTTCAGCGGACAAGGACGCCTCGCAGCCGGACAAGATCACAGCAGGAACCGTCTCGAGTGGCAAATAGACGGTGCGGTAATGATGTTTCCCCGTCGAATGTTCTTGATCATGCACGCATCTGGCTAGAGAAATGAAAGTTTGGCTGGCTGCTGGCTGGGAGGAGCCTTTTCAGCGCTTTTTCCGGCAGTTGTTCACGCCATAATGGCTTTTTAACATGGGCTGGTGCTGGCTGGATTGACATGCAAAGCTACGGAAAAAGGGAGCATTAAGTCAACATGGTGTGTGTGAGTGTGTGTGCGCGCCAAGAAATCATTTCCAGCAACACGGGTTCATGGAAGCCAACAAAGCGATGTCCTAGTGCACGAGAACATACGTGGTTGGGTAGGATGAACTTCTACGGATCCACAGCTTTTTTAGTCCACATTCTTCCTTGCCGTATGCGGCAGGGCCCTGCCGAACACATCGCTGCCTCGAATTGATACCTGACATCACGCGTTCTCATCTTATTATCTGGTCCCTCATCATCACCCCCTTTCTTATTGTCTTCTTTTCGGTGCGTTTGCTGTTATTGGGGAGAACCTTGTAAGGTGCTTGTGTCCTGCGTATCCTGTGTACCCTGTCTGTCTGTGTAGCGATGCAAGATTTTCTATAGAGGGTAGTGGGCATGGCTGGGTTGGATCGGGCCGGGTGGGGTAGGCAAATTTCATGATAGTTCAACAGATTCTACTTAATTGTGTTCTTTTTCGGTGGTATTGGGAATATTTAGGTATCCCCGTAGATCGGAATGCTTTCTCGGACGTGTCCAACGGTCGTCTTTAGAGCTATGAAAGACTGTAACTCAGGCCTCAGGATCTTACAACGTTGCGATTGGGAAAGAGACACTGCAGTGGCTCTTTTCCTTATTTAGGAGGAGGCTGTTGATGCCACTGGTTTGTGGTTTGTGACTGGAGAAGCGTTCTTCAGCTGACAAACTTTTCGCTGTCATTTTTCTTCGCAAAGCAAGGTCTTGTTTCACTTGTTGAACTGGTATTCAGAAATTAGAGCCTGACGTTGTGTCGGACTATATAATGCTCTTCGTTCGTGGGGGGAAGGAGAGGGGCTGGGCCAAGGCTACGGCCTTGGCCGGCGCAGACTAGTACTAATATGGGATATGAGGCTGCTGATACTTGCTTGTGGGTTTGGTCCTTAAAAGATGGGCTTAGTGGCACCAAGAAAGCACATACTCGGATACGATCTAACGCATATAAGGCTAATACTAAACTTGAATGAAAATATGCTTCCATTTAAGAATGGAGTGCTTGCCTCCCAACCGCAGACGCAGCGAATTTATGCAAGTTGATTCATCACCCTCGTTCCCTCCAATTGTAGAATCAGCCCTGCATCCTGAAACCTACTATAAGACCGCCTAGGCCTAGTTTCAACCACCCTGCCACTGAGCTTTGTATTGCATTGATGCAATAGCTAAATTTACCGCGTATTCATACAAAAGGATATACCTTGCTCATCATGTTCTCTTGGAACTCCATACTATAACTTGGACGTTCTCGGCTGCAGTGAATAATCTTTAGGTCCACTCTCAAGCGCCATCCGATCAATCTCGCCCACGTTCTTGAACCCCGCAACATTGAGCAAAATGTCCCAATCGGCAAGTAGACTCCGCATGACATGCCGCACGCCCGCTTCGCCCATGATAGAGATAGACCCCAAACCCACAAGCGCCCCACGAAGACGAACTTTGCGCCAAGTGCGAGGGCCTTGAAGACGTCCGAGGCGCTGCGTACACCCGAGTCATACATGATGTAGATGTCGTCGCCAATGGCGTTCACTATCTGCTCGAGGGCATCTAGGCTTGCAACGGCACCGTCAATTTGACGTCCTGCGTGGTTGCTTACAACAATGCCGTCAAAGCCGTATGATGCGGCTTTGCGGGCGTCGGATACGCTCTGGATGCCCTTGATGCAAAAGGGTTTGCCATCGGAGAGTTCTTTCCAGAGTTTCATAGCCCATGCGGCTTTTTCCCATGTGTGTGCCCGTCCATGCCACACATTGTCTAGTTGATAGTCTGTTAGAACATGATTTTAAGTAAAGGGATCAAGGGTCCTGTACCAATCCATAACGCACCGGCTTCATTTGGCTGACTGACGGGGCCAACCCCATGCTCTTTGAGCCTCTTTTGAAACACGGGATCACTGAGACCCAAGTCAGCGCCCTTGCCGTGGTAAAACGCATAATTAGACGTGTTGATGTCGTCGTGACGCCACCCCAGCTGCCATGTGTCAACGGTCAGTATGCATGCTGAGAAACCACTCTTGACGGCACGGGTGAGCAGTGAGTGCGTTAGCTCATCGTCATGGGGCATATAAAGCTGGAAGAAGCGCACGCCCTGGCCACCTTTCGCCAGTGCGTCATTGGCGGCACCTACGTCTTCAATTGGCTGTGAGCCAGCTGTGCTGAGGCAGTAGGGCAGATTAAGCTCGCCCGCAACTCGGGCAACAGGAAGCTCGCCTTGCTCGTTATATATCTTGTTGATGCCAATGGGGGCGAAGCCAATTGGCGCGTTGACTTTATGGCCGAATATGTCGTGAGCCGATTCGCGCTCGTTAGTGTCAACGAGCATGCGTGGGATGATGCGGTGCCGGTAAAAGGCCTGTCTGTTGACTGTGTGGGTCCGTGACTGGCCAGCGTTGCTGCTTGCATAGAGTCACCCATTCTCGGTGAGCTTCTTCTGTACGAGGGCTTCAAGCTGAGCGGGTTCTGTGTTGAAAAGGGGTACCTCGCCATCGTTGCTTTTCCAAAAGTTTTCCCGTTGGTACAAGGCATACTGTGGGGTAGAGCGTAAGTCTCGGTTGGGGTTATTCGGGTCCATGACGATGATGGTGATGGATCAAAGTCAGGATTTTGGAATATGGAGTGTCGAAACGTCCAGTCTGGAGTATATATCCGCAGCCATAGCTCCGCGGGCTGCAGCAATGGAGACGTTGATGCCCCTGTTGGTCGTCGTGGCGAGGTAAGCTACATTGCAAGGAGCGAAGCGTCGTCAGCTACAATAGAAGATAGTCATCTGGGGCCCACAGTGCACAAGCGAACGACGTCAGGGGTGGTGGGGCCTAGGGTCTGTGACGGAAAGCTTGTCTCGTCGTCCGCTACGCCTAGAACGCCCAGAATTGGCCCAAGCTTTACAGCTAGAACTGGTGACCGCCTGTCCCCACCAAGCCTATCTGCTTCAACCTTTCTCCACGACACCCTCAGCCTCTCGTACCCGAACGGTAGTGTGTCATGCTTGCCTAGCGCTACTTCCATTATCCTCTTGCAAGCGTACATCCACCAGCCTACAACTGTTTAGTATGTCTGTGATCCTGTGCACTGGTAAGTTTCTACTGCCGTCTAGTGGGAGACATATGGGCGCTGACGCTTCCTAGCGGGCTACGACCACACCATTCGGTACGTTGCTACTCTGACCAACCATTTAAAGTGCTCTGTAACAAACCCAAAAGCTTCTGGGAGGCCCTCTCCGGCATCTGCTCGCGCACCATTCCACACCCCGATTCACAAGTGAATCGTCTCTGCATTTCTCCCGACAAACGCTTCCTCGCTGCCGCAGGCCACCACACAGTTAAGCTTTATGAGATTAAGTCGACAAATCCGAACCCAGTCCTCACTTTTGAGGGACACGCCTCCAACATAACTGGAGTTGCGTTTCACTGCGAGGGGAAATGGATGGTTACAAGCTCAGAAGATGGCACCGTCAAGATCTGGGACACCCGGTCTGGAAGCGTGCAGCGCAATTACACACACGGCGTGCCCGTCAATGACGTCGTCATCCATCCTAACCAAGGCGAACTAATTAGCTGCGATCGTGGAGGCAATGTGAGGATTTGGGACTTGGGTGAGAACAAGTGCTCGCACCAGCTCATTCCAGAGGACGATGTGTCAGTCGCCAGTGTCACAGTCGCCAGCGATGGATCCATGCTTTGCGCAGGAAATAATGCTGTGGGTACCTCTTGGGCTTTTACTATGATGCACAATCAGAACTTACCTTCACTAGGGCAACGTCTATGTGTGGCGAATGATCCAACGCGCCGATGTTACATCTCTCGTTCCAGTGTGCAAGTTCGTCGCTCACCAAACCTACATAACCCGTGTTCTGCTCTCCCCGGATGTTCGCCATCTTGCTACCTGCAGTGCCGACCATACAGCCAGAATCTGGTCTGTTGATCCTACCCAGCCGCACAATGTGACGCCTCAGGACCAGCTTCCTAGTGCCGCCGACCGAGATCCGAATGCGTTTCCGCTCGAGACAACTCTGCATGGCCACCAGCGCTGGGTCTGGGATTGTGCTTTCAGCGCCGACTCAGCGTACCTGGTGACCGCATGCTCCGACCACTATGCGCGGCTCTGGGAGCTAAACAGCCAGAGCATTATTCGTCAGTATAATGGGCATCATAGGGGCGCTGTTTGCGTTGCGCTAAATGATACTGCTGTTGGTAATTAATTATAGTAGAGTAATAACAAAAAGCAAAAAAAGATAGTATACGTATAGGCGAGCTATTATGGCTATACCTTATAGTAATAGTAAAGAAGAAAATAAGTAGTAGCTGCAAGGGAGCGATCCGGCTTAAAATAGATAAACGAATTAATTTATTATTAAGAGTGTAAGAGGTTAGACCTCAGTTGTCCTTGGACAGAAACCTTCGGTATTGTAAGAGGTTGGACCTCAGTCATCCTCGGATGGAAACCCTCGGTATTTTCCTAATATTCTTGTCAGAATAGTACTACTTCTAGGAAGGCTGCCGAAAAGCCGCCGGAAAGCCGCAGGAAAACCGCCAGAAAGCTGGCAGCAAGCTGGCAGCTTTCCTAGGAATGCCGGCAGAAAGCTAGTAGTATTCTCTAGGAACGCTGCCAGAAAGCTGGGCAGGAAGGCTGCTGGAAAGCTGCCGGAAAGCTGGTAGGAAGGCTACCGGAAAGCCGCTAGAAAGCCGCTAGAAAGCTGGTAGCTTTTCTAGGAATACCGGTAGTAAGCGAGTAGCTTTTACTAGCTAGAAAGCTAGTAGTATTTACTAGAAACGCTGCTAGAAAACCGGTAGAAAACCGCTAGAAAGTTGGTAGAAAGCTGGTGGTTTTTCTAGGAATATTAGTAGTAAACTATTAGAAAGTATAGTAGAGTAATTAAAAAAAATTAATTAAAAAATACTATTTTTAAAAGGCTATAACTAATTTAAATTTAATATTATAATAAAAACTAAATAAAAATTTAATAAAAAAAATTTAAAAGTTTAATTTTATTTTTAATAATCTTATTTATTATATAAATATAAGAAAAATAAGTTATAAAATATAATAAAAAAAATCTACTTTATTATAACTTTTTAATAAAAATCTAAATTTTTTTAATTATTAATATATTATTATTAAAGCTATTATATATTTATATATCTATTTTAATTAAAAGTTATTTAAAAAAAATTATAAAAAAAATATTAATTATTTATTAATATAAAAATTATTATTTTTTAGTTAATTTAATATTATAAAAACGCTTAAATTAATATAATATACTATTATCTATACTTCTTTTAAAATATTAAACCCTATTATTTTATTATAATATATTTAATAATTTTTATAAATTTTTAATTACTTTTTATATTTAAATTTCTTTTATATTTTTTATTTAATTTATTATTAAAAAATAATCAAATATATAATAGGGAAATATAAAAAACAACTAATTAAAAAAGATACCTTTTTTAAAAGGCTATAATTTAATTAGTTTTAAGGCTATAATAAAAATAAAACTAGATATTAAAAAAAATAACTAGAAGTTTAATTTTTTAATTAATAATTCTAATTAATAAGTAGATTTAAAGGAAGATAAATTATTAAATATAGAAAATAAAAATATTAAAGATATAAATATTTTAATATTTTTAATTATAAAATAATATATATTTTTAATTAATATTTAGTATATAATTTCTTAGCTTTTTTAATATCTTTATAATATTTAGAAAGAAATAATATATAATTATCTATAACTTTTTAAGGTATAAAATCCTACTCTTTTTTTATAGCCTTTTTAAATAATTTTATAAAATTTCTATTCTTTTCTATATTTAAAAAATCTTTATATCTTTTATTTAAATTCTTTTTAAATATAGTTTAAATATTTTTAATAGAATTTAAATTAGGATTATAAAATAGATAAAAATAAAAAGAAATATTATTTCTTTTAAACTAGACTTTAATATTTTTTATTATATAAATTCTAGTATTATCTTATTAAAAACTCTATTCTATATTAATATTAATCTATATTTTATAATTATAAAAAGATAATATTAAGATAGTTATCAAGGATATATTTAATAATTATAGTACTAGATAGTAGTATAGTACTAATATATTATAAACTATTTAATAGTAGTTAAGATAATAAATAATTTAATTATAGTATTAAGACTTTTTAGCTTTTATAAAAGAGATAAAGTAGCTCTAGGCTTTAGTCCTACTAGCTTTTATTTTAAAATCTTTAAAAATTTTTCTTTATATAATCTTTAAATTATTATATAGTAGAGGAAATACTACTATCTTTAAGATCTTTTTAATATATTTAAGATAAAAATCTTATTTATAAATTTATTTAAT
>Ga0247757_10000060_pt1 | contig 80971 bp, 73 predicted proteins | sample UWRJL126311R4_FD_180929 | JGI IMG/M metagenome (GOLD analysis project Ga0247757, IMG submission 180929) | Plant litter microbial communities from Arlington Agricultural Research Station in Wisconsin, United States - UWRJ-L126-311R-4 | ecosystem: Environmental > Terrestrial > Plant litter >...
CCCCCAACCCGACATCAGACCGAGACGCACCCTCGGTGCCCGTCCACATTGCGCCTTCGCACCGCGCGCGCGCGCTGTTGAGGCCTGTGCCGCTCTGACGGGCCTTTCTTCTTCACCTCTTCCCTATCTATCTATCTATCTATCTATCTCCTTCGCCACAGACATAATCTCCGGCAGCCTGTCTCAGCCCAGCCGCTCACGTTTCAATAGCCAACACGCTCATAAGGAACGCAACGGCAAGGATGGGTGCGCGTCCAAGGCTTCCTCGCATGCCGATCTGGGCCGGGCACATGGAGAGCGAAGCGGGCGGGCTGGCTTCGAAGCTCGGGCAGCCATATAGCCAGTACATAATCTTGCAAGGGGCACCCCTTCCACGAGCCTGCAGCAAAGGATGCGCGCCACACACCAGCCAGCAAGCACGCATGTCAGCCCATGTGTGATGCGCTGCAGCACCTAATGATCATGTGAGCGGGCCGGGCTCCACTCCCCTCTCGAGAAGTAGGGAGCGGCCCTGCTGCTGCACCACCAAGCCTAGGCCCAGTAGGTAGTGAGGGGAATAGCCTCTCCGCACCACTTTCCCTCCTAATCCCCCGTACCGACCCAACTCCGTCCGCGCCGCACCTATTGTACAAAGGTACATACGTATACAGCTAAACTATCCCTTCCCCTTCCCCTCTCTCCTCTCCTCATCCAAGACACCCCCCTGCATCCAACAATCCCTCTCCCCCTTTTTTCAGCCAATGAATAATTTCCGCGGGTGACGAAGACGCAGCATGGCTGCTGAGTGGCTACTATTTTGCGTCTCGGCCTTACTGTGACGCCGCATTCGTCGGCCCTTTTTTTTATTTTTTTATTTTATTTTATTTTTTTGGTTTCGTCTTCTTCTCCCCCTTCTCCTTCCCTTTTTTCCTAATTTGAAATCAGACGCGGGGGCCACTCGCGTGCGTGCTAGATGTGATGTCTTATCCCCGTGCTTTTCTTTCATCCTCCATCCCCCCACTCTGCGCATACACACGCACACGCACACGCACACGCACATATATGGGTTGCCTTACCTTAACGTCTGAGACCGAGCTTGGACTCCAAAAAAACAAGACAAAAAAAAGAAAAGGAAAAAAAAAAAAGGAAACTTATCAAACGGCTCCTTGTCTCCTCCTCGCCCGTCAAACCACTCTAAACATCCCTTCCCGCAATCCCGAAATCCCCGTAATCATCCGATTCATGTGGTTTCTTTTTTTCTTCCTCCCCTTCCTGTCTCCGGTGCCGTATACCGCGCATACACACACACAGCGTACTGTGCAATACCGTATAGGGCCCCACACTTTCCCCCCCCCCCCCATCTGCGCGAATCGCGGGAGGGGGAAAACCCCCTCCCCAGCCCCAGCTCGTAGTACAAAAAAGAAAACCGGGTGTTACAAGGGGGGGAAAGCAGGAGAAGAAGAAGGAATTTTTTTTTCTTGTTGAGCAGCAGCAGCGGCAGCAGCAGCAGCAGCAGTAGTGAGGCAGACGTCGTTTCCAACGGACCAGAGCGCAAACGTTGCTGCGGGCGCCGCCCCGACCAGCCAGCCCCCCCACGTTTCCCCCCTTTGCGCGCACATGCATAGACGGATGGAGGGATGGTGCGTTTTACTGCAGTGCGTCACGGAAGGACATCAGGCCACGGCTCCGGTGTTGCTGGTGCTGCGACACATGTTATAGTGCAGGGTAGCACCGTTATCGTGCACACGCACACACACACATATCTCGCTCGCTGCTTGTGCGTTGCATACATGTAGGTAAGGCAAGGTAAGGCAAGGCAAGGTAAGGTAAGGTAAGGTAAGTACGTACCCTATATTTCGCACGCACGTATCATGTTGTGTGCATCCCCGCCATCCCCATGCATGTACTTGGTAGCAGCAGTAGCAGCAGCAATAGCAGCATGTACGTATTCATGCAGCTTACGCAGTGGTCTGTCCGTTCGCATGCGAGTACAGACCTGTTGGCGCTGCTCCTCCTCCCCCTCCTAGTGGATGGATGCACGGTATGCAGGTAATGCGAGTAGTGAGGCTCGTCCGGGCGAGCGATGCATCCCTAACGTTAGGGCACTTCGATCCCGACGTCGCGAAAAAAGGGCACGAAAGAGGTGTTGCAAGGCGGAATGATCTCATTGGATCCGCGCACGTGGGGGGGGGGGAAGGGGGGACAGTTCCACAATGTACACGCCATGTGCGTGGGCTGGTTGGTTGGGTCGCCTTATGTTGGGGCATACCGAGATGGTGAGGAAGTAAAGGAAAACAAGAAACGCTGGGCGAGAGAGGGTCACACAACGCTTCACAGAACCGCGCTAGAAAAAGAAAAATAATTAAAGAAATATGGAGAAGATATTCTCACATTGATTGCAAAAGAAAAAGGGTCAGGGTACGATGTCATTGTAGGTAACACCGGCATGCGGTGGAAGTATCCTGTACTCCCCACTTTACCTTGCTTTCATTGCCTCTAGGAACTTGGCGAGCTACAGATAGACGAGCCAGTTATTCTTCCTGTGTCGGCTGCGCTTAATCGATTTTACACGGCGCCAATAGTCCACTACCGTTTCCAACCCCCCACCCCCAATTTTCCTAGTGCCTACAGATGTGTTCCTTGTGCTACAATTGCATGTCGCACCGACATGCCGCCTCCTGCAACGTGCAACTGGGATATGGCGGAGATAAACGCCTGCCGCAGCCGATAGCGGGCTTTGTTTGTACGACGCGGAGCGGGCAGCATGGCAAGCTTGAGCGTGCATGATTTCTCGGAACATCGACTTATTTGAGGGGATCCTGTGCGTTAAAACGTACGCATATCAAATCCGAAGAGCGGGTACGAAAGCGGCCTCCGTCACAGTATCATTGCCAGCGCCCAGCCGCTTTATCGACAGATGGCCCCTGTTTCCCCCGCAAGAAAGCCTGCAGAGAGACTGCTCCGTAGACGATGTTCTTATGTAGCATGTGATGGTACCCCTTTCAGCCACCCACTGCAAAACGCGCACGTATCGCGTGGAGCTGGCGTAGCGTGCTAGGCGATACCGAGGAATTGCTTCCTGACTCCATCTGCGTTTGGCGAAAGGCTTGGTAGTTTCTATGCTCCTCGAGCAAGGTGTCTATCAGTGTGAATTCACCAATGACACACTGGCCAGAGAAGAGTAGGTCGAGTGCATCGGCCGACCCAGCATCAGAAGCTGGTAAGAGCGCCTCTTCCTCATCTTGTTCCCCACCTATGTCGGAGAGCGTGTCCGTCCGGCGCAACACGCCACGCTCTTCGGCATCAACATCCTGCTCTCTGGCGGCCCCCTCTCCCGTCGCCTGCTGTGTACCATCTCCCTCTGCATCGTTTGCTGCTTCATCAGTCGGACTTGATTGTTGCAATTGCCTCTTCAAGGTCTTCTTCTTGACAGTCACAGAAACCATGACAAGCTGCAGCATCATAACGCAAATGTCCAGCACCACGAGCTTCCACTTGCTGGTTGGACCTTGTTGCCCAATGAAGTCTATCATGAGCCCCCCGTGCAAGTACCCACGGGTATCTTCGCCTGCCGAAGGAGCCGAGGATAGCGAATGTAGTAGAGAGTTGAGTGAGAAGCAGAACAAGATTATGGGGAGGTAAGGCTTGTGTTGGTCGTTTTGGTGGTGTAGGCCCATGTCCGGAAGGGGAGTCAGCGTTGCGAGGTGGGTAAGGGCGCGTACGGCGAACCAAAAAAATGAACAGCTGAGGCAAAGTAAGCATATTACATTCAGAGCCATGGACGTGGCCTACTCTAGATAATAGAGCGTAATCAGCTCCAAAAACACTAGGTTATCCAGGTCGCGGACCAACTGGTCTAAGAATACAATACGCTTCCGCTTGGCCTCGGATCTTCTTTCACTCACCCGCTGCCTCAGTCGGGCAGCCTGCTCCTCTTCGTCCACGTCCGAGAGGACGTCCTCGTGCTCAGTGGTCGAGACGGATGCGCTGGGTGCATAGCGCTGCCCTGCTCGCGAAGACTCGGCCTCATCGTTCATTGCGCAGCGAGGCAAGTGCGAGAGCGACTCTCCGGATCATGAAGGCGTGACACGTACGAAGCACCGGAGCTGCTGAGGAGGTACGGAGGGTTGCACAGATAGGACGCCTCCAGGGGCTGTTTGCATGCGGTGATGTAGTGGCGGGAGTCGGCGCGTCGGCGACAGGAAAATCAGTAGGCACCGGCGCCGAGAGTGGTGAGATAATCGATCGAGCTGCATCCCGGCCACGACCCAGAAGCACTTTGCCCGCACCAATCTCTGCCCAACGAGCCTTCCGGCGTCGAGCAGGCTGCTTGCGAAGTTCAATTGCGTGTAAGCTCTTTGCGAGACGTCTGGGTGAACGACTGTCGGATTCACACTCACGCGCCACCCCACGCCTTCTCTGCAGCGCCATGCCTCCACCAAATAGCGCCCCGCTCCCCTCGTCCTTTGACGAGAATGCGTATGTCTCAGCACGTACTCAGAGAGACCATACTAAGTGCTTGTCAGTGACTTCTACAATGAGAACTGGGTAGGCAAAGTCCTGCGCCGTCTGCGTGAAGAACCTCTCGTCCCCCTTGGTGTCGGTCTCACCGTTTGGGCGCTCTTCGGCGCGACCCGTTCCATGCGCCAGGGCGACCACAAGAAGACGAATCTATACTTTCGCAGGCGTCTGTATGCCCAGGCCTTCACCATAGCGGCAATGGTGGCCGGCAATGCCTACTGGCAGAAGGACCGAGTCAAGCGCAAAGAGCACGAGAAGCAGGTTGCAGAGAAGGACAGAATGGAGAAGAGGGAGAGATGGCTGAAGGAGTTGGAGATACGAGACGAAGAGGAGAAGGCATGGAAGGAAAGGATGGCGAAGAGGAGAGGCGGGCAGGAAAAGGGCGTTACCGATTTAGTAGCAGAAAAGACGGCAGAATTGAAGGAAAAGACTGTAGGTGGGAGATAAAACTGATTGGAGGTAATGATTCTTGCTTTCGCTGTATGTTTACTAGGGCGTGGGGGTTACATTCGTGTGCGTTAAGTCTCGCAGAAAAATCGGTCGGTATCAGGTACACTCCCTCCTTTTCGGCGTCCAGCAGCTAAATCACATGTATCGGGCTATTCTATTGTACTTTCAAATATCATTAAATTACTATTCAGGCTTTCTAGTGCTATCTGGACTCACGTGCGCTGATACGCCCTATAGGTTGCCCAACTCTTGTCCTCTTCTCAACAACTCTCTCCCTATACAGAAGAGGATTAGAGGAAGCAGCCCATTCACAATCAACATCAATAGCTGTCCATCTGGATGGAGCAAATTTATGTTGTCATGATCACGATGACTATTCACGAGATGAGGCCCATTCTAATAAGGGCTCCTTTCAGTTGGTCGACAGTACGTCCCAACCGATCAGTTCGTTCCTGCTGCGGCTCCAACTGTCTTTCTAGTTATAGTGTTTTCTTAGGCAACTAAGGGTTATTACAATATTAAAAATAAGAACTATATAAAAAGGCGTAAAAAGAATAACTACTAGTACTTAACAAGAAAATAACATGTAATGGTTCAAAACCATTACAGCGACGCGGGCCATTTTCTAGTCATAATTTCGTAAATTCTGCCTTGTGCCACGGACCTCATACTCCCGTCTGAATCCTCGTCTGTATCCCCGTATGTATACTAGTCTGTACCCTCGTCTGCACCCTCGTCTGTACCCTCGTCTGTACCCTCGTCTGCACTCTCGTTTGTACCCTCGTCTGCACCCTCGTCTGTACCCTCGTCTGTATCCTCGTTGGCTATATATTCAAAAAAAGTTCTTGTTGGGGGGAAAAAAACACCGCGGCACATAGGGCATGTATTCTTCTGCTGCTCCGAGATCCACTTCTGTAGACACATCGTATGGAATATGTGGCCGCAGGAACGGGTACGTACGCACCTATTGTGTTCTTCTTCCGTGCCATGGTATGGGGAAATACAAATCGGGCAGTTCTCACCTTCTGGAATACTCGTTATTTGATCCATGCCATGCCAAAGAAACGTAGTAACTGAGTCGTAAGCAGCCATTCCGACTTTTCCTCTTAGCTTAAGTCTATTCGTTATTCTTATATTTAATCTTCTTATTCGTAATAGTATCTTGATATAAGTTTATATATAATATATTATATTATTACATCGTTCTCTTAGTTTCTATAACAGGGGAAGCATTGTTATCTTCGGATTAATTTTCCTTATCTATAGGACCTAAGTCCACGGCTAAGTGTATAGATGCAAACCCCCCCTCCCCCCGAATTATGTCATCCTATAGCGTCAGACGTTCCCGCACATGGAGATAAAACTGGTTAGAGGTAGTGATTCTTGCCTTTGCTGTATATTTACTAGGGGTGTAGGGTTCGTATACGTTGAGTCCCGCGGAAAAATCGGTCGGTATTAGGTATACTCTCTCCTTTTCGGCGTCTTGCAGCTAAATCACATACATAGGGTTATTCGGTTGTACTTTTAAATATTACTAAGTTAGTGTATGCAGGCTTTCTGGTGCTATCCCGACTCACGTACGCTTTTCCATTTATTTTCTATATTATCGATGCAGGGTACTTATACCTTTCTATGACATGTACAAACAGTGTCCCAAACAATTTTGGATGAAAACATTTCAATAACCCTCTCCCCATAAAGTAGAGGATTAGAGGAAGCAGCCTATCCACATTCAACATCAATAGCTGTCCATCTGGATGGAGTAAATTTATGTCGTCATGATCACGATGACTATTCACGAGATGAGGCCCATTCTAATAAGGGCTCCTTTCAGTTGGTCGATAGTACGTCCCAACCGATCAATTCGCTCCTGTCGCGCCTCTAACTGTCTTCCTAGTTCAATAGATATAACCTCCGTCGACTTAGTAAGCTCCTCCGACTTAATAAACTCCTTAATAGAAATCTCTTGGCTGGAAACCTCTTCTAGGCTGTCAGAGATCGCTTCTTGAACTTCTGTAGTCGTACTTGCTAAGACTATTTGAAGTCTCTTTAGTATCGTTTTCTCATGGCCTAATAACGAGATAATTTCGTAAATGTTGTTTTGTATCACGGACTTTAGGTCCTCGAATATTCTCCTCATATCCTCCCCTGTATCGTCCTCGAATATTCTCCTCATATCCTCCCCTGTATCCTCCTCTATATCCTCCTCTATATCCTCGTCTGTATCCTCGTCTATATCCTCGTCTGTATCCTCGTCTGTATCCTCGTCTGTATCCTCGTCTGTATTCTCTATACGTATAAAAATAGCTGTCCTTAAGGGAAAAAGAACATCGCGGCACATAGGGCATGTGTTCTTCTGCTCCTCGATCCAATTCTGTAGACACGCCGTGTGGAATATGTGGCCGCAGGAACGGGTACGTACGCACCTATTGTGTTCTTCTTCCGTGCCATGGTATGGGGAAATACAAATCGGGCAGTTCTCCTCACCTTCTGGAATACTCTTTATTTGATCCATGCCATGCCAAAGAAACGTGGTAACTGAATCGCAAGCAGCCATTCCGACTTTTCCTCTTTTAGTTTAAGTCTATTCGTTATTCTTGTCTTATATTTGATCTTCTCTTTCGTAGCAGTGTCTCAATATATATAATCTTTCTTGTTCACAATGAGTTTGCATGCAATGTATTATGTTATTACATCGTTCTCTTAGTTTTTGTAACAGGGGAAGCATTGTTATCTTCAAATTATTTTTCCTTATCTGTAGGGCCTAAGTCCACGCTAAGTGTATAGATTCAAACTGCCGCCCCCCCCCCTCCCCGAACTATACCATCCCATAGTGTCAGACGTTCCCGCACATAGCCGTTCACCAGTGCTGAATTCGTTGAATGGACTCATAATTATGATTCTATATATAGTCAATCGAACCATGCAGATACAGCAATATATACTTTCAAGTTTAGCTAGTTACAAAGACGTACTACATTAGCTATCTCCTCTGCATAGTTAGAGCTTAGATCAGATCTATGGTATTCCTAACAGCTTTTTTTAACTGCTCTTCATTATATGCGAGTCCCTTTATCTATCCAATATCACAGAGTCAATGACGAATCTAACAATCTTTCTAAAGATCATAGGGTCTTTTGGCTAAGCTGATATATCCAATACTAATAACATGTAATTAAGCGCCTAAATTCTCAAATATCTTTCTGGGTGTTAGGCGTGATGTGAAGCATGCTGAAAAAAACTTGCTGGATAGCCAATATTTTATGGGGCCACATAGCGATGTGTGGTGTATGGAGGAGGAACTGCATTACCCTATAGCCCCTGGAGTGTGTAAGAAGCTTCGAACCACGAACCGCCATAATACCAATGTCCCTGCACAAGGTAAAGATATGATCAGCCAAGCCTACGTAACTACAACTTCTCTTTTTCTATAACTACTCAAAAGTAATCAAACGAGCAGAAACGCTTACGCAATTAACATCTGATCAGTAAGTAACAGAAGCTTATAGTTGACAGTGTTCGCCCACTTAGTTGACATCGAATATCCGCCTATTCTCATGTTCGACATTAACAACAGCTGTTAAATCACCACATGTCTCTATGGAATAAGGTCCGTTCCCAATCCAGAATACAGCCTTTTGAGTCTCAATGGTAGCCCAATCAAGGATCTCTGTCTGCAGTGCGATGGTAGCGTCATCACGGATAATATAACTGTGTCCTCGTGGGATGATCATAGTGGCAGAAAGGTTGTACCCATCTGTACTAGGCGCACGAAGGAGGACAGTGTTTTTAGTATCCGTGACGGTCAATGTGACGCCTTCTTCAATGTGCATCTGCTGGCCGGTCGAAAAATCGATGATGAAAATATGATCCCTCAATTGCGCGCAATCTACGTCGCAAAATTCGAGAGCGCAGCCGGGCTTAAGGAACAGCTGAACGTACACGTCATGAGAATGTGATGGACTTGTTGGAGTAGATGCGAGGTCGCTCGTGGACAGTGTTGGCGTGGAGATTTCTACACGTTCACCTTCTGCATTAGCATGCGGTGTATGACCTGGAGATGCATCAACACTGAAATCTAAATTGCCTTTGGACTTGAGAATACCTCGTTCAGTATCACATGTATTGACGTCAGCGATCAAGTTGCTCAGAACGGAGCAAGTTTTCAACCCAACATCCAGCGCTATCAACCTGTCCCGCTCAGAACATATGGCTCGTAAAACAGCGTGCCGAATTTTTTGTTCATCCAGGTATTCAGAAAAAGTGTTGATGATGAAATTATGGTCGCCTGCGGTCACAGTCGCCCAGCGTTGATAAAGTATATCATATGCGACAAGAACAACGATGGAGACTACAGCAACCGTGTCGGTGTCATCATCTGCGACTCTTGGATAACATGTCGCGTAATCATTGATAACAGGCTCAAGTACATTTTCAAACCAGTTTGGCTGCTCGTTACCTGCCCAGTTGATCGCCTTGTGAACGGAGTTGCCAACAACGCTGATCACAACTCGGCTCAAAGCTTTTGTCGCAACTGGATCTGTATTACAGCTACTCAGTATTGATTTCACTAGGTTGTAGACATTAAAATGGTCTGGAAATCTAAGGGCAGGCTCAGGTAGTAAGGAGGAGTGTGTTGATAGCATAATGAGGGTGTCAGAGGAGATTTGCTATGATTTTTTTCGTTTGACTTTGTGGTAGTGCCATCTTATAGGCAATTTTTACATCTCCCAGTCATGCTTTATTGATTTCGCGCTAGAAGTAAGTCATTCCTTGTTTTACTTTGTCAGTTCTGCATACAGCGCCTTTGTACTACAATAACTTCATTATATACACTTTTTGTATTGTTTCGCCATGTTCAGTCCTATCTCTGAGAAGAATGGACAGTGAAGGAAGGCGATGCTTTTCATTTATGCCGCTAGAGAAATCATGTAATCTTGTGCATGCTGTGAGGTACTAAGAAGAGTAACAACTGATCCTACAATTACTTCTTCAACGAGATGGAGAGTGATGCCTCGCAGTCTGTCGGCTGATATAAGACAATTGCAGTGAAGTATTTCCCGTTGCATTGTAAAGGTCCTTGCGTCAACTTAGTGCTTCGAGGGTTTGAGTTGTACATTGTTTACTAGGTATTTCCCTATTGACTATTTAGCACACTTGAAGCTTTTAAACCTCGTATCTCCGCTCGCTTTTGAAGCTGCCTCGTACAACCTTCAACAACTGAAATGGCTTACCATCCGCGGATGGTCTATTCTATAGGGCGACACACATCGCTTTACGATTCAGACACACTAGAAGCCGACTCACTATCAATGCCTATATCTCAGGCTTCTGTCCCAGGGCTTGCTCAGCAGATGCCTGCGGATCAAGTTCCAGGAACGATCTCCAACACTTGGAACGATAGATCGAATACTTTGAATCATGGTACGATCCTGCCCCTGGATGAACTTATTTCTAGATCACCTGAGTGGAAGCCGTCTTCAATCTTGGCCTGGACAATTGTATACTGACCCAGCAGAATCGCATGAGCGTAGCAACATTGGATCTTTGGCATCTGGATCTACTCTATCAGCTGACAATGGGGTCCAATTGCCTCGCTTGCCACCAGCATTGGATGAGCACGGTGCTGCTTTGGCTTTTGGTCCTGCTAGTTCATCAGATAATGATCCACAGCCACCTTTCTTAGATTCACGAGCATCAAATGATCACGATATCGCCGAATCGCCTGAAAAAAATCCTACTCGATCAGTTGAATACGACCTCATATCACCCATCTGCAATCTAACAAGACCTATCGATCCAACCAAGTACCATACTCCAACACCTAGTCCCGGGCCGCCCGGACCGTCCAGGTGCGATTCTAGTTGCTATGCTGCTTCTAGTCCCAAACCATACAGATACGATCTTGGGTCGCCCGATTTCGCCCCGAAGTTGCCTATGCACAGTCCTACGCAACTTGGCAATTTGAACACTGAACGGGCTGCGCGAAAGAAGAAGCGCCGAGAGTTGAGGGGTGTTGGAGGTAAATCCAAACGGGCCACCAAAGTGCAGAAGCATGTCGCTACCAAGTTCTCGGTCATTGTGGAGATCGCCAACGTTGATTACGTGAAGGACCTGGGCGCGGTGTATGATGTGCACCTCAAAAACGGTCATCGAGTTCAGGTCATCGACGCTGGTTGCTACACCATGTGTGATAGTGTTGCAACCTTTTATGAGATCTAAGATGATGGTGATGGCGTTTTGTCCGATCGTGACGAGTTTACAGACGACGAGTAAAATCAAGCATATGATGATGATGCAAGGAACTATGAAGTATCATGGTAGTTTCCAGCCATTGCGTGTAACGGAGAGAATGGAATGGCTGCACGAAAGCACGAAAGGCTTAGCATTATCAAGCACATGGTGTAGGGTACCCTTATTCTATTATAATGAGTTTTCACAGTCGAAATGAGCACCTGGCGACGTCATGAGAATTGTAATTGATGTGGAGTTATCAACCAAGGAGATTCTAACTATATAGGGCCCATCACGTGTTTTCTATCCACGTACTTAATCTCTTTTCAACATTTACGAGACAACCGTAGATCGATTTATGATTCCATTTGTTCTGGGTAAATATCAGTCTTGTAGTTATCAGAAAACATTATTAAGCAAACTGTGCAATGATGTGGTCATTCATGCTGTTCACTTGCCGGCTGCAGCGGCGTAGATAGAGCCAGAGTTGTATCCTACCTGTAGCACGTTAGCAGTAGAGCCTGCCAGCTCAGCCTCGACAGCCTAGCTGTGACGGCTCAGCCTCGTGCGCGGGAGAGTAGCTGCGTGTCTACGCAAGGCCCTCGCCACTACGCAAACTAGGTCGTCGCTGCGTTACCATGACACACCCCAGCATCTCCACTACATTCACAGGCGACGGCAACCAGGGCTTGCAGGTTGGATACAACTCTGGCTCCATCCACGTCGCTGCAGCCGGCAAGTGCCCGCTTTTGACGAGCTAACGCTGCGCTAACCGCACTCCGTCTCCGCAGAGCGTCCTGAGACTCCACCCCGGCCGTCGTGCTTCGTGCCGTTCCGTCGCGACCCCGACTTCGTCGCCCGTGGGACGCTGCTTGACCAGATCCGCGAGCGATGCGCAGCGCCGGCATCCCGAGTCGCGCTGGTGGGCCTCGGCGGTGTGGGGTACGTCCAGCGGAAGAAGGCCTCTCAGGCTGGTGGTGCTCGCACCTGACACAAGACACAGGAAGTCGCAGCTAGCCATAGAGCACTGCTACCGCACCGCCGAGCAGTCGCCGAAGACGTGGGTGTTCTGGGCGCATGCCAGCAACACAGCTCGGCTCGAGCAGAGCGTCCGTGAGATAGCAGAGCAGGCCAAGGTGCGTGGCCGTAAGGACCCGGGAGTGGACGTGTTCAAGCTGGTGCACAACTGGCTCCGCGACGAGAGGAACGGGCGGTGGCTCGTCGTACTCGATAACGCCGACGACGCCGCGGTCTTGCAGAGTTCGGCGGCGAACAACAGCAGTAACAACGGCCGCGATGTTCTCAAGCAGCACCTGTCAAGGTATCTGCCTCCGAGCAGGCACGGCTCGGTCCTCGTAACGAGTCGGACAAAAAGCGCAGCAATGCAGATTGTCGAAGACGATAGCGACGTTATATCGATAGAGCCGATGCACGATGTAGCTGCACGCACGCTTCTCCACAGAAAGCTCGGAGACAAGGCCGACAGGGACGAGGGCATCGCCGAGCTGGCGGCTGCGCTGGACTACATGCCGCTCGCTCTTGTGCAGGCGGCGGCCTACATCCGGGAGCGAGCGCCGCGATGCTCGGTGCAGCAGTACCTCGAGGAGTACCGACAGAGCGACAGCAGAAAGACGAGCCTGCTGAACCAGGAGGCCGGCTATCTTCGCCGCGACGAAGCAGCCAGCAACTCTGTCCTCCTGACATGGCAGATATCGTTCGACCACATACACAGCATCCGAAGGTCAGCAGCAGATTTATTATCGCTGATGAGCTTCTTCGACCGACAGGGTATACAGGAAGCTCTACTGCGCAGCCGGAGCCGTACGTTGGACGATGGTTTTGAGGAGGATGTTCTAGTTCTCCGCGACTACTCGTTCATCACGGTCACCAAAGACACCAGCACGTTTGAGATGCACAATCTAATCCAGTTAGCTACGCGTAGGTGGCTAGAAAATCAAGGCCAGATCGCCAGGTGGAGGGAGCAGTTCATCTCCCGCCTTTGCGCGGAGCTGCCCACAGGAGAACACGAGAACCGGGAGAAGTGCCAGGGACTATTCCCGCATGCGAGGGCGGCATTAGCACAGCGGCCCGAGGGCGAGGCATCGCTCAAGGAGTGGGCGTTGTTGCTGTATAATGCAGCGTGGTACGCATCGCAACGAGGAAGAGCAGGCGAAGTAGAGCACATGTCGGTGATTTCGATGGAGGTTCGGAGAGAGGTGTGCGGAGAAGAGAGTATGGAGACGTTAAGCAGCATGGGCATGGTAGGCGTGGCAAAGCGGCTTAGGGGCAAGTACGAGGAGGCCGAGACGATGCACAGGCAGACGCTGGCGCTGTATGAGAAGGTGCTTGGGCGCGAGCATCCTTCCACGCTGACGGGCATGAATAACTTGGCGCATGTGCTGAACAGCCAGGGCAAGTACGAGGAGGCCGAGACGATGCACAGGCAGACGCTGGCGCTGAAGGAGAAGGTGCTTGGGCGTGAGCATCCTTCCACGCTGACGAGCATGAATAACTTGGCGCTCGTGCTGAACAGCCAGGGCAAGTACGAGGAGGCCGAGACGATGCACAGGCAGGAGCTGGCGATGTGTGAGAAGGTGCTTGGGCGTGAGCATCCAGACACGCTGACGAGCATGAACAACTTGGCGCAAGTGCTGGGCAGCCAGGGCAAGTATGAGGAGGCCGAGACGATGCACAGGCAGACGCTGGCGCTGTATGAGAAGGTGCTTGGGCGTGAGCATCCAGACACGCTGACGAGCATGAACAACTTGGCGCAAGTGCTAAACAGCCAGGGCAAGTACGAGGAGGCCGAGACGATGCACAGGCAGACGCTGGCGCTGAAGGAGAAGGTGCTTGGGCGTGAGCATCCAGACACACTGACGAGCATGAACAACTTGGCGCAAGTGCTGGGCAGCCAGGGCAAGTACGAGGAGGTCGAGACGATGCATAGGCAGACGCTGGCGTTGAGGGAGAAGGTGCTTGGGCGTGAGCATCCAGACACGCTGACGAGCATGAACAACTTGGCGCAAGTGCTGGGCAGCCAGGGCAAGTATGAGGAGGCCGAGACGATGCATAGGCAGACGCTGGCGCTGAGGGAGAAGGTGCTTGGGCGTGAGCATCCAGACACGCTGACGAGCATGAACAACTTGGCGCAAGTGCTGGGCAGCCAGGGCAAGTATGAGGAGGCCGAGACGATGCATAGGCAGGAGCTGGCGATGTGTGAGAAGGTGCTTGGGCGTGAGCATCCAGACACGCTGACGAGCGTATACTGCCTCGCCCACCTCCTCACAAAGCGACATCGCTACAACGAATCTCTTGCTCTGTACGAAAGAGCATGCACTGCGTACAACACTGTCCTTGGGAAGGATCACCCGACTACCCGCGCGTGTCGCCAGCATTATACAGAAGCCAAAACGTATGCGTCGGGAGGACGGCGTGCATCTACCCTCTCTCCTGCGACACCAGATAGTAGCGTAAGTGCACACACAGGCAAGGCATCGAGGTTGGTACGGTGGCTAGCGAAGATTAGCTTTCGAAGCTCAAAAAGCTCGGCGAGATAATGGAGACTCCCATGCGAAGATATTGCCAACGTTACTTCGTTAACCCACTTTTCTGGAGTCTGAGTGCCTAGCTGCTAGACAGCCACAGGCTCTGTAGGGCGATCGGACAGCCATAAGCTTGGTTTACCGGATGACATGTGTAACTTACGCTTGAATGATTCTGTACGGACGTGGGGGATCGCTGTGCACTAGCCGGGAGGGGAAAGTGCTTCGATCGAAAGTACTGACTGGGGTGGCGATCTTGCATGCATCTGCACGTCATAGCGGACACAAGGCTGATGGTGACTTTCGAGCATCGTAGTAAGGTTCTGCGGCTGAGATAACACCGCCTATAGCTAACACATAGTGATCCAAGCGCAACGGTGGTGCCGTAAGGAAGGAACTGTATTTCGCCAAAATCAAGGCTCTCTACGAATCAGGTGCAAAGGCAATGATGCGTCACGTAATTTTTAGATCGAAGGGCTCTTAAATGTTTAGGAATGGCTGCAGTATATAGCCTGTGGAGAGTTATCGTGAACATTAATGTGTGCAAAGATTTTAAGTCGCTAGAAGTTGAAGTACCCCTCGTATTTCTCGGCGTGGAGTGTTTCTCGACCCGTAGTGATGGACGTTAGTTGGTTCAGTAAGGGTAAGACCTGGATCATTGTAAGACAATGCATTGAGTCTACTTCTCTGGCAGACATGATGCCCCACCAAACGCTAACCTCTCAAGTTTCTCCCACATATGCGTGCCACACAATCTACCAACTTCTCTCACTTGCTTCCTCCGTTTGACGTCTCTTCTAGGCTGGCGGTGCTTTGCCCCGCCTTTATGTTTCCTACCGGTTCTATAGCTCTCGTTATTACGCTTGTGCACAATGCTTTGTTTGACCGTTGACCTACGTCCAGAGAGTTGGGCTCCAGCTGCATTATTCTGAGCGTTCACACCGACACCAATGATTTTCTTCCGGATAAGTCCTTGAAGCTCTTTGCGCTCAGCTTCGAGCGCCGCCCATCCGGTGCTGAACACGATCTCCGGGAAGCCACCTTGCAGGTGCTTTTGCATCTTGATGAGTACAAGCATGTCAAACAGGGAAGATCCAAGAGCTACTGGATCCGTCTTCGAATAATGTAGCCAGGGTGCTTGCGGTCGGCTATAGTTCTCCAGTGAGGACAGGATGCTGCGAAAGCATGTATTGAGGTCTGGTGAGCCATCGTGATAGGCTGGTGGAGTTTGGAATTGTGCTTGAACGAAATCTTTAATGACCGTTTCGATGAATTCGCAGTCGGAAATGTAGAGGCTGGCGTGCGAATCGATGTAGTTGCCCGTCAATGGATCGATATAGCAGGCTGGTGCAGCATAGTATATATTTTGCATCTCGATAGCCGTGCGCGCGGCGAGTGTTAAAGCTACGATGCCTTCTGTTTGGAAGAGTTTTGTGTTACACACGGGACAGCATTCGTTGTTGATCGTGTCGCGCGTCGCGTGTTGGACGAAACATCGATAATGTACCCAGCAGCCACAGGGCCAAAGCGGAAGAAATGTTGACTTTACACTCGCAGTATAATGAACTTGGTTACATGCTCCACAGACGGCGTTGGGATTCGGTGGGTGGTTGTGCAGTGCTGAGAGGCGTACCAAATCGTAGTCGACATATCGAAGGAGCGATGGAAGAGGCAGAGATGGCAGAAGTGGTAGCTTATGGCTGTGCTGGTTTCCAGCATCTCCGGATACTTTAGAGTTTGACATCGGACTTGTTGGGTTGAGTGTGTTTGGGGTGTGGTGGTGTGAGGGTAAAGGTTGAGTTAAAGAAGCAGTTGAGGCTTTTGTTTTGGTGCGTACGAGAGAAACACGCAAAGTGAAGAAAAAAACATTTTAGCAAAAGTGAAAGGCGAATAGATTAACAAGGAGCACAGAAAAAGACGTGAAACGTCTTCAGAAATACGATAATGGTTTGCTATCTCTTGTTATATGGCAACTATGTATTGTTATATGACTTGCTATGCGCTTGCTATGGAAACCTTTTACACCCATATCTTCCTATTGTAGGAGTACTGTATGAGAATGTGTTTTTTAGATTTTAAGCCTGGGCGTCGCATGCACAGTGCCTCTTACCTTACGGATGTAGTATATATAGGACAAGATCTCCATCCTAGAATTTCCCCACGGAACAATCCGAATGTACGGAACGCTTTTCCTAGTGCAGAGACTCTTTCTGCACATGCAGCTCCACGAAGGAACAACTTGCTGCATATGCTGGCTGTATGAAGTACTGTAATTGGGTTAATGTAGATGGCGGGGTCGAGCCACATGAGTGGGGCCAACGGCACTAGCAGATAGCGCCCACTAGGCCTCGTGGATCTGGCAGACATGGCGGCTACGTCCAAGGTCAGGGTAGCTCCCGAAGCCAAAACTCGTCAAGCCCATGGTAAAGCAATGTGTAGAAGAAGGGGTAGCGGATGGGCGGCATTGAGCACAGATTTATTGAAAGTTCCTCACATTTATTGAATTCTCCGATTGTATGAAGTATGGAGATGGGAACGGAGAATCCACAAACTGCCTGTTGTTATAAGTGTCATTGCTTCAATTGCATGCACAAGGCGATGTTTTAAAGAATTACGAAGACGCACTTGAGAAAGAAAAGAAGAGCGTGCTACAGTGATTATTTCAAGCGCATTTACAAAAAGGCTCATGACCAAAAGGCTTCATAAACTACCGCTAAGGCCATCGCATAGCCTTGGTAGTATATGGCTGCTTAGTTCTCACAAGATACTCATCGGATTTGCAATGGACGCTTGGGTTTAGTTAGGTTTTCTTTCTTAATGCACTGAGCAGAAGTCATCTGCTTGACTACCGCTTCATAAAAGACTATTACGGAGCATGAGCAATGTTAAAAGATTGCTCACCCCACCATTCTACTCGGAAGCAGTCGATAATTTGGAACTCTCATGGAGTTTTTCGTAAGGCTCAGGCGACTAGAAACGTTAGTCCATGTGTCTTGACCAACGTACTCTCGGAGTCCCCTTGACAGACCAAATAGTGGCGATTCCACGACAGATCGTACAGTTCATACGGATATACTATTCTCTTAAAGATCCCTTCTTTCATGCTTGTGCCTTGCACTGCAGCAGCCTTGCCTCCGAACCTGGCACGAAAAGCACCCTCCGGCACAAAGGACAATCATTGACGATACCTTTGTAAATCTGCCAGGTGGCGTATGAGGGCACGGTGGTGAAGACCGAATCCTCATTGCAGCACTTGAAGCATAACTTTCGTTCAAGAAAGAACGTCTTTTGGCTGAGACTCTTCTTACTAGCGCTCTCTGCAGGTTCACTGAGAAAGTCATCCTCTTCCTCTGTATCATTACTAGAATCGTCGCTGTAGTCGTGGACGTGTGGGTTGAGATTGGGTTCTTGCACTTCATACCAGGTAGCCCCCAGGGACCGTTTGTGTACAACAGCTTTGAGGGAAACGGGCTTACAGTATAGGGATTGGTGGTAGTAGCAAGATGTGTCGGCTCCGGGTAGAGGTGTCAGCTTCACCCTCTTGGCTGCCGGAGAACATTTGACAGTACTGAGATGTTTCATGTAAGCATTGTAGACCTTAACAAGAGCATGAGCGATCATGTTGTAATAAGTCTTCTGCAGGTTCTCCCGGAATTCTACAAATAAGTTAGTATTAGTCAATACAAACGATCTCATAACATACCTTCTTGTTGCGCCTTGGCCTTCTGGTAGGCAGCTGAGGCGGCAGCGTGCAACTGGGCAGGACTTGGAATTGGATCAGGAGGATTACTCGGAGGAGAAACAGCTTGTTGCTGAGTAACCTGTTGCTGAGAGCCCTGTTGCTGAAGCATCTCTTGCTTGGGAGCCTCTTGCTTGGGAGCCTCTTGCTTGGGAACCTCTTGCTTGGGAGCCTCTTGCTTGGGAACCTCTTGCTTGGGAGCCTCTTGCTTGGGAACCTCTTGCTTGGGAGCCTCTTGCTTGGGAGCCTCTTGCTTGGGGGCCTGCTGCTTGGGAGCCTGCTGCTGAGGCACCTCTTGTGTGAAAGCCTGCTGGTGTTTAGTTTCGTGAGTGGGCTTGTCTAAGGAGGTAACGAGTTCTTTGAGATCTGAATCCACATGACAACCATCGCCATCAGTGACTTCATCATCATCGTCATGCTCTCCTTGGAGCACCGATTCCGATTCGGTAGAATCCTTGATAGTATCTAGATCTGAGGCGGAAGAGTTGAAGCTTCCTATCTCGGGAGGGGTATTCAATACAGGATTGGGACCGAAAAGTGGTAATCCAGGTGGAGGGACTAGCGGTGGGAGACCTGAGCCTAACGCATTATACGGTGGCACGAATGCTTGAGTATGAGAGCGGGGCAATTGTGGCAGTACGAATGGGAGATCAAGAACAAATCCGTTTTCGAGAATGATGACCCGGTTGTGGTTCCAGTTGTTTCCTTCTAGAAGAAGCCTGACAAGCCGAGAGCACCATTGATCTCCCAGCATCTCCCGGAAACGTCCCAGATGATCTTTGTTGAAGTGCTTAAGGTCCGTGAGCATATTTGCGAATACCTCCTGTGGTGGAGCATCCTTTGAATCCATTAGAGCTTTGAGGCGTCGGCCAAGCTCATCGCCTGCAGAGCCCTCTTTAAAAGACAGTGGAATGAGCTCGACAGTGGTGGGCTGTGCCATGGCAAACAGGCCTTTTGTGAATGTTTTCTCACAGCCTTTCATGCACTTTTCGCCAAACACGTGATTGCACGGGAACCTCACGGGTTCTTCGGCGTTGTCTAGACCTGGATCGGATTCGCCAAAGAACTTGAAACAGTGAGGACATTTGCGCTGGTTTTCAGGGACCGAGTCGAGAGGCACAGGCGTCAGGCTGTCCAAGAAGGCCTGTTGCGTCTTGAACGTCCTATCATCCGGCTGGGGCGGACTGAAACTCTTTTCGGACGCCATGGCGCCACGGGCTGGGAAAGCACGTGTTTGCTTGTCGACTGCGGCGAAAGTGCAAGCTATGTAAGCAGGTCAGTAAGCTGTGCTGGCGGGCGATCAAAAATAAATGTGGTAGGTAGGGAGAGGGCGTGTTGGGCTGTGCGGGTTGTTTGGAGAGTGGGCGGGCAAGAGGAAACAGCAGAGCGAGGCTCAGCCAAAGCCCGGCCAGTGTTGACGGGGAGGACTGTTACACCAAGCTGTTGCCTATGCCTGTCCTTGGGCGCTAAACCCGCGCTAAGCCCAACGTGGCCGCTCCAGTCAGAGACACCCTTCACGCACGCGGCGGCTGCATCTGTCACGCAAGCTGCCAGACCGTCACCTCATTTCCATTTTCTTTGTACTTCACTCGTCGTGTAGCCCCGTCGCAGGGCCCAGCTTTGAAGCGGACAGGATGCCCAACATATCACGATACCTTCAACACGTTTACCGTGTGCATTGTCCGCCACATATATACTCTAGGAGATTGGCAGTACATGTATCCGATATGAGTGGGGAAAATTCCCTACACTTCTTTGATTTTGACGTTCCTCCACTGATTTCTGGGTTCTGTTCTGTATCAACTTTTTGCGGTTCTCGTGTTTTGACGTTTTTCCCATAGGTAGTTCAGTGCATACAGTGGGAGTATTCGGCGAGGAAGAAACAAGGATTTTGATGAATCGTATCGTTAGACAACGGGAAGGATCCTGAAGTGTACTGCTGGCATCTCTTCCATGTTCTCATCTTAAACATCATCCCACCCACTATTCAAACGGCAGTGTTCACACGACACGTAGGATGAAGGGTGACCGTTGGAATATATAGCCCCTTCCTTAAACACTTTTCTTGGAAGCTCTCTACCTTAAAACCCTACGCCAAATAATGAAAATGGATGCAGCAGTTTCGCCCCCAGTGCCACCCCCACCACCCCCTCCGCTCCCATCAGAGGACCCCGAGCCTCCCATCATTCGCTATCGACCGCTCATCGACTTCATCAAAGACCATACGCACTACCTCCCCACAGGTGTTCCCTATGCAGATTACAAGTGTTCAATCTGCCTTGAAACCGTCTTGGAGTCCCACGAGCGTGCTGTTCAAGTAGATGTGCTCACTTGCCACCATATATTCGGAGCAACCTGCTTTGAGCGCTACATTCAATACTTCTCTACATGTCCTTTATGTAGGGAGCTGTGGTTCGATGGTAGCACTATCCGTGGTGATCCTGCGACCTACATTATTCTCAGTATTGGGAGTCTTGAGGAAGCCGCGAGGATACGAGATGGATTGCTTCACGGATACCAGTTGGGCGATCTGATAGAAGAAGCTTCGGATGAGTTCAACGAAGGTAGTAGAAGTGGGAGCGGTGCGATTGGTGATCCAGAAGGTAGGGAGGAAGACCAGCCAGAAGATGCCGCAAGTGAATCAAGCTCTAGTGACTTGGCCCCTAGCGACTCCACAGCCAGCGGCGAACCACCAGCCCAGCGGAGGCGTTTGGAGTAACGGGACCAGAGCTTCTCTACCAATATAGTTATCAAACTTATCCATACCCTTCTCACTGATAAAAGGGTACTAGTGATTGCTTCTAATCTCTATTGAGTCACTACAGTAAGGTAGGATGTCAATTTTCTGTTCATCGGAGCTTTGGGGTGGCTGAAGACGAATGAAAAGATTGTCCGTAATCTTTACTCAATGCTATCTTTACAAGTCACATGAACCAATATTGCGCTTCTCATTCTTGCTCTCAGTTATTTCCCAATTCACAGGGTTTGGAACTGAATCTTGGTAGGTATAAACAGGTGATGTCTACATGGGGGTTACAAGACTAAGCGCACTTCACATTAGGTATAAAAACCACTAATATCGATCAGTGTCAATGATACTATGACTGGTTGGACAGCCTACCACACCAAAATCATGAAATATAATCATGTGAGTTAGCCAAGACTAGCCTTGTATGACGAAGTACCGATGGAAGAGCACAAAACCCAAACCATTAGCAAAATATAGCATGCATAGAAAAACGCCTTTTAATTCTGAGAATGGAAATAATCTACGATGATTGATGATATCCTCATCTGAAAAATGTGTGCTAGTTATTTGTCGGAACCATATTCCTAGAATGGAAGCCGCAGCCACGGAAAGAGCCATGCAAGATAGGCTCTCGAATGATACATGTCCCGCGAGCTCGCCACCTTCGGTCAACGGCATTCCAAGTCTCTACAAGACTCTAGTTGTTCTTTATGGGAACTCCATTGTTAGAGAGAGTCTTCTCCTGAACAGCCACTGAACCCAGCATTATATCGTGAAATCACCATGTCAGCCCCCCACTGAGCAGTCTCTTCCTCCCTCCCAACAGGCCCAGCAGGAAAGAGTTTCTGGTAGTTCTTTAAAAATGATTCCCGAAAAACGCACTATGCAGCTAGTCGAGATGACTTATAAAGAAGGGAATAGAATAGAATCTACATATGTACTTCTATAAAAATCTAGCCTCCCCATCTTCCACGTACCAAAAATTTACACCCAGCTCAGGAATTAAGTACTTTTTTTTACCGCTTGCCAGTCGCGAACCTTGATCCCACCCCCGTTCCTAGCAACCCTTTAACTCATCAACGACTTAGATGAGACCAGCCTCGCCAGGCTGCATAGTGCCGTTTGTGATGGCAGCAGCGTGGCCGCGAGCCAACATACCGTAGGCGGGAAGGTACTTGTCAAAGTAGGGGAGGAGCTCCTTAGCACCGGGGGTGTTGCGCCAGTCGCGCATGAGGTCGCAGGCGATGCTGAACATGCTAACGAGCTGGACGCCAGCCTGCTGCATGCGAGAGTTGGCAGTATCGCGGACAAGACTAGAGTAGGTACCGGAAGCCTCAACGTTGGCGAAGACGGAGTAGCCCTCGGCGCGGAGGGAGAGGGCAAGGAAGGCGGTGCAGACATCGGTGGTGATACCGGCAACGATGATTTGCTTCTTGCCGGTAGCCTTGATGGCCTCGCGGAATTCGGCGTTGTCCCAGGCGCTGGCAGGTCGTTAGCTGTCCAGCTTCCATGCTACGAGTTAGGGGCTGGTGACTTACTTGACCTCGCCGTTACGCTTGATGAGAGGAGCGTCGGGGTACATTTCGAGCATCTCCTTGGGCAGAGGACCATTGGGACCTTGCTGGGCCGAAGTGGTCATGACAACCGGGAGATCGAAGATCTTGCCGAGCTCGGCATGAGCCATCATGTTGTCGCGATAGAGGGTTGGGTCCCAGTCGCGAGCAATCTGGTACAAGCCAACCTGCAGATCAAGGATGAGAAGCATCTGCATCCGTTAGTGGTCGACCTATGGGACTGTCGTGGTGATGAGGCTTACGGAGTTGTTCTTGTCGATGCGCTCCCACGGAACGGCTGAAGCATGTTAGCTTGAGTGTTGGAGATGGAGTGAAGAGGAAGGTGTACCATCACCGCGGACGGCGTTGAAGAGGCCAAAGGCCAAGAGGGCGATGCTGGATCCGAACTTCATGTTGAAAGGCCTTGAGTAGCTGCAGAGAACTCTTCAGGTGGTCTGAGATGCTGGAGAAGTGGCGTGATGTTCGTCTGGTGGTAGAAGAGGAGCCTACTTATACTTCTCTCATGCCCTCCCTCTGCTCGAAATCATATCCCGTCCCAAAGCATTTCATAATCAAGCTTGCTAGGGTTAAGATGAAGTCTTCTGCTAACGCCGTATTTCGCCTCGTGGAGCATCGTGCACGCCCATAGGCGGCGACGGTGTGTGAAGATGCAAGGGGTCCGCATGGTAGGTCTCTGCACTCGAGCACCCGATTTCCTACCATTTACTAACCGCTTGGTCATGGCATCTACAGGCAGGTCGACGCTCATTGGCTGGCAGTCTGGATGTATCCGTGTAGGGCCATCGTCTATGCCACGCGGGTCCGCTAAGTCTCGGCGTAGAAGCCTCGTCAATTTCGATTCCAACGACAGGTCCTGGCGATCAGCCATATCCTACCCTAAACCGGTGCATGATAAATCTAAGAGTGCACGAGTGCTGCGGGGCAACGCGTGGACAGACGGCCAGGAAGCAGGCTCGGTTGTGGCCATCAAGCGGGCCGGCCCAAGCCAGATGGGAGGTGTTGAAGCGGTGGCCATGCGGCTCCTATCGCTTTACCGCCGAAGCGCCGTGCTCGTCAGCGCTTACTCACCAAACTCGGTGCCAAGGAAACCCACGCAATGCTTGGGTAACCAGAGCACGAGTGACTAACCGCTGACCATGTGTGTTGGCAAGCATTGGGCATGCACGCTTGGCTCGATGCTAGGGAGTTGTCTCGTTGAGCATCGCGCGTTCCGAGGAGGCCACAGCAGAATACCATGAACCACCTGACCTTCAGCGTGGCACTCTCTACGCAAGAGCATAGGCACAGACAGAGACACAGACACAGAACTATGTACCCTTGTCCGGGATGAACGACCAAAGCAGCCCTCTGAGATTGAAGTTGCTCCAAGCACACGCGAACCAAGCACAACGAGGGGGGCATCAAGTGGGGAGCCAAGCCAAAAGGTTCGATGACAGTTCGCGCAGACTCGTTAGTCATGACGCTAAATCTCAAGCGTATTTCCAAGCCATTACCTACTCTCTCGCAACGACTATAGCACCCCAGACAAAGTTGGCAGGCCGCATATATCACCCTGCATACGCGAACTAGATGCTATTGTAGCGGATAAAGCCCTGCCTGGTGCATCAACACGAAAACTTTCACGCTGCCAGCCCATGCGCCCCCAGCCAGTCCTGCACATACTTGTTTCCTGCCGTCGAGTTGTAGTGCACGTTGATCCCATGCCCCGTGTCCGGCTGAATGTAGGCTTCAAAGGTCCTCGCCTTGGGGAACAGCGCTTGGCTCTGCGCCGGAATGCTGGCCGCCGCCCCACCGGTGTCATAGCAGTTGAGCCCGCAGAACGGCTGGTCGTATTCACCCGTGTACACCAGGACCGGGCCCGAAAAGTATGATTTCGCAGGTGCCGAGCCAAGCGTGAGCAGCTCGCCAATCGTCACGGGCTGCTTGGTCTTCTCGGAAAACACTCCGAGGCCAATGTCGTAGCGGCCATAACGCAGGAAGACATACTGGTTTGCGGTAAGGTCCGAGTGAGTCAGATATCCGCTCGCATAGTTGTATTGTCGGATGCCTGTTTGGTTATAGCCGTTGATCAGATCCAGCACCTCGGTCGTCGCAATTTCGTTCCAAAGAGCGGGGCTTTCCAAGGGCAAGAACTTCTGGACGGCCTGGAAGAATGAACTGCCTCCTAGCCAGTCTTTGATTGTCTTTTGCAATACCCCCACCGATGCATTGCCAAATCGGTAGGGCTGGTTAAGACGTGCGCTGTGCAGATCCCACCCCGCGATCGTCTGAGGTAAGGAGTTACCATTTGCAGACCACCCCGTCAGAACAAGGCCATCAGTGTTGTTTGGATACAGCGCCGAGAGCCAATACGACTGGATGGAGCCGAAGGAGTGGCCGACATGTATGACCTTGTTGAAAATGTTGTTAATACCGGATATCTGACCTCTGCGCAACAGGTAGGTCACACCATTGAGCGCTTCGACCTCAATCTGAGCTTGGATAAGGTTGATAGGATCTCCGTGTGAACTACCGCCGATACCAGGACGGTCGATGGCAAGTGTGCTGTATCCCTTCGCCGTGGCCACTTCAACATAGCTGTAATTGTAGTTGTTGTACGGAAGATCCCAATAACTACCATATGTGTCAGGCCGAAAGTGTTGGTTTACGCGACTTGCACCTACCTCTTGTCGAAGCCAATGCCATGCGTGAGCAGTTGAATGGTCGATCCGGGGCCGCCATCTGGCTGGCAGTACTTCGCCGATATCTCGAATTGACGACGGAGGGTTCGATATCCCTGGAGGATCGTTGCAGTGTAGTTGCGCCCTGCTTGAGTGAGTTCCTGAGCAAAGGCTGTCACCTCTAGGTTGCCTTGTGCAGGGATCTCCGGGAACAAGCCCTGTCGTGTAACGGTATCAACGCTAAAAGTAACATTTTTGCATATTCTGGCTGCAGAATATCCGGTAAGTAAGAGAAATACAACAGCCCTAAGTGGTTGCATCGTGGACACAAGGCTGCCGTGAGTTATTGCAGCAGAGATAGCAAGTGAAGAAAAGCTTCCCACGATGCAGTGAGTCCAGCGTCCGTTCTCGTTTCTATATCTGACGAGAAACTATAACATGCAGGTACAATGCATCTCAGCAAGCTCCGGAGACGAGGCTCTCTAAATTACACTAGTCATCATAACCCCAGCACGACATCATTCAATTTGGAAAATCACAAATGACCATTCCAAACCTTGAAGTAATTTGAAACCGCTGGAATGTGTTGCGACCAACTATGCAAGCCGGTGCTGAGCCCCGCAAGGGTGCCACACCAACGCAGAGATGTTGGACGCAGAAGTATTGCTTCCTTGGACATTGCCCATTGAGGTGTTGGCGTCGGCACCCGTGCGCTAATGCAGGGGAAGTCGTAGATGTCATTATTGGGGGAAGTTCTGAGGTCCGGATATTGGGGTACGATTCACCATCAACCCACGGCGTCGTCACGAACCATCTACCATCGGAAATTCTCAGTTCGATGAACAAAAACTTCCCCTCTTGTCGCCATAAAATTGTATATAGCAGGAGAGTTAGCTAAAGAGCCGAATAGTGCAAACGAATAGTACTGTAGGGCAGCGTCCACATCTACCGATTCATTATCTGGTCGTTGGCGAAATAACGGAGGCGTTGATGGCGCCACCTCCGACAACAACATGATATGAGGCCAGAAAAAGCATTGAATACCCGGATTCTCTTACTGGCTATGAAGTGGGGCAGCTCGGAGGGCGGAATACCGAGTCGGATCACAGAGTTAACATTAGGCCTGGCGGGTGCCGATGAGGTCAAGTTCAACCGCAGTCGACGTTATTAATCGTAAAGCTGGATGCTGATATGAAGGCGGCGAAGGTTGGGTGCGCGAGTCTCGTTGCAAGGAACCGTGGGATCGCATGGGTGCGCAGATGGAAGCTGGATGTCATCTTACGACATGACGTCGTTCCAAGTTTGAGTTGAGACGAGATGCTCCGACCCCTGACATAACAGCGGCACAACATATCTTTCCATCTCCTGCGTTCTTCTCTCAAGCGTGCCGTTGCAAAGCGGGGTGCGAAAGCTGGCGGCGGGCGAACTCCACCCCGACCGGGTCCTGGTTGGCTAGCCACGACATGGCAACAACACCAAACCACTCGCGACGGCAGAATCGGGGTGCCGAATACGTTCTTCGATCAGTCCGACACGAAAACTGACTGAGGATACAATGGAGCTAGGCTGTCTACATGCAATACTGTGCTTGTGTCGGGGTGAATGTGATATATAATGCGAACTCACACCATGCGTATTCACCCACTTACGCTCAGAATCTCATGCAGATCAGCGAAACAGTTTGATAACTTGAAGAGAGTCCTACAATTCTATCTTCTTCTTTCAACATGGTCGACCTCAGCGTAGTTGAAGCCTCAAACGACCGCCTCCCAGCCCACATCACCGCCGTCTTCGTCGGTGCTACCTCAGGAATAGGTCTCTATACCCTTCGCGCTCTTGTCCGGCACTGCACCCACCCAACCATCTACTTCATCGGCCGGTCGCACGACGCCGGCACCCGCATTCTCTCCGAGTTGCGCTCCACCAACCCCACCGGCAAATACACCTTCCTCCCCTCCGACGTCTCCCTCCTGAAGAACGTCGACGCACTCTGCGAAACCATCAAGCAAGCCGAACGCCACCTCAACCTCCTCTTCCAGTCCCAAGGCACCATGGACTCCAGCGCCACCACACAAGAAGGCCTCCCCGCGATGGCCAGCCTCGCGCTGCACTCGCGCACGCGCTTCACGCTCAACCTGCTACCGCTCCTACGCGCAGCCCCCAGCCCCCGCCGCGTCGTCTCCGTACTCACAGGCACGAAAGAAGCGCCCATCACCGCGCCCGACGTCTACCTACGCGGGCTGGGCATGGCGAAGCTGCGCGGCGAATCCGCCTCCATGGTAACCCTCTCGCTGGAGGAGGCCGCGCGGAGGGCGCCCGAGGTCTCGTTCGTGCACACGTTCCCAGGCCCTGTGAGCACGGGCATCGCGCGCGAGGGCGGCCGTATGATGCTCGGGTTGACTAAAGTGATGCAAGTGCTGCTGTGGCCGTTCTATGTGTCCGAGGGAGAGACGGGGGAGAGGCATCTGTTTGCTGCCACGAGTGCACGGTTTCCAGCGCAGAGCGAAGAAGGGGAGGACCCAGCGGTGGGGACGGATGGGAGGGTGGGGAGCGGCGTTTACACGGTAGACGAGAAGAGCGAAGTAGGGGGGGTCGGCGTGCTCGGTACTCTGAGGAGATCAAGAGATGAAGGCAAGGGAGAATGGGTATGGGGAGAGTTGAGGAAAGATTTTGTGAGGATAACGGGACAAGAGTGCTTGTAGAAGAGCTGAAGACATTGCTCTGCGTTAGCAGAAGTCTAGGATATAATGGGTTTATATTACCCAAAGTAATGACGTAGTGATGTGAATGAAATAGACATGCAGACGCGTTTTTAATCTTACTTGCGGTAGCTTGAATTGTCTTGCAAGCGAATCCATTTTACCTACCTCTCACATCATTTAAAGTGCGTCGACATGATGGCTCTTCCCGAGATATCTACGCTGTCTTCTTCCTCAACATGTAATCACCCCCTCTCACCGCCTTCCACACCCCATAAGCCCCACTCAACAACCCATTACTCAGCATAATCCGCTTGACCCACCCTTTAACACCTGTTGCTGCTACCCTCCTCTTCCCCCTATCTCGCACCTTTTCCCATATCGACGGCAGTGACGAGGCGTCAAACCTGCCTCTCAGCCTTTCGTACTCCTCGCGATTGTAAATCTTCCACCATTCATCCTCGGTATAAAAGACGCGCGAATACAACCACTTGAGCCCCCCTAGCTCGGCTACCTTGTTCTCCAACGCGCGGTTCGCGCGCACATATTCGACCTCAGGCGCAAGATACGGACCCCAGACACCGACATTGATATACTCACCTTCGAAGACGGACCCGTCTGCACTTGATCCGCCCACAGTGCCTGTGAATGCGCGCGGATGTCCCATGGAGACGCGAGCGTCACGGCGCAAGGGACACAGCCACAACGGCCACATGGGCATGGTGTCTGCCAGCCAGCTGATGAAAGGACCGGCATTTCCTGCCGGTAGCGCGACGTCCTGGATGATGTAGTGGTCCGTGTGGCCGCTGGCATGCAACGCGTGGTACATGATGCGTGTGTGCATGAAGTAGTCCATCAGGAAGCGCGTCAGGCGGGTGAAGGGCAGCATGAAATACCGGAAAGCGTACATGCCTGTCCAAAAGGCGCCTCGGTCGTAACGGAAAAGATAGTCTTGGAGGGGCACGAGTTCGGTCGTTGGGTCGGGTCGTGTGGACTGGTGCTGGGCATGGATGTAAAACCATTCGTCCCAGGGGCGGGAAAAGCGACAGAGAGGGTGAGGTGAAGAGGATGGGGGCTGCGAAGTCAGGCGCCCGGTTATTATGGCGCCCGAGTTCTTGGAGAAGAGGATCCCGTCGATGTAGTCAGTTTCAAGGTCCTTGGTGGATACTTGGAGAGTTTCCATCGCGTGTGAGATTGAAGTCGTCGGGTGATACGTTACTTCAACGTGGTCTTGCATATGAATCAAGCGCATCTCCACCATGGTCAATACGCCAAGAGTTCCGAAACTGCCTCTGAGTCCTTCGAATAGCTCTTGATTTGACGTTTCCGACGCCCTCACCATCTGTCCATTTGCAAGAACGACCTCTGCCGAAAGGACTGTGCGATCGAAAAATCCATATTTGAAGCTGCTACTTTCGCCAGCAGTACCCACAAACCCTCCACCGACCGTAATACCTGGAAATTCCATGACCACGGGTGGAAGCAGCCCAACCTTCATAGTCTCGCGGACCAAAGCATCCATGGGTACATTAGGCTCAACGATGGCTATTTGCTTTTGTTGGTCTATCGAGATGATATTGTTAAGAGCACTGACGTCGACAATGGCATCTTGGTCGAAGTGTGCATGGCGAGTGCTGTTGGTACTGCCATGGTAGACACGAAAGCCAAGTTTCGAATCATAAAACCGTCCGATTTGGGAGCAAATGGAGTCAACCGCAGCTTCGTGCCGATCCATTATTCCGCTATGTGATTGAGGGTTGACGTTCGAATTGACGTTTCCTCACTGAGCCCGCCGTCCTAGATGTCTAAGGATTAAGCGAGCCGCGAACCTGATTCGTGCTCATAAATGCGAGTGGGTCTGGTTCCGGGCTTCCGAAGAAGGGCCTTGCTAGGCTGACGATGGTACTCTCCAGGAGACGTATTAGCAGAAGAAAGAAAATTCAAATTTTGGAGTATATAATGGAGTCCAAGACAGAGCAATTGGGATTAGATGCTTGCGATGGAGGTGCGACAGAAAAGGAAAGCTGAAGTTGCAGTGGCAAAAATATCGCAACTCGCAATAACGACAAGGCCCAATCCGATCAAGCCTGCGAGGGAAGGAACAGCCTGCAGGAGTGGAGACGCATGCGGTAAAGCGGGTGGGCGCTTACGGTAATCTTTCTTGGACGAGCGACAAGGCAGAGATACGCTGTTGGGGAGTTAAACACCTTATCAGCTCGAGTGCTTGTGACAGTATATTTATCCTTGGCTTGATACCGCTGTCAACATTTCAATGGATGCACACAACACCACCGTCTCAGATGTTGCTTCGCGCGTGCGAACCTTTCAGCGAACGTCAACACCCTTCCGGATATACCACGGCAGCACGCTTTCAACGCGTGAATCCTCAAGGCAAAAGGACCGGGTTATTGACACGAGCAGCTTGAAACATGTTCTGCAGTTTAACAAACAAGAAAAGACGGTCCTGGTGGAGCCGAACGTGCCGATGGACGTTTTGGTTGATGCTACGATAAGAGAAGGATTGCTACCCAAAGTAGTGATGGAACTGCCAAACATCACTGTAGGAGGTGGCTTTGCTGGGACGTCAGGGGAATCGAGCTCCTTCCGCTATGGCTTGTTTGATCAAAGTATCAGAGGAATTGAAATAGTGCTTGGAAACGGCGAAGTTGTGTGGGCAACTGGCCAGCAAGGCGACCCTCACCGCGACCTATTTTTTGAGAGTGCAGGAAGCTGCGGCTCTTTGGGCGTCATTACTCTTTTGGAAGTGGAGCTTATTGATGCGAAGCCGTACGTCGAGTTGGAATATCGAGCCGTCGGAAGCGTGAAGGAAGCAGTTGAGGTCCTCCAAAAAGCAGAAAAAGACCCGAACGTCGACTACATTGATGGCATTCTATATTCAAAGACAAGTGGTGTCATCATGATCGGCAAACTCCAAGCCGAGCCACTGCAAGGTCATGTGCAGTCTTTTGACAAGGCAACGGATCCTTGGTTGTATCTGCACGCTCAAGAGATTCTGGGTCGTACTAAAAACGAAAAGGAACACTATCGAGAGAGTGTGCCTATCAAGGCATACCTATTTCGATACGATCGTGGCGTGTTCTGGTCAGGCCTAAGAGCCTTTACGTACTTTGGGATGCCATTCAACTGGGTAACACGCTACCTGCTCGATCCCTTCATGAACAGTAGAACCATGGTGCACGCGTTGCATCGTTCTGGACTGTCGTCTCAGGCAATCATCCAGGATCTGGCGGTGCCATACGAGAGCGCTGAAGCGTTTGTCGAGTGGACGGATGAAAGGACCGGGCTGTGGCCGTTGTGGCTCTGTCCCGTGAAGCCAGCGCCGGAAGATGAACGCAGTTTTTCTATGGGCAAAGTCATCAGCTCAGAAAAGACGCTTCTGGACATCGGCATATGGGGGATGGGGCCCAAGGACGCCAGGAAGTTCATCAAGCTGAACAGGGAGTTCGAAGCCAGAGTGGCAGAGCTCGGTGGGCTGAAGTGTCTATATGCACACGCCTACTACACCGAAGATGAGTTTTGGCGGATTTACGACGAAGAAAAATACGTCGACTTAAGGAGGCGGTACCACTGCGATTGGCTGCCTAGCGTGTATGACAAGGTCAAGGTAGACTTGCAGGGGGTGGCAGGGGACAGGCGCGAACAGAAACAGGAGGCATGGAGCGAATGGTCATGGCGAAAGTTCTGGGAGACTTGGCCGTTTGGCGGGCTCTACGGAGTGGCTAGCGCGACGAAGGGGTTTCTCGTGCAGAGCGACTTTCTGCTGAAGAAGTAACAGATGGCGGTGTGCTCATTCGCTGCGTTGTGCGTTGTTGTGTGGTTGTGCAGTACAACGATGCCGCCACTAGCTGGGGGTTCGGTGGCCCAAGCTCCGTGTGAGCCCCATCGCAATCATAATGACAACACTATCGAGGGAAGGCAGCGGGTGCCTGGCGGTGGTGAACGAGCACGAGCGCGAGCACGAGCACGGTTGTCGTCGCTGGGCGGGGCGAGACATGGAAGGTGATCAGGATGGCAGGGCGGCAGGGTGGTCCGCGGGGTTGTGGGAAACGCGTGGGCAGGCTTTTGCGGTTTGGACGCGTCGACGTCAGCTGCAGGGAAGGCCCAGAGCTTTTTTGGCGCGCGACACGAGCCAGTGGCCGCTCAGCACTGACGTAGCATAAAACATCTCCACCCGCACCCAACCTCCCCATATTATCCCCAATTTCTGCATCGCACACAAACCCAGGCTCGAGTTGTCGCTCAACACGCCCATAGACTGCCTTTACGAACAAATCGGCATCACCCTGATTGACGGCTTCACCTTTTTGGTAACTCGGCATGGCCTGTTCGTTCGCGACCCACCACCTAATCTGTTTATAGGCATACATCTCTACCACCAGACATGGCCCGCATCAGCGGCCTTGCCTCTGACCACCACCCTGTTGGCCCGGGTGATGCTCCTCGTCGCAAGAGGGGCCGCAAGAACACTCCCTCTGTCGATATGTCCCAGGGCAGCAAACGGCCTGCCTCGCCCACACCCGTGCAAGCGTCTACGCCCAAGCGAAAACGCCTTCATCAAGATGACCACGACGTCGAGGAGCCCGAGTCGCGCTTAAGTTCTCCCGAGTCCAGTACCATCTACCAAAAAACTACCACTGTCCGCGTCCGTCGCGCCTCAGACCCTATCGTGGGTTCAGCTGCTGCTGCTGTTGCAGGTGCAGAGCAGGATGCGGATGAGGAGGAGCACGACAGCCAGAACACCCCACCAGCCTCTACCGCACCTTTGCCTGGCTTGACTCCACACCTCCAGCGCATTGGCGCATCCCGCGGTCGTCCGACCAACGCTACCCGCCGTGCTCGCATGTCTATGCCCGCCCACATGCATCTTGACCGCGTAGATGAGCAGCATGGCAGTCAGATCCAGTACGCACCCTTCAAGGCAACTCTCGACAGCCGCACTCGTCGCCGGCTCAAACGTAACCATCTTGCCGAAGAGTACAACGAGATTGAAGAACACCAAAAGGAAGATAAAAAAGTGAGGAAGGCCTTGATCGAACTCCGTCGTGAGCTACGCGAAAGGGACAAGACAATCAAGGACCTTGAATTCCAGTTGGAGTCGGGCCGCTTGGGTAATATCGACATGACTGACGATGAGACTGAAGAGCTTCGTCAACAGCTCTCCCAGGCGAAGCAGGAAATTGATGAGCTTCGAGCATCCGCCCTCTACCAGGGTCAGTCGAGAGAGACGAGCGCATTTGAAACCAGCATGGATGGAATTTATGAAGATGACGACGAGCCTATGCTGGCAATCGATCCTAACGACCCTGAAGGCCCAGAGGAAGACGTACAAGTAGATCCATTGCCAACTGGCGAGTACGCCACTCGCGCTTTGGCTCTCTCCAGCCAGGTTACAGTCAGCTCCCTGAGGACCATGACCCAAACAACTCACGATGTGCTGGCCGACGCTTCACAATCTGACCCCTCTTCGCTTCCCGATAAAATTTCCGACAAGGCGGTCAAGCGCTACGAAGCCGAAATCGAGCGCCTCATCGAGAATCTTGGTGAAGCACAAGGCGCTCTTCGTGTTGTCGCCATTGAATTGCAGAATCTTCATATTGTTCAACCCGGCGCTTCTACTGAAGACATCGTCACGAAGCTTCGTCATGGTTTTGAGTCTGTTAGAGAACAGCTGGAAAATCTTCTACCAGGCACTACCATCGGTCTGACAAATGGAGAACTCCTACACAAGATTCCAGAACTCTTTGAGGGTGTCCTTACAGAACTGCACGAGCAGACAACCACAGCACAGACTTATCGTCGGGATGCCCGTGTGATGCGTACTCAGTTTGAGAATGCTCTTGATATCCTTGGGCGCACCGACAGTCACAACACTCACTTGGAGAACGAAGTCCAGGATCTGGAGCGAACTAACGAAAACAAGAGTCAAACCATACTGGATCTTGAGGAGCGTGTTACCACATTGGACACGTTAGTGACCGGCCAGGAGGCGGATATCAAACATAAAGATGCTCAAATTCATGGCCTGCGCGATGAAGTTGAAGTCAAAGAAGCCGATGCGGCCAGGCTTCGCGATTCCATCGACATGTATCGAAGAGACCTCGAAACTGTTACCAAAACTACTATGCGTCTCGAAGACGAACATCGCGAGACCTTGGCTGAGATGGAACAAAAGTACGATGCGGACGTTGGTGTGCTCCAAGCCCAGTTACAGGATGAGCACGAAGGCCGATTACACGCCGAGGGGGAAGCTGAACAGAAGAGCGAGTTCATTGATCAGCTGCAGAGCAATATCGAACTCATCGAGAATCAAATCGATGAAATGTCGGAGGAGATTTTGCGGCTTCGTGACCGTCTTACATCCGAAACCCAGGAGCATGCCGACACAAAAGACAGTCTTGAGGAGCAACAGACTATGGCTTATCAACACGCCAATACAATTGAAAATCTCGAAGAAGAGCTTGAACAACTCAAAGGAGATCTTGATGCAGCTAATCAAGATCTCGAGTCCGAGCGAACGCAACGCGAGCAAACTGAAGCGTCACTCGAAGAAGCAAATCAAGAGATAACCGACCTCAATGCTCGCTTACATGACGCTGGTATCCAGGCGAACGAGCTTCGGTCCAAACTTTTCCAAGTCCAACAGGAGAAAGAAGAAGCCGTTGCTCAACTCAAGGATATTGCAAAGGAACGGGAGGCTCACCTCCAGGATGCTCTCGACGTGGAGACCCAGGCCCGATCGGACGCAGAGCAAGTTGTTGCCGACCTTGAGGCCAGAGTCGCCCAGTTAGAGAATGATATCAGTATCCAAGAAGCAGACATTATGCGTCTGGCCGAAGATCGCAACAATCTGGAGAAGGACCGTGATGAACATGTTGCTGTCCTTAGCAACCAGCTAGCAGATCTGCAGAAGAAGTTTACGGCGTTGGAAAACTCTTCTAATAGTACCATTACAACCCTCCAAGCGAACATAACCGACCTAAACAACGAGGTAAATGCTCATAAAGCTGAGCTGGCACGTGTCACACAGGAAGCTACCGAGACTGAGCTTGGCTTGAAGGAAGAACTGGACCAGAAAGATGTAGAAATGGCTGCGCTCCGTGAAGATCTTGAGGCTACACGTGATGATTATGCTAAACTTGAAAAAGAACACAAGGATTCTATCGAAAATTTCTCAGAAGAGTCTAACCAGTTTTTCAAAGTTCAGGCCAAATTCCATCGCGATCGTACCGCGCTTGAACAGAAGACCAAGGACCTGCAAGACCAGATTCAGCGAATGGAGGATGAGGCTGCTCAGCGTCTCGTCGACCATGAGACCGTCATCGCGGAGAAAAGCACCGAGATTGAAGAGCTGCATATCCTGGGTGATACTCGCGCGGAAACGATCGTGGAGCTTCAGGCCCAAATCGAGGAGTTAAAGGCGGCATTCGCAGCCAACGAGCAAGACAACCGCGAGACTATCGATAGGCTTACAATCTCGCAGCGCAACCTACAGGAGCAGAACGAGAGCCTTGCTGCTGCCCTCAAGAAGCGCAACGCCGATACCCTCCAGGCTGTGCGTGACATGAAAGTCCAAGGTGTGCAGATCAAAGGTAAAGCGGTTGACCTGCACAAAGTGTCCAACGGAAAGATTTCCAAGATCAGTGAGCGCATCAAGGTCGGCAAGAAGGGTCGCAAGGTTAAGGACCGTAGCTGGCGCGACTCTGGGTTTGGCATTGATAGTGATATTGAGAACGCGGACCTGGACAGCGTCGGCGCGGAGGCCCTTGTCGGTTAGATGCCAACAGGATCAACCTCGTCGTTTGGGAGCACGTGTTCCCCGTGAGCATTTTCTCGATATAAGTTTCTAGTGTGTATTGCTCTCGGTGCGCGGAGAGAGGTTTTATGGCCAACGCAGATACCGCTCCTGGAATTGCTACCCCTTATCACAACAAACTCCCACGATCAAAACTTTCTCTGGGTCTTTTTCTTGACCACGCATAGGACTGCTTCGATACGACATGGCGTTCGGAGCTTCTTTCCAGGATCGACACGTAGTTAAACTAGGGACTTAGGTGGACACAAATGCATCTGGCGTTTTGGTGGATGTGCTCTTGGACGGCTGACCAGCCGTGCGGTTTCCCCTCACTCTCTCATGGCCATCCTGGGACCTCTTTTGACGGCCGCCTTTCCTTCCCTTTTCACTTGGATTAGAGGTTGATCCTGAGTGCCTACTTGGTTGTTGCATGAGTTTACGTAGATCGTGGCGGCTTGTTCTTGTATCGGAGGAGAGATCCTGAGCGGAACCGAGACGGTTTGGGTTGTGTTGAGTTTACATCGATCGATCCTTCATCGAGGCGTTCCTCTCTTCGTGTAGCTACTTAATTGGCTTGCTACACACAGCTGCCGCCTGCTGTTGCATTTGGTAATAATATCTGACTATGGCATCTGTTCATCTTTACATTCATACTATTTTTTGATGTTCGAGTCCATGTTTGCCTGCGATTTCTTCGGTCTAAGGCATTGCGGTGATGTTTTACTGATTCAAAATATTTTTTTCAACAGGCAGACGTAAGTGCGAGTATCCGACACAATACAGGCAGGTCAATGTTACGCAACCCATTCACAGCCTACACCGGAGAGCAAGAAGAGAATGAAACCCTCCGATTATGAATATCGATACCCACTAAAACAACTCTCAGGCAAGCGGGCAAACACGCAGAAAAACAAAAAGAGTACACTAGGGAATCCCAACAGAGGGAAATAGGGCTCACCACACTATGCGTCACGGCCGCACGCCAACCAGTAATGCTTCTTTGAACGCTCGCAGCTCATCCTTCAGCCCTGCGATATCCTCTCTGAGCTGTCGATGCTCCCTACGCAGTGTATCCACTGAATCAAGTTCGCCCATACGCCCTGTTGGCCACGTTGGCGCTTTCACACCTGTATTCGCCTTTATTGATACGGGGTCCTTATCTCTCTCCCCTTTCTCAGTAGCTGGAAGATGGAAACTGCCTTTTAACGGCACAGCATCGCTTTTGTCTCCGCCATGCTTTTTCTGCTCATGTATGACAGGCTCCGTGATTGAGCTTGGTGCTTGTGGCTGGCTACGCAGTGCTGGGAGTGGGTGTTCACTGTTAGGACGATCCTTTTGACTACTATGCCCTCGACCTGGCTGCTGGACTTTATCATGAAGGATTTTGTTTCGCAGATCTTCCGCAAAGGAGACGGCGCGGGAAGGTGGCTGTACAGCAACCAACGAAGCTGGCCGCGATAATACTGATTCACGGTGAACAGAGGAAGGGGGAGGAACGTAGCGACGTTCCACTGTGTTCTCTGTCTCTGGAGGAGAAATAGGGGCGATTGGGTCGATCTCTTCGACCAGCTTATACGCTGTCGACGGTGCTTTCCATAAATCGGAGTCGACAGACGAGTTTGAGCGCATGGTTTCCCCTCGCACGTACGGCATCCGCAGGCCACTGGGGAAGAAGGCGTCAAACAGCTCTCGCGATCGTGACCTACGTGCTTGTTTCGGTCGTGCTACGGAGCTTGGTCGCTTTCGCAATATAGATACCGATGGGCGTGAGCTGGACGGCGAGAATGATGGGTCTTTGAACGTCTCAGTGGCAATCCTCGGTCGCAAAAACGATCTCCTTCGGGGTGGCTTCTGCTGTTTTTCGATACTAGGAGGCGATATGGAACCTGTTCGTGTCGGGCTTTGTGCGATGCTTGAGGGAGCTGAGTCTGGAGAAAAAAGATCTCGGTTGCCATTGACCTGAATAGCAATGTGTATGTTTTGCCGTTCGGCAGGTATGTCAATCTTCTTTACGGTATCAGATGTTTCAGACAGTCGTTCGTATGGATGGTTTGCGGGATCTTGGGTTGCACTCTGCACTAGCGGTTGCCCACCTCTTTCTTCATCAAGAAGTGGAGCGGTCGATAGTCTTCGTGAAGGAAGAACTGAAGGAGATGACAAGTCGCCCACGCAATCCAGATTGATTATAGGTTCGCTGAGACCGAATTCGTGAACCAAAAGGCCAATAGAATTGAACACAAGAACCTTGCCAGCCTGTGTTCCAACAGCGATGAATGCATCAAGCTCGTTATTTGGGGAGAAGCTATCGTCCGCAAACTGATTACGGCCGCATTTTGTTGCTCTTAGCTTTCCCATTTCGCTTGCGAAAACTGCTAAGCAGGTTGCTGATCCGTCAACATGCTATGTTCGGAGTACTCTTCCCTTATCTTGTCCAAAGTCCACCAGTCGGCATCGTCCATCGTGACCAACACTGACGGCTCGGGACGTGTACCCTGGTATAAAATCAACAGCTGCAACACCTCCCATTACCCCTTTGTGGAGCCTTTTAATAGAGGAGATCTTCGTCGGTGTACGCATTGCTCCTTGTGCCTTTATTCCATACTGTAAGAATGATTGTTCAGAGGGCTTGAACGAACTATGCCTACGCAGGATTGACGAATGCCGGGATGAGGAGCCGCTCCCGAACCCTACTTGGTAAAGTGACAATGTTCCGTCTTGGTGCCCAAGCAGGAGGAGCTGACCGAAGGGATATACTGGATGGTAGAACTGCCGAAAGGCCGCGACAACAGGGGGTGAGCATGTATCACCCAGAGGACAGTCAACCACTCTGTTAATTCCGTATCCGAAATCATGTATCAGCACTGACGGCGGAACCGCAGAAGCAGATAGGAGCATCGTCTCATCGGGCGAGACGGCGAGGATTGTAGGGGGCGACATATGAATTTGAGGTGGAGGAAGCAGTTCGCCAGTCGGGATACAATATGCCTGTACCGAGGTACTGAGCGAGCTGGAAAAGTAGAGGGTGCGGGAATCGGGTGAGAAGAGAAGCAGACGTGGTTCACCCTACAGTAGGCATTAAGCTACTACAGAACCAAGCTGCAATAGGCTGTACGTACCTCGTAGCTCTTCAGCGCATATTTCCTGTTATCGCCTCGAGCGGCATCATGCAATATCACGAGCTGACTGTCAGTAATAGCCAGCAAGCTGCTGTTATCACATGCAGGTCGAGCATTTACTATCCCTGGCGTCGCGCATTCGAAGAGAGTTCGGTCTACATTTGTGAAGCTGTGAGTGAAGATTCTGCTGGGCGTGGCAACGAACAACTGAGCATCTGCGGGCAGCTCAGCTGTAGTCGCCATGATTAATAATTCGGGTTGTTGATGAGTTCAAAAGAGTGGAGTGATAGAGTAATGTGCAGAGTAGAAGGACGGTTCGTAGGATGATGAGCTCCGTCCAAAGCACTAGGCCCTAGGGAAATGTGGAAGGAGCGTTCTGAAACCGTCTTTCTTCCACTGCGGTACTTTCTGCTTGATTAAAGTACCTTCTGTTCATTGTTCATGGTTGCGAACGTAGTTGAGGTTAGCTATGTGGGCAACACTTCATGTCTGCTCTGCTTTTCTCTATAGTCCACTTCATTGAAGAGCGGGCGGGAAGGTAAACGAACTAGTAAGAATGGATGCCTCTATTGAGCTATCGCGAGATCTCAGTACGCATCCAAGTGTAAGCAAATCCGTACGCCGTCGTAAGCCATATCGTCATAATCCTAAGCGTAGCTAGCCGGCTAGCACTGTCTGTCCTCGAACCCAAGATTCGGGCATTTTCTACTCTTCCAGCAACCAGCAGCCCATCCATTCCAACCCTGCAACCGACTCAGAATGTCGTGCGCGTACTTGTTGGGCCCGCTGGTGCTCCCCAACCCACCGCTAGTTAGATCACTACTGTAGAGATGCCCTACATTATATACATGAGCAGCCGCATACGGATTCCCGCGGAAGAGATCCGTATTAAGCCAGGGAAGTTCTGTAGGGGAGCCGTTGAAGTAAGTAAGATAACCAGGGACACTCGGGGTTCCGTAGACGCCAGCCTCTATCATGCTCTTGATGCTCGATTTGGCATTTGATGAGTCAAAGCTTTCGGAGCCGCGATGTTGCATAATGCCACATGCGGTCGTTTCGGTACAATGGATGCTCATATTGCCAGTGGACTGGTCACGGGATGTTTAGCTTAATAGTGGATGCGCGAGCTGTGATGCTAATATTTACCTCTTGCATGACGAGGGCCAGGATGAGCCGTGCATCGACCTTGCTATCCATGGACACTTCCTCAATGGATGACTTCAAGTCTTCATTATATTGATCCCCCTCATTCACCTCCATGATGACGGGTTCGTTAACGTTCCACATTTCCTCGAAGTCCAGCCATGCTTCCTTAGTCGGGAAGTCTTTCGCTGTGGTGCCCACGCAGCTGTACACACTTGCGGGATCCGTGGGCACGGCGACATCCGAAGTTGTATTGTCGAACTTAGAGTACCATTTCTTCTGTAAGTCATCGGTAAGCTGCGCAGCACTGACCCCGTAGTGTCTCGGCCTGACCGCCGGCCATGCGAGGGCGGAACAGATAAGGCAAGAGAAAAAGATGAAAGAATGCATGGTGAGAAAAATCGAACTGCTCGCAGGTGCCGTATGTACAATGAGGCGTCGAGCCTTTAAGTATCGACGGAGTTGAGAACAGCGTGACTGTTAATATCATACATGCACAAGTAAGAATTCATATATGACACAGAAGCACAGAGCATACGGTTGCACACGGACATTGTCTCCTCAGGCAGATTAGCGAATACGTAGCGCCCGCTCAGCAGCGAAAGGTTCGGATTTTCCCCTGCTTGGACACGCAAGGTACCGTGCTGACCGTATAGCAGCTGAGAAGGCTGAACAGAAGGGGAAACACGACCATTGTGGCGCGCTTCGGACTGACGCCGACGAACAAATGGAGGTGTGTTCTAGCGAAAGACTATTGATGATCCCGGCCGACACGGTTCGAGGCTCCGTAAATAGATAGTTTGCTGCGTGTCCAGAGTCAATATTCTCCGCGAATGCGAGGTGTGGGATGAGGCCAGATGGTCAATTTAGCGAATGGAACTGCCGACACCAGGCTCGATCAACGCCTTGTCTCAATTGCAGCTTCAGCCGGCCGGCACGGAACGGGTGGCTGCACGTCCATTGTACACGGTAGATCACCCGCGGCAGGGTAATTCAGTCAGCTGATGGTTCGCCCAGCCAGCCGACATGGACCTTCTCTTTTAAACACCAAGACGTAATGGAAATGGATCAATGTCCAGAACGTATTTGACGATACGTGTGAGATGCTCGATGGGCCAAGAGTCTAGCTATGAGGGGCTAGTGGGTTTTAATCCCACGCGCGGCAGCTCAGCCCGCGGTCGCATAAGCATACTCGTCCGTGGTCTGGAATAAACTGGCAGTTGGATTATCTGTCCTCAGCCCATGACGGAAGGTGGTGTTCCGGGGCAAAAATCCAGTGTGGTGCGGTGCAGTGTAGGATGCGGGATATCTTCCATTGAAAACGCTACACCGCATTTCGCACCCTGGTCATGCACCTAGGCATTTCTGTCACCCTAGAGCTACGAGCATCGCGGCTTGCATTCCACCGGAATGGGACTAGAGGCCAACATGCTCACTGTTCGAACTAGAGATAAAATTCCGTGCGACCTACGTTGCACGCCCCTATGCTACTTCAACCTGGCGAACTGCTTCCCCCACTTCTCAGCTATCTCCTCTTCGCTGAATCTGCGCGTCTTGCGCCTGAGCATATCTGCCCTCTCGCCCATGCTGAGATTCATCTGGTTGCCGATGGGCACCAGACACCTGGCCAGATGCTCGTAGTTCTTGGCAAGAAGGCTGAATGTGATCATGAGATAGTCGATATTATAGAAGACAAGAGCGTGCTCGGCAGAATAAGTGGCCTTCTGGGCAAGGAATGAGACGGGGTGGTCACGCCAGTGGCGGAGCGGGTTCAGATGATGGGAGGTATGGTAGCCGTCATTAAAGCAGTACCTGTTGCTCTGTTCGGCCGTAAGCGACATAATATCAGCCGGGAAAGGTTGGGCTTACGGCAACGTCAATCACGGTGATACTGGACCTAAAGTCGGAATCTGGCTCAGAATCGTCAACAAAAGCGTGCTGGCCCCAGTTTCCAATCATCATTCCCAAGCGCATGATAGCTAGGGGCAACAGGAAAACAAACGCGGTTGCGCCTGCATTCACACGGGTAAAAAGTGTATACAAAATGGTGTAGCTGGTCATCTCACAAGCCGCCGCTTTAAAGGCGAGACCCGGTTTACGCTTCCTAATAAAGTATCGCGGGAGGTCAAACCAGATGAGAAAATAAAATCGGCCAACGTAATGTAGAAAATGCCAGACGTCATCTCTCTGATATCGGATGGTGGATGAGAGATCATCAGGGCCATTTCCTTCCACATGATGATGCTTGACATGATGGAAATAGTATGAGTTCCAGGTATGTCCCATCAACGGATCCGTAATGTAAGGAAAAAGAAGGTCGATAGCGGCATATTTCTTGCTCAGTATGCCGCGCATGTGAATGTGTTGATGCATCATCAATGTGTATGAGCCCATGTAGTATAACTGCATTACAGAATGCAACAGGCCGTGCCACCATCGGAAGTTGTAGAAGAGATATAAGGCCGATGGAATGCTTGTGGTGAAATATAGGAGTAGGTGGGTGAGCATAACGACGTCGGTGTCAATTCGTACAATCGAGCGTCCCCAGCGAACGTAGGGTTCGATGATATATTTACGGAGGGTACGATTCGTGATTTTAGGATAATCGTAGGTTACGAAAACGGTAGGTTCGAATTTATTGGACGTGGGATTGTTGAGATCCTTCATATGTGCAAGAGCTTGCTCCTCAACCACCTGAGGATCTGATAATGGTGAGCAATCTGGCGGAGAGAGGCTCACAAAGGGATGGTACCGTCAGGGGATGAGGAGACGAAGCGCGTATGCTTGGTCGTGGAGTCATCAGAGTCTTCAGCGACTTGCTGAGTGGTGCTGCTGGCATTCTTGTGCCTCTCGTAGTCCTTCTGTAGGATATCCAGAACCATGCGATCCTGTGGCGTGAGCTGCGCATCTGGCTGGAAATATAAATTGACCATAGTGTGCTACAGCATAGAAATACTAGCGAAAGAGAATCGAAGTATCAGGCTGAAGAGGCCTTGTTCTGCGCTACGCGGGGCTATGCCGAGCAGCCAGGTACGAGGGCGGTGAGCGCAGAGCAAGCAAAAAACCGGCCAGGGGTAGCGCAATTGCAAACCACCACCCGTGCGTCAGCTGAGAAAGATATCTCGCAAGTTAGGAAATGAGCAAAGGGTGGTGTGAGGTGGCATGAGAAGCTGCAGGGCGATTCGCGATGTTGAAATTTGGATGCAGGCGCAGGCCAGGGTCCAAGCTTGTTGCTCCGCCATTGGGCTGGCTTTTGGCCCCAGCCTTGGTCATCCACTCTGGTTAACATGGGGGCTGAAACATCACTCCGCTGTGGATATATTCTTGATGGTAAGAAATGATTGAATGTTAGTCATGATTTGGTATTGATGCCTCTTTCTACGTCTAACAGCGCCATAACAACCGATTGGTTTCGTACTTTGCCCGGAACGTTGAATCACAAGAATTGTGATTCATAAACAACCAATAGAAAAAATCAGTGGATCACAATAGCATCAAAAAAGCCAGCAGACTGCAAGAATTGTATTCCGACTAGTCACGTGATCAACCTCTTTGAATCGGTATTCGATGCACCAACGCACCTAATAAAAAGTGAATGCGAGAAGACAAAATGCATGTTGCAGCTCAAATATGCCACTTATTTCATTCAAGAGCATACGAAGTACAGGCTGCTTGACCGTTGATCAGAACTAAGGCCTTGATGCTCAGCTTGGTGAGTGTCCGCACCACTTATGCACAGTACTCATCATCGGATCTGTACTATACTCTGCAAACCGGTTAGATATCGAGTTTTTTCCCGAGTATACACAAAATACTGCATTTATCGAGTCATTAGGTCATGGAAATCATATATATGTGACGCAGAAACTGCCACAAATACGGGCAATGATTGGCCACCCTTCGGGGCGCATGGTGTGCCTAACACAGCAAAATTTGTGTTTAACATTGGGCTGGCTGAATCGAAGCAAGTAGTGACGTAGCCCTATCTAGAGCCACGTGACCAAGTATAAAGCCTCTGTCTTTTTACTCCCTTGTGATGGTCAACGTATGCTACTGCTCTTCATATTGACAAAAACACCTCCGAAAATTTCTCTTAAGTCTTCTTCCTTTCCCAATACTACCGACTAGCGGAATCTTTATGGCGCAATGTCTCACGACGAGAAAAAGTTTTCGTTCATCTTTTTCTTCGAGGTAAGTAAGACGCTTGTCGTTCGAAACATCCTAATGTAAAGTGTAGATAAAGGTGACAGTAGGAACTAAAATCGAATAGGAGAGTTTTCATAATAACTTTAAACAAGTTTGGGGACAATAGTTCAAGGAAGGGCTGAAAATGTCACTCGTACGGTGCAACACATGGAAAGGTCCTGTCCATGTCTCCGAAAGCGATCCAATCGTAGATAACCAAGGTGAAGTGTGCATATGTCATTACCTATGATTACCTGCTCATCAAAAATTAGGTCGTTGAGAACACTATGACTTCGTCCACACGGGAGTTCTATTAAGAAATACGGAGCTAGATGATTACCCTGCGTGGTACACGAGGGCTAAAAGGGGTCTTTGTCCAGATTCAGTTGCGTATAGTTGGTGGATATCTGGCCCTAGGGAACTTGCTACACTTGGGTTGGATACAAAGGAGAGAAGACGAATTGAGAGGTTACGAATCCAGGAAATTTCAGCTGCGGAGTCTTCAGAGGCTGGTGCGGAGTTAACCACGCCACAAATTCACGCACCCTTTTTTGAGGTCTGCGATGCTGTGTATAACGTAGCCATGAAACAAACATCCGTTCTCCGCACTTGAGCCCAGGCTCAGTATTATACCAGTACGAGGAATATGGCTCCGCGAGTAACTAGATATTGTATAAGCGGCTAGGACCATGTCACATGACGGGTTCTAGCTATATAAGAGCGTCGTATATGTCTTTTACACATGGACTCCTACACAGACATACACATATATTCGATATAATCAATTCCATACAATTCTTACTTCCTTACACCTTGTGTATAGAAACACACAATTCTGCGTGTAAATGCAACTACTACTTATCTTAGCCAATGGTAATATGTGATAATGCCTAAGCCCCATTATCCCACTTCACAGGTAGTGTCTCGATGTGATCCAATCTATAGCACGATTCTTGAAGGGAAAAAAGCTGTGATTGTTTATTATTTGGAAGCAGTAAGCCGGGTTCGCGTAGGATGCGTCGCGAGTGGACATGATCTTCACATTGTTAAACACAAGCATAATAATCATTGCGTTAGTTTTGTTCACTATCGTATCATACTGCCGCCTTGTGAATATTTTCGAACTACTGACGAATCAAGTAATCACTAGCATTCTACAAACTTTTTCCAGTCTAAGGGCACCAAAATAGCTGGATTTGGTGCTTGCGCCGAATCCTGTGCATGCATTACGGTAATTTTAGCAAGGCCGTGGACCTCTAAAGGGGTGAAGCGAGCATTGTACTTGCCACGATAGAGTGGCAAGATCACTGAACATAACATTAACATAGAAGCCAAGAATCTTTACAATTCTATTCATATGATCTGGATCCGTCACATACAGCTCTCAAAAGCTTCTTCGACATTCTACAATTACCCATAATCTCTTTACGAAACTCCATGCGCAGTGCCGGATTTCTCCAACAAAGCCACGCCAATCCCATCCGAACTAGTTCATACACCGAAGCGGCTAAACTAGTGCATTCCTGGTGCTTAGTCCTCAAGATGATCGTGCAAGAATCTCTTGGTCGGCTGCTGAATGTTGGGGTAATCGGTCGAATTGACGCCGATAGTAATCCAGGCAATGAGACCATCTAGAAGTACGTCTTGTTAGCAGGCGAACAAATGCAAAAACAAGGTCGATGACAACCTACCGGTGGGATAGTTCGGACCAAGCCAGCCCCAGTTCGCGAACGGGTCATACTTGTCTGACGCCGAATATGAGGTGAAGGTATCATGGATATTGTCTACCGTCTTGGCCTTGTTCTGATTGTATGGATATATTGGCTACGGTATGTTAAGTGGGCTCATGTAATCTGAAAATTAAAATCTACCTCGATTTGTATGCGCGGCCACTCATCAAAGAAAATTTGCCCCGCGTGCACGAAACCATGCTCGTCGTTGGCCTTGTCTTGCGTACGAACGGCAACGTGCACGTGTGTATTACGCCCATTATAATGACCGGGAAATATGGTCTCGAATTTAACGGTGCCCCAAGGCGAGGTGGGCTGCCAACCACGTAGGAAGTAGGCATCCTCCTCCTTCCCGTTGCTGTAGACACCCGTCGCATTGGCATGCCACACATCAACGCGAGCAGATGGAAGAGGTTTGCAGGTAGTAGTGTCGATGACCTGCATGGCAAGATGCATGTAGACACCCTTTTGGCTCCCAGTGATAGTCGAACGATTGGGGTGATTTTTGTTCCAGAACGGGCCCCAGACCTAGGAATAGTTAGGGCCGCTTCAGAATAGAAATTTGTGTATACAGACATTTTCGGGCGTGAGGATACACTTGGAAGCATTGACAGTTTGCGCGTTTGGATCATTGTTGGACTTGAATCCGAAGAGATCTTGGGGGTCTTTGCTGTCTGGGTAGTGCTTGTCATGGTCGACACCATTCCACTTCTGCCTTGCAGTCTCGTCAGCGGATAGAGGACGGCCGCCTCTAACGACAATGCCCCGAACATGACGCAGACGGCGGGCAGTCTCGTGGTGGTCGGCAACCACGCGTGTACGGAGTTGCTTCAGGTCATGTGTCTGGAGACACTGTTCGAGGACTTCAACTCCACGGTCGACATGTTGTCGGTGGTGGACCATCTCTTCTGGAGAGAGGTCCGTGTGGGCGGACACGGTCACCACTGGAATGATAGCGACGGCAAGTCGGAGTAAGATTGACACAATCATGGCTGAGCAATGTATCTGAAAAAACGAGTAAGAGAAGTAGAGAAAGGAGTAGCTTGCTAAGGGGGCAATACAATGAGTATTTAAAGCAGATTTGTGAGAAATCGTACACTGTGGGCCACACTCTGGGCGGCGGGTCACGTAGTGGGAAATGATTTTGGGTGAAGCATTTGCATTTGACATGGCCGGCGCGTTTGCGGTAATACATTGGTACAATTTTGGGTAGTAGTTGCCTGAAGAACTGCCATTGGCGCTTCTCTTGGACCCATATAATGAATAGAAGTAAGGTGGGGACAGGAAGAGAATGGGAGTATCGGTTACACGGAGGCAGAGTAGTGCCATGAATATTTTGCACGGGTCGAAGTGTGGCCTTTATAAGAAGTTATAATGCTACAATGCGGTCAGACTATGCATCCATAGTAACAGTGGACATGATCAAGGGGCCATGTTGAGCTGAGCAGCCAACGGCGATTGTATGGCTGGGTCCAACGACAAGAATCATAAGATGGAGGGATGGAGGAGGAGGTTGGTAAAAGGATCAATCTAAATGGATGCCACTGCCAATTATGATCTTCTTGAACGATACCTTATGAAGACGCTGGGCAGCCTGGAGACGACCAAGAAAGAAGTATGTGTAAGTCCTGTAACAATGCACTGCTGGTCGCGGGTGTCGTCATGCAGGCTAACCGCCGCCGTCCTAGTCGGCGCTCCCTCCGAAAACCGGCCAATCGCTCACGCTCCCCCAACGCCCAACGTGCATACCAACTCCAAAAAATTTCCCCAGCTTCTCGCCAGCCCCCAATCCATTCAGACATGGCGGCTCGTACCCTCCGCATCGGTACCCCACCCCCAATTGGTCTTCCCCGGACCTGCGTGGTGCGTGGAAGCTGATCTTCGTGCAGGCCTCATTCCAGGCGACGGCATTGGCCGCGAGGTCATCCCCGCAGGCCGCCGCATCCTCGAAGCTCTGCCATCGAGTTTCGGCCTGAAGTTCACCTTTACGCATCTCGACGCCGGTTTTGAGACGTTCCAGAAGCAGGGTGTGGCCCTGCCCGACAAGACGGTCGAGGCGCTCAAGAGCGACTGTGACGGTGCGCTCTTCGGCGCCGTCTCGTGAGTGCTCCTGCTGCCAATTGGTGTCTAGCACGCCGTCGCGTGCACATCACGAAACTGATGAATACATGGGCAGCTCCCCGACCACCAAGGTAGAAGGCTACTCATCGCCCATTGTCGCCCTCCGCAAGCGCCTGTCCCTGTACGCAAACGTGCGCCCCGTCAAGACGACGCGGTCCTCACGCTCTCCTGTCGACCTCGTCATCGTGCGCGAGAACACCGAAGACCTCTATGTTAAGGAAGAGAAGACGTACACAGATGCTAATGGCTCTAAGATCGCCGAAGCCATTAAGCGCATCTCAGAAACCGCGTCATACAACATCGCTGCCATGGCTGGCGACATTGCGCTCCGAAGGCAGAGGGTGCGCGACACCGGCATAGAGAGCATCCATTCCAGGCCGCTGGTGACGGTGACGCACAAGAGCAACGTTCTGAGCCAGACAGACGGATTATTCAGGGAGACGGCGAGGAGGGTGCTTGCCGACGACAAGTACCAGATGATTGACGTCGAGGAACAGATTGTTGACTCCATGGTGTACAAGCTGTTCCGTCAGCCGTCAGCCTACGATGTTATTGTGGCTCCAAATCTGTACGGCGACATTCTTTCCGACGGTGCTGCCGCTCTTGTGGGTTCTTTAGGCCTGGTGCCATCTGCGAACGTTGGCAAGGACTTCGTCATCGGCGAGCCGTGCCACGGTTCTGCTCCTGATATCGAAGGCCAGGGCATCGCGAACCCTATTGCTACCATTCGATCCACTGCACTCATGCTGGAGTTCCGGGGTGAGGAACGTGCTGCGGCTAAGATCTACGAGGCGGTTGATGCAAACTTGGAGGAGGGCAAGCTGCTCACCCCTGACATGGGAGGCAAGGCAACCACAGAAGAAGTGATTGAGGATGTGTGCAGGAGGTTGTGAGAATTGGACTAAAAAGATAGGAGTTGTGATCTGTAAATAGTAGAACCGAGTCCTCTACGGTCTAATGCTACCTTTCGCTCGTCTATGCTGCTGTCGAAGCCAGCCAAAGCTCCTTGCTCGCCATGTGTCCTGTAGTTTATCCAACGCCGCTATATGCTTTCCTCTCTTCGTGTATTAATCAAGGTCGTCATTCCTTGCCTCTGTGTTGTGGTCACTGTGCACCTTCTCCACCATATCCTCCGCACTCTCCACGCCAAGTTCCGTCTTCGCTTCATCGGTTGGGATGAGCTGGAAGATGACGACGAAGAGCTCCGTGTTCGACTCTCGGTCTTTAAGGACATATCTGAGTGAGTGCGTTCTTTGTTAGTCAGACCGATGCACCAGCGCGAAGAAGATATAGACAACAAAGGGAGGGGGATATACCGTAAAGGCTGGCCATCCCAATGCCCAATTATAGAAATGGCCGGCAGCCCGTACCCGATCTTGAGCGCAAACTCGTTGAAGTCGACGTACGGATTGAAGAAGTCGCACTTGTACTCGCGTCCGGCCTCGAACGCAAACTCGTCCCTCTTCGCCTCGATGAGGAAGTGCTTCTGTCGTTGTGAGGACCCCGCGGGGATCCCAAGCTGCTCCCGTACTGCTATGCCATCGCCCTCGCCGCCCTCTTCGTATACGACCGCTTCGCCGTCTTCGGAGTCACCCGGAGAGCCCTTATCGTCTTTGCCTCCAATGCGCAGGACGTTGATACTGCTCAGCAGCGGTCCGTAGAGGTATGGCTCATCGGTGTTGACGTCGCCGTAGAGGCCCGGGTCAATCCACCACTTTACGATGCCGAATGCCTTGTCAAAGAGCGGGGGCAGCCGGTCGCGGATCGGGTGGTCAAAGTCATTGCCGAAGACGAGGTGTTCGCCCGAGATGGTACGCTTGGGCGTGAAGGCAAACGAGATCGAGTAACGGTCGTAAGGGTGCTGCGGGGTCGAGAAGTAGGGGGAGGTGGAGGGCGAGTTTTTAGGGAGACCTGTACAATTAGAGCGTTAGCAGTTATGTATGTAGAGAAGCGGTGTGGTGGCAGAAAGTCGCGTGCGAGTCTGGCGGGGTAAACATGCCTCTATAGTCTTTGATCCGGATATGTATCCGCGCGTCGAGGTGCTCGGAAGAAATGTCTATAGGCTTCTCAGTGTTGACTTGGACGTCTTGATGCTTGGACGTGTCGTATGTTGCACCGGCGGTGACGCGCAGGATATATTGCTCGTGGGACGGCATCCTGGGGGCCGAAAGATGGAGTCGTTGCAGATGAGCACTGAAGGATATAAATATAAAACTGTAATGTCAGGTGTACTGAAACCGAAGCCGGACTGCGGGGTGCTCAATGGACTTCGATGTAGGCGAGTTTGTTATTTGCCCGCTCGAGAAATTTGTTGACGATCACGATGACGTTGAGAACTTTGGAAAGGGTCTTGCACAGGGTTCTCCACAATCACGCTAGCTTCTTATAGTAGCAGCATATAAAAGTATCTATATAAATCGTCACCAGCCCAGTTATGCATGCAATACTGCCCTTATCCCTACTCTTATGTCCAATATACAACAAATCCTCAGCATCCTCAAACTCGCTACTTATGTTATCTTCGTGAACTCATCGATGTCTACTCGCTGGTAGTAGGATACATGGCCAAATGTTTCCCAGTACTGAGCGATCCGGTCGTGCGATACGAGGATAAGTTGAGAGGTCATGTAGTCATCTGGTAAGGTTTTAGCGATCGTTGTTTGCCGTACCCGAGTGCACTTACCATCTCTGAAACCCCGTGCGGCTATGTGGCCGACACTCTTTACGATTCGTGCCCCCTTAAATGGGTCCTCTGTTGCTATTCGAATCAAGCCGTTCGGTCCAATATCCGGTGCGATGAATGAGTACTCTCCTCTTGGTACGTTAACATCCCCTGTTAGCTTAACAGCTTCGATACGGCCCCGGTAAAAACTATCATCTTCAGCTTCAACGACTTCGTCGCCGGGTTTGGATGTGGTAGCTTCGGGTGAGGCCTGCAATGTAGAGATACTCGCGCCCATGATGCTACTTTCTTCGTCACCTGGCTGGAATGAGTCTGTCCATTCGTCGGTGCCAGTGGGTGCCGTACTCCACGAGCCGTCGCTACTAACGCTGCCCTCTCGTTCCCTCGTGCGCAAGGCCCACTCGGCGCGCTGTGGCAAAGGTTTTGGACTATCCGGTTGCATAACCACTAGGAACTCGCACCCATGGCCTGCGTAATCTCCACACCAAATTCCCTGCCATGGCTTCATTGGGGTAGGAGTGTAACATTCTTCTGGTAGCGTTGCCCAAGTTGTGATGTCTTCGCCCACACGCATCCTTAACGACGAAAACTCTACCCATCTCTTAAGTCTAAAGTTGGCCGTCGACAACTCGGATAAGACGGCGGGACGATGAACTGGATCTCGGAAATGGGTCGGTGAGTCATTACGCGCTCTCGACGGACTAGGAATCGTAAGTGGTGGCCATATAGGTGTTGCTTGTGTTGTGATATGTTGAGGCCATGGCTTTGTTAGCATAAGTCTTGAATGAAGCCCCGCACCGTGGTATGCGCTCATCGGTATCTCTTTGCGTAGACGATAGCCCAGCTCACCCGTTGCGTTCTCGTATCCATCTTTATCCAGACGTACAGATGCAGTATTGAGATCCAGCTGAACGCGAGGATGGAAAGTATGGATAATAGCATCTGGATTTCGCTCCCAGGTCTGGAATGTAGGCTGCCGGCGCTCCGCCACGAGTGCGTATGCCTCGATTGCATTCAACCGATGGTCATACCGAGCTATAAGAAGCTTCCCAAGGAACGGAATATCTGCGAACCAGATCTTGTTCTTCGGGATAAACCAGTACGGATGATGTAATTTAAACAGCTCGCGCCAAGTCAAATGCTCGGGTTTGGGCACACTCGATCCCGGTACATTGAACTGTACGAATGCATGATAGAGTGTGTCTTGTCGAGAATGATTAAGCAATGCGCGGTTTACCAGGCCAACGGTGAGCAGATCTTTCAACGGCAAAAAAGTAAGGACGTGGTGGATAAGTTCCGACGGAAGGATGAAGAACGGAGGAACCTTCTCTTCGGCCATGCTGGCAACGTGACTTACGTACTAGACAAAGCTAGATGGCCATAAAGGCGGTAATGTACTCCAGAAGTAGATGAACCAAGGAAGGTGAATACCATGCAGACCCCGCATGGGACTCGTCGTATTACTCGGCCTCCCCGGCGTCTTACTTCAAGCCGAACCGAGTCACCTCAAACATGTGGAGAAGAGGCTGGCAGGCTGTAATGGAATGTCCTTGGCTGGTGGTGCTATCTTGGGGTGATGCGGTGACACCTTCCAGATCTTGCTTAGTAGGCGCTGCCTCCGATACTCAAGATATACGACTAACCACGATCTTGGAGCTCGAGAATCTCCACACCTGCTACATCCGACGTGGTAAGCCTGTTTATGGGAACAAATCTGAGGGCGCTGCGATATCGGGATGATGCGAGACAAGGTTTGATCTACGCTTGGGAATAATCTCCGGCCCCGATTCTGGGTTGACAGAAACCTGGAGGCAGGGATCCGAGGTTAAATAGAATGTCGGCAGATGTTGCTACGTGATAAGGCACCACAGGTGGAGGTGGTCAATATCTATGAGAGACGATTCACGGACGACGATTTGACGCTTCTATGATGATGATGGTGTACGCACGGACCATATAGCGAGACCGGCTCGTATACCCTTGAATTTCAACCTTACCTTAACCTATCTATTATAAAGCTTACCATCCGTGTATCGACCCATGATCTCTTATACCTTTGATTCTATTCGGATTCACATGCTTCCTTCGGCACGCATACCGGAAATCACACCATGAGTGTCTACGAAGCCGGCCCGAGCCACCACAAAATCGAGCGTCAGTGACTTAACAATGAATAGCTGATGTCACTATTTTGCTGGCATTGAAGTTTGGATCTTAAGCGATGTCTGCCAGCCGCATACTCATGTTCTGCTAGATTAGTTCATCAGCCCCGGGTCCAAGCTCCATTATCATATTTGCCCGACTCATGATCCGTAATGTGGAGGCCACCAACGCTATTTTGTGACAAGTATCTCCGTTTGCGCAAATTCCTCGAGGAGACCGCGTTTGGAGATTCAAAGTATCTTCTATGAGAACGTCACAAGATGCTCCTGATTTCTGATTGGTCCTACGTGCAGTTGGTACTGAAATTGAATAGACATGTTCAATACCAGCACTTCAAGTGTACAGGCCCCGAATTGCAAACTAACAACATGTATATAGACCTGAATAGTGTTACGTGCTCCTGTAATACTCACATAACTGAAAGCCCAGTTCTGCCTATCATTTTCCGCCCACGACAAACAACATAAGACTTTACCAATCTTCTAAAATACAAGATCAGCCGGAATGCTTTTACTGGCGACTGCTCTGTTACTCCTCCCTCTGATGAGCGCGGCACGGCCCTGGAACGCTCGCAGTGAACTGCCTTACTGCGCTCTTCCTGCGATAAGACTAGACCAATTCAAGGAAGTTGCCGAAGCCGCCTGCCGTGGGTTCTTTCTTCAAACAAATATAACAAGAGCAAGCGGATTGTCGGCGCACGTTTGGGCGAACTATGAACCAGAAACAGGAAATGATGAATATGTGGTAGTAAAGTTCTTCGTCAAAGGGCCTCTTTTTCGCATGAACGTCGACTCGTGCAGGGCAGTGTTCGGGGTTCAGGATGGTTTCTATGGCCTACAAGACCAGGTGAAAAAATTCCAAGACTTGGCAGCATCGGCTGGAAGTCAAAATACGGGCACAGGTGGTGTCTGCCGCTCTTCTGTTTCAGGCATAGATGGCGAGATGGTGCAGAGATGGTACTTTGTAAACGACGGAGGGATATACACTGCGAAAGTCCTTCCATTTACAAAGAAAATTCCATGGTACTCCAGGACACTTGTAGGGCACAGGAACAAGAGTAGACTACTTGGCTTTTTCTTATTCAACATGACCAAGGAATTTAGTCTGGACTACTCTAGTAAACTGAGCAATTTATATTTAGACATGACCTCAAGCTGCAGGTAGAACTGAACCCTACCCTGGGTTTAATATGAAGGATTATAATAGTAAAGCTTGGGGCTAGGTGCGCCGGTATTGACTTACTGGCATATGAGTAACATATATCTTCTCTGATCTTCGAATGAAGAATCTCGACGTCATGTGACAAAGTATTACTTAGAATCATCGCATTGTTTTAGCACAGGATGGTGCTTTGTTTAGCTTCTATCAAATACTGGTTAGATCCTGGCGGTTATTTACAACAAGGCATTCTCTTTTTTACTGTATAACACAGCTTTCTACCAAACTTCACAATACGAAAGTAACCCTCCAACACACACAACGAAACAAAAGACTAGAAATGCGATTTCCGGTATATATCACGCTTCTGCCTCTAATATACGCAGCGTCCGCTTACAGCAGCCGGCATAATATAGCAGACAGCTAGCAAAAGATCGGGCAAGAAGTAGCGCTCCAATCATATATTGATTAAATTGGCCTCACACGGAGTGTCTTCAAAGGTCTCGCTGACCATGCTCGCAGTTTCCTCTTCACCAATCCGACCGGACTTATCTTAAATCAGAGAATGACCGCTCACGTTTCAGCTGGCTACAATGAGTCTTCGGATACTGACTTATACTTTCCTTTCACCTTTTACATGTTCGAGGATATAGTGTCGATGAATCAGAACAGATGCATAGACATATCACAATCCTTATTCATGGGCGACATGATCCCGCCAGTATCTGTAAGGGACTGGGTGAGCTCACACTTGAAGAGAATACTTTCGTTCAAGGATGTAACTCCACATATGCAGGTAGAAACTATCAGATGTTTAGGTGGGTACCGGAGCACATTAAGGCAAAGAGCAGTGCACAGAACACATACTGGACTTATCGTAGGAAGAATGCTACTTTTTTTTTTTAAAAATTTTTGTTACCATTCAATGTAGCCTTGTATAGGCGTGTTATGTACTACTCAATACATGGTTTTGGCTTCAATTTGAACAGGACTCGTGTCCAGAAAACCTCCATGAACTCTGCTTGCCTCGATATATTCCCAGTGGGAACCCCGAGATTCCAACAATACTCAATTCGTATTCTTTGAGCCCTTGAGGGCGTGGAGCAGAGCCTTTTCCGTGCTCTTTTTGACCGCCTTGGAAGAGGCGAATTTGATTGGTTTGACAGCGGCCTTCTTGATACTTGTTGGCCTCTTCGCAGCGGCGACATCCACAACACTAGTACTCTTTTTGTTTTCTTTTGTCTTCTTCTTGGGCTTAGCTTCTTCTTCCAGGCTTTTGAAACCGAGTTGTTCAGGGAAAGCAGGCTCAGCGACAAGGTCCGTGACGTCTTCACCAAAAAGATCTATGTTAATTTTCCTTATCTCGCTGGCTTCATCAATGGGTTCCTCGATCTCAGGGCCGGTATCCACAACGGTATCTGGACCTTCTTTGTCTTCATTATCCGAGAGGGATGAGTGATGGTTCGTCCGGACTTGGAGAAAGTCTGCCTTCCTCTTGTTTGCTATCGCCCTTTCACGCTTGCTCATCTTGCTCATCTTCCTATTCTCGGCATTTCGAGCGTTTTTGATCCTCGTGTCGCGGGTTTTCTTCGCCGCTACAAGTTGGTTATCGTAGTCTTCTAGTTTTTGATCTTGTATTTTGATGTTGTCCTCGAGGCTACAAATCTCACGACGCTTCTTTTTGAGGTCTAGCTCGTTCTTCTTCATTTGAACACTGTCATGTGTCTTCTTAGAATTTGACAGCGCCTTCAAGATCGCAGTCGCTTCATCTTTGGCGCTGTTCAAAGCCGCCTGGTGAGCATTCTTGGCTGATTGAGCCTCTTTCGCATATTTGAGGATGGGCCCGGCCTTGAATTTATAACTTTCAGTCGCCCGAGCAGTAATGATAGCCACGTCGTTGTTTTTGGGTAACTCATAGGAGGGTTTACCGCGGCGAGAAGCCACTTCGAGCTCGAACCGCTCATTGGCAGCTTCAAGGGCACTGGCGCCATAGGAACACTTTGCTTCATTAAGCCTGTTGTATTGACGAGGCGCTCGAGGAAGGATAGCGTATGACATGTCAGCAGTCCCCTGATTGTGGGCACTAAGCCTGCCACGGCCCGACATCTTAATGTGATTACGATTGGTGTTTTCAAGTTGTCTAGTACTTATTCCTTAAATTGGATGATACTGGAGGAGATATGAACGTGGGCGATGATGAGTAGGAGAAGAAAGGAGAAGTTTATAGGCAATAAGGTGGGGACTGAAGCGCAGGGGAGTATATCATAGAAGACAATAGTGCGCATTCTGTTTCAAGTTTAACAATACATTACAATAGTAAACTTGGGTGAATCAGTCTGCGAGGTGAGTGACATTTGAGCACGTGACCTCTGCCATTATTCTGCCTCGTGAAATTGAGCCCATTTAGACAGTTGAAGGTGAGATCTCGCTCCCAAACATTGGGTACCATTATTAGGTGGCAAAGTCTGGGTTTCCTCTTGATCCTTTGGCGAGTTGTAGGATATATAGCATTCGACAAAATAAAGACGTATTTCAAACCTGTTCGAACCATGACATAGATACAACTACTAGTATAAAATATATTACAGGTATATATACCCAGCAAACACACCTGGGTTAGCCGAATCAAAGGTCTTCCCTTAAAAGAAATTGCTGCAATGACCTCAGATTAAAGATATGTTCCCTTCATTTCTGCTTATATATCAAGCATACGTAAATGACATCAATTAAGGCTTGGTTGAGTTCAAGTAAGGGATTGTATACATCAATATTAAATGAGAGTGCTTAGGATGCATTATGCAGCTTGGTGTCGGATTTGTTGGATTCTAATCGCATTGTGTTTGCACAATGCGGTCCTCTCGGAATTATGAAACTTATGTAGGCAATTGCTAACAAGCACTGAAAAAAGTGGTGGAATAAATTTATTCTGCTGCTTGAAGAATTTTTGTATACATAAAAGACGCGCTTGATAGCGATACTCCGCCATCATCGGTGAACTATGCTCTGCGCGTAAGACCTGTTCAACCATCTTCATCTGTAGATAATAATAAAGAGGGTCTATTGAAAAGCTGTATAGATGTAGAGCAAGCATCTAGATACAGTATCTAAAGTCGCCGAATCCGACAGACTCGCGATAATACATACTGATGCATGCGCATAAAGCAAAAATTGTAGAGCCAAGAGCGTTTAAATGTAATAATCAAGTAGTGCAGGGGACATAACTATTGAATGGGACGTGTGGGGTTCACAAGTAAAAAGAAGTGAGGCATTGTAAGTCACAACAGAAAGATCACAAGGCAATAAAGATGTATAAAAAGAATTCCCATAATCAATTGATTCTATAATACGAGGCATATACCTATCGATCCGTTTGTTGCGTCTGCAAAGCTTGAACATATCGCAGACGGTGTGCTAGCTGTTGGCATAGCACTTATGCGTTCTGCTTTTTAAGGCACCTGGCCCTTTTCCTAGCCATCTTTGCGGCTTCCTTGCGCTTCTCGGCCGCCAAAGCCCTGGCCACATCCCTTGACTCTTCGAAGTCTTTCAACTCCATCTTGGTGACCAGAGCTTTGACGGGCCGCTTTGTGGTGTCATCGATTTTGATGATGACATTGGGGTACTCCTCTGGTGTAGCGAGGACGTTCTTGACGTGAGCCTTCGTTCCTGGCATGACATTGATGTAGCGAATGGCGCCAGTGAGATCAATCTCTAAGATTTTCGGGTCTGCTTCGGAGACCTTTATAGGTGAAGTAGATGGCAAGGCCTTTTCGACCTTGGCTTGATCCGCGATGATGTCCCTACGGGTATTGGGGTCATAGAAGGGAACGAGACTGGCACCAACAGCAACTTTGTTTTTGATGATGGGACGAGGCTTGTGAGTCTGGCGGCCAAACGCATAGGCGCTGGCTGTCACCCCTGCGAGCGACTTCTTGAGCATCTTAACGGAGGTACCAATAGGTTTTTTGGCGGGTATTGCCAACTTTGTGCCGAGCTGGGCAACCTCCTTTGATGTAGCGGCAGATGGGGAGAATACTGGCTTAGAGGAAGCGATAGTAATCGCATTATCCTGCTTTACAGCCTTGGTACGCCTACGATTGGCGAGCTTTTGTTTCTTCTCCTCGATGGTCGCACTGGCATCTTGGGTGATGATAGTAGGATCGACATGGTCGAACAGTGCGGCATGCTGAGTTTTCTCCTAAGATAATGAGTTAGTCAAGGCTAGAGAGCACTTTGAAAGAAGAAATACCTTGACAGTGTCGTTATCACCTCCCATAAGAGCCAAGGTGGTGTCAGTAGTGTGCTCGATAGAGGCGGACGACAACGGGAAAGTGAGGTAAGACATTGTAGTGATTGCACACGAAATGTTTGAGTCGGAAAATAGGTTGTTTTGCGTTATTCGAGTTATATGAAGCCGGAAGAACAGTGTTGAGAGCAGAGTAGACAACGACGAGGTGAGGCCGGGGTGTAAGAGAGTACTTTTTATATGAGAAAGGCGCCAAGGCGTACACAATAAAACAATACCAGCACGCCACCCCACCCGAGGCGAAGTGAATCAATGTCTTGTGGCCAATAAAAACTTTTACGGGAGCAGTGGGCGTATGATAGGAATGACAGTCAACCGGGCAACGAGGGAAACTGATCAGAGATAAGACCAATGACGCGTGTTCAGAGCAGATACTATAGCTGATAAGCCAATTAGAAGCAATTAAAACTAGGAGAGCTTAAGTGAAACTTTTAAATTATTGTTGATCTCGATGAGCAATGACGTCTGAACCTGCGCTCACTAAAAAAAGGGCGATATTGCGTGATAAGCTGCTCACAGCGACAGAAGTTGCGCTATATTATTTGGGGATGGTCAAAATTCTTTTAATTGGTTGTCTAGTGCTTAAGAAACTCTATCTATGGGCATATATTATCAAGGATTTTGACACCGGGATGGGGAACACGGTTAGCTCTGTAGTTGTATATCAATGGTTCTTTCTATAGCTATTAGGAGTTATCATCCCCCAAAGCTTGGTATCTTAGAAGGCGAACATGGCTTTCATGAAGTGGACAGAACAAATCTCAAAGACTATACTGACACTATACATGGAAGCAATCGTTTTCATTCTTAAAGCATATATCTACCAAGACTTACGCTTAATTCTTGTTCGAGATATAGAGGAACTGCGCGGGACCTAATGACATTATTTCAATCATGTATTGTCATTGAGCTAGTCTATCGTTACCTAAGCCTCACTTGATTACAGTGTAGGTTAATTGAAACCACAATTTACGTAGATAAGGTGCTTTGCAAGCACTGTCAACTTAGCAAACACGAAAACCGTACCATTTGTAACAACCCCTTCTGCTATTGAAAGTCTTGGATATTTCAAATCTCCACACAGAATATTCACAAATACATTTCGGGCGTGTATATATACTTGACGAATTGCATGCAGATGATGGCTCGCACGACCTAGCAAACCGAGCTAACTTCGGTTACAGCGTTTGTCAAGCCTAAGATTTTGTATTTATATAGCTCTGGAACTAGAATGTGAGGTACAGAAAGCAACCACAGGGCTGGAAGACCGTTATTTGCCTTTGTAAACATAAATAAATCTTTATTGTAATGTTGTACCAAGTTCAAGTATGGACTCGTTTCAAAAAGACCCTTACATAGCTCGCTTAGAAGGGGATTCTCATTGGATGGTCAAATTCGATTCATCTTCCGGATTGGGAGTAAGACGGCAGGGATGTTGCGGCCAGATGTCAGGAACAGGTGGCGTCTTGGCGTTTTCCCCACACTCGTGGGCAACCTGAACGAAAGCTTAAGCACTCCATCCCCTCCATTGCTCAAGCCCTCCACGGTCAACATCTTCCCTTACTCTCTCACATCTCTCCGACGGTATGAAGGTTGCAACCTTATTTGCCCTGGCTACGGTCACTGCGGCCGACATCATCAACAACAAGGTAGCTCTATTTACGTGGTACACTGATGACCTTGCTAACGACAATTGCAGCACCTCAAGACTGAAGTCACGAACGCGGTCGAATGCAGTCGCAAGACCAAGGCTGGAGACGGTATCCAGGTCCACTACCGTGGCACTCTCGAGGACGGTACCGAGTTCGACGCTTCCTATAATCGCGGCCAGCCGCTTGACTTCAAGGTTGGCCAGGGTCAGGTCATCAAGGGGTGGGATCAGGGTCTTCTTGATATGTGCCCTGGCGAGAAGCGCAAGCTCACTATTCAGCCTGATTGGGCCTATGGTTCCCGCGGTGTTGGGCCCATACCTGCAAACAGTGTGCTCAGTATGTGCCTTTTTGGATGGAGTTATTTGCATGCATACTAACTGACACACAGTCTTTGAGACAGAGCTCCTATCTATTGAGGGCGTGACTAAGGATGAATTGTGAGCATAGAAGGCCGAAACAATCAGGATATGATACCCGCCGATAAATATGGACAATGAAGGGTGAATTACATTGAACCCTATTTAGCGAATCTGCCATTTGTCGATTATATATGTCTACTGTCTAAGGGTCTCATACGACTATGTATGCCACTACATACTCATGATACGACTGGGCATTTTGTTGAAATGTCAATGCCGCTTTTGCACCGTCCATGATGCAGCTTCGTCGGCTGGCTGCCAAGTCCCTCCTCAAGACTGGAGTCGATCACTGACGCTCAGTGGTGGATCAATCGTATTAGTGGATAATGCTTAGGTACCACCGATGTTAATCCAACCGCTCACACAAATCTGTACTTGGATCCACCCTGCATTTTCAGAACGCAACCCACAGCGACTCAACGTTGACAAGCTTTCGCCTGAGATAGCTTATGATACTACTGTAGCACAATAGTAGCTGGGCATACAGTTTAGTCCCCGACTCTGAGTTTCATTGAAATCCCTACAAATATCAAAGGTTCTGAGTCCAGGAAGAAAGAATATATGCAAAAACCCCAAGAGGGTGAATGAGGCACTCAAGGGCAGCTGGGTTTACAATCCATAACTAGTAAACCATTTCTATGCTATTATCACTGAGACATGCGTCGAAAGATTACGAAGATGTCCGTCAGCTTGTCAAAAGCTCTCATAATGCCAGATACGAGTTTCATTCCACGGTATGTTGTACTTTTGTTCTTGAGTGATTGTCACTGACGAATAACATATCACGACACAAGTAAAGTTGGTCAACAAGGATAAGCTTCAATCACATACATTTAGCCACTCTAAGTCTAAGGGTGATGAACCGGTGCACGATGGTTACTTGAACGGCTACTGCTCTGCTACTCACAATGTGCTCGAAAAGCTCAAATCAGCTAGGGATATTGTAAAAACGCCTCTTGGATATGATTTTGTGTCCAGAGCTGGAGGATCTATGAGGTATGCCCTGGTTGCTCTCCAAAACGCCGATAACCAACTCCGATCCCCAAGAATGCGTCAAAGTGGGTTGTTGCGCCTAAGTCTAGTATCGGAGATGCCAGAGTATAGGTGTATGGACTCGAAAAGGAAATGTAAAGATAACTTATCCTATATAAGGAAAATTCAAAGACACTTAGCCCGTGCCCCTAATATGTGCAAGGGAGACCTAAATGTAGCGACCGATACTTCTTCGGGACCACCTTTGATCCCGGCCAATCATATTCACAGCGCCGAAAAGACCACCCAAAAGCCTATGTAGGACCACACACCGTATGTTGCTATTGGCTTAGGTTCCAAAACTGATGAGCGTGCGCCCAAGTCTGTAGCTGCGCAGGATCCTTAAGGGCATAATCAACTCAAAAGAGACGTGATTTTAACGAAGAGTATGAATTCGCGATGCGAGGAGATACCGCATAGTTTTTCCTGTTTTATCCGATACCTAAAACGGCAGCATCAACTCTGAGGCCATCGGTTCTTCTGTAAAACACGGCCACATAACGGTTTCTCAACTATCCCCATGCAATCCTACGACATTCAGCAATAGATACTCTCTGAACGTTATCAGGTAGTCATTCCTAGGTGGACCCAAGAATGCATAAACATTATACTCGACCAGATTACGGCTTCAATAGGGCATAAAATATCGTCTCTTATCACTATTCGTTTCCATTTAATGCTATATACCCATATTCCTGCACTGGTAAGTTGATGGAGTCGTTGGGGGTGATGAATAAAGTCAAACTCAGCACCTTAAAAGCATCTGTCTTCCAGAACGACATCACAATGTGTCTTTGTGTCGCCTCAATATCAGTTGGGAAGCGATCAGATCGCAAATCCGTCGCTTGGAGATTCAGTGGGTACCACTACTGATGTCAGTATCACATTGAGGCCTCAAACCCTTCTATAAAGGCGTTTAGGCAACTAAACAGAAGCCACGTCAGTGATTAAATTAGAAAGAGGACAACGACAAGATCTTCCCTCTGATAAATTCTAGATGAAAGAGAGATTATACTGAAGATGCTGAAGTTCAGCCTTTAGCGAAAATGGTAAAGAGCTTAAGAGATGATGAGCAGGCATGATTTTCAAGGTTTCTTGGGTATGTTTCCCTACCAATCACTAAGCTTTTAGTTCTAAAACACTATCAGCTAGCTTTATCGCTTTCAGCCGTCTTTTATTACCCTTGAAGCCTCACAAGAGACTATGGCGACTCGAGTTGTACTTCCCTAAGCCGTGTAGCTACTGAGCCCTCGACGGCATTCAAACACTCAATAGCACGGTATGTGAATTCAGTGCATTCTGATTCCTGAAGGAAAATATTCTATGAATTGTACTACGCACGAGATGATATAATGCAATGTACTATTAGTGATGGCCGTTGACCCATACGACGGATCACCAAATTCTCTAACTCTGCAGCTAGTAGTACAGACAATCCAAACAACGTGGTAGTGAATCACAATCTCCGTATACGTGATACTTTATTGATTTTTATCGAGTGGAAAAGCGCTTATGGCCTATGGATTCCAATCACGACAGTCACCTGATCAACTGACGCTGCACTTACCTAGCAACGAATGTTGCTCAGTTGGTCATTTCACTGTTGTAGTAGGGGACTAGGTCTTGGCCTTGGTATGTAGTAAATAAACATTCGTGCTCCCGCATTCACGACCCCGACGCACTTAAAAGCAAATATCGAGGCCCGCGGAGATATCATCATTCCTGGCCTTGCACAACATTTAAGTAGGCCACTCAATCATGCCGCCATCTCACCTTCCAATCAAACCCTCATCTGCGGCTTCAACACTAAAAAAGCCGCCTAGGAGAGATCCGTATTTGGACACATTACTTGATGGAGGCCTACCGAAGCGCATGTACAAAGCGCTACTGGGCCCTGACCCTGAACCTGACCCTGAAGAGAGCACCCAGGGGGGCCATACGGTATGCAAGGTACTTTACTTTGTAATCAGTAGCCTAACATGTCGCCAGGCCCCAGGCCCATGGTTCAAGAAACGTGTCGGCGAAGGGCAAGATGCGCCTAAAGGCGTAGCAAGCGGTTCTTCTACTAAGGTCCCCGGCAATTCTGCAGGCGCAAACAAAAAGCCCACGGTGTTCGCTACTCCTGGCTTAAGCAACGCCATGGCGAATGTTTCGATGAACGAACCTACCCAGAGGCCAGTGAACATCAGTATGTAACATGTGGGCACATTTACCACACAGATAATGAAAGGAAGATTTAATGGGGCCTACAGAGTCTCCAAAGAAAGACAGCTCTCAATCAACGGCTGCATGGACCTCCACCTGTTCAAACAAGACATTGAAAAGGCAAAAGAGTGTCCGCTTCAATGCCGAGGAGTTCTCTGAGCTCAAGCGCAAGCGCGTCAGATCTTCCACGAGTAGAAAGCTCTTGCCGGCGGATATGAGGGTGTGTTAGACTCCACACCACAAGATCCCAACTAAGTTTATGAATAGCCCATCAAAAGGCCTATACCAGAGCCTCTCCTCGATCTTGACGAATACCTCGAATCCGTAGGATACAAATCAGTCGACCGACACCGGCAAATTGTGCGAGCATGTCTAGAGATGTTGTAGTATAATAGACCTCTACTTCAAAGAAAAGATCTGGAATGATAGTATACATGCTACTTGAGCTTAATGTTTAATTGTTTACAACTTTCTATCACTTGGCGTAGCTACGTATGTCATGATTGATATTTGCCCGCCGCTGCCGCCTCCTTCTACTTAGAGGACCAAACTACGCCAACAAACAGGCCTAAAATTTGCTCTGATAAGCATACTCAACCTGCTATAGTTTAAAATTTGATAATATATTTTCTCGTATTGGCTTTAACCATGCGACACAGTCCGCGTACCATCCAAGACCATCAGCATGCAAGACAGCCGGTAACCGCGGATGCTGCCGCCTTTATAGAGGAAGGCCTGTCTATTATCAACAAGGAGAGCCAAAGCCAATCCCAATGTTCATCTTTCGCGAGCACTTGGTATGGGTACTCCAAAGCGAAGCAGCATTCCACGAGTATTGACAGACACCCGCGGCAGGGCTGCTCTTGATGCGGCTAATACGGAAGACTCTGAGATCTTAATGCGTAAGAAGGAAGCATGGAAGAATTTCAAGCGTAGTGGAGATGATCTCGAAAAGGCCCGTCCATGGCATGTATCCCACCCGAATCCTATGATGCATCTGATTTCAAAACAGGCCCTCTCTTGAAACCCTTAGCAAGAATGATATTAGATTATGGGTTAAACATTACTTTGAAAGCTGTGTAGTAGCACGCAAAGACCTGACTGCCGCTCTCCAACGCTTCGAAGCCACGAATCAGATCTTTGCTTGGTCTCAGGCTCGTTCATCGGAGAATATCCAAGCCTTCCTCCAAAGTTTTGGCTTGGCTCGGAGCAATGCTGCCGATATCTTTGTCTCACAATCAAAGTATCAGAGTTCTCTCAACGACATGCGCCTTTTGATCACGGACATTGTTCAGTGCCTTCCCAAGGCTAGTGCCATCGGGGCCGAGGTCATGTCAAGAGTTAGCAAGGCAGTAGACGAAGGCGAGGCGAAGAGAGCAGACATGCTAGAAATCATCAAACACTTAGGTGATAATAAGAGTGGCTTTGACTATGCGAAGAAAGTCATGGCATTTGTCGCTATTATGAAAGATAAGCACAAACTCTTGGAGAAGCAAGAAAAGATTTTGGGCGAGTGGGGCTGGGAATGTACAAGTGAAATTCTGGATGATGCATGAATGTTTCATATCTATAGGGACGAGGCCGAATATTGGCATCAGGTGTGAATACATGAGATGCAAGTTATTTGTATGTATAGGCAGCCGGTAACCTAATCAAATATCAGATATGCTGTCATCTTTATCGAAGGGCAAATAACTGTATATCAGGTTTTCCTCTGAAACATGGTTTTATTGTGGGTTAAGATTGACTGGCCAAGTTCTTCCAAGTTTTGGGCGAATGGCTGATCTGGACATTGCACGCACCCCTTTAGTTGTGATCAGGACGGCGGAAACTCAGCTTTGTCGGTTAATGACGCCATTTTCATCTAAAATGAAGGTTATCAGACAGGATATGGTTTCATTGAGCGATAGTTCTTGGTTATCACATGGCAACTCCCAGCAGCTACTGCACTAGAGTGGCGCTGTGTCTCAGCATTGACCAGAAAAATAAAATATTGATGTTAGCTATAATTAAGTTTTCCTCTCTTTTCTCCGAAAACCTGCCCTGTCCAAACTCTCTACCTTTAACCGCCCACATCGACTATCTATATACCGAATCTCGCGACCGTCGCTCACAATGCGAATATCGAGCCTTCATTTTATACTTCCTATTCTGATATTTTTCAACAATGCGAAAGCGAGTAGCACTCACAAGTGCCAGATTACTTCTGCAGGCTTGAAGATCAATCAAGTCACCATGCCCTTCGAAGACTATTTTCTCGAAGTCATTACCAGATATGGGAAGCACACAGCGGCAACAGGTGCTGCGCTCGACGCTCTTCGGTACACCAACGCAAGACCATTGTATAATAATCAGGGATATTCTAAGCGACGCACATTCTCCTTCTCCGCAGCTCTCATCTCTTTAGACGCTGCAATTCAGCGAGCGAGCAAGTTTGAGGAACAGCTGACGTGTTTCGACGATGCATTGGTGGAGAGAATGGAGTACAGAGATTCGGATGTCTTGAATAGAATCAAGAAGGTAGTGGATATTAGTCTGGAAGATTTGAGGAAGACTCAAGTCGTGTTAGCCGAGGGCAAAGCCATGCTAATTCAGACTATGAACAATGCCATGTCCTAAAGCAAATTTCATTAAGATATTTCCGAGTACTTTTAGCAAAAGATGGGGTGTAATGGATAGAGTAATCGAGTTGCAGATGAAGATTTCAAGAATGATAGAATGCATACCACTCCAGTCGCTATAGGCTAGTAAGCTAGAGAAAACACGCTCACATTGAATCAAACTCTTCTAAATCTATGTTAAATCATATTATAGTGATCCTATCTATGTGGAGGCCCTGACGGAAAAGCCCCCCTAGCTTTTAGGTCGAAATCGCACGTTTTCTTTTAACTCACCAACTCTATGTCCATTTCATCGACTTTCTTGTGAGTCATCCCCCCACAGCTTTCCACAGTACGAAGACATTTCTCAGCCTCGATGATCTTTTGACTTGGTACGGCAGCCTGTAGCAAGTACCCCGACTCCCAGCTCTTTACTTTAAGAGTCTCTCATCCTAGATTCATAAAACTCAGAGCTATGAATCACTGAAGTCCTCATTTAAAAAGGGTTATGCTCGTAAATTATGATACTTTTTAAAGTACGTCTATTGTACATACAGTTCGAGACGAATGTAAAGTCGTCGAAGCTAAATCATGCTATGAAGACTAAGATCTCCATAGCGTTTGTAGATAATCCATCGCTACCCCGCCAACTTGGATCCTTCCTTACTCTCTACACTCCTTCTCCTCAACACCATCAAGTACGATACAATGACTCTAAAAGAAGCTCAGGCAATTGCCGACAATAAGGCACTACTTGACGCGCCCCCAGCAAACCTTACTGATAGGCAGGCGAAGGTCTTCCTAGCTAAGATTGAGAAGGATAAGAAAGAACAGCATCATTAGGTAGTCAATTTCTCATTGACGGGTGAGTACGAAATCCGCCGTGCCACACACGAATAGTGAAGGGAATGCTAGGCTAAGCAATGGCTACCTACTATTAAAGTTACTGAGGGGCGCACGCCTAGTAGTGCTCATTGATAAGTGGCCTCGGTTGTTACTTCTGATCTGTCAGCGTAACGATACACATTCACCGGTACTGGGTATAATATCGGGACGGCTACAGTCTCTAGACGCTCCATATATACCGTGTCTTCATCGATATTATCGTCGAAAAATGACAATTCATAGTCAGTCTCATTTTCTTCGTCGTCGTTTGGGCATGTATCAATTTATCGCTTTTCTGTGAGCTCTTCTTAAACAGTCTTTACACGTTCATAGAACAGAAGCTTGGCAATACCCCAGTCCCTGCGAAACTCTATCCACTCAGCATCCGTCTCTAGGGAAGGAGTCCAGTACTTAATACCGTCCGGCTGACAAACATGCCATGTATCACCGCACCGTGTGAGGGCAATATAATCAAACCCATTCCCTGAGCGAGGCGGCGCGATTGTCACTAAGGACTGAAGGCTGTACATGACCTGCTCATTTGATTGCGGGAAGACGCAATCTTTGAGGTCTAAATAACGCCGGGGATCGAACAATCTCACATGGAACTCTTTCAAAGTGTCATCGGTATAAGCGTTGGTCGGGAAATCAAGATTGATGACTAAGACTTCTGGTAGATGGGTGATGCCTGTGGTTAACACGCTTGTTTTCGTTTCTTTTCCACATCGGCTGCAATAATACTCGTCCTGGTAGTCTAGCGTGACTGTGCTTCGCACCAAAGTTGTCATAGATTCGCTTTCGTCGTTGTGTCCAACTCCCACCTGTAACATCCAAGCATTCTCTTCGGTATAGCGAGGGTGGGTAGTGCAATAGTCGGTCTCTTGGCAGGTTAATTGAATTCTTTCTCTGATACCGAAGGCTTGTTGGATGTGATGGTTCCTGGGTAGTCTGCTCTCAATAGCTTCATCATCTAGAGGAAGTGGGCGAGGATATCGCATTGCCAGTTGATTAAGGAATAGCTCCAAACAATCTGCAGGGTCAGTTTCTTCACTATGGACTCGAACCATATGATACAGGGCAGTAGGATTGATAGGTATCATACTGTATGGTTCATTTGGTTCTTGAAGGAGAATCAGGATTTTGAAAAGTTCCGCAACCAAGTTGACCTGTTCTTCTTGATTGCTGTTCAAGGTGGTTTCGATATTCTGCAGTATATCTTCTGAATCCAGATGATCGAAAGATTTGGTGGCGCCAATATAAGCTGTGCCCAGTTGATTTTTTAAGTAACTTGGGTCCCTGGCGGTGGCGAGACACTGAAGAACGGCGTTTACATGACTGCCATTTACTTTTGTCTCCAGTCTGTTAAAGTTGGTTCGCTGAGATCCGGCGACTGGGTTGAAGGCCTCTAGACGAACAGATCGATCCACAGAGGCGCGAGGACCACTAAGGACACTCGGAAACAAGTTTGTGATGTTGCTTCCGGTAGGATTCATTTCGACTAACTTGAGGGCTTGGCTTTGATTTTCGCGTTTGGAACACGATGACCTGGTAGGTTTATATGCACAAAAGGTTCTCTTAAAATGCGTGATATATTTGGTGAAAGCTGTGCTAAGTACTGATTATATGTCTAAATTAGAGGCTAACTTTGAGTGAATGAATCTGAAGTGATTGTAAGAAAAAAAAAAAAAAGAAAAAAAAATTAGGGTATCTATTGTTCTAATATGTCTAGTTTGTCCTCTCAAGAGGTTTGTTGTCATATGTGCAAATTGAATCTTAAGTATGACCATAAACAAGTAACAACTTAGGTAGTAAAAAGTGTTGAAGAATTCTCAATCCAAAGATGCACAAGCATACCTTGCACAATGCGGGGACTTTTGGTGTTTTCTGATTCACTATTTGTGACCAGATTTAACAGCCAGATTTCGCACAATGGTCTAAAGAAAAGATGTTTTGCTTCTTGTATAACTTGAGGTTTCTTCCGCAGATTCTTGAATTCAAACTTACTCGACCTTGAAATAGAAAAACATGGACATAAGATATCCCATCAACGTCAAAATACAGCGATAGAATCACTTTTCTGCGCGAGATTCGATCCCAAAAGCAATCAATCCAATGCAAGTTATCAAAAGCTGCCAGTTTGCAGACGGTACTGAAGATTGCTATTAGGAACAACAAGGGAGCACTGTCAGTGATGCTCCAGTCGCTGAAAATCGCGCAAGATGGCCTACGTTCCTACTCTGAGAACCGCATCCGCGTGGAGGATCTGTTATCGTGATCTTTGAGCCGAGAACTTCTACGACGCAAGTTCAGTAGCCTCTAGGTCGAAGGATTGAAGAATTCAGCGAAACACAAAGGTTCGTTTGAGGAAGCACGTACTGGTTGGAAAAATGCCATGAACAATATGATTAAAGCAGGTAAGACGTTCAAAGATTTAAAATTTGTCATAGCGCAAACGAAATATTTGATTCAGAGTTGTAAGATGCAACCCAGCTTAGGTGGGCTTGATGAGGTAATCGAGACGCTTGAAGAATATGATCAAGAGCACTACCTTTTAGAGAGAGACATCAATGACACCCTGGAAACATTGAGAAGCTCTTTAGACGCCATGAAAGAGCTCCAGGCAGCGTTCAATTTCCTAAGTGATTTGCGCACTAAAGCTGTTGTGAACGTGCGCAATGAAATTGCAGCTTGTTGAACACAAAGGTAGTTTTCCCCGTCATTATCTTAATTCATTGATCCAATAGCCTACTTAATATCTGATTTGTAGACTGCAAATAAGAAGACATAATGGCGTTGATCTACTTACCTGGGCTAATAAGTGATCATGTCAACGAATTTATTTCCGGATGTTCTTTCCAGATCTCCAGTGTTTGAAATGGGCACAATTTACCTGTCTTCTTGTCGACAAGAACAATTCATACGATATAGTTGCTTAGACTTATGTAGCGTATTGTAACCATAAGTTTGAAATGCAATTTTATACTTTTTAGTAATAAGTCAGTGTAGAATTTTATTTACAGACAGTAATTCAAGAATGGAACATTCGCCTTTTCCTTCGGCACACTTAATTGATAGCCTTGATACCAGGCAGCAGACTAACGGTCCTAGTAACAGTTTGCGTGCTTGTAGACTGTGAAGTAACAGTGATTGAAGTGGTTTTGGTGACATCCGCCGGGCCCGAGGTGATCAAGCATGAGCAGGCCGAGGAGATAGCAGGAGTGCCGAGACCGATAGAAACGTAGATTTGACGCTTCCTAACCGGAAGTTCCTTCGGGCAAGATACGTCGTAGAAGGTATAAGGAGACATCGGGTTGTAGTTAGTGTTGGAAGTGCTATAATCACGTCAGTTTATGTACCAGACCAGCCAAAAAGCATTGCTTACGCGTCAACAGTGAAGAGCATGCAATTTGCCTCTCCATATCCGAAACTCTTGCATTGAGCATCGGCCTTGCAAGCAGCGCTGCAAGTAGCAAAGGTGTTCTTGGTCCCGGAAGAGTCGAAGTAGTAGGCGGCAGTGTCCTTGGTGTATCCGACAAGACCGCAACCAGCGGAGGCAGACCTAAAAACTGTCAGTGCAAAGTCTACAACTAGTGTATTCCATATTCTTACGGCGTAGGAGATGTTACGATTGTGGATGGCTTGCTTGAAGTTGTTGTCGGTGGAAGTGGTTTGGAGCTGGTCGTTGGCGGCTTTGAAGTTGTGATGGGCTTTGACGTAGTCACTGGCTTCACAGATAATCAGTAAACTTTCTTGGGAGACGATGCACTCGATACATACCTTGCTTGATGTTGTGGGAGGATACAAAGTTACGTATGTGGTAGTCTGGATAATTGTTGTAGCGCCAGTCGTGACGGTGGCGGTTTTGGTGGCGGTCCCAGACTTGAGAAAATTGCTGCAGAACACCAATGCTTCGGAAGTGTGTCCAATGAAAGCGTCCAGATTGCAGTCGCCCACTTGAATCAATCAGCCTTTGTACAAGGAATTTATATCAACGTGGGTCACCCCAGTCGACTCCGAAGTTGGGAAAGGTTTTGGTGGAGCGTGGTAGAACAATCGAAAAATGGCCCTTACCATCTGGAACACCAGTTATCCTGGGGTTTAGACGTTGTCGCGCGTCAATGACGGCCGCATGCGCACCGGCAGCAAGAGCTGCGGTCAAAACTAGGGAAGCCTTCATGATTTCGTGTGGACGAGTCTACTGCTTGCAATTGACGAAGTCGACACGCACGGGAAGCTATGAGGCTCGGTTGAGTAGATCCCTTGTACTTATAAGTAAGTGTGCATTACGACGCGGCCCCAGGCACAAGGAGAAACCCCGGCGAGACTACTCGTGATGTAGCATATTTCATTTGCAAAATAGATGAGAAGAGTCCGTTTGGGCGCATTCGATAAAATGGTCGTATTGTGGCGGCCTAGAACAGTGGTAAGCGAGCTCCTTCTCTGTTTAACCAGCAGGCTCCGTTGCGGAAGCAATTAGTTCCTGCATAAAAGTCTGCGCCGTGAATGTCCGTCGAAAATCGAGCTCTTGACCGCCCTACCAGGCAATTGGTGCTCCGAAGTCGCGGTAGCCCGGAGCGTTCTAGAATAGCCGATGGACCTGCAGGAGAGAAAAATAATGCTGTAGAGCATAGGATAAAATATATCCAGAGTGAAAGCAATTTAGGACACGGTAGGTGGCTGGAGCATCCTTGTCGTGGCCCCGGACAAATCGCGTGTGCAGATGATATTAACCAGAACTTCTAAAAATACCGGGATGCAAAAGACACGCTTCGTTCCGGAAGATGCGTCTAGGCAAAGCTTCGTATTTGAGGTCCATGGCAAATCTTTGTATGCCTTCTCGCCACGGGGCCGGGCTAGCGTCGAAATCGCATGTGGAAGGCGGCAAGATGGGAGCAGCAAATGCAGTAACTGTCGCCTAAACGCTGCATGGGTGGTGCATCAATAAAATTTCATAGGGCTTACGTCCGCATACACCCCACAGTACTGGGCTCGACACCACCCAAATGCTGTGCTTTCTCACAAGGGGTGTAACATTCGAGGTTGACATGCAGCAAACCTCCAGACGCGCGTGCGAGGAGATGCAACCATATAGAATTAGCTATGCTCTTCTAATGACAAACCGAATCCGTCGCGTGTCGTCATTATGGAATCCAAAATGGTCGTCGGATAGGGTGTGGAGAGCAGCATCGACATCAAAAATTACTCCGAGATCATCGCCAATCTTCTGCCACATTTGTCTAAGGCTCTCGGGGTTGTGTCGAAACATCCTTCCAGCTGGGTTTGTTCTGTGATTTTGCTGCCCAGGATTAACAGCGCCAATCTGGCGACCCACGATCATAGACCCTTTCTTGGGTCGCAGTAACCTTGCAACTGCCGTCGAAACCTTGAGCTGGTCGTCGTAATCAAAAAGGTGAAAGAATGACCCTGCGTATACCATGTCGAAGGATCCCCTCATATCTGTAAGGGGAGATGATTCGTCGAAAATGTCGGCAGTTAGGAAGTGGCTCTGCAGGCGATCCCCATCCCCAAATAGCTTGTAACCAAGTGAGATATATTCTTTACGAAGGTCGCATCCATAAATGTTCTCTGAAGGTGCGCCGTCAGCCACGAGCTGACGAATTTCTTGACCAAAGCAACAAGCCATGTCGAGCAGTCGCTGTCCTTCTTCAAGGCGTTGCAGGATTTCCGGATATTCCTTCGTCTGATTCATGCTCAAATCTAAGAACCGGAACTGGCCGATGCATGGGTAGGGAAATATGTTCCATGCTTCATCGCGAACCTTGATAATGTGATCAACAACTTCATCGTGTGGAATGCCGCTATATGTCTCCAGTAGATGGCAGGCCTCTGGTGAGAGCTGGGTGTCTGTTAGCTTTTCGGTGAACCAAGCAACACTCTTGTCTTGTGGATCCGGGGCAGCCATTTCGACTTGTTTTCTTAAGTTAGCCTTGTAGAAGAGAGTGGCACCACTCTCCACAAAGCATGGGCACTGTGGACGAGGCAGTTGATGGCGTCATTCCGTCTATCCGACAAATCCCCGGCGGCGCAAGGGGTGAGCATAGGAAAGAGTCATTGCGCTATGTCTTCTTTATGTAATGATTTCTATGTTCGAACGCCTTGTACAGTCCCAAGCACATCCTCGAACGTTGACGTTCATACATACGTGTAGACGCTACGCTTTTTTTAGTCACGTGATGTTCTTTGTTTGCATTTCATTATGTAGTTGGTAACTTTTAAAAGGCTTCTGATTGGACAGTTTGGTTTTTCAGATTACTCAAGTTCTTCGTCTTTAAAAACATTGAACGCTTTCCATTGAATTCACTTCAAGGGCCATCTGCCATTCCGCTCACGCATTCATGCCAGCGATAGTACAAGTTCCTGGTCATCCCTCTCGTAGGTATGCAAGATGAAATCTTGCAAACCGTCCGCGAACAAAGCATGCATCGACCCGGCCTGACTGAGAGTGTCCTTAACGCTCGGCTGACTATGGCACGTGCGTGACAGGAAGCCGCTCCTACTATTCCACGGAGAAACCTTACGGCCAAGGCAATGCCTCGCTGCTCATCATCGTTATTTTAAAGGCATCGGGGGGTGAAAGTCGCCGTTGAGACGACTTGGCATGAGTAATCCGCATCCCTGCTTCAATACCCACCCTCTCATAGGACGCATGAAGGGCTCCATCCTCCTCGTCTCCAGCTTCTGGCAGCCGTCTATCCCCAATGAGGCATGTTCACCCACTGATTCTGCAGGCACGGGCTCGGCGGGAAACCGAGAGCACGAGGTTGCTCGCAATGTAGTCTTTATTACGCTTGCATATCGCCAATAGGTAACAGCAGTATTTCATCGCTGATCTCGCTCGCGATTGAGAATGGACGATACAGTTTTATCTTCAGTGCCGCTGACGAAAAGAACAGTTCGGCGTGTTGCTCTCGCGTGTATCCAGTGTCGCATAAGAAAAGTGCGCTGCGATGCCACACAGCCAGCCTGCAGCCGATGTCGTGTCGACGAGAAGCAATGTGAATACCAGAAATCCCGGCGAGGAGGTCGCCCGCGTAGACCGGTAGCAGCGCAAATTCAAATCGCCGTGGACGACCGTACGACCTCTGGCCACTATTCGGAACATTTCGGATCTCAAACTAGGAGTAACTCTTCTACACATGGATCATCGGATAGCTCTACCCTGAGCGTATGCGACAGTCTCGAGTGGAAATTGTCCGAAGCGACGCAACCTCTTCTCACAAGTGGTGCACGGCTGTCTACTATTCAAGTCGATCAACTTCTCACGCACTATTATACGTATTTTCACATTTCGCACCCATGCGTCCTTCCTCGATGGTCGCTAGAAGCACGATTGACAACCGAGCCCGCAATATCGAATTTCTTGCTCCCGGTCTTGTTATACATTGGCTCCATCTTCACACATTCCATTGACTCTACGCCATTAGCAAACGCGGCAGCGCGGACAATACAAACTGGGTGGACAGATCATGAAACACCTAATGCATACTTCATCCAAGCGCTGATGCTATATTCAATAGCGACGTATTGGTGCAATGAACAGGAAAAAGGTCGACAACTATTAGATGAAGCAATCAGTGGCGCCTTCAAACTCGGCATGCACCAGAAAGACTTCGCATCGCGGCATGGGTCAGGAGATCCCGTCCTGGAAGAGAGTTGGAGGCGCACCTGGTGGCAGATCCATGTCACCGATGTACATATCTCAGGAAGTACGCATTCGTACCAGGGCTCTTCTGTAAAGTATCCCATCACTACAGAGCTTCCATGCGAGGAGGATGAGTATGAGGCCGGGGTACGTTCTTACCATTCGAGAAGCTACATAACATATTAACGTCACTACAGAATATCCCCACTCCCGCTACGCTGCAAAACTACAATGCGCGAGAGTTCTCGGACATCGAATTTTCCTCATTCGCACAGTTAGTTGGATTCACACAAGGTATTATTAGAGTCATTACCCCAAGACGTATACATGACTCGGAGAGCGCGAAAGTAATATGCACAAATTCCGACACGATGATGGGAGCGTGGTGTTCGCTGCTTCCGGTATCCAAACGGAGACTTTTACGCGATGATGGTACCGTCGACGAACTACTGTTCAAGTCGAACATTCTAATGTACACGTACGTATATTACTTATACCCATTAATTTGATAATTGATGTTCCTAGCTATATTGTCGATTTACACCGCCAACTATCCTCCCTGAAATATACCGCAATAGAATCCATTTCCAGATGCGCGCCACCCCCACCCCCCGAAGCCAACGCCTCCATTAAAGACGACGCCCACATCCACACTGCCAAAGTTCTCTACGCTGTCGATAAAATAAATAGCCTGCTCACGCTCCCAACCCGCCTGAACACGCACACGCCTTTCATAATCTGCATGATCGCCAACATGACCATTGCCCATCTCTCGGCCTGCCGTTACATTTTCCAAGAGCCCAGACTTGCGCTCGAACGCGACAAGATCCGGCTCAACATGGGCGTCTTAAAGATGCTGGGAGAGTTTTGGCCTGCAGGGAAGCGTGAGTATCAGAGCATGGGTGTGATTGCACGGGAGATATTGGCGCTGAAGGAAGAGGAGATTCAGATTCCTAAAGAAACGCCCGTGCTCCCGCTTGACACTCTAGACTTCAATTTCGATTTTGACTTGAATTGGACGTGTGACTCATTTGGAACTGGCACTGGGAGTTTAGGAATTGACTCATTCGTTGGCTAAGGCTGTGCTGAACGTTCGTGGTTAACGTTCCTGTTCCAAAAAATTTAGGAGATAATTGTTAATGCTACTTTAATGATCATTGTGTCATTATGCTATATTCACCACATTCGCTCGGAATTATAAGAGACTTAAGGCTCTAGGGTTATGTATAACGCCACAAGTATAAAACAATCATCCACATGTATAATAGCAATTCAGCAATGTTGACCTTCATCGATCTCCATCTTCAACTTTGTCTTGCAGTGCTGGAGTCCGAATTGACACCACAACAAGGTTTTGCGCGGTGTGCACGTCGTCGGTTGCAGGATCCGTTCTGCATGATTGTCCTGGAGGACATGATTTGGGTTGATCTTGAATGGCATGGTTCTCTTAAAGCCTCACATGTTTTTAAATTGGTATTGCCCCATACGGTAGATTGAGGGAAGATTCAAAAATGCGAGCCTAGTAAAGGTATAACGTTTACGGCAGACGCTGCAAATGTGCCAATGGCGAACCATGATAACACCCTAGCTTAGAATAATGAACAAGAAAGTTTTAAAACAAGAAGTCATTAGAATTTAGTGGTCGAGTGGCCTCGAATCTTCGTCTCTTAGGCGCAAAGCGACAACCCCATTTACTCCGAGGCCCAAATATGCCCTAAGAAAATAGGAGGTATGACATAACATGGAAAGTTACTGGTTTCAAAACCAGGAGCACACAGACGCTTGCAACTCACTCACTCCCACGAGGTCGCAACTAACTGTCCGCCAAACGCACAAATGAAGCTAGAAAATACACGCTGTCTAACAGTTGCAGCCTGCAGGCCCTTGTGTCTGGTTCTGGTCCCTTCCAAGATTTACGCTTTGTCGCCCCTGGCCGGGTCTCAGATTCCGTGGACCACCCTGATCCAACGGTAGCTTCTTGGCAATAGCAGTAAACAAGTCTCGGACATTCTCGCTCGTCTTCGCCGAGGTCTCGAAGAAGAGGAGACCGGCTTCACGAGCGTACTGCTCGGCGTCAGCAGCAGGGATGGCGCGCTTATCGGGAGACTCGGTCACAAGATCGAGCTTGTTACCGGCAAGGGCAATGATGATGTTCTCGTTTGCTTGACGCTGGAGCTCCTTGACCCAAGCCTTGGCCTTGTCCAAAGACGACTACGAACCATTAGCAGGAATCCTAGCTTTATCATCTCCCAACACGTACCGCTTGCGTGATATCATAGACGACCACAGCACAGTTAGCGTTCCTGTAGTACATAGGCGCGAGAGATTTGTAGCGCTCCTGGCCTGCCGTGTCCCAGATCTCAAACTTGACTGTTGTGGACTCGTCGAGGGCGATGGTCTGGGTGAGAAATGCGGCGCCGATAGTGGATTCCCGGTAGTCGTCGAATTGGTCCTGGTGCAGAATCAGCATGTGCATGCATATAATCGGTAATGCGGTCGCTCACCTTGACAAAGCGCAATACTAGTGACGACTGCTGGTGGTTAGCTCGGTATTATGGCTGCCTTGAACGTGGCTTCGCACCTTTCCAACGGCAGATTCGCCTTAGCAGGTTAGCACAAAGTAACCAAATTTTGATTCTAGGAGACAAACCGAGTAGTACAAGCTTGAACTGTGCGAATCTGGAGCCTCCGGGGCGGCCGCCCTGTTGCATTCTTGCCGACATGTTTGAGGACGGTAACGAGGTATACTATCGGGCCGCGTAGGGTTGAGGTAAGAGGTGGGTAGTAGAAAGGGACGGGCTAGCGAAGAGGAGACGCCTGTTAAGCGGGCGGAAGAAGTGGCGACGTTATGGTGGTACGGATGGTTGGAGTCGGCGGAGGATGAATGAAAGATAGAGCGTGACGACGAGGACCACGGTCCAGGGTGGGCAAAGCGCCGGCTGGGGGCTTGGCGCCTTTCGTCATGCGTGGGCGTTCTCGCAGGCGCATCTCAAACCCCAGTGTGAACACAACACAGCAGGCGAATGCAAGTTAGGGCCCGCGTTCGCCCCACGTAACGCTACCTTTATTAGCATTCTCTGATACTGCACCGTCTGGGGTCTGCTGCAGCTTGCCGCGTGGCTGTTGACCATGGCCGCCATCCTCCCGTTCCGCGACATCAATGTGCATTCGTCGCCCTCGCACTATGCCTTCTCATCGCCATCCTCGCCCTCCGCCCCGACGCTGGTAGTCGATCGCCCCAGCGGGGACATTCGCTTGCATGACGGCAAGCTTCTGGGTTCGAAGAGGGTAACCAGCATTGCTGGCATCTTGGGCATTGTCAAGTTGCGCCTAGGTTATACGTCCCTCAATGTTGCAAGAGGGTGTGACTGACGACCATATGCAGACAAGTACATAATCGTTATCACAAAGGCTCAGTCTGTGGGTAAAATTAAGGGACATACAATCTACAAAGTTATCTCTACCGACTTTCTCCCTTTGCGCGAGCGCCCGCTGCACGACCCGGATGAGGACACGTATCTAAGCTTACTCAAAACGCTGCTCAAGACTTCCCCGCTATACTTTTCATATTCTTTCGACATTACAAACAGCTTCCAGCGACAAGCTCACGCCGACTCTTCCGTGCCACTATGGAAACGAGCCGACAATCGCTTCTTCTGGAACCGCTTCGTGCAGAGCGACCTGATTGATTTCCGAGGAGGACTCAACCCCGGATATGGGCATAGACATTCTACGAGGCAGCAGCCGGAGCTAGATCCATTTATTCTACCCGTCATGTACGGTATGATGGAAATTAAGAGCACTTCGATTAAGGGCACACCATTGGCCTTCATCTTGATTACCCGACGATCACGGCTCAGGGCTGGAACACGATATTTCTCTAGGGGTATTGATGAGAATGGAAATGTGTCCAACTTCAACGAGACAGAGCAGATCATCATTCTTAACGATCATGCATCTGGCGGTCTTGGTGGCTACGGGTCGAACCAGAACGGTGCCGCTGGGGGTAACGCTGGAAAAGAGGTGCAGGTGCTAGCCTACGTCCAGACACGAGGCAGCGTACCCGTGTACTGGGCCGAAATCAACACACTTAAGTACACGCCGAGACTCCAGGTGCGCGGGGTGGAAAATGCTATTCCGGCGGCCAAGAAACATTTCGCCGAGCAGATCCGTATGTATGGCGACAATTGGCTCGTCAATCTGGTCAACCAAAAGGGTCGCGAAAAGCAGGTCAAGGAGGCGTATGAGCAGATGGTTGACTATCTAGTCAGCTCCCCAGAGGAGGAAGTAGAGAGCGACAAGGTCACGTCTGAGAAGTTCCACATCCTCGAGCCACAGCAAGCCAAAACCGTGTTTGATCGTTTGCATTACGTCTACTTTGACTTCCACAACGAAACTAAGGGCTTACGATGGGACCGCGCTAAGCTTCTGATGGACCAGCTGGCGCCACACGTCCTCCAGCACGGCTATTTCCGGGGCGTAGACATGCCAGGCGATGCTGGAGGCGTAGAGGTGCGACGACACCAGACCGCTGTGATTCGCACCAATTGCATGGATTGCCTAGACAGGACGAACGTGGTCCAAAGCATGATTGGCCGCTATATACTCTCGAGGATGCTCATCGACCTGGGCATCATGAGGGAGGGCGAGAGCGCCGAAGACGATCAGACCTTTGAGTTCGTCTTCCGCAACGTCTGGGCCGACAATGCCGACGTCGTCTCCAAATCTTACTCGGGCACCGGCGCCCTCAAGACCGACTTCACGCGGCTGGGCATCCGTACCAAGCAGGGTGCCCTCCAGGACCTTAACAACTCTATCACGCGTTACTTCAGGAATAATTTCAGTGACGGTCCACGCCAGGACGCCTTCGACATCTTCCTGGGCACATACCTTCCCTCGGACGCTGGCATCGGCAGCCAGCTCCTCTTTGCCGACCGCCGCCCCGTCTTCATCCAGTCCATCCCCTACATCCTCGCTGCCAGTCTCTTCCTCATATTCGTAGGCAGCTTCACGCGCAGATCGCCCGACGCAGTCGTCTGGCCTCTGCGCCTGCTCATCTTTGTGTGCCTCGCCATGGCGGCCGCGTGCTTCAACTTCATGTGGAGCAACGGCACACTCTATGTAAGTAGCCCCTTTCCAGAACCGGTGTCCGAATCGCGGCTCACAGACATGCAGGTCAACTGGCCGAAGCTTAATAGGCTGCCCTATGCCATCGAGTCGATGCAGGAGGCGCTGTCCAGCGTCTCGCATAACCCGGTGGTGGGCGGTCTCGTGGGCACAAGGCACGAGCGCGGCAAGAGCGATGCTAGGTTGCTGGGACTGGAGGAGGGCAAGAAGAGGATAGAGTAGCACGGGGGTTTCGGCAAACGTGACGGGATGCTGGCGTCATGCCGACAAATTCACAACGCTGGTGTTCCGCCACTTTTCTGGAGCTTCGTAAAGTAGATGAGTTCCAGGTGGTTAGAATGGGGTGGGGCGGAGGTTTGGCATCCTTTACACTGTAGGCTTGTAGAATTTTAGACCTGTATCGATTAAAGAGCACAGCTAGAGCATTCACATTTCGATAATTGAGCTTTTTTTTAAAGATAGAAGATCATGTGCATTCAACTCATGAGGCGGGTTTTACATGTGTGGTAAGAAAATAAAGCGTGCTGGACTGTTGCGGTAGAGTTTTGCAGTTCATCCAAGCTGTACATGCAGAGATGATGCATCAGTAGCGTGTATGGTTTGGAGAAAAGAGAGCGCAGTGGCCGACAGAGACTTCTACATGAGGTGGTCATACAAGCGTTTTGGGGGGGGAGGGGGGTATCATAAACATGTCCGTAGCTCTTAAGGACAAAAAGGAAGCGTAATAGTGGTCGTAAGCGATTGGCGAATATGTAGGCCATGGGAGAGAAGATGGATACTTGAAGGTAGGAGAAATGGAAATAGTGAAGGGAAAAAAAACAGGGCA
>Ga0247757_10000061_pt1 | contig 80034 bp, 93 predicted proteins | sample UWRJL126311R4_FD_180929 | JGI IMG/M metagenome (GOLD analysis project Ga0247757, IMG submission 180929) | Plant litter microbial communities from Arlington Agricultural Research Station in Wisconsin, United States - UWRJ-L126-311R-4 | ecosystem: Environmental > Terrestrial > Plant litter >...
TATAGCCAGTTCGGTTGAGGCATATAAGGGCCAGGATGGAGAAGATAGAGCACATAAGAATTTGAGGAGGTTCGTCGAAAGGCACATTGTCCCCGAGAGCCCATGGGAGGAAGGTAAGAAGGTCAAGACACTAGACGGCAATGAGGTGTGGTGGATAAATAAGGACGGGAAGAAGATGGTGGGTTTTAGCACGCAAATACTTCAGGACCAAACTAATAGGAAACTAGATCCAACCCGCAGATGTGGAAGTAAGCAGCATCGCTGATAAAGTCTCTAATGGTGAAGTATGGGTTCTTAAGGGCTCTTTAGCGTGAATAAAGCTTGAAACCAAGGCACAGGTGTTATTCAAACATGCATCCACAGTTGCCGAATAATCATGATACAGTTACGTTTGACTCACCAGGATACTAAATTTATGCACATTCCTCACTTTTCAGGTCCCTTTTTTTTGAGGATATGCGGGGGGTGATTCTGATACCGATTTTTAAAGATACTGGTGAATAAACTTTGAAATCCATAGATACCGCTGGTTCTTCGCATCGATAATACCATTACTCTAGATTCTTAGTTATTGTAAGCAGCTTCCACAGTTCGATCTTGCTAATCGTATTCTCATGTTTACGGATTGCTAAGCCTCGGAAGGCCAGGGTTGCCTCTGCGCACTAACACGTTACAGCTTCAAGCCCCACTCTTAGTTTCATCAACATATAAAGTGCTACTACGGGACTCTATTAGAACTTTTATCATCCTCATGATAATTCGCAATGTACTACGAAAGTTCTGATTTAGCGATCTGCTTCACATGCGGTACACAATTTGACGCCCCCCTCTCCTTGCCCCCAAAGAGTTGCCGCATTTGTGATGTAAAGTTCCACATGACATCACACTTATAGCGAACATCTCTAATTAACAACTATCTTAGGATCCACGCCAATACGTACCAGCTGGTGGTCAGACGTGGACATCATTCACCTATGAATCTGACAAGCAAAAGAATAATTTCGCTACAGACAGTAATGACTCCAGGATCCACTACATAACCACCAATCCAATTACACCAACCAGCGTGCAAATGCCGGCGGGACTTGCCGACGCGACAACCACCCGCAAGCAGCTTGGAATCGGCGAGCGAGCGATCTTGCTACAAACGGACGTCGGGAATGTGCTATGGGATCTGGTGGCATTCATTGATGAACCGACTATAGAGTTCATCAAGGAAAAAGGAGGCCTTAAAGCTATCATAATCTCGCATCCACATTTCTACACGACGCACTTGGAGTGGGCACGGGTTTTTGGCTGCCCGATCTATCTGTGCGAGGATGACAAGGAATGGTGAGTATACACGCTTCAGAAGCATGGTGACCGAAGCTCACGGATCGTGCTAATTTCACGTAAATGTAGGTTATGTCGTAAAGACGGGAACAATGTCCGCAAGTTCATCAGAGGTGTGACTGAAATACTCCCTGGCGTGACCGCCATACAAGCTGGCGGCCACTTTGACGGGTCCATGTTCCTTCACTGGGAGAAAAAGCTCTTCACCGCCGACACAATAATGACTACACCATCTGGGTATTACCACAAAGATCGTCTCCCCGGCACCGCGTCGTATACTTTTATGTGGTCATACCCTAACATGATTCCCCTTTCTCCTGAGAAAATCCATGGAATCTGGAAAGCCCTCAAACCGTTCGCTTTCGACACCACTTTTGGAGGCTTTATGGGACAAAATATAACCCGGCCAGACCTGAAGACACAGGTTTTGGAAAGTATGAAGGTATTCAAATGAAAAATCCTGATAATTAATGGACGAGTCTGACCATGAGCGTAGATATTTGTTAAGGCCGCGGGTCATGAGCAAGCCGCTGTATATGAGGAAACATAAAAACAATTATTGTGCAAACCTATGACATTGGTCGCACTAGATCTGTTTCATCGATTATAAGCGGTCACAATAAGTATCATTCTAACATGATGCGCTTCATTATGATGTAGTAAAGATGCGGGCAAATGGCAATAAGAATATCTAGCATTCTGACACATGGTCAACTTGATTGAATACAGGTTCAACAGACATTCACTCGGCTCGACACCAACCTTGAACAACCTATTGAGAAGGCTTCGGTGATGCTTGGTATTGGATTTCTCAAGTCAAAATGCGCCGTCAGTCTTTCGCACGTATTGTTATTTAGAAAAGCCAGGATAGTCATAGAAACCATATCAATTTTCCAGTGTCTCCTAGCTGCTATTTACCAGGCATATCCGCCATCGCCTCAGATCATTACAAAGAACTCCATAACCCGTGGCCAGTGTGCAAGATATGCCTAAGACGCATTGGCCGTCACACCAGTCGAGTGCAATCGTCAGTTCCGAGGCAGCGTAAGTACCGAATATGAGGAATACTTTTCCATCCCCAGAAGTAAGCCATGAGGGGGAAACATAGGGAAGCGCCCAATAGGAAAACAAACACCAAGTCTATCAAGATGCTGCAAAGGGATATCAGCAGCCAGACCAGCCACAAGAATTGCAGTTTAGGTAACTGCACTCATGGCCAACATTGTAAGACCTACTCCACCAGAAATCATTTAGCGGGTGGAGAAAGCCTTGGTGACAACACGCTTGAGTGCGAGCTCCTTCTTCTTGAGATCATCAGCGGTGGCATCCTCGATCTCAAGCTGGGCCATGGCGTCGCTGAGGGCAGATTCAATCTTCTCCTTCTGGCCACGCTTGAGTCTGATAGAGGTAGTGGGGTCTGAAACCATCTCTTCGACACGAGAGATGTACGATTCGAGCTGTTGCCTAGATTCAAACTTCTTGCTGAATGCCTCATCACTGCTCTTGAACTTGGCAGCATCTAGAGAATCTTAGTGAAAGGTGTAGAACATTGTTGTATAACAACTTACCGTTGATCATACTCTCAATCTCAGTAGATGAGAGCTTACCAACAGCGTTGGAGATAGTGATGTTCGCGCTACGACCAGAAGTCTTCTCAGTAGCTGTGACCTTGAGAATGCCATTGACATCGACTTCAAAGACGACCTCAAGGACAGCATCACCAGCCTTCATGGGAGGAATGGGAGCAAGGGTGAATTCACCCAGTGATGTGTTGTCTTCGCAGTTAACACGTTCACCCTGATAAACAGGGAACTGCACAGTCTGCTGGTTGTCCGCGACTGTAGTAAAAGTTCTCTTGAAGTGCGTTAGTGACCCTTTATTTATTTTGATAATATAGGAGATGTTTTAGACTTACCTTCTTAATAGTGGGCACAGTCTGGCCACGGGGAACGACGGGAGCAAAGATGTTGCCTTCCATAGCCACACCAAGTGAGAGCGGGACCACGTCTAGCAACAGCAGATCGGCGGTATCAGCGGACGTAGCCTTGCCCGAGAGAATACCGGCTTGAACGGCAGCGCCATAGGCAACGGCCTCATCAGGGTTGATGCTCTTCTCGAGCTTCTTGCCGTTAAAGAAATCGCTGAGAAGCTTTTGTATCCTTGGGATACGTGTAGAGCCACCAACCAGGACAATTTCGTCAACTTTGTCTTTGCCAATGTTAGCATCCTTCAGTACCTGCTCGACCGGCTGGAGAGTGCCATTGAAGGCCTTTGCGTTCAAATCTTCGAAACGGGCACGGGTGATATTGGCGTTGAAGTCCTCGCCATCGAAGAGCGAATCTATCTCTACAGTGGTTTGCGTAGCGTTGGAAAGTGTTCGCTTGGCACGCTCACAAGCAGTTCGGAGACGGCGAAGCGCGCGGGCATCTCCAGACAGGTCCTTCTTAGTTTTTTTCGTGAATTCCTTCTTGAAGTGGTCAAGGAGGTTGGTGTCGAAATCCTGGCCACCCAAATGGGTGTCGCCAGCTGTAGCCTTGACGGTGAAGACACCACCCTGGATGTGTAGCAAGGAGACATCGAAAGTACCACCACCGAGGTCGTAGATGAGAACATTCCTCTCCTTCTCAGACTTTCCAGACCCAAGACCATAAGCGATTGCGGCAGCAGTGGGCTCATTGATGATGCGGAGCACATTGAGACCAGCGATAGCGCCAGCATCCTTAGTGGCTTGACGCTGGTTATCGTTGAAGTAGGCGGGTACGGTAATTACAGCCTTCTCGACCTTCTTGCCCAGCTTAGTCTCCGCGACCTCCTTCATCTGTGCGCATGTTAGAATGTGCACTGCTGCATCGGATAACGTAAAAATTACCTTCACAAGAACCATAGCAGAAATCTCCTGTGGGGAGAAAGTCTTAGTTTCACCAAGATATTCAACCTGGACCATGGGACTGCCACCCTGGTCAACGACCCTAAAAGGCCATGACTGGACGTCTTTCTTGACAGTCTCATCATCAAATCGTCGACCGATGAGCCGCCTATGTGAATTAGTGCCCTGAATATTGTTTGAAATATACCGAGTGTATCGTACTTAACGTCAAAGACGGTGTTGGCGGGGTTCATGGCGGCCTGATTCTTAGCGGCCTCACCAATCAGACGCTCTTCGCTCGTGAACGACACAAACGAGGGTGTGGTAAAGCTACCCTGCTCGTTGGCAACTACATATGTATGTTAAAATTTTGCGGGTTCGAGATGCAGAGGTAGAAGCGTACTGATCTCGACATTGGTACCCTCATAGTTAGCAACGCAAGAGTAGGTCGTGCCTAGCAGTATGTTAGAATGTGGTGTGGGTGCTTGCGTTATAGGATTGCGCACCAAGATCGATGCCAATGGCACCCTCATAGACTTCGTCACTCATGTTGAGGATGGGTATGTGGTTGTGATGGAGGAGTGGTGGGGTGAGGGAGGGGATGTGGTGCAAAGGCGGTGGGCGTCGAACTTTTTTACCTTCTAACGAGGCTAAAGAAATTGTGAGCCAAGATTTTTCTTGGCGTCCGCTTATCGACAAGTTTGCCCGGAGCCGAGGCGAGGACCAGATGATATTCCGCAGTCGAGACGCACCGCCAAACCATTCTACTTTTTATGAAATCAAGCTAGACAGCCTTACACCTTGGCTGTGCGTTTCGGATCTTGTCTGGCTTAATCCAGCGCTGAGCCAGTTTTAAATCCCCAGTCCTTTGGGAAAGTAAAAGTCGGCAATATATTTTGCAGACTACTCCAGCTTACTTCAGGAGCTTTACAGGTTATTTCCAGAGTTTCAATAATACTCTTAAATGGTATCAAAGATGGTGCTATAGTTGTTGTATCCAGCTTCAAATTTCTATGAGAGCCTAGCATTCAACACACCCAAAGTCTATGTTACGCAATGTGAAGCAGTTTCAAGACTCTAGAAAGAGTAGTTTGAGGTTCTATAGAATAAAAAGGACTTCTCCTAGAGCTTACGTATACCAAGAATGCCGGAGCAGGCAGGTTGGTTACCGTCCATGTCGTTAGCCCCATAGATTCTATCTCGCCAACGCCAATTCCTGTGACTCGCCGGCTGCCATCACATATGACAATTTAGCATACAATGAAACACGAGCGGCCTTGTCCTGTCATGAATAAAGTCGGATGTCGCCACTAACCGCCGATCGAACGCTGAGCGGGGCCGCACCTGCTCAACGGGTATCCATGTCGTGTGGCGTACGGTAGGCACTGGTCATACTTGGTTATCATGAAAGACGAAATTAATGTCTCTTGGTCTTTGTGTATTGTAGCGCACAAAGTTCTCATCACCAGGTGGCCGCTCGTTTTTCGTGTTGCTGGTCAACATGCTCTGCAGGCTAACGCACACGCTCTCGACATTGTGGACGGGCGACCATCCCTGACGATCGAGGAGGTCAAGGCAAATGATGCCATTGGAATATATGTGCGGATGTATGGGGATTGGGTGGGCTTCATCGCGGACAAAAACAACTTCGGGGGCCTATTAATTTAGGCATCAGCACTTCGATACGACTATATAGAGAAGATGCAAAAGTGCAGGCGCACATTGACGTGTGCGGGAAGGAGAGCGTACCTCAATAGGGTATGATGGACTAAACGTGAACTTCAGCCTGTATATCTCTCCACGATAGATTGGATTGTCGTCCATCACACGAATATCCATGAGCCACTCGATCAAGTTGTCGGCTTTGACGAGGGTGATGCCGGGCGGGAGTTTGTCTTGCAGCTAGGAATATGCTTTAGTGCTAGATCATCATGTGTCCAAGTAGAACTACCTTGCCGAGCTCCTAATTTTAGGCGTTAGTTTGCGTTGTCATCGTGCCTGACGGAATAGCGGAAGCATATATGTAGTATACCTTCTGGAGCCGCTTCCCGGCAAACATGTCAGAGTTGTAGGCAACAGTTCGACTATGCGCAAAAAGCCACTTTGTAAGGAGGATTTTAATACGTTTGATAGTTATGGATGCTCTGCGTTTGTATGGTGAAGTGCAGGCGGTAGGCAAATGCAGATGAATGTGGCGGGGTGGGGTGGCCAGGAAACAAACCGCAGTCGTACAACGACTGGACGGCAAAGGTCGGAAGTTACGACGCAGGGCAGATACAGAACTTCACGCGGCTATATTTACTGTGCGCCGTATGTGTTACTTCAAATCCAATGATGCTGATAATGATGTCAGAGGTACTTTGCAGGCCTTCAGATGTTGTGCGCTATCTGCATACACGTGATAACAGTTCATCAAGTTCAACGCGAACACTTAAAAGGCTGTTTATATTTTTTGACTAGGTACCTTAATAGGCCGGGATGCCTTTCGATCAAAATACCTAATGAATAGGCCCTATTAAGTTTAAGATAGCCGATTTGTGTAATTTTGCCTGCTGTGCGAATATCTCTAGGCCTGGTTTGGTGTTTGGTCCACATGAATGCCAGTTAGGTGGATCGCCACAATCACCATACTTCTAGGCGCACTAAGGATTGGGAAAAGTCAACAGATTTTACTCTTATATGGAACTGTCCCACGTGCTAGTAATCGATCGCATTTCGGCCGGTAGTTGGTTTCATACATGTCTTTTCCCGGCATGAAAGTTTCCTGCATGCTTTCTCCCTATAACCCCAAGTATCGCAAGCTTTTAGTCAGGCCGTGTCGGTGGTGATAATATCAATAACAACTTTTAAGTCCGATCCTCTGGCTTCAAGGTTTCAATGCAACGTGCATGGCAAAATACCTTTAAAAAATACCTATGCACGTGATTGGCTGGATAGTTAGCGGCTCTAGCGACTCTTGACAGCAGAAACTCCTGTCACAGTCTAGACTCCTCTTTAACATCCCACGATGCGGTTGCTTCGGCCTCCACGTGGTTTAGGCTTGGAAATATCTTCGACGTAACCGCGAATCATTATTGCGATATACCTCATGTCCGAAAACCCGCCGCTTTCCACGCCCTTACCCCTCGATCGAAGAGCGAGTCTTCTACCTAGCCCTCCGCTCTCGCTCACACGCCCCGCATCGTATGGCCACCTAGCCAGCAATCAGAATCGACAGCGTGCATTATACAAATAATTGGGGCTTGTAGTATTGCAAGCGAAGGAGCCAAGTCGATGATATGCGATCCAGCGGATGGCTCTTTCACACTAAGAATGGCGGTGGGAGTCTTTGGTGAGATGCTCGTACGCCTTCTAAGATCTTTTCTGAACCCTGGGATACCTCGTACCTCTCTGGATCCTTAACACGACAGGCACCAGTTCGATCATTGCCATGCTGGTCCTGAATCTGAAGCCATCATTGCATCCTGGAATTGCAGTATATGCTGTCACACTCAACCACAGCTCTGTGGAAAAGATTGCTCTGTTATAAATTAAAGTTGCTTATCCACATATATTTGTCTCACTATGGAAAGTGGCAAAGAACACGGATACACAACCTCTGACGGGTGTTATAAAGGAGCTTCGTTATGACAGCTTTTCGATTACTTCCGGCTAGACCGTCTTTCCAAACCACTATCGAGCTTTGATTGCTCAGCACCTTCGCCATCTTTATTTGGCTTGTAACAGACACTGATAAAGTGCAGGTCAGATCCTGGAAAACTAGGCAGAGAACCACGGCACTTTATATAACGCATCGATGTGTCGTTTTTAGGATGGGATGGTGCGAATTCTACTACCCAAATCCTCATTCTAGCCATTGTCACTTTGTGTTTTGATGGATCTGAACAGCTATTCCTAGCGTAATTAAGGTGGTTCTCTCTTGAACATGAATGACTGCACATTGTAGGAGTCGGGTCGCACGTGGAATATCTAGAACTGCGGTTTTAGGGCAGAAAGAGCTAGCAGTGGTATAATCAGGGGCATCAATTTCATAATGTCATGGACCTGCGACTCGGCAGACCGATCAAATTTATACTCCCCGACTTTGAATTGTCATTTTAAATGTATAATACTGTAGGTAAGTGGCAGTACCCAACTCATGCATCTTCGGTGCTACCTTCCAACTTTCATGAGCTGACCGCATCTGGTAGTATATCAATCATATTAGTTAGGACGCTGCATTTTTCTTGCCATATCTCCCGCTCCTAGTGTAACCTTTGGAGTGATAATTTGAAGCCTGCTCCAAGTCTTGCATGCCGTTTGCGCATCCCAATAGGCCCCAGCTCCAGTTCCATCGCAATCAGCTGACGTACCTCAGACAAAACGCGCACATCAAGTTGCAGCATACCCATGGAGCACAGAATTCACATCAAGACTAGGACATCCTCTCTGCGGGTGTGAGCTCTCAAGGGAACAGTTAGATGGGAACCTGTAACGTTGTTTGTTGGTGACTGAATCACCCTCCAGCCAACCAACCGCCTATGGGGATTGTTCTTCCTTCGGTAAACATCCCTTGAGGAGACACTTCTCAGACGACATACAAATAGGGAACGACAGCCGGATCGCTGCGCATGCATTATTTTCCCTTTTGTCGTCACGGCCAAGACGCAAACAAGGGGGCAGCCTCTGTGTCTCCGCACGGACCCAAGCTCATCCTCGCACTAAGGCAGCGAAGCAGAGCTGCGACCATCCACACAAGTTAGCAACACCACCGCCCAAGGCTGCAACAAGCCCTTAGCGATCAGACAGATTGTGTCGCTTGCTGCCGTTTAGATCCAGTTTACCTGGCATTCCTACCACAAACGAAGCTCACGCTCCAACCTTCAAACAATCTCTCACGTGACAACAGCTGCCCGCGCTTTTTTAGAGAAAGGCAGCTTGTCTCTCGACTCGGATTCTTCCTCCCTCCCCACCACCAAGCACAACCCAACCACAACCCCATCGCGCGCCATCACTATCACCCCTTCACTATCACCCAGGTGTTGTTTCCATCGCGCCCGGCTTTCTGACGAGGAATTCGCGCTTCCCAAGCTTCTCCCTACGCGTCGTCGACACGGTCTCACCGTAAGCACGTTCAGCACAATGGCGGAGGCAGCACCCGGACTTGCTTCTCCGGATGCTTCCAAACCTACCGATGAGTTGGCGCGTCCCGTCGATGCCAACGAGCCCGCAAATGTTGCAGGAAACAAGGTCGCATATGGCAGTGACGTACCTGGAGACGCGCTCGCTGAAGGTAGTCTATGTCCTCTCCTTTATCCACGACGATCGCTAATTGGATTTAGAGCAAGCACCTACAACCGCTACGGCTACGGACGACCGAGCTACGAAAGACAACATAACCGACAGCAAGCCAGACACTATAATGGCCGAGGGCAACCATGGTAAGTAGACAAGCTGCGTGACCCAATGGTCCTGACATTACTCGTATGGTTTACTTGATCAGTCGGTTGATGTTATACAGACATAGTTCCTACTTCGGAAGCTTCAGCCGCCAACGGTACACCAGTGTCAGTCAAGAAGACAAACAATCGCAAGTCTACCAGCGCCGTACCAGAGCACAAGAACAAGAAGACTCCAAAGGGAAAGAAGAAAACTTTGGAACTGCACCTTGATACAAAACCTGGAGATATGTGGCTGGTTGCAATGCGTGGTTATCAGCCGTGGCCTGTTATCATTTGCGACGAAGAAATGCTTCCGGAATCGCTTTTGAGCAAACGTCCAGTCAGCGCGAAGCGTATCGACGGTACATATCGCGATGATTATCGGGAAGGTGGAAAGAACGCCAAGGACAGGCGTTACCCAGTGATGTTCCTGGGCACAAACGAATTGTGAGCTTTGAATTTGCTGTCAACGCATACTTACTAACATTATCTAAGTGCTTGGCAAGTGAATACTGAATTACTACCCTTTAACCTAGAAGAGGTTAAAAAGGAAGTAGAGTCAGGAAATACCGCCAAAAAGAACAAGCATCTTTGGGACGCATATGTCGTTGCCGCGGAAGGCCACGACCTAGCGTGGTTCAAAGAGATGCTTGTCAAACATGAAGAAGCAATGCAGGAGGAGGCTGTAGTCAAGGAGACGAAACGTGAGGAGAAGGCTAAAAAGACATCGAAGCGCAAGAGCATTGTAGCCGAAGACGTTGAGATGGAAGATGCAAGTGAAGAGACAGCTGCACCCGCCAAAAAGGCGAAAGCGACGAAGAAACGGAAGAAGGAGGACGACAGCGACGATGAAGCAGAAAAAGTGAGTTGGACTTGATTGATGCTGCTGATCATATGCTAACTCGAGTGTCAGCCTGCCAAAACGCCCAAACCCAAACTGAAGCTCAACAACACTTCCAAAGACGTGAAGGCCAAAGAATCCGTTTCGAAGAAGAAGAGCGAGGAGCCAAAGGAGCCACCCATGACCGAAGAAGAACGCCGTCAAAGGCGTGAAAACGAAGGTAATTAGTTGCTTCGTGCGAGCATGTCGGCCATGGCTGACTATTTAGTTCTCTATTTGCGACATCGGCTACAAAAAGGCTTCCTTGCTCGCAACCAAGCCCCGAAAGATGAAGACATGGAGAATATGTCTGCATATATCACCCAGCTAGAAGGCTTTGACCAACTGGAACCGGATATCATCAAGAACACTAAGGTGCACAAAGTTCTCAAAGGGCTCATCAAGCTGGGATCTATTCCCCGAGATGACGAGTTCAACTTCAAGCAACGCTCAACCGAGTTACTTGCCAAATGGAACACTGTTCTTGAAGCGGATGCTCCCGATGTGACTGGTCTGGCAACGAATGGTGTCAAGCAGGAAAGTAAGAAAGTAGAAGTTCCCGCAGAGAAGAAGACACAAGACGAGGCTACTATTCCTGATGATTCTAATGCGAAAGATGTAGATGGGGATGTCGTAGTCCCTGATGCTGATCAGGGCATTAGAGATGGGGCGTCGACTTCTAAGACTGAAGCCGTGCCTGGCTCAGAGACTGGGGTGAAAGTTTTGGAGGCCGTCACCACATAAGTCCGCGGCCGTAAGAGTAGTCATCAAACTGAGGCTCACATCGTCGACTTAGTGGGCAGGATTTCAGCGAACTTGGCTTCCTGTACGTTCTCCGAGTCTGTAGACGCTTGAGATTAGCCCTGAACTTTTCTTGTTCTTTTCCTACACCTCTATTTCAACTGTAGGGGCTTTGGGCTAGAATCGTGGCGTGTCGGCACTTGAACTTGATGCTCAGAAGATGCCATGTGTACATAATTGGGCGCGAATGGAGGATATCTGATAAATCGTGGGACAAGGGTCGAAGGACTTTTCTTGAACTGGTCCAAAACTGGGACTAGAGTTTATCCTTTACTGAATTATGAAATTGCCTTCAGTTCAAGGTTTTTGACAAACCTTTCGCCACAATTCCAATGATCAAGCCGCCAACCTTCACCTGGCGACGGAGTGAAATCTTGAGGTAGTTGATTTCAGCAATTTTGAAATCCGTTATTTTCTCTTCTCGCTTAGTTGGCCTCCCCTTAGGGACCAAAGCCACGACTTTAAGTTACCCCGAATATAACCGAAGCCATAGGAAGCGTTCATTTCGGCGCCCTCGCTTTGAGCCTACACGTACAGTGGTTCGAAACCTTCGGAAACATCCCTATTCGTTACTCCAAGCATTCGTTTCATTCGCCTAAAACTTAAAGTAGACACCTGGATTCTAAGAGGGTGAATGCATCATTATACTAGGGCGTTTTAGTGTATCCTTACTACAGAAAGATGTTAGTGTAAGGCAAAGAATCAGACTTTGTCCAACTATAGTCCTAAATACTATCCAGCTTCTAGCTACAGATACTTGGTTACAGAGCCCTCCTATCAGAGAAGGTTAAGACCCCTAAAACTGCTTAGGTATATGTTGTACCTATTTATTCAGCAGTATGTAGGCGCCGAAATGTACCTTCCAAAAACAGGGAATATCTACTTTCAAATTCATACTGATCCATTCTCTTTAAAATAGAGGCTCAATATTGTCAATCTTGAGCAACGACTTGTACTCTTTTCTTTCCATCACAACCACTTTACCCTCCGCCGTTCCTTTCAAGAACCATACAACTTTGACACCCCAGCCATTGAATTCCAGACCTCCTGTATCTACCGTTGCACTTCTGTCGGTCTTGTTTGTTCTCATCACAATCTCAGTTTCTACTCCGCCTCCATAATATGTAAATCTACTCTCAGGAACATCAAAGCTTGGAAATAGTTCAATTCTCAAGTCTGGCATCCATCCTTTGATCCACTTTGCGTTACCTTGATAGATGTCGCCCCGCGGAATGATTGCACCCTGTATTACGAAGACCGGAATCGAAGTCAGAGGCGAGGTTATAGAGACGGCTGTGCCTGCTTGATAAGTTTTAGTTTTATTGAAGAACTCGAGGTAAACGCTGGAAGGGCCTCTGGGGAAATAAACGGTGCGGGTGTTGTCCTGGGTGACGACTGGAGCAACTAAAATCTCTGATCCGAAGAAGTAAGAGTCACTGGTGTCCCACGTTCTTTTATCCTTTTCGGCCTCGAGAAAGATGGCGCGCATAAGAGGTAGGCCAGTTTTAGAACTCGCGTACGCGTAGGAGTTGATGTACGGGATCAGATCAGCGTGTAAGTTCGAGGTCTGCTTCATAATCGACAAGGCGCTTGTTTCCTTATAAGGATGGTACCAGGGTGTATGGTTGGTTCCGAGCATGAGTTCATAGACCGGCGAGAAGCTGCTGAACCACATCCACCGCGCCCATACCTCTAGGGTTGGTGTCAACACACCTTCTCTGGTGTAGCCTCCTGTATCAGACCCCCAGATCCCGAACCCGATAAGTCCGGCACGTATCCCTGATGCTACACTATATGCCAGGCCTGTGAAGTTCGCATGGCTATCGCCATTCCAGATATGTGTTTTTGCCCGGCTGCGATCCACGGCCGAACGCGCGAAGTTGTAAAAGCGGCTCTTACCCCAAATTTGAACCATACTACTGTAAGCAACATCGAGGAACAATGACATCTGCTCGTTTTGCACATAGTCTGGCATCTCACCTTCCTCACCTCTGTCAATCTTGTACCCCCTTACGCCAGCCAAAGCAAAGTATTTCAATTGCTCCTCGAAGTACTGATATGCTGCTGGAATGGAGAGATTGAGTGCTTCACCTAAACCCCCAACTGGATGGTCGTCCGTGAAAAGCCAATCATTCGCCACACTGTCATTGAATAGTTTAGTCCCTGCCTGTGCACGATTGGCAATCCACACTTGAAAGTCAAAGCCGGCGTCCGTGAGATTTTGTACGAAAGCTTCCGGATCTGGATACTGCACCGGATCAAAATCGAAATTTCCCCATGATCGGTTACCTGATCCATACGGCCTATCTGCGAAGATTGAAGTTGCACGTATCTGGTTGGTGTATAGATGATCTACGACATCGCGGATGTTCTCTTGTGCGTTTGAAACATTTCCATGAAAGTCCAATGTGAAATCGTCCGACCAGAATGTTGGACCAAAGCCAGAGATAGGAGGCATCTCGCTCCTCGCGCTAAGTTCAGTATACTGTTCAATAACACTCTTCAATCCCCTATTCTCTTTCGGCAGGATAATATAGTAAACCAAACTACTGCTATTGAATATAAACTGGGCATTTCCCGGTGTTGTGAAATTATACGATCCCATTTTTAGCGTGTCCGCATACACTCCGTACCCAGTTGATGCCAGAAAGAAAGGGGCGCGCGCATTGCTCCAGTTGATACCGACATTGCTTCCAACGCCCTTGAGATCGAAGGCAATGTTTGAATTGTCGATTCGCTTACTGAAAGGGTATTCCCATACCCCGTAGAACTGGGTAGTTTCTGGTGCGGAGAAACGGGCGCCATTGAAGGGAAGTGATGAATTTATGATTATTTTGGCGACTGTAGGAGTAAGAAAGGCGTAGCTAAGTTCTCGAGTAGCATTAAGCGTGTTGGTCGTAGTATTGTGATTGCCGGTCAAGATTGCTGAGTTGTTTACAATTGTGTTGTTACCATCGGTGATCAATAGGCTATAAGAATTTGGAAGGATGATCCTGTAGTCACAAAAGACATAGTGGGCAAGGACACCCAGGACCCACAAAGACGATGTCAATTGCACCATCTTGGATTCGCAACTGAGGAGAATCATGTACGATATTTGTCTTGCATCTTATACTAACTCGCTCCACTTGCCCGAAGAATGCTCTCACGGTCGTAATATACCGAAAGCACGCCGAGCGTACATCATGATCACCAATTTTTATGCTATTTCGCGCTTGCAGGAAGTAATTTTTCCGCACCATGGGTTAATGGGCAGCTTTCGGGTTCCCCGCTAGGTTTTATGGACCAGGGATGTGGAAAAGTGTTAGCGTAAGCTGGAAGTGTACTCCCCACATAGTGATGCGGGGAACCCGCTGACATAATGTGATAGGAATAAATACCATTGAAGTGGTCTCAAGTATAATGGGAAAAATATAGTGGGGCCCGTTCTTCTAGGTCTTTATAACAAGGAAAATGATGTTATCCTGATATACTCTTCCTTGTATAGGACGCAGGTCTACGTTCCGTATATGATCAAACCCCCTCTCCCCCCAATAGCGGGGCATCTCAAGATGCGTGTGGGACATTATGTCAGCTCTTTCGGTGGCATAGATGCTGTGAAGGGCAACCCGACATAGAAGGGTAACCTACTATCAGAACAGCTGCAGATCTGCATCTACCTAAACCCCCTCATAATAACAGTTTTGGATAGGGTTATCTAGGCGATAATACTGAATGATCGAAGCATGCTCAGAAGTTTGCCATTTTCTCCACTGCATCAATTTCCACCTTATCAAAAACACAAGCAGTCCGGCTATAGAATCCCCGTTTGCTGTAAACAGTCCAAGGCACGATCTCAATTACTCTCAGTTGCTCCGTAGTTTCCCCTGCTTCTGCCAGTAATATCCTGCCATGTAGCATTGAATCTGCGCCCGGTGCTAGCTAACAGCCCTTCCTCTTCCTCTTCTTCAAGATCGCGATCCAGCTGCTCCTGATCCAACCTTGGCACCTTGAATAGAGTGGTTAAGAACACTATCAGATAAATGCCCAGGAAAGCAAACTGGGCCCAGAAGAGGACCACGCCGAAGAATGGGAAATTGATAGTGACACGGTTGATAAAGGTACTGAGCACACTTGGGGTGCATACATCCTTTGCATAGTGGTTTGTAGCAACTTCGGTACATGGTTTGATGTCGGCCTTGTGCGCAGAGCAGTCAGGCTGCTCGCCAGGATGACGAGGTTCAAGGTCACAGAAAGTTTGAGGACCAAAGGTAGCATACTGAGGGGCCACTACCATAGCGACGGAATAATTGACAGCGAGAACGACAAGATTTAGTAGAACGGTAGCCATAAGAAGGGCCTGAGGTGACGTGTGACCCTTGCGGATCTTGAAGATGGTGAGCCAAAGGAAACGGATGCCCACGGAAGCAATGCCGACCACGGAGGAGCAAAAGAAAAAGAGCACAAGGAACAGGAATAGGACATAGTCGACGGGAAACACTTTGGAGGACTTGACGAGGATCCAATTTAGGGGTTGAAAGATGTTGATATGGCCAAGAATGTAGCCGCAGTGCGACTTGCAAATAGAGTTTTTGGCCTTGTCGATACCGGTAATCAGCATACTTGTGAAAATCAACAGAGCGAGCACCATAAGGATGATGCCCCCAAGAAGCTTAAGTGGTCGAAAGACAGCTTCAACTTTGATCCATGTTTTGACCAGCCAATGGCGGTCCTCGCCACTAGACTCAGCGGCCAGGCGTTCGCGACGGATGAGCGTCCTCTCCTCACGGACAAGTGCTTCTAACTCACGTCTATCGCGCGGCTCGAGGCCGCCTTGACGACCCTCACTTCGGCCTTCTAGCTGCCTCTGGCGCTCACGGTTGGTTTCGAGTTGAGATGCGGTGTTGGCAGCAAGCGTTGGAGCAGAGATGGCAGGTGCGGATTTGATCATAGCGACGGGAAGAAGCGCTAGACCAGCGCCGGTATAGAGGGCATATAGTACCGTTCCAACCAACATCAGAAATCCAAGCGCGAATGATAGCGCTCTCTCGCCATCTGCCAAGGGGTCAGTCTATACTCTGGTGCAGTTGCTGAATGGCTTACGGTTCTCAGCAAGCAAGCGCTTGAAATAGTCGAGATCAAGACGATGGTCATGCTTGGCTTGTTTCGCGAATGGGACGAAGAAGCCAATGAGGAAGATGATGACCACGAAGACAATGAAGGCGATAGTATACTTGAAGGCTCCCCAAAGCCTTTGTCCAGCTGTCTGCTCGCCATGCTCGGCGGCGTCTTGATCGTATTCCTCGTACCAGAAGTAGGTGAAGGGAACCACAAGCAAGCACAGCACGGCGTCAAGGGAATACAGCGTATAGTACACGATCTTCAGCGTATACAATATGCTGTTAACGCGCTCTGGTGTGGCCCAATCCTTTTTACGGCCTTGGCTAGAGAGCGTGGTCGAGGAGACGAGGGCAACATCAACGGGCATGAGCAAAACCGTGGCAAGGAGGATGCTGGTCGTGAAGATACATATCGTAGTGACGGACGCGGCGCGGTCCCGTGGCGTCTGGTAGAGGAACACGAAGACGGCCGCAACGGCGAGCAAGAGCACAAGGGCGACGGCATAGGCAACCCAGATTAAGCTGGTTTGTATGAGGGCCATGTTGGCGGGGGAGAAGCGGATGGTAGAGACACAGAACGGGGTGCGTCTATAGTCTTGAGCCTTGGGTTGGACGCGCAATGACGTTTGGAGAGGATCGACGCGTGGCTGGCCCAAGCTCGCACAGCGAATGGCGACGCGCTTGGCATGGGAGCTCTTTCATTCACTCACGCGCCGTTGCGCACTCTCTCTTCCAATATCGCCCCGACATGACGAACGGCGGCACAGCGACCCCGCCACATATCCATGCAGTGCTACACTGAGATTGCGCCCCCCACGGCCGTCAGCCATGCTGTCCACATTGCCTTCGTCGCGCCCCGAGCCCACAACCTAGTCGTCGCTAAATCGTCGCTGCTCCAGATCTTTGAGCTCAAATCAACCATCACCGAGGTTGCGTCGGCCAACGATGAGGTTACCGAGAATGCCGGCCCGCTGCTGGATACGGAGACGGCGGACCTCGCCATTCAGCGCACAGAGAACACAACTAAGCTCGTGCTGGTCGCCGAGTTTCCTCTGGCCGGCACCGTTCTCTCGCTGGCACGGGTAAAGGTACTTCATACCAGGTCCAAGGCGGAGGCATTACTGGTAGCATTTCGGGACGCGAAGCTCAGCTTAGTGGAATGGGACCCGGAGACGTGCAACCTCCATACCATATCAATACACTACTATGAGAACCCAGACTTGCCTGGCATTGCGCCATGGTCCATTGAACTCAAAGATACATACAATTTTTTGGCGGCCGATCCGACGAGTAGATGCGCCGCCCTCAAGTTTGGCGTCCACAACCTCGCTATTCTACCCTTCAGGCAGCGTGATATGGTCGAGGACGAGTATGACTCGGACATGGACGGCCCGCGAGATACGAAGATGCAAGGTGTCAATGGCGCAGACAACGAGCGCACCTACCAGACACCCTACTCTTCGTCCTTTGTACTGCCCTTGACGCACCTCGACCCCACTCTGACCCATCCTGTGCACTTCGCCTTTCTTCACGAATACCGCGAACCCACCTTCGGAATCATTGCCTCTGCGAAAGCTACCGCGACGACAGCACTGCTTGCCGAGCGGAAGGATATCCTCACATACACTGTGTTCACCCTTGATCTCGAACAAAAAGCTTCTACTACGCTTCTCTCGGTCCAAGGAATACCTTACGATATCACACGTGTTGTACCATTGCCCCTCCCTATTGGTGGTGCTTTACTGCTAGGAAGCAACCAGATCATACACGTGGATCAGGCTGGAAAGACCAATGGCGTTGCGGTCAATGAGTTTGCCAAAGCTTGCACGGCTTTTCCATTGACAGATCAATCAGACCTTGCTCTGCACCTTGAAGGTTGTATTGCAGAGCTCCTATCGCAAGAGACGGGTGATGTGCTCATTGTGCTCAGCAATGGTGGCTTGCTCACTTTAACTTTCACACTAGACGGCAGGACCGTGTCGGGAATGACTATTCAATGCGTTGCCACGGATCATGGCGGTGAGTTGCTCAAAACTGCCGCCTCGTGCGTGGTCAACTTGGGGCGTGGAAGGATCTTCGTTGGCAGCGAGGATGGCGATTCTACACTTCTAGGCTGGACTGGTAAAACAAGTCCGCAGGGTCGGAGGCACTCGGGGTATGGCTTCTCAGGAGAGGATGAGATGTCCGTTGATGGGGAGGCCGAGGAAGCAGATGACCTCGACGATGATCTGTACAATGATACACCAGCCGTGAAGAAAATTACCGCAGCCGCAGCCAAGCCTACTGCTCCCGGAACTTATACTTTTAGGATACACGATGCACTCCCAAGCATAGCCCCCATACGAGACGTCGTCCTACATACACAAAGAACAGCTATTTATCCCACTACCGGTGAGATCATGCTTTCGTGTGGGCGGGGGGCAGCAGGTGCCATCACTGCATTGAATCGCGAAGTGCATCCTACAAACCTCGCGCAGACAGACTTGCCTTCAGCGAAGGGACTCTGGGCCGTGCATGCTAGGAAACAATCTCCGACAGGCATTACGGCGGATTTCGGCCAAGACGCTGAAGCAAATATGGCTTCAGATGCCGATTACGACCAGTATTTGGTAGTCAATAAGACGAAAGCCGACGGTAGTGAGCACACAGTTGTCTACGAAGTTAGTGGGAAAGAGCTTGAAGAAACCACAAAGGGAGATTTCGAAAGAGACGAAGGTTCAACTCTCAGCGTTGGAACACTAGCTAAGGGCACCAAAGTGGTCCAGATTATGCGGAGCGAGATTAGGACCTATGACTCCGGTAAGGGAGATATAACAGTCTTTGTGCGAAGCTAACCTTTCATTGATAGAGTTGAATATGGACCAAATCATTACTATGGAAGACGAGGAAAGTGGCGCAGAACTTCGCATACTGAATGCATGTTTCGCAGACCCTTATCTCCTTGTCTTGAGGGATGATTCTAGCGTGAAGGTCTACAAAGCCAGCGGTAGTGGTGATGTAGAAGATCTCGAGGCTAGCGGGTTGACATCCACTCGCTGGCTTTCTGTGTCTCTATTTAAATCGTCTATCTTCCAAGAAGTGTTCGCTTTCCTTCTCACACCTGAAGGTGGACTCCATGTATGCAACTGCTCCTTCACAATACTACAGAAGTACTCACCGTCTTAGGCTTTTGTAATGTCCGACTTGAGCAAGCCAAGTTATGTCGCTGAAGGCTTGACATTCCTGCCCCCAATCCTTACTGTAGACTATCACGCAAGACGCAGTACATCAAAAGCAGCTATCACAGAAATAATTGCGGCTGATATAGGTGATGAAATATCACGAGCGCCTCATTTAATTGTGAGTAAATCAATTACTCAATTTGTAAAACCATTAACTAAGTATCAGATTCGTACGTCAACCGACGATCTTATCATATACAAGGCTTTCCACTACCCTGCAAAGATAGTCTCAGATCCTTGGACCAAGAATCTTAGATGGGTCAAGCTCTCACAGCAACATGTTCCAAAATACACTGACGAGTTAGTTGCGGATGATAGCAATACAGGCTTGGAAAGCACTCTGGTAGCACTGGATGATGTGTGCGGATACAGCACCGTTTTTCAGCGAGGCACATCACCTGCATTTATTCTCAAGGAAGCTTCAAGTGCTCCTCGTGTGATTGGTCTCTACGGCAAAGCAGTCAAGGGTCTAACACGCTTCAATACTTCCGCATGCCAGAAAGGCTTTGCGTATCTTGATTCCGATGTGAGTGTATGCACCAGCATCATTCGGACCCTACTGATTTACCCTAGAACACGTTGCGCATATCGCAATTACCTTCCCGGACCCATTATGGTCACGTTGGATGGGCAGCACGGAAGATGCCGATGAATTCTGAAATCCACGCCCTTTCATATCATCCCAGTGGCTTATATGTCATGGGTACGGGTCAGTCAGACGAATATCTGTTATCGGACGATACGTTCCACTGGGAGTGGAAACCGGAAGGTACTATGATCAGCAATTCTAAAGTACAAGCCGCTTACACTTGGTTAGATATGACCTTCAAACCTCACGTTGAACAAGGTATACTAAAAGTTATTGATGAAAAGACATGGTCGGTCATCGATACTCATATTCTTGATCCCCAAGAAGTCGTATTGTGTATCAAAACCCTCAACCTGGAAGTGTCGGAGAACACTCATCAGCGGAAACAGCTTATTGCCGTTGGCACGTCCATGGTTCGCGGTGAAGACTTGGCAACTAAGGGCTGCATTCGCATTTTCGAGGTTATCACCGTTGTTCCTGAACCAGACCAACCCGAAACCAATAAGAAACTGAGGCTCATAGTTAAGGATGAAGTCAAAGGTGCAGTGTCAGCGATTTCTGAGCTCGGCACCCAGGGATTTTTGATTATGGCACAGGGCCAGAAGTGCATGGTACGAGGCCTAAAAGAGGACGGCACGTTGTTACCGGTCGCTTTTATGGACATGCAGTGTTATGTGACCATTCTGAAGACCCTGCCACAGACTGGTATGCTCATGATGGGTGACGCATTCAAAGGACTTTGGTTTTCGGGTTACACGGTAAGTCATCAACACATCGCGCAATTTACGACTCCATTTACTACTACCATCGTATAATCTTACAGATGTTGACAATCAAAACAGGAAGAGCCCTATAAAATGATGCTTTTCGGCAGGAGTAAAACCAGCCTCGAAGTGATGACGGGTGACTTTTTGCCATTTGAAAAGTCACTGTCTATGGTTGTTGCGGATGCCGACATGAATCTACAGATTTTGCAATTCGACCCTGACAGTAAGATACTCAGAGCCTTTATATGTAACGGCTAAGCTAACCCGGGATAGATCCAAAATCCATGGGTGGGCTCCGGCTCATCCACAAATCCACGTTCCATACCGGTTACTTCCCTGTGACGATGCACCTCCTACAGTCCCGCCTTACTATGCCTTCAACTTCTGACTTTCCCACTCTCAACGACCTGGACATATCTGACACAGAATCACCCTCCCTTACTCCTACATATCAGATCCTTCACACTACGCAAGCAGGCACGCTTGCCGTAATAACACCGCTGTCCGAGTCGAGCTATCGGCGCCTCAGTGGTCTCGCCACGTTTCTTGGTAATGTACTCGAAAGTGCATGCGGACTCAACCCGAAGGCGTGGAGGGCCGTTGAAAGCGACCTAGGTGCTGGTGGTGGGACTAGAGGGGTGCTAGATGGGAACCTGCTGATGAGGTGGGGGGAGCTGGGTGTTCAGAGGCAGAGGGAAGGGTTAGGGAAGGTCGGTGGAGACACGTGGTTGTTTTGGGGAGAGAGAGAGGTCCTTGGGGGATGGGGCATTTTCGGGAGACGGGGGACTGGGTAAGTCGGTCATTGACTCAGTGAACCTAAGCTCAAAATGTTGAGGAGCTAGTCATGGATATTCGCCTGCGTCGGATGCTGCTCCGGTTCCAAGGCATTGGGCGTAGATGTGTGGGCACAACTAGACCAGGGTCCGCTGCATACGCGGTAGAACAAATAGTGAATGGCAAGACGGTGGTGATCGCAATGTCTCAACCCGCGATTTTTGTGAGGCCAAATGCGCCTGCCGGCCTCGCAAGCGTCCCACAACAGGCAAGATGGACCTGCAACATGGCAAGCGCGACGCGGGCGCCTGCACTGTTTCGTCGCTGAAACAAGTCTCGAAACAACCCCCGCCTGTTTGCTTATCCCACCCCCCAGCCCCTCCGACCTATAACACGGCGACGCATTTCTGCTTGGTTTTTCCTTGGTTTGCGCTGGCCCTCGAATTGCTTTCTCTCAGCGTGCAGTGCACCAACTTCGCTGGCCAACGGCTTCAGCGAGTTGCCTGTCTCGGAACTACTACCCGTCTGGCACTGATTGCCCCGCCTATATTCGTTGCCGCACCTGGTGTTTGGCGCGCTCGACTTTTTACCTAAGCCGGTGCCGCACTGTTCTTCGTCCATTTTTCTACGGTCTCGGCTTGTCTTTGGCATCTGGAAAACAGCCCTGCGGGCTATAGACGACATCATGGTTCCAGAAAGCGACTACTCCCGACTGAGGGTTAGGATACCCGAAGTCAAGCAGCTCTTCCAGGCGCGGCGTTTCCTCCAATGCACGGAAATCTGCGACCACCTCTTGATTCTCAACCAAGACAGGGTACGTTTGGATGGGAAAGACTCTCCTGCTTCTTGAACATAAAACATCGGACTAACATAACTCAGATCCATCCAGTCCACAAAGCCTATCTTCATTTTTATCCTGCTCTGTCCCATGAGGCCATGGCACGTGAAACAGTACTCAAGCATCGTTCCTCGGAACTTGATCTGGCGGAAAAGCATTATCGCGCTGCAATTGATGCCCTCTCACCAGAGGGACCCTATGATCTGGATGACATTCTCTCACCTTCCTCTCCAAAGTATGAGTATGAGCATGTGCAGGTGATGACTAGTACCTGTCAGTTCAATTACCCTCGTGGCTCCCGAGCGTCTAGTACGTCGTCCTTTACCGAGAGTGATCATGGAGACAGGATAGCAACTCCTAGAAAAGTTATCTTTGCTATCCCGTCAACAACAACCCCTCCGCCAACTCCTCCACCAGGTCTCTCGACCGGCAGACGACGTCCTACTCCCATATCCACCATGGATGCAGTCCAAGCTTATCATGAGCAACGATTCTCGGCCGACCTTTTGTCATTTTTGGATATGTTGCAGACACACTTGAGAAGTGTACAGGAGTTGAAAGCTTCATTGCCTACCAATCGCTCGCTCTCCCTACCGAAGAGCTCGACGAGCACCTTGAGGTCCTCTGATCACAGCTCTGTGTACGAATACGAAGATGAGAGGCAGCAATTACACTGGGTTCGTAAGACAGTGCAATTATCTTTCAGGCCGCGTTTCAACCCGGAAAGTGTGCGCAGACTCTGTTCCGAGGCACTAGCAGATCTCTGAATCCACCACCCAGTGGCACGTTAGCTTCTGTGTTTGGAACTTTGCTTCCCATGTTTTCCTGTATATTTTTGTACCGAGTACCATGTTTCTTTGACCATATTCAAGGCGTGGTATGCCCGTAGCTTGGATTGTTGACTTGGTTTTACTGTATACATAGTGTTTGATTGAGTTGATGGGGATGGGATGTAAATGATTAAGAGGAACCAAAACAAACTAAACCGCCGAATCACGAATTACGAACTTATTCAACCCTAAGGTAAGCAGTAACGCGGAGGCCAATGGGGTATAAAAAGACTCTATTTTTCTTGATGTATGTAGTATATTCAGGATGCGTGCGCTACGACTCACGTCATTCACACTGCCGGTCTTTCGCAAGCGCTCTGTAAAGTAATATGTTGTCAATCATTGTTTCCCTGGTTTACGCGGAAAGGAACAAAGCGGCGAAGATACTAACGAGCAATTTAGTTAAAACTCTGTAAGAAGAATCGTAGGCGTTGCATCATCCTCGCGTTAACTAGGGTATCAAAAATTAAAAAAATTAATTTTTAGAGAGACATACAACAGTAGGTATTCGCCAGTGGTCACCCACCTGACTACTAATCTACCAATATCTTGCTTAAATAGGGCTGAGCGAACGGGAAGCCTTGCTCTCAAGATTCTATGGTCGTATGTGCTGTACATGATTCTACTTATAGTATATATAGTCTAGGCATAGTACGCGAACCCCCAGTAACACGAACGTGATATCAGACGACTTGTACTTTGTTAAGTTGAAAATTTTCCCAAAACTCTTTATATGGTGTTTTCTTTTCAGGCACACGTAGTCATAAGGAAATTTCAACCCATAGAATATTTCCATATTCCCATGTTCATCTATATAACAAGTAGACTCCGTGATATCGTAAGACAAGCTTTTATTCAAGCCACGCCGCCAGCCTATGCCCATATAACGCCTGCAATGCACAAGAAGCCGCTTCACTCAGTTAACTCATCATCTCACCCAAGCCTCTCTTGATGCGCTGCGCCTTGATTTTGAGTAATCGTACGCTCTCTAAGAAGAGCTCGTCACTGTCCCACTGGCCCGTGCTCTCAACCTTGAAAATGAAATGGTCACGCACACGACCTAGCTTCACCTTGTTTTGGAATTCCGGGTGACGCAAGCACTCCCTGCTCACAGTATCAGCCATAGTGTTGTCGACTGCAGCTTTAGGCTCGCCCTCTTTGCCGGCACATTCATCAGGGAAAGTGTTAGCATCAGATGAGCTGACCTGCTCAAGCTTGATGACGCCTTTGGGGAAGCAACGAGCAAACTTTTTCGCGTCGGCACCGACAATTGGCCTCAGAATGTCGATAGTAGGTAGCAGCCTGTACGTGGCCGTAGCTACAGGCGAGAATTTTGCGTGATCCTGACCGATACCCTTGTGTGCATGCATTTGAAGCTGTATGCTCTGTCCTGGCCTCATCTTTGCCACTAGAATCTTAGGATGTGACGGCCTGATGGAATCGGCTGCTGGAAATTTTTCTAGCTGCTTTCCAAACGACTCATATTCGATGTCCTCTGCGTATATTCTGTGATTGTTATAAAGTACGTCCGGATCGATCTCACCCTTTGCCGCTTTAGCCAAACCGTCTTCTTTCCATGTGCAATTTACGTTCAACAGTAGCTTCACACAGTTGTAGTCGTTGAGTGGTGGGGCTTCTTCTCCAGCATCCTGGGTTGACTTTTGGTACCATTTCATCCAGCGCAGGCCTTCGCGGCTTCCACGAAGAGGAATGAGGCCCAGGCGGTGGGCAAGCACTTCATCCTGGATTATGGATGTGTTCTGAGTGATGAAGACATCTTCTATGGCGAGCGTAGGGACTTCGGCTATGAGGATTCGGCGAAAGGCATTGGCGACCGAAGTATCAAGTCCAACAAGAGAGAAGGTCAGGTCGAGCTTATCTTTCTTCTCACGGTGGAATTGGACGCGGAAATTCTGAATTTGATATCAGTAGCCAGTTCTTGTGGCTTTCTTAGTAGACAGAGGACAGAAACACGCACATCTCTGAAGTGACCGAGGTTCCAGTCATGGTTCTCGCCAGGCCAGTGGCCTGGAAAGTCGTTTGACTGCTGGTTGCTCACAGTCTCAACACCTACTTTGAGCTTCTTTAGTAAGTGTTAGTAAAAGCCTGGTTTGAGATAGTTTGATATGCACACCTTTCTCTCTGCAACCTCGTGGGTACTAGGAATCCTCGATTCGGGCATGATTGTAGGTGTGGTGCGAATTGTCGCAACAACGGCGAGAGCTGCGAATGCCGGGTAACTTTTTTTTGAAGAAGGTGCCAAGGCCGGGCGACTCTCGCGCTCGGGCCAGGCGAGCTCGGCAAGATCCTGTACCTCATCACTTGAACCAAGAGCTCCCCTCCCAACGCCACACTCCGAATCTCCCCTCCACACGCCCCATTGACGCCGCACACGGCCATCGACGGCTTCTGTTGCTCGCAATGCCCGTCTCCGTTGCGCGTCTTGCTGGCCACGCGGCGAAGCGGCTCTGCCTGCCATCCCGATCGCATCTTACACAGGCACCACGCTTTCGACCCATTGCCCGCTCTTTATCTAGCTCGCTTCCTCGCTATTATGCTGATGTCGAAGACAACCAGCGTACACGCTTAATTCCCACTGGTGCCGACTTTTCCCAGCCCGTCGACCCCGAGGGCTCCGGTAGCATGGACCCGCCTGAGGAAGGATCCAGCGTGCAGGATAGGAAGATCAGGCACTACACCGTCAACTTCGGGCCCCAGCATCCCGCTGCCCACGGTGTATTGCGTTTGATTCTGGAACTCAATGGCGAGGAGATCGTGCGCGCTGACCCGCACGTTGGCCTATTGCATCGTGGCACTGAGAAGCTGATCGAGTACCGGACTTATCTGCAGGCGCTTCCTTACTTTGACCGACTAGACTATGTATCCATGATGACGAATGAGCAGTGCTACTCGCTGGCCGTGGAGAAACTGCTCAACATTGAGATTCCTGAGCGAGCAAAGTACATCAGGACCCTGTTCGGTGAAATCACTCGCATCTTGAATCATCTCATGTCAGTGTTATCCCACGCTATGGATGTTGGAGCATTGACACCTTTCCTGTGGGGGTTTGAGGAACGCGAGAAACTCATGGTATGTCACATTTGATTTATGTTGTATTTTATCTTCTGACATAATCGTGAAGGAATTCTATGAACGTGTGTCTGGAGCTCGTCTCCACGCTGCCTATGTGCGCCCTGGTGGTGTTTCTCAAGACATTCCTCTTGGCCTTCTTGATGACATCTACCAATGGGCCACCCAATTTGGTGATCGCATTGACGAGACTGAAGAGATGTTAACGGACAACCGTATCTGGATTGGACGAACTAAGGGTGTTGGCGTCGTTTCAGCAGCTGACGCTATCAATTACTCCTTCTCTGGTGTCATGCTCCGAGGTTCCGGTGTGCCCTGGGATATTCGTAAGTCGCAACCTTACGATGCATACGACAAGGTTGAATTCGATGTACCTGTTGGTGTTAATGGCGACTGCTACGACCGCTATTTGTGCCGCATGGAGGAGTTCCGACAGTCACTTCGAATCATCCATCAGTGTCTGAACCAGATGCCTGCTGGCCCTGTCAAAGTTGAGGATTACAAAATCGCGCCTCCCCCTCGCGCTGCCATGAAGGAGAACATGGAGGCACTGATCCACCATTTCCTACTCTTCAGCAAGGGTTACAGTGTCCCCCCGGGCGAAACATATAGTGCTATCGAGGCACCCAAGGGTGAGATGGGAGTTTTCCTTGTCTCAGATGGTAGTGAAAGACCATATAGGTGCAAGATCCGAGCACCTGGATTCGCACATCTGTCCTGTATGGATCAAATTTCAAGAGGTCATTTGTTAGCCGATGCAGTCGCCATAATTGGAACCATGGATTTGGTCTTCGGAGAAGTCGACAGATGAAGAAAATGCTCAGCTAGTATTTTGTATATATATGATTGTCCTCCAGTACCGAAATAACATAGCCGAAATTCATTTTCGTGGCCTGTTAAAGGGCGTTTGGGGGGTTTCCAACTTTTGTCACCTTAGCCATCCTCGGGGTATAGTCCATTTATATGTAGCTTTTCACCACACCTTTTCTAGCTCAGCTAGTCTGCAGGGCCCCGCATGTTTCACATTTCTCCTCGATATACGACTCGTCCCACGTAAGTCTACCTTGTGAATATGAGATGGCGAGGTTGCTAAGCATCCGGCCCGAGAAAAGTATTGGCTCAACTGCCAGTTCGCCATAGCCGTCCATATTAATGGTATTCGAAACAGGACAAAGCCTTGGAATTTGACTGTTTCTGGAGGCTTCATTGCGTTGCAGACAGCATTGTCGGTAGCTTGGAGAGGTCCGCGTAATGCACTAATGAAGGACGACTGAAATGGCACGGCATTAAGCTCGTAGCAACGATTGGTAACAGTGAGATTACACTAGTGATGCTAGTCAGATTTGTAAAGCGGAACTTCTTGAAGAGGGCTGTTAATCTGTGTATGTTATTAACATTCCAAACAGCCAATCATATCACATGTCCTAGCGCGATCGTAACAACATTGAAGGCTACATACTAGTATTGGACCGGGCAGACCGACAAAATTATGTATGAGCCCATTCAAAGATTGACTGGAACCTATGTGATTGGGAGCACAACAAAACAATTATGAATACCTCACAGGAAGAATTCCTACGCCCCCTTGGCATGCCATCCTTACACATCATCTACCTCTCTCCACTCTCCCTTCATCAACAAGTTGCTGGCCACGGCCCCTTCATCCACTAGCTTTCTTGCCGTCTCCACCCCCGCCGTGGGAACCCTGATCTCGAATCTTTTCCCGTCCGCAGGTTGTCTTCCGTCGATGTGGTACGGAAATGTCGTCCATTCGGGCAGCAGGCCGGCCTGCCTCAAAGCCGTCGCTTGATCCCAGTGGATATGCTCATGGCAAAGGCGATCTCCACGCATGGCCACCACGCTCGTAAACGGTATCTCGAGGAAGCGGCCTGTGGGCGGCACGCCGGGCAGCAGCCAGTCGACCTGGCGGTCGTGCGTGAGCCGGAACACGAACTCGTCGACAACACGGTCGTGGCCGACGGTGCGGCTTACGAGGAGCAGCGACGTGTCGTCCGGATTCGAGTGGATGAAATGGTTGGTGTAGAAGGCAGTGAGGCGTGTCTGGCCGATGCCGCCCGTCATGGTCGGAATATGGTTGACGTATGGTTGCGCTACCATGGTCGCCATTGTGTCTGCTACGTTCCGCGTGCCAAATTCGTATGCGCAGTGCTCGTCCCAGATGGCCGAGAGGTCAAAATAAGGGCCTTTGAGCAGCGGCTTGATGAAGGCGAGGCTGCGGCTGTGAGCGAGAGATGCGGGTTGCGGCATGTAAGCACTGTCGGATGGAAGCATCCAGTTCGTGTCACGGGAAGCTTCAAGGTAGCGGTAAGTGGTCACAGGGCCTTCGCTTGGGGCTGGTGGTGAGGTCGGGTCGGTGACTACAGACATGGATGCACGACGAGGCATCTCCGGACCTGCGATATGGACAAGCTGAGGAGGGAGAGTCGACGAGGAGGCGATAGAGGTAAACCTTCGACCACCGTAGGATATGAGCGCTCTGATATGAGGGGAGAGACATGCCGCTTCTTCGACATAGAAAGGAATGCGGGATAGGTATGCTTGAGTTTGTTAGCATTATATCATTTGCCCTAACCTTCTCAGCCCTTGTGTCGGGAAGCTCTCATTCTTTACGTTCACATCTCGAACCAAAAAAAAAAGTTACCTACAAATCATACCAACACCCTCCCCGAAGATACACTCCGAGCATCCCCTTAACGCCTCCAATGCCTTCTCTAGTGGGAACTCGCCTCCATCGTCAACCTTCCCGGGTACCATGATTTGCACGACCGCATACCCTTCCTCGGCCCACTTGAGCAGCGGCGGTGGATCGATGTGGTCTGTGCTCTCCTCAAGCAGTGCATAGTGGTCCACCACAAGCACAAGGCCCGGACCGTTGCCGCGACGAGATAGTGGCGGCTGTAGCGTCAGGTGCGGAGAAAGCTGCCTGGCAGGTGCATTAGGAATCTTTGGGAGGGATGGGGGATGGGTGGTGTCGCCCATGCTTGAGTCGATGTACGCGTCAACAAGGCAAACGCTATGTAGGTGTTGGATGTGGTGTGCCTCAGGCAAATGGCGGATGAGGGGGCGAGACGAAAGAGCAGCGAGGGGTGGATCTGTATCCGAGGGGAGCCCGTGGGGTTTTGTCCCGCAGCACGAGTCGGTTGCGACGCAAGCGCTGCAGGGGAAACGGGGATTGCGTGTCACAAATGCAGTGGGGGTCTTGGAGCCAGTAGGCGGTCGATGGGAGGTATGCACGCACTGTGGTGCCAGTGTGCAGTCCAATGCCAATGTGCATTGTGCTTGTCAAATGCTCCACTGCGTAGTCGGGGCACTAGGCTGCTTGTAGAACCTCGTGATACAGGGATACTTCTGCTCGAGGTCGCGTCCGCATCATGAGGTCGCATATGGCTGGGTGCTGGGCCTGTGACTCGCCAGCGCCGCCGGGTCGAGATGCGGACTCATGCGCAGGTGGAGCATGGCAAGGCATTGGAGCATGGCGGCAAGCTCGCGCGGTGCGTGCTGCAAATAGATAGGGTTTCGATGAAGCATGGCACAGCATGTGTGGGGTAAAGGAAGCAACGATAAGAGGAGCTCGAGGGCTAATGGTAGCCACCATCACATGCTGAAACGGCAGGTTGTACCAAGCGTACGGAGGACAAATTGATCACAAAAGTCTGATCCATGTCTATTCGATGGACGGAGCTCATAGTCGGGCGCCAGCCATGTATCCAGGACTCCTCTCGTCAACGTTGCTGTCCTCCGATATCCTTCCTCCTACATATGCCACAACCCCCGGATCAGTTGGGCCCAGCACTTTGATGCTCTGCTTCAACCTTTCCTGTCTGGCTTGCTTGTAATGTCTTCTCCGGGCTTCCTTCGCCTTTTCGATAATATTGGTCTTGAAACCGTACCTCTTCATACCATCGGCCCTCTTCAAGCGCTTCCACGCATCGGGCGAAAGAGGCGGTGCGCATGACGAAGAAGACAGTACGGAGGGTGGAAGAGGCAGCGGTGATGAAGGAGAAAGAGAAGGATTCCGTGGCACTTCGTGGTTCATGGAGTGCTTTGAATTGGACGAGCCGAATGAGTTATGATACGTCTTCTGAACTGCTTGAGCTGGTGTAGTTGGCATGGGTTTATCTCGGGTGTTCAAACAAGAGCACTGTTCTGAGCTAGGCACAGTAGAATTGGTTCGGAGATGAAAGTTACCAGGTGCGTTTCCATTTGTAGGCGGACTTTGATGCATGCTACTAACTTCTGATTTCGGGACGTGAGCCGGCGGATGACGTACAATAGCCAGACCACCAGGTAGCCGTATAAGAGGAGTAAAAGATGGTGGTGGCGATGGTGGAGAGAGTAGGGGTCGACGGGCCTTGATGGTGGTCATGTTGCTGAGCTTCTTCTTTCCGAACTTGAAAGCAGCAGTTGATGGGAAAAACGTCGAGAACCGAAAGTCATTTTCTCTGATTACCTTGTCTACTTTGGCCTCTGAGATATGTTTTGACTTCCCACAAAGGGCTTTATTTTCAGATATTTCGTCCGAGATTCGCCCTGAAGATTGCCTCCTGGGTCTAACACACAACTGATGAGGTACCCATGAAGTGATACTTTTGTACCTTTCTCTAGACTCAGGGGCCGTGGACGATCCTGCGGCTCTTTCCCCTGATGAATTATGGGAAGTTAATTGACCAGGCACTTTCTGCCACGATAGTGGGCGTGGTACAAGGTGATCTTTTGGTGGCACTTGTGAGTTTTGCTCTCCAAGTTGACTGACAAGGTATTCTTCCGGAACTTGTGCCTTTTCTGTACTCCTATTGAGTTCTCGGTACTGGTCCACTAGTAGACTGTGATAGTCTTGCGAGAAGCTTAACTGTTGCATCTTGTCATCCATATCTATATCTTCCCAGATCTCGCTCGATAAAGGACTTCCTTGATCCAATGCGTAAAGCTTCTTGCCTCGCACGTATTGTCTACTGGTGCGCGGTCGCTCTGTCAGGGGAATGGACTTGGGATTATATGCCTTATTTTCTAGGACTGTATCTCCCTGCCATGGAGAAGCAATTCTAAGAGAGAGCAAGGCCTTTTCTTTTGTAGAGCTGGGAGATGTTACAGAAGCGTGAGTGGAATCTGTAGGCGACAATGTGTGAATGCGAAGAACGGTGTCTAATGTTGACTTGCGTTTCGGACCTGGAGAGCTACTTTCGGTACGCAACTCCGCCAAGTATGTATTCGGGAGGGAGGAATCCTCAGTTTCTTCCCTTTGTGCAGTAGGTATTGCTGGCAGGGGCGATTTAGGAGGGGTTTTTGGTGGGACCAGGTCTGGGCTAGCACTGGGCCACTCGTATATTGGTCTAGGGCGGCCAGGAACAGGAGGGCTTGGGCTTAGCCGTGGTATTGCTTTCATCTTCATAATGTCAGACACGTCAGGTGATGACTCTGGGAGAAGGGGTGAATATTTTCGATGCGTGGGAATAAGTGGCGTGAGAGGCGGCGTCTTCTTTGGTTCCGTGCTGCTGTTGTACCACTCTACTGGTGCTTTCCATACAGTGGAGCCTGGACTTAATGCTGGCAAAGGAGTCGATGGAGCAGATGCAGGCGGCGAGGGTACCTCTTTCTTGGTTGACGGCGTTGATGGTAAAGGCTTCTGAACCTCTCTGGGAAGTGGAGGGGCGGTTTTGATGAAAGATTTGAAGGAGCGGACAGGTCTTTCCATTCCCTCGAGAGACGATGAAGAAATGTTGTCCTGATGGAATGGCAATTTCCCTTCATCCTCCCGGTTTCGGTCCATGCTTTCGAGGACGCGAACAGCGGAATGAAACGAGAGGGTTGGCGTTCTTCATCGCGAAATCCTTCTGGAAGTTCTGCATAGACAAAGAAACGGGAGGTCGCACGTGCTTGTTGTTGTAAGCGGTAATACTCCAAGCATTCCTGTGGGGAACAAAGACAGAATGGGGTGCAGTTCCTTAGAGAATGTAGGGTTGCCTACGCAAGCAGCACTTGGCCTAACGCATTCACCGAGGACCTGTCGCCTACACCTGTTCTCCAAACGAGCAGAAAAGAGCAACACGGAGAATGCAGATAGGTAATGCTTGGCCCAGCTGTTAAGTGCTATGACTGGTAGACGTAGACAATGACGAGGTAGATAATAGCACATGCGGCTAGCCGCAGGCTAGTTGACCGTGCGAGCATCAAGGCTTCGGCCGAGCTGTTAGCTCTTATGGCGGTCGATTGAAACCGCCGCTTAGACATAAGCTTGATTAAGGCATTCTCCCGATGCATCTGTTTCCAGGCGTCTTACTGCTGTGGTCCCGCAATTGGCCGACATGGACGGCAAATCGGAGCGAGCTCGGCTCCGTGTGTCTGCTCCGTATGCGGCGCAACATTGCGCCGCTCAGCCTTACGATATCGACTAATCTATTCGGAGAGCGGAACAACATCGTATGGCCGTTCTCGCATTCCCGCTGGCGGTGCCATCGTGTTGAGCATGCTATCCTTCATTAGGAGATCAAAGACGCCATAGCTAGGATAGACAGACGTAGGTAATCTGAAGCGGACGAAAAACATGTTAGCCTGACGCGCGACGGCATGACCAACGTTATGTACACTCGGGGGAGACTGTGTGGCTTGCCCTTCGTGCGTGACGCATTTAAGCTGGCTGCGTGTATATCAAGGCAGCTACGCGGCTTCCTGTGTTATTCAGATTTGCAGATACTCGTTGGAATCCTTTGAAGTTCAAAGCAGACCTTGCTTGGTTGTGTCCAAAAACAAACGCCCACGAACCCGACCAGTCCAGCGAAGATGGTGACATTGTCAGAGGTGTCCGTCTCCAAAGACGCAGACATGCTTGACCATAATACTACCATGGTGGCCCCATCGACGGACTCAAGCGAGATCTCGATATCTGAAAAAACCGAAGAAACATTCAAACCAGGATGGAGATTTATAGCTGCATTTCTTAGTATGTGTGTCATTGTCCTTATGGCCGCACTTGATGCGACCTCGATATCCGTTGGCCTTCCGGTATATACTCCTCTATGCAATCGTCCAAAGCAAAACTAACTATGACTAGATCATGGCAAAGGCGCTTGGCGGGTCTGCTATCGAAGCTTTTTGGAGCGGGACCTCATTCTTGCTGACCTCAACCGTCTTTCAACCTGTGTTGGGATCCTTTTCACATATCTTCGGACGAAAGCCCCTGATATACTTGAGTTTGGCCTTCTTCACGGCTGGAGCCATCATCGCTGCCCTCGCCGACAACTTCACTGTGATTCTCATTGGCCGCAGTATACAAGGTATCGGTGGCGGAGGCATCATTTGCCTGACCGAGATTGTGGTCACTGACATGGTGCCGCTGCGCGAACGAGGCAAATGGTTTTCCCTATTCAGCGCCATGTGGTCTATTGGCACGGTAGCTGGTCCTCTGCTTGGTATGTCCGTCGAGGGTACTCCGGCCCGCATCTATCGCTAACGAGTATTAGGCGGTGGTTTCGCCCAGAGCGTGTCCTGGCGCTGGATCTTTTGGATAAATCTACCTTTTGTGCTTGCAGGTGGCGTTCTGATCACAGTCTTCCTGCACCTTAATTACAAGGCCAGCTCTTTCCTAGCCAAGCTGCGTCGGATCGATTGGGTTGGCATGGTACTGTTCCTCGGATCTACAACTGGTGAGTCGCTCTACAATCTCTGACCTTTGTAAGACGGGACAGCTATTTACGCATCGCCTAGGCTTCTTGATTCCCATCACGTGGGGTGGTGTCCAGTATCCCTGGGATAGTTGGCGCACTCTAGTGCCCTTGATTGTTTGTGGCTTGGGCCTAGTTGCTTTTGTTGTTCACCAAGAGTATATTGCGCCTGAGCCTCTCATTCGAACCAGCGTCTTCAAAAATCCGACCGCAGCCATATCCTATGTATCATCGGTTGTACATGGCATAATTTTGTGGTCAATCCTTTACTATCTGCCCCTATACTACGAGGCAGTCAAGGGTATGACGCCAATCCTTTCGGGAATCGCGCTTTTCCCTCAGACTTTTACGGTAGCTCCGGCTGCTGGTGTGAGTGTTACCATAGCCCAATCATCCCAACGCGCTTCTGACTGATGGTGACAGATTGTCGGGGCCGTTATTGCCAAGACTGGACGGTATCGATGGGCTACTTGGGCTGGATGGTTTCTTACAACGCTAGGTAATGGATTGCTCATTTATCTCAAGACCGACACCAGCACACCGGCATGGATATTCCTCAACCTGGTTGGCGGTATTGGAACGGGCATGCTTTTCCCGGCCATGGCCATTGCCGTCCAAGCCTCCAACACAAGCAAAGACCAAGCCTACGCCGCCACCATCTTCTCGTTCCTGCGTGCCTTTGGGCAAACGCTTGGCGTGGCTATTGGAGGGGTCATTTTCCAGAACCAGGCTCGAAAGAAGATGCTTACGTACGCCCTGCTCGCCGACAAGGCCAGCGAGTACAGCAAGGATGCAGCGGGCCTCGTCCAGATCATTAAAGCCCTACCTGCAGGGACCATGAAGGATCAACTGCGTGAAAGCTACACGGACGGGCTCAAATACGTCTGGATCGTCATGACAATTTTTGCAGGGTTAACGCTGATTGCAAACGCGTGGATCAAGGACTACCCTCTGGACAGAGCGCTTGAGACGGAGCAAGGCTTCCAAGAGAAGAGGAGGTCTGAAGATGTGGAGCAGGAGGCGCAGTAAGGAGGCCGTACACCTCACCGAAAGCGGCGATTCGTATGGGAACGTTTTCCTTTGGCTCGGGATTCGCATCAGCGCGGCGTTGGGATAGATCGGATATAGAACGGAGGGATAGACGACAGTGACATGCACTGGGCATCGGAGAGCCCTGCAAGGCTGGTCGACATGACGGGACACATGGCAGCGATGTTTTACTATCTTATTTTTTGTGAATAGCGTCAAGATTGATCATAGACTAATACAGAAGAATAGATGTCTTCCTGTCAACGTGGCAGGCGGCTAATTTGAATGTGGTGGTGCAACCCTCAGCACGTACAAGACCCAGCAAGGTCACACCTGGGTCATATTCGGTGATGCAGGCGGTAGGAGCTGTGGCAAGAGCGAGGGTGGGCGGGAAGCTAAGGGCCAGTTGCGAACGAGGCGATGACGCAAGGCGGAGTGTTGGCGGCTGTCAGCCATGTACAAGGAGATGACGGGGTCGCTGTCTGCGAACTCTTTGCCACGCGTTGGCTGCTGCAAGGAGGCGAATGGGACGGGAGCACCATGGCTGGGTTGGGGTTAGGGGGTGTTTGCCAGATCAGGACTTATGAAACGGCCGTCGGAGGTGTTGTGCAGGGGTGGTGCAGGCGACATGGCCATAGGCGAATGGTGTATAGCAGGGAGGCGGTATGACAGGCAAGCAGAGAGAAGTCGTGGTGCATGGCGCATGGCGCCCCAGGGCTCAGGCAAAACGGCAATGGTATCGCAATACTGTATGTACGGTAACGAGGCCCGGGAGGGCTCGAGGTACTCGGGAGCACTGTCACGACGACCCACGTTGGATGGATGGGATGGGATGGGCATGGATGGGACGCAATGGGACGATGGAGAAGGAAGAAGAAAGCAAACGGCCATGGATGTGTGGGTGAAGGGCATGTGCTGTGTAGCTGTCTGGCCCAGGCTCCGGCTCCGGCTCCTTGGCTTGGCGCAAAAGGAGACGGCCGGCCGCAGGGCTTGGGCGCGTGCCATTGGACGACCGGGCAACGCAGCTCATTGCGCATACAAGGCTAGTGAAGTGGCCGCAGAGCACACCCTCGACCTTCACCAGCCAACCAGCCAACCAGTCCGCCGCTGCGCCAGAGCACCCGCGCCCACAGCACCCCCCCGTCTACGCTCCTTCAACCCAGCCAGCATCGCCCAATCCTCTTTCCACCACACACCTCTCCCGTCTCTCTCTTTCTCCCTCACCACAGTCGCTCGTTTCAGACTCCCTCCCCCCCCCTTCCTCCCGGCTCAGAAAACCTTCAGCCAGCGCCGCCCGCCCGTTTGACGTCGCCGGCTCGCTCCTGGCCCGCCACAGACACACCAATCGGGACACGAGCTCGTCTCCAGGCCGGCTGCGGGAGTGCCTGCCTGAGCACCAATCCCCGGCGAGCCCTAGCCCTGGCCATGTCTATCGCCCACGACGCCTGCTGACATCCTCGCTTTCTCCTTCGACACGCTGCACGCACATCACTCTTATTTTCGACACGCTCGACGCTGTCGCCGCTCGCTGGCCATGAGGCTCCCACGGTCCTCACTGCTGGCGTCGCGCGCCGGCAAACTCACCCTCTCGCTCCTCCTCGCCTCACCGTCCTTAATACCACAATCCACCGCCTTTACCTTCACCCCAGTACCTGCGCCTGATCTCGATCTCGCTCCGCTCGGCCGTGTGGCCTTCGCTGGCGACTTCGACGCCATTTCGCTCTACCAGTACCTGGGTCAGAACAGCACATTGTCAAACGGTCACAGCGCCCTCCTTTCTCGCTATCCCAATGGCGCCTTTGCCAACATACAAAACACGGATGGCATCGTCAAGGCCATGTGTCCTTTGGTCACCGACGGACAGACGCGCATAGTGGTCGGCGGAACCTTCACGAGCGTTGATCACAAAAATACTCCAGGCGGCATTGCCTTGGTTAACGCGACTGACGGCTCCGTGGAGTCGGCCCCAGGCCTGAATGGCTCCGTCAACGCTCTTTACTGCGACTCTGATCGCGGTTATGTCTTCGTAGGGGGGCTCTTCGATGTCGCAGGCGAAAGAAAAAACGCAATGATCTTCAGAGCAGATGGAAATTGGTCGGATACACCTTTCAAGGGCTTCAATGGAGCTGTTCAGACCATCGTCAAGTCACCCAATCAGACCATTGTCTTTGGAGGTCAGTTTGACGGGTTGAACGGCGTCAATGCAACAGGCAGGATACAAAATAACACTCAGACCCTGCCCGTTGGCTCTGCCAACATCACCGCGCAAACTAGTTCAGGGCGCCCCGGTTTTACTGATCCCCAGGTCATTGCTTGCAAATCGGACCCTAATGCCCAAGGTTCAGGCTCTACATGGCTCCTGGCAGACAATGTTCCCGGCTTCTGGAAAGCCGACTTCGGATTCGGATTTCAGCCAACCAGACTACGATTGCGCAATACTGATTTCGAGGGTCGTGGAACCAAAGAGTTTCGTTACACTGCTCTCCCCGATGGCGGAATCATGAATCTGACTTACTTCGACCCGGGCACGGGTGCGGAGAAGTTTTGCGACGCGAAGTGCCCTTTGCCGAAAGGGAACACTACGGCCCAGGATTTCTATTTTGTAAACAGCGTAGGCATGAACTCGTTTCGAATCGACATACTGGATTGGTGGGGCCAGGGCGGCGGTCTTAATGGTATCGAGCTCTCTCAAACAGGTATGTGCCAGTCTGCCAATCCAATTGGACCATCATGTCCCAAAGACTAAGTCACTCAAGACATCTATTCTTTTGCGATCAATGAGTTCAACGCGCCAAAATGCGGAGGAGCTACCACTGGTGCCTCTGCCACTGCAACCGGGCCATGGCTGGTAACTCCATCTTACAACAGTAATTCGGAATACCTTACTGCCACCCTTGATGTCAACAATTATAACTCAAGCTCAGCCTTCGTAGTTTTCCAACCTGATGTTCCTCAATCTGGGAACTATGTAATCAAAATGTACACTCCAGGATGTCGCGGGGATGGGACGTGTGCGACTCGTGGATCCGTCAATGTCACCGGACTCGTAGCTTCGGGAGCTGGACCCACCAGCACCATCATCGCTCAAACGAATGATTACGACAAATACGATGAAATTTTTAATGGTCGCGTCGACGTCTCCAACGGCTTTCGGCCCGCTGTCACCTTGGCTCCTCTTCCTGGTCAAAACACGGGCAACAATTTCCTAACTGTCGTAGCCCAACGAGTTAGGTTTGAAATCAATGTGGTATCGGGTTCTGATGACTTAAATGGTCTCTTTGAGTACAATCCTCAGCAACAAACAGTCGATACGGACTTCTCTCGTTCAACCATTGATGTAGCTGGGGCAAGCTTGAATCCGGAGAATGCCATGATTAATACTCTTGTATCCGTCAATAGCAAAATCTACGTTGGGGGAAACTTCACGAATAATGATGGCCTAAACCACATCTTTGCTATCAGCAATGACGGACCGACCAAGCTCTCAGGTGGCGGACTCAATGGTCAAGTGTCGGCGATGTATGAGGCTGGAGGTACCGTGTACGTAGGGGGCAACTTTACCAACACTCAAGACAATGGAAATGGGAACCTACAACGAATCGCAGCATACACCAACGACCAATGGCAGTCCCTTGGTGGGGGCGTAAATGGTGCAGTAACGTCCATTGTGCCAATCTCAATGAATCTTACGGCTACTCCAGAGGATGTTATTGGTATCAGTGGCTCGTTTGACCAGGTCTTTGGATTCGGTAAAAGCAAGCCCTTCTCTGCGGACAACTTCGCCATATGGGTCCCTTCCAAAAACAACTGGCTACCTAATTTGCCCGTTCAATCAATACCTATCCTGGGCAGTTTCACGACGTTTACCAACATCTCCAATACCGAAAGATTCTACGCCGGCGATGTTAGCTCTGGGGCTTTGGGCGCAAGTGGCGCCGCTGTTCTAAAGAATACAGACCCCTTGGCTTTGGGCAGCTTTCCAATTTCTATTCAGGCCCAACAGCCACAGGTATCTCTACGTAAGCGAGCTTTAACACCAGGTCAAAACATCAGTGCTACCGGAATTACCACTGCAACGTTTTACAAGAGCGCAAACATGAACAAAACAATTCTTGCTGGTCACTTTGCAGTAACCGGGACAGACGGCCAAAATATCACTAATGTCGCTATCATCGACGGAAATAACAATGATACCGTTACTGGTTTCGGAAACCAGGTGGACTCTAATTCCACTTTCATCACTTTGGGTGTTCTTGACGATATACTCTTTGCTGGCGGTGTGGTCAGCGGTCAAATCGGAAATGGCCGAGTTGGGGGGATCGTTGCGTATGACCTCTCGAAGAACAGTTTTGATGTTACCCAGCCACCTGCTCTTCAAGGCACAAATGTCACCGTCAATGCCATTGCGCCTAGACGCAACTCAAAGGATGTCTACGTAGCTGGCAGGTTCGAATCAGCGGGACAGCTCAGCTGCCCAGCCTTGTGCGTTTGGAACACCGAACGGAGCCAATGGAGTTCTCCCGGTGGAGACCTCTCTGGCGTTGCCACATCCCTATTCTGGGTGTCGGAAACCAAGGCATTCATCGCCGGTAACCTTACTGTGAGCAACAACCGGACAAAGGTTTTCACCTATGATTCAGCGAATAGTCAGTACCAGGAAGTTGCAGGCGCCAACGATCTTCCTGGACCTGTCGATGCTCTTTGTCCCGCTAATCGAGAGGGATCCCAGATTTGGGCTGCTGGTCAAGATGGGAATGGCGCAGCATTCTTGCAGCGATTCGATGGCAAAAAATGGCTCCCAGTAGACAATTTGTTCAACCCAGGAACGTCTATCCGCGGAATTCAAGTCCTCACCCTGTCCGATGGCCAAGGTCACGCGAAGACGGACATCATTGACCAAAACCAAGCTCTTCTTGTCCTGGGCCAGATCAACATTACAAACTTCGGCATAGCATCTGCTGCTCTTTACAATGGCACCACATTGGCTCCGTTTCTTTTATCTACGACTACCAACGGCGGTCCAGGCAGCCTGTCACAAGTGTTTGTGGAGAATCCTGATTTTTTTCGTGGTGGTGGTGAGTCAGAAACTCGCACGTACCATGGTAGTGTAACTAACAACACGCAGGAAAGCACCTAGCTCTTGGCTTTGTAGTTTTGATTGCCCTCGCTATTGCCCTCGCTCTCACGTTCCTGCTTGTTGTCGCCGGTATCCTCATCGAATGGTACCGCAAGAGGGCGCAAGGCTACTCACCAGCCCCAACGTCTTACACCGACCGTATAGGCAACGTGGGCCGTGTACCCCCGGAACAGTTATTCGGAACGCTATCAGGACCTCGGGCCCCTGCGATATAATTGGAAGTCATGGCGCTATCGGAAAACTCGATGAAATCTTCACTACAGTACTCAGGAATGGGATACATAAGGCCACGCATCCGTCAACCACAATGCCGCACCATCTGGTCTCGGGCTAGTCGATAACCCCTTCGTTTCTTGTCAATCCTTTCGTCCAGCCTGTCTGTTCACGCGACAGCGTCTACTGTGACACCTCTTTAACATGTATCACATTGCATGGTTGGCGTTGTTAATTTCTACTTTCGGTTTCCCAGTTTGCTCTTACGAACAGACTTCCACAGCCTTGGAAGCACTCTCTTCCAAAAGCATTTTATGCAACAGTATAGCAGATACCCCTCGCTCCCTACGAAGTCTCAGATTATGGCCTGAATAGTCTGGGAATACCTGGTGGAATACAAGGCGAGCGTGTTTCTTCTTTTTCTTCATAATTGAAAGATGGAACTCGAGCAATGGTAGAGTGCCTCTCTTTTCCTTCTTCTTTGATACCACTACCGCCTTTTTGTGCGGTCATAGTTCCTTTTCTTTACTCCTCCATGTGCGATTGGAGTTCCTTCATACCGAGTTGTGTTGGACGTTTCTTGCCTGTGCGTGAGAGGGAGTGAGAGTTTCCTTTTTCTAACTTAATGTGTACTCCTACTGGTAGTGAGTGTGGAGATTAATGCTGTGTTTATAGCTGGAATAGGCAGATATGCGTGGTTCTGTGGTAGAAGACGAAGTTGCGGATCTGAGGGTGGTGAGAAAAAGATGGAGGAGGGGACGCGAAGTGTATATATATCTTGATAGGCTGGGGACTGCAGAAAGTTTAAGTGTCGCCACGACCTATTCAGGTGAATAGGAGATCCTGCAGTCAACACCCGTCTTAATTCGTGCAGTTATGCAATGCTAGATGATGCATGCTGCGTGACGAGATTGAACTAATAGAATGAACTCAAGTGTGTATATGGAGAAGACGTGGATGCGTAGGCATTAAAGCTATCAAGAACAGGTACTGCGGAATGGATATCACCACTAATCATCCTTTTAGAAACCCCTCTAAGAAATGCTAAATACAGTCCAGGCAACCTGTGTCGTATCGTGTCTAGTTGTTCATGCCTTTGTTGTTGTTGACCACTATGACCGCAACCTGCACAGCAACAACGAACGTGGCGAGCCACGTCATTAATATCCTCCGACGGTATCACTCCTTCACCAAGGAGCCCCGATCTTAATAGCGGCGGCTAGTTTTTGTCCATACAGGTAGTCCCCTGAAGGTCCTTCGGTTTTACAAGGAATGACATAAGCATTGATTATAACTGAGCCTGGGTCTGCTGCTAGCTCTGGCTCATGACGAGTGTTTCTCGTGGGTGTAGCAATTTGACAAACCATTAGTCAGGCTTGGTGCCATTGCCATAGGATGAGGCTAGTCTTGGGATTTATGTTGTTGAACTGAACATCCGGAAAGTGTTCCTGGGATGCTCAGTAGTGGTGGCGTGTCGGTGATGGCACAATGCAGTGCTGGAGAACTGAGCTTCGACGGGTGGTAAGTCGGCTTTTTAATAGTGCAGACAGAGTGGAGGCTTCCATACATGTCCATTCTGACAAGGACGTAGCAGATCGTGAGTACCCAAACGGGAATTCCTAAGAACCGACGGTGACTTTGGAACAGAATGTATACATGCGGTGAATTTTGCAGCAGGCTCTCAGTTTTGTACTCCAGTATAACTTTCATTATACTGTTCTTGTCATACTGGCTTATCCTTCAGTATTCGTTCTTTTGCAGCGCAGCGCATTTGCTCATCGAGTAATCCCATCAACACATCATCCGATCCTTCTTTCATCCACACAGCATCGTGCGCGAGCGCGATATGAAATCCATACTCTTTTTGCAGCACTCTAATCCGCTCAAGGGTATCTTTAGCGGCTGGAATGTCTGCATGTAACGATATAGAACCACGGCCTGGTATGTAGAATTGTGCGATATCATGAGTACCATTCAACAGTGCCCTTGTATGACAACAGTCACTTGCCAGAAGAACCCATTCTCCATTATTTAACTTAGCAGCCGCACAGAGATTCCCAGACATATGGCCAGGTGCTTGAATGACCCAAAAGCTGCCGTCACCAAAGAAATCCATTGCCTTGTCAAAAGGTCCAAAGGGCTTCCATGGGCCAGCCAGTTCTTCCCAGCGCTCAGTAGATTGTTCCGGGTCGAAGAATCTACCATCCCATTGCGATCTTTTATCCTTTATATGCCCAGGAGTACAGCCTTCCTTTGTTCCAGGACCGAAGTATGCGGTCGCATTGGCAAATTCGCGGCGAATGGGACGACAGTGATCCCAGTGTGCATGACTATGGTACTTAGCTTCTTATAGGAGTAACCCACAGACTCAGGATGCCTACCTGAATAAAACTGTCCCAATTTGAGAAGCAGACACTCCCCTCACGTTCAGTTGTTCAACAATGGATCGACGTGGGCCAACTGGATTGATATAGGACAATATGAACTGATCAACGTAGGGCGTGTAAAGCGAGCGATCCTGTTATTGTGTCACTTCTAGTGCAGTTTCTTTCTCGTTCCTGGAAACTTACATCATGCAACCCAAGATCCCATAATATTATTCTTTCGCCATCACCGTGTGATATACAGAAGGCCCAATTGTACATGCGAAACTTGACGTTGGCTACTCCTGCGTGGACCTTATCGGTATCGCCGATGAAACTGCCTCCATCTAGCAGTGAGAGCTCGACGTACGAATCAGTTTCCGGTAGAGGACCAGCAGACATCATGGCAGCTCCGAAGTTGCTTTAGAAACGTCCCCATCAACGCCTTTTGACGCGTTCAACAACAGCCGAGCTCTCAGCCGAGGGGTGCAATTGAAACATAATTAAAGGCGCAACAGATCGTTGCTGAAACAAATCAATGAGACATGGAGGCCACGCCATTGATCCTTCGCGCGTCAACGGCAACTCATTGCACACGCAACGCTCAATTGAGCCTAACCGAGCTGGGCTAAGCTCATCGAGCATCATGTAAGGGATAGATCACCAGAACAGCCGTCCAGGCATTACCAACATTTGGAACTCATCTGAGGGTTGTGTGCTATGACCTTGGGAAGGAAGAATGGATAGGGTCTTCTTAAAGATAGACAGTCCTTCACGAAAGTAAAAGAAGTTGGAAGATGAACCCACCACCACTATCAGCCAGCTCTTATATAACCTTTTAAACTACTATTCTACCTTATCTGAAGCTCTTGTGCAAGAGCCTTAACTCGATATTCCATTTTCTGTTTCCGCGGGGGTGCAGCGCTTGTTCATGACCAAGCTCACTCTCCTCACTTCCCCACACCTCTTCGATGCCCCACCTCGGCTCTCCAATAGCGGGGCGGCTTAATGTCGAACCTCCAATTCTCCATCTTTATGGTAGTCCGCAAGCTACTCTCTTCTTACAGCCAACGCGGCTCGATTGAATAGGTGATCTGTCCAATTATTGCAGCGACCCCAGTCAGCTTTTGAGCAAACGTCCAACTAACCTCCAGCCAAGATGACAATTACCTTAGACCATGCAGACCTTGGGAAAATCAAAGGGAGTACTGTAGGTAGTGTTGCTCAATTCTTGGGACTGAAGTATGCTTCGTTAGAAAATCGCTTTGCAACAGCATCGCTATTAACAGAATTCAATGATGACGTGACGGATGCTACCAGATTTGGGGAAGTAATTTCGAATGCTCTCTATAGCGCCGAGCTAACCCATGGCAGTCCTCCGCCTATCTCCCCGGTCGGTGCCGTTCACGGAGAGTTCGGATTCATTCAGCACTCATTACCATTACCAGACGTTCCCAACCACTCAGATACAGAGGGTCTTAATTTGAATATTACCGTTCCTTTGAATGGTCAAAGCAATATAGATCCGAATGCACGAATGCCCGTCTATGTCTTCATTCATGGTGGTGGTTTTGCGGTGGGCTCGAATTGGTACCCGCATTATGATCCTAGGAAGATCGTTCAACTTTCTCTAGAAAAGAACAAACCTATGATCGGTATCACAATCAAGTATGTATGCATGAGGTGATTTGGTTTATTTGTATCAACGTAAATAGTTATCGATTGGGAGTTGCTGGCTTCATGACATCGACCGAGCTGCGAAAAGCAGGTTATAAAGCAAACAACGGTCTGCGAGACCAGAGGACTGCACTCGAATGGGTTCGAAAATTCATTGGTGGATTTGGTGGCAACCCCGATGAGATCACAACAGTAGGCGAGAGTGCCGGCGGCTGTGAGTGTTGTCTCAGTTCCAGATGACTTCGAGGACTCATAGCAACAGTATCAGTCACCATGCTTCTACTATCTAGAAAACCTCTAATGAAGCGATGCTTCAGCCTTGGTGGCACCATCTTATTGCTAAGGCCACTACCAGAATCCGTAGCCGAAGCAACGTACCAGCACTTGATTGAAGCCCTGGGCCTTGCGGGCAAATCGTCTGAAGAACGTATACAAGCCTTGCTAACCCTCCCTGCAGATGATCTCTGGCAGAAGATCCCTCCCAATTTGCCATTATTACCATCCTTGGACGGCGACATAGTGCCTGTCAGTCCAAGCTTCCCTATGGTGTCACAACGCGAGGATAACGATGATCTGATTCCCGGTCGGAAATGGTGTGCTGCATTAGCAATAGGAGACTCGCAACTTGATGTAGGTGTCTGGTTAGGAATGCATGCAATTTACTTATGAGTTGGCCAGGGAAATATTTTTGCATATACGAATTTCGATGCACAAATACCAGGCATTGCAGCCAAATTTATTGAATGCGTTGGAAAGGCTTTGAAGTCACATCCAAATGTGGGTTCGACCTTGCTCTCTTCATACAGGATATCTCCATCGACAAGCGACGAAGAAGCTCTCTTGTCAATTATTCGTTTTGCTTCTGAAATTGGTTTCTACCTGCCAGTCATTGCTATGGCAGAAGGCTGGCCCAAAAGCAAGTACAATAAGGTTTTTCTCTGGCATTTTAACGAGGGAATTCCCTGGGAAGGCCGTTTTAAGGGAGAAGCTGGGCACATCCTTGACGTTGCTTATCTTTTCCAAAACTATAATGAGCACTTGAGTGTTGAACAAAAGGCTGTTGCGCGCGCTTTTGGGGAGGATTTCATTGAATTTGTCAACGGGGACGATCCATGGCCTCCCACAGAGGCCAACACTATGGGTGCACGTGTGTATGGTCCAAGTAGCGAAGGGATTACGACAACCTATGTCAAATCAGAAATACCAGCAGCGGTTGGAAGGGGATCTACAGCAGCAGAATTAGGGGGAAATGTCGGGCATGAGAAGGTCCGAGAGATTTTCTTAAATTTCTTGCAAACTCGGTAATTTGAATGGTAATGCTAGAAGGTGCGTTTTTCACAATGAACCTGCGAACTAGAATATGATAAGCCATTACTACGTTTACTAAAGCTATGTAATAAGGATCAAACCGAAGAGTTAACCTTCACCAAAGGGACCCAGACCCTTCTGAAACCCCTTACTAGAGTGGTTTCAGTCGCTTTTACAGAGATACACACCCTGAGCTAAGTTCTAGTTAGGCCATGGTTTCATGTCTCGAGTTTCCTTTGGTTGCCATTTGGTGCTTGATCGAATGTTCGAATGAGTATGGGACGGAGGTATAGGAAACGAATCGGAGTAAATCGACCACGCAAGGATTGTTCTCTCAGACAATGCCTGCAAGGTTCGGGCAATGCAAAGTACGGAATTATTTAAATTAGCCTAACCAGTGCTGAATGCTACGCTCAAAACCAAATGCAAGGCAACAAAACCAGACAAGTCATGTCTTGGTATTTAAATATCCATCTCCTTTAGGCTTTTGGCTACGTTGAATGGTGCCTCAGTCTTAGCCTTGATCTCTTCAACGGTCACGCCCTTTGCAACCTCCTTGAGCGTTAACCCTTCTAAGGGGCTACAATCGAAAACGGCGAGATCGGTGATGATAGTTGATACGCACTTTTGGCCAGTAAGAGGAAAGGTGCATTGCTTAAGGATCTTGGGGTTGCCCTTCTTATCCGTGTGTTCCATAGTAATGACAACCTTTGTTTTCGAAGGATTTGCCACAAGGTCCATGGCGCCACCGATGCCCTTGACCTTACCGGGGAGCATAAAGTTGGCAAGATCTTCCATGCCATTAGCGCTTTTCGTGTAAAATATAGGAGATGGTTACGGCATACCTCCATATTGATTGACCTGCATAGCACCTAGCATGGCCACGTCGATTCTACCTGACCTGATCATTCCAAACGATTCATGGCTGCCGAATGTGGCAGCACCCTTGATCAACGTGACGGTCTCCTTCCCAGCATTGATGAGATCTGGATCCTCTTCTCCAGGTTTAGGGTATCCACCCATACCAAGGATGCCATTCTCTGATTCTAGAATGATCTCGACACCCTGGGGGAGGAAGGCTGGTGCAGCAAGAGGCATGCCAATCCCGAGGTTAACATACATCCCATCCTTCAGCTCTTGGGCGGCTCGCTTGATAATTCGCTCTCGCCTTTGTGATGCTTCTGAGGAGCCTGTGAAGGTGTAAGTCCTTGCGCATGGTAAAAGATATACGGAGTCCCAACCTTCAAGAATGGCCTTCTTTTGCTCCTCTGGATCCTTATAGTGCACTAATCGCTCAATCTTCTTGTCTTCTGTGCTCTTTATGACCCGTTTCACGTATATACCTTGTAAATGTATGTCCTCGGGGGTAATGACACCATCCTCAACGATTTCATCCGCTTCTACAATAGTCATTTTTGCGTTCTTGCCCATGGCCTCGTTGAAGTTGTTCTGTGCCTTGCGGAAGGTACAGTTGCCGAGACGGTCAGCTTTTGCGACCTTGACGAAGGCGTAGTCACCAAATATAGCTTCTTCCATCACATAGGCCTTGCCGTTGAATTCACGTGTTTCCTTAGGGGGAGCTATCTTGGCGATCGTGCCATCGGGATTGTACCGAACGGGTAATTCGCCAGTTTGAACTACGCGTGACGTCAGCATCTGACTTCGTTTATTCTTCTTCTTTATGTTCTTTCTCGAGAGAAGGAGGTACCTATTGTTCCATAAGCTGCAGGGGTGTAGAAAGCAGGCACACCGGCCGCCCCAGCCGCGCATTTCTCCGCGATTGTGCCCTGTGGTGTCAACTCCAAGTCAAGCTCGCCCTTCAAATACATGCCCTCGAAGGTCTTGTTGTCCCCTATGTAACTCGCAATCATCTTGCCAATCTGCCTTGTGTCTAGCCATTGCCCCAACCCTACACCTGGCATACCTGCGTTGTTGCTAACGACGGTAAAGTTCCTGAGATCCGAGCGGTCGCGTACTGCATTGATGAGTGTGTTGGGAACACCAGAAAAGCCAAAGCCGCCAACCAAGACTGTTGTGTCTGACTTCATGTCCTTAATGGCTTCTTGGGCGGACGGATATATTTTGTTGATGGCAGCACGTGTAGCTGTGCTAGAGAAGTAGCGGATAGCAGGCCTACTACGGCATGCCATAAAAAGGAACGTCCGTTGCATGTTGTAGTGGACGTCGTGACAATGCAGAATTGAACCTAGGACTGATAGGCCAACACGAGGCTCTGAGCGATGCAATTGCTCTATTTACAATAGTGGGATTGGTATTGCAAGCTGGAGCAGGCTTGTCTCAAGCTTCAGTGCAGCTCCACAGAACCCAGAACGCAAGGTTAGGGTAGAAAGGTGAGCTGTAAACTTTTGGCTGCCGACTTCAATGTTGGTGCGCTCCCCACACGCGTTATGAGGACATGCATGTTGCCACTAAACGCGATGCGGCGTACCGAGCCAGGTGCCGAGCCGGTGCCGGTGGAGGTTCGGAGGTCTTCAGAGACTCCACAACTTTCGCGGATGAGCTCTTATCCGGTATTTGGAGACGGAAAAGCATTTTAGGCTCATAAAACAACAAATCACATGTCTGGGACGGTGAACTCTCGCGGATATTTTTCCTTGTTGCATAGCATTCTAGTATACCCTCTCCAGTTCCAGCTCTGATCCCTAAACAGTTCGTCATCGCTGGCCTGCACTTAGTATAGATTATGTACAATTTTTTTTACTAAGAACAATGAATTAGTCATTCTCCAATAGCTATGTCGGAGACTTCTTCAACTTACGGTTCGTGAAATCTTTATGTTCCTTGCTATGCAATGCCCGAGATGCAATTGCTTCTTCTTCCCCATCGCCTGTTGGGACATTGTACTGTAGATGTTAGCATAGGTGTGCGCTAGAAATCAAAAAAGGCCACGTACAGCGGTCAATGTGGTCCTGTGCCCCAGCTGTTCCACAAGTCCAGCGATGGCGTCTGCTACAATGTGCGAGTCCTTTTCATCGCTGCCAGTACTCTGTTTCCCAATGTATGGGATGATTCGAGCTATTTGCTTCGCCTCTTCTGGATTATTTGCCTTGAAATGCACTGTGGGTGCCAAACTTAAGCAGCTAGTGATGCCATGCGGTATACCATACGTTGCGCCGATTGCATGACCAATGCTATGGCTCAAACCTACACCGCCAGTGTAGAGGAAGGGGAATAGCGAAGCGTAACACGCAAGGAATAGCTTCGTGCGAACATCTACATCGTTTGGTCTATCTTGGCATTGAGGAAGGTACTTAAAGAGGTCTTTAATGGCTTCTAAGCACATCCGCTTTGTTGGAATTTCTGACGCAAGAGGATGGTACATGAGTTCGACAGCGTGATCTAAAGATCGGATCTATCAATATGTAAGCCAGAGACCTTATATGGTATGCTGGGGAAATGCCTACCCCTGTACTGGTCCAAAGGTTCAATGGGGTGTGCAAGGCGATCTCGCCATCGTATACCACCGCTACACTCATCAGCATTCGCTGCATTGTCCAGATGTTAGCCTACCTTTAGGAACAAGCTCTGGGTTGCTAACTGCAATTTTGTGCTTCTCTTCGGTGGTGAACCCGGCATTCTGTGTGGTCTCCGCAACGCTCAGAGTTGTTGGCACCGCAATACTCGGTATCCATCTATTGGTTTCTTGATGAATATTATACGCAATTGCTTTGGCAGAATCTATGGGCGAACCACCCCCCACGGATATTAGTACATCGCACTCGGACTTTGCCATCAACGCTGTTGCTTCGCGAATATCGCCAATTGGACTTCGGTCATCAGCCTTTGGATCACTGTTTCACTGTCGTCTGCGCTTACGCATGTTGTCCAATCTTACTGAAGGTACCTCCGTGTACTGATCCCAGGCTATTTTCAATATCCTTGATAACAGGCGTTTTTTCATACAATGAGCGGCCAGTGATGATAAAGGCTTTAGTGCCTCCCAATTCTGTCACAATATCCGAGAGCTGCTTACTGGTGCCTAGACATATCTCTTAGCTCCTGAGTAGATGGTCAAAACTTTGATACCCACCTGGTCCATAAATCAGAAGCTTGACAGGCGACGCACGATATACACCCTTGAGGGAGGAGTCAATGCTGCCACTTTGAAAATTAGTTGGAAGCGCCATGTTGAGGGTTTGGCGAAGAGTGATACGTCTCAGAAAGGGGCACGAAAGCTTGGGTTGCATGCATCCTCCGTAGGCCGGTTCGTGTTGCCCGTGGCTCGTCATTCATGGAGGGGTAGCTTCGGCCTCGCCCCACATCTATGCTGCCCCGCCACGTTCTCTGGCATCAATGTCCACTGTGGAGCAATAATTCTACCATCCATGGCAAGACAAATTTAGTTTTGATTTTTGTTATACCAGGTATCCTGACTCGAAAAGTGCTTTCTGGCAATGGCGGCTTTCAACAGAGTCGCTCGCAAGGTGCTCCAGAAAAGCCCTAATGATGTGGTGGTACTATCTGCTGTGCGGTCGCCTATCAATCGTAGTTTCAAAGGGGGTTATAAAGATGCACATCCGGAGGATATTCTAATACCTGTGAGTTGTACTGGGAAAATTTTACATGGCGAAAAACAAGGTTGATGGTTGATCAACAGGTCATAAAAGCAGCCGTTCAGCGAGCCAAAATAGACTTTCAGGATGTTAACGACGCAATGATAGGAAATGTCCTTGCAGAATTGGGGTTTGCGAAAACTGGTCGAATGGCGCTCAACCATGCTGGGTTTCCAAACTCGACAACTTTCCATACTGTTAATCGGCAATGCTCTAGTAGCCTGCAAGCTATCACTCACATATCGCACTCTATTCTAGTTGGACAAATAGATGTTGGACTTGCTGGTGGCGTTGAGAGCATGTCTAGAAATTATGGCTCCCGAGGGATTCCCACTGACGTGTCACCAACTCTGCTGGGCTCCCCACATAAAGATGCGCGAGACTGTCTCATGCCAATGGGAATAACCTCAGAAAACGTGGCAGAGAGATTTGCAATCGATCGGAAATCACAAGACGAGTATGCTGTGCGAAGTCATAGCAGAGCAAGCAGGGCTCAGAAGGAGGGGCGATTCGATTGGGAGGTTGTGCCTGTTACAGTGCGACGGGTAGACGAATCAACAGGGCAGCCATCAAGGTTTGAAGTGACGAAAGACGATGGCATCAGACATGGCTTAACATACGACAAAGTCTCTAGTTTGAAGCCTGTCTTCGGTGACAAGGGTAAAAGCACCGCGGGAAACTCGTGAGCCATCCTCGAGGTACAGATATAGAAATTGAGTTGACATCATAGGTCCCAAATATCGGATGGGGCATCTTCAACGATACTCGCTCGGCGATCTTGGGCAGAAGCGCGAGGGCTCAATCCTCTGGGTCGTTTCGTAGGAACCCAAGTCACTGGCTGTGCACCAGATGAGATGGGAATCGGCCCGGTATTAGCTATCCCGGCATTACTCAAATACACGGGTGTAGAATTGAAGGACGTGGATGTCATTGAGTTGAACGAGGCTTTTGCCAGCCAGACATTGGCATGCATCCGAACACTTGGTTTGGACGAGGAAAAGGTCAACCCGAACGGAGGCGCGATCGCACTTGGGCATCCAACTGGAGCCACGGGAGCTCGTCAAACGGCAACATTGTTTGGAGAGCTCCGCAGGCAAGACAGAGCCCTGGGTATTGTATCCATGTGTGCAAGTACTGGACATGGAGTGGCATCTCTCTTTGTCCGCGAGTTCTAGGCTGAATGGAGAGTTGGGATTTCGTTGGGTATGCACTGTATCCATACACTCTGGCGATAAGTTGTTAGCGGGTGCTTGCACGTCCATCCCACCGAACGCGAGATTGACGCGCTCCGCAAAAGCTGCACGTGCCTGGTTCCAGCGCCAGTTTCGTCCGCGCCTCCAGTTCCCCACACGCGCTCCCGCCGCATTTACCGACCGAGTCCCACGTCTGATGATGCGTGCTGTGTCTACTGCTGATGCTTCCAATCCTTCCTATGATTTCTAACCATACTCTCGTGTCGTGCAATTGAATGGCAAACCATGTTTCTCTTCCGAAGAACCTCTCTACGTGCTGCTTCTAAACTCACGCCACTCAAGCAGCGGCGAGCTCTTGGTAGCGTCAGTGCTATCGACTCTGCCATCTTCAGGACGTTGTTTGGCACCGATGAAATCCGCAAAGTCTTTGACGATAAAGCCTACCTGAACCGATGTGTCGACGCTGAAACAGCATTAGCGCGAGCCCAGTCACGGTGCAATGTCATCCCATCCCACATCGGCGACATTGTGACTTCCAAATCCCAAGGCGCGGAACTGGATTTTGACCGACTACGCCAGGAAACAGAGATTGTGGGATACCCTATCCTTCCGCTAGTCAGACAACTTTCAGCACTGTGTGGTGAAGAAGCCGGTCGCTATGTCCATTGGGGAGCTACGACACAGGACATTATGGATCTTGCGACCGTATTGCAAATGAAAAATGGACTGGAGATTGTCGAGAGAACACTTCGCTCCGTAATTCGAAGCCTTGAGAATCTGTCCCACAAACACCGAGACACGCCAATGGCTGGACGCACTCACTTACAACACGCGCTACCTATCACCTTCGGCCATAAATGTGCCATATGGCTGTCTGGTTTCCAGCGCCACCTAGAACGCTTGGAACAGTTGAAACAGCGCGCCTTGATGGTTCAATTCGGCGGTGCGGCTGGTTCCCTAGCCTCGCTCGGCTCAGGTGACGATGGCATTCGGGTCCGGAAAGAGATGGCAAGGGATCTCGGTCTGGCTGATCCTCCTATTACCTGGCATGTCGCTCGTGACGGTGTGGCTGAGATCACAAACTTCCTCGCGCTTGTTGGAGGCAGCTTAGGGAAGCTGGCTCTCGATATCATCATCATGTCATCGAATGAGCTTTCAGAGGTATCTGAACCGTTTGTCCCACATCGTGGCGCGTCGTCCACAATGCCCCAGAAAAGGAATCCTATTTCTAGCGAGGTTATCCTCGCCGCATCCAAAATTCTACGTTCTAACGCAGGCTTAGTGCTGGACGGGATGGTATCTGATTTCGAGCGAGCATCTGGGCCCTGGCATCTGGAATGGGTTGCGGTCCCAGAAAGTTTCGTCATTGCAGTGGGCGCACTCACCCAAGCCGACTTTGCGCTTTCTGGTCTAGTAGTAAATTCAAAAGCTATGCTCGACAATCTTTATTCTACAAAAGGGCTTATCGTGGCCGAGGCAGTGATGATGGGGCTGGCTCCCCAGGTGGGTCGACAAAAGGCTCACGACATTGTGTATGAAGCTTGCAAGGAAAGCATTGAGAATGGCACTACCTTGTTAGAAGCTCTTCAAAAGCGCGAAGAGGTCATCAGCAAGATATCGGAAGAGAACTTGAGCTCGTTATGCGACGCGAAGAATTATCTCGGATCTTGCGGTCTGATGGTAGATGAAGTTCTAGCCAGGTCTTCGTAGTCAGCATGTTTCCCTTACAGGGAATATTGACAATACTTTTATTGTTTCTGTCAATCGATTAGGAAAGATTGGATGGTCCGTGTATATGCTAGAACGCGTGGCGTTTGTCCAGTATTGCCAGGATTAATATATTTGCAGTCGCATGCACATGTTCTATTTCCTATACGCTGGTAGGACATGATCCAGTTTTTCAGTTTTTGCACAGATTCTACCTTCGAGACGTAAGTTAATGGGTAGTAACCCCGCCGTCAATAGGAGTAGGACCAGGTCGTGCCCCACATCACGCGTGATCCACGCTGGTCAGCAACGGCAGATACAGCGCTAGCCCCCCAGTAGGGTGGGTGGGTCAATATAAGTCGAGTTACTGCAGAGATAGAGCAGTACTTCAGAGGATCTTCTTTAAGCTTCACACAATGTTAGAATTCAAGGAGCGCCAACTCATCACAGATCCTCAGAAAACTTTTCATTTCACCGATCTTCAAAGATTAAAGCCGACCCGTGAGAACGATCCATATGAGTATCAAGCAGGATGGGGCAATCGACATATGTCAGAAGTCATTCCCGGAACATTACCTGTCGCCCAAAATAACCCTCAAGAGGTTCGGTTTGGGCTATACACTGAAGGCATAACCTATTCAGCATTCGCCGCCCCACGACATTCAAATTTCAGTACCTACATGTACCGCTGCCGGCCAGCAGCTGCGCACAGTATGTGTTAGGACATCGGAATTCCTTCCTGTTTCTCTGAGCTAATTTTATAAAAGAGGGTTATATAGCCATCGAATCAAAGTCCCATATACAGAATTGTTTCCTTTCCAACAATCCGGCCGTAGCCGCGCTCCCAGAACAAGCAGAATGGCACCCCTTTCCCCTCCCGAAAGAGAATGAAAAGATTGACTTCGTAGACGGCCTCCACACTTTAGCTGGCAGTGGTGATCCAAACATTCGAGAAGGGGTCGCTCTTTACGTTTACATGATCAACTCGAGTATGGACCGACGAGCTTTTTGCAATACTGACGGCGACTTTCTGATCTGCGCGCAGCTCGGAAATCTTGACATCAAAACAGAGATGGGCAAGATATTCCTCCAACCTGGGGAAATTTGTGTCATTCAGAGAGGCATCAGATTTTGCATGAACATGGCCCCAGATACTAAAGTGGCACGTGGCTACATTACTGAAGTTTGGGGTACCATGTGGGAGCTCCCAGATCTTGGCCCCCTTGGTGGACACGGGTTAGCCAATCCGCGCGATTTCTTGTATCCTGTAGCTACCATTGACGATGACCTGCATGTCGATTGGCAGATTGTGAACAAGACCAACGGTCAGCTCACCGCAATCCAGCAGGATCATAGCCCTTTCGATCTTCTTGCTTGGCACGGTAATGTTGTTCCTTACAAGTACGACCTTACCAAGTTCTCCTCACAAAACAGCACTTCCATTGATCATACTGATCCCTCAATATTTTGCGTACTGACCGCGAAATCACGAGATCCAGTCACGCCCCTTGCTGATTTCCTATGGTTTGGACCAAGATGGGATGTGGCTACGAATACATTCAGACTTCCCTACTTCCATCGAAACTCTGCTTCCGAATTCCTTGCATGTATTTACGGCCAAGGGTTAGGTCGGAGCGATGATTTCCAACCCGGTGGTGGTAGCTTCGAAGGCTGCCATACACCACATGGGGGATTTCATGAGGGCTATCAATATGGCATGAGAATTCATGAAAATCAGCCTGAAAGGATTCTGACAGGTAAATATGGGATTTCGATCCTGGCTTAGTTTTAGCTAATGAAAATCAGATCAGCTCACCGTTATGGTCGAATCGAGCCGGTTGTTCCTCTGGACCGAGTATGCTCGCACTGGCTGCGGGACCATAAACACTCAAGGAACAGACTACAAGGTCTGGGATGCGCTGCCTGTGAGATATGTCACCTATTTAATTTCGAAGACTTTATTAATTCTTCTAGGATCGCTTTTCTACCAACTCAAAAGCCAAGGAACTGCTTGCCCGCATCAAAGAAGAGAAGACTGCAGAGAAGAAAAGATTAGCACCCTACTACATTGGAGGGTTCTCGCACGGTGCCAACGCGAGCGACACCGAAGGGGTGCACTCCAAAGAACTAGAGCAACATATCAATGGCCACAATGATAAATCGAAAGAAGCGAACGGTGTGAACGGTGTGAATAGCTTCAGTTTCATAAAAAGTGTAGCAAACGACATCGCTAACGATACAACGAACGGCGCGCTGAATAATACCTAGGCTCCCTCTGTCTTGGAGACAGTGGGATACAATATCTTTCTTTATTGTATATGTAAACATACTCATTAACAATTGATTTTGCTTCTCGATTACCACATTCTGTATCGCAGCAGAAACCATACACTTCTCTTTCATTTGAATTCATTCCAAACCCCACTCAGCATTGCCCGTACTCGGCCGTTCTGCGACCCCACATGAAGAATGTGGGGCTAGTATAGCCGGCCGTTGTATCGTATCTTCTATAAAAATTAAGACCACGGAAGTGGAAATAATAGAACAACTATGAATCGACCTTTGAGACCTCAATTGAGATTGCTATGGGTATCTCCGAGGTGTTGGACCAAAGCCAGTGGACCTTCAGCTGCAATATACAAACTATGGGAGCGGGGTAATGCCACAAAAAGCTCAATGGATAAGGCAACGATCGATAAGTTACCATTGGCTGGAATTAGGATACTCGATATGACCAGAGTGCTTGCAGGGGTAGGTCAATTCCTCTTCGGGTAAGGAAATGGAAGCATGAAGGGATAGTAACACTCTACAGCCTTACTGTACGCAGATATTAGGAGACCTTGGGTTTGTTTCCTTTCTTGAGTGCGAGTTTCCTGCTAAATCCTGTGCAGAGCAGAAGTCATCAAAATTGAACACCCAACACAAGGCGACGATACACGTTCATGGGGTCCCCCAGATGCACCATATATTGATGGAGTCGAACGACAATTCCCAGGGGAGAGTGCATATTATCTTTCCGTACGTAACAATCATTGATCTTTTCTGCTCATTTTGTTTTTTCTGATGCGAAGAAAGGTAAATCGCAATAAGAAGAGTGTGGGTCTCTCCTTCAACAATCCAACTGGTATCTCATTACTCCACAAACTTGTTCAGAAATGTGATGTTCTCGTAGAGAACTATCTACCTGGCTCTCTAGCAAAGTACCACCTCGACTATGGTACTCTCTCTGCACTCAATCCTTCCCTAATATATGCTTCCGTCACTGGCTACGGACAGACAGGGCCTTATAGTAACCGGGCAGGCTACGATGTCATGGTAGAGGCAGAAATGGGTCTCATGCATATCACAGGAGAAAGGAACGGTCCACCTGTGAAGGTAGGGGTAGCCGTTACAGATTTGACAACAGGTATGTACACAGCAATCGGTGTGCTTGCGGCGCTGTATGCAAGAAGAAAGACTGGATTGGGGCAATGGATCGATGCTAGCTTGAGCGACTGTCAGGTTGCAGGCTTAGCGAACATTGCAAGCAGCGCCTTAATCAGCGGTAAGAAGGACAGCGGGAGATGGGGAACGGCTCATGGTATGTTGATCCATTTTTAATGAAACTAGTGAGTCATGATACTCATGTTCACATAGCTTCAGTGGTACCATACCGGGCATATAAGACAAAAGATACCAACATTGCAGTCGGGGGATGCAATGACAAACTCTACGGGATTCTCTGTGACAAAATTGGTAAACCTGAATGGAAAACAGATGCGCGGTTTGTGACCAATGCGTTGAGAGTCAAGAACAGAGATACCCTTGACCGTGTTATAGAAGACAAGCTCAGATCGAAGACAACGAAGGAGTGGCTGGATATCTTTGAAGGGAGTGGCATGCCATATGCAGCTGTGAATGATATCCAAGGAACGATCAACCATGAACACGGTATGTGCGCTAAGACCTCTGTCATGGGAATGCTAACGGTAGCATTAAGTGTTGGCTCGCAATATGATTGAGAAGATTGACCATCCAAGTTGCGGACCAATTAAACTAGTCAACCACCCGATCAAATACTCAAGAGCGGAGCCAAAAATAAGAAGCCCACCTCCTATGTTAGGTGAGCACACCGATGAGGTCCTAAGAGAAATACTCAGCTTCAGCGGTGACGAGATTGGACGCCTGAAAAAGCAAAAAATAGTTGCTTAGTGAGCAATAGTACGAATTGTTTCACTTTAATCTCTAAGCATTTAACGGAGCTGTGCAATTCTGTCGCATCTACACAATAATTCACATAGTATTGATATCCCAAAACTCAGTGCTCTCGTTTGTCATAAAGACCTGTTGTGATCTTCCTGGCCCCACATGCACACCACATCATCCACTTTGCTGCCCCACATGCGCCACAGATTCGACTCCACATTTTCCGCAAATGAAGCTACCCCTACTGCACCACGTTTAGCCAGGATACCTAAAAAGGAAATGCACTTTGCAAAGCAATTGAACTATCCGTAAGATTAGAAGTCCTGGGTTCACGACAAACTCACAAACTCACACACAACTTGAGGCCATCTTTGCTGCTCTATCTGTAAAAAATGACTTCAGAGTCATACAAACAAGATTTGACGGCACGGTCGGAGCAGACAAAGATATTACCATTCAAGTATCAATTTGCTGCCGGTGCAGTAGCAGGAATATCAGAGGTAAAGTCACCGAGTTAAAGTCGCCTCTGCCACTGTTAATGGATTATAGATACTGGTTATGTGAGAATGAGCTACAGTAGTGTATTGGATCAATTCTGAGAACGGTACAAGGTACCCACTAGATGTTGTAAAGACGAGAATACAATTGGAGTACGGCACAGCGAAAATTGGCCAGGAGTACAATGGTGTGATGGACTGTTTCAAGAAGATTGCGCGGAATGAAGGGGTGATGAGGCTTTATCGCGGTATCACGGCACCTATATTGATGGAGGTGCCAAAAAGGCACGTAGCAGCTGGTCACAGTCGAAGCTTTTGCTGACAGTAACTCTAGAGCGATTAAGTTCTCCTCAAATGACACGTTCGGCCCGTTATATCGGCGCATGTTCAATACTCCAGTGCTTACACAGCCACTTGCCGTACTTACAGGTGCAAGTGCAGGTGCTGTCGAGAGTCTGGTTGTAGTTCCTTTCGAACTGTTGAAAGTTCGTCTCCAAGACAAGGCGTCGTCGTTACGCTATAACGGAATTTCGGATTGCCTAATCAAAACTGTTCGCCAGGAAGGTCTCCTAGCACTCTACACTGGATTTGAGGCTACTCTCTGGCGTCATATCGTATGGAATGCCGGTTATTTTGGATGCATTTTCCAAGTACGAGCACTGCTCTCTTCACCTTCTGCCCCACAGAAGAACAAAATGCAGAAGACTTTGAATGATTTGGCAGCAGGATTTGTTGGTGGAGTAGTTGGTACAACGTTGAACACTCCACTTGACGTGGTAAAGAGTCGGATCCAGAGTACAATCAAGATCGAGGGTGTAGAAGGGAAGTACAAATGGGCGTGGCCCAGTCTTGGGGTGATAACGAGGGAGGAGGGGTTTAAAGCATTGTACAAGGGATACTTAGCTAAGATACTAAGGTTTGGGCCTGGTGGTGGTGTTTTGTTAGTTGTCTATTCGGCTGTAGTGGACATGCTCGGTAAGCTCACATAAACATTGAAAATGAATCAAGTGATGCACATCATGTTACCGAAAATCTGCTTGATAGTGACGAGAACTTAATATGTCTCGTTTTCGGGGTGAATGCGCTGAGGTAGCGCGGACCTAAATTGGAAGCAGTCACGCATAAGACGTTCATTCAGAACCGGGTAAACCAACATGGCCAAGCATTCCGTTTCATGCATGCAGTGATAAGCTAATAATCCGGAGGGCCGAGCTTGGTCCTGTGATCCGGTCTCATCTGAAATGATTAATACTCAGCGGGTTATATTCGAGAAGCATGATCGACGTGCATCACAGCTCAGATCTGGACTTGGAAAGGTCGCATGAAACAGTCTTATGGAGGATTAATTGCCATCAGACTTTCCGTCAATCAGAGGGGGGTTTTGCCATGCTGTTTCGAGTGACCCTGTTTCTCGAAGGATTCATAGAAGAACGTGTTTTGAAAAGGAAGACAGGGATATGCGGGATTTGCCCCACCAGCGCTGCCAGGGTACCCCACATGCATTAGGAGTCCAGAGATATGGAATTGACACACGCCTACGGTCAGCTGCTTATTGAGCCTTTTTGGACAGAGCATCCGTGGCCTGGTACACCGTCTGCACTCGAAGCCGATCCAGGGGCCATGCAGACGGGCTTCCTCGAGTCGGTGGTGTGTTTGGTGCACGCCGATGTTTGGTTCTGCTCGAGCTGAGAGTGCTTACTAGCACGGCAATATCAAGCAGCAAGACTGCAGATAATCTGTAAAAGTTTGTTGATGAAGGATGAATTGCGCAGGCGCAAACATGCCGGGGTTATATTGACACTGGCACGACGCGAGTCACGGGCTGCACTTCCCCGCATTAGATCGCCCGCCGAAACGTGAATCTGAAGGCAGCTTCCGGCACTTCACTCATTTACCATTCTTTAGGACCCCTTCCTACGATACAGAACAGCTGAGGGCATCGCCGGCTCCTTAAAAGAACCGTTTACCATTCATGGCCTTGAAGCAATGCAGTCTGTGTGACCGCAAGTTCACCAAGCTTGAGCATGTTAAGCGCCATGAGCGATCGCGTACGCCTAGATAGCCCTTCTGAGTTTGCTGCACAACTGATCGTCCATTCAGATACGAGAGAGCGTCCATACGAGTGCCCAACGTGTAAGAAGCACTTTTCGCGAAGGTGAGCACCAGCGCCATATTCAATGGCCCGCAACCGATCATTTATGTATCTAGCGACGTCTTGTTCCGCCATTGCAAAGGCCATACGCAGAACGCCCTGAATAGGTTGAATAATAGCCAGCAGAACCGGCAGACTCAACAGCAGCCGCCACCGCCGCCACCTTCAACTTCGACCAACGACAAGCAGGCGCACCGAAGTGCACCACCGAACGAAGCTGGCTCAATATCCGAACGAACTCCACAACACCAGCAGGACTCTGGTCTATCACCGTTGTCGAAACGTTATAGCTCCCAGAAAATCCCCCAGACTTTGGAACCTCGCCAAAATTCACATCAGTCGCCAACAGTACACGTGCGGCATTCATCTGTGAATCACCAGACGTCACCCAACGACAGCCGAATAGAGGCACTCCTTAACGCTGCACACCAGCTGGGGACACCGGCTGATGCGCCGTGGAGATCTCCGTCCCCTATAAACTTGCCCTCTGACAATGACCGGTTTATGACTCGCAACCAGGATAACATGCCCCCACCCATTGATCCCGCAATTGATATGCTGTCTTTCTCGCCCCAAGGCCATGTTTCTAGCCTTGACCAATGGGCATTTGAGTTGGTGCAGAGCAACCATCCGCTTCCCAACAGGACGCCGGCCGATGCTCTGCAAACCTGGCTGTTCCCGCTCGAGGGTGACCTCCTCCCTTCAAATACTTCGCATCATATGGTCATTGATACGCAGTTTGAAGCCGATTTATTCCGACCTAGCGGAGAAAACCACACCAGTCCGTCCGGCAGTAGTGTCTCGATAGCGAGCCGTATACCCAAGGAGCGATTTGCAAGAGTGGAGAGTTGCTGGCCGTCGAGAGCTCGGAAGTCTTCCCGTTTAATACCAATTCTGTGGCAGAGCCTAGTATCAGTCGACTACACAAACATTCTTTCCGAAATTCCATCTGGTGTCATCGAAACTCCGATCAGCGAACGGGAAAGGAGAACATCGCGCTGGGGTGTAGATGAAGAGTGTAGGGATCTACTCCAGGGAGCTTTGAACAATGCACCAAGAGCAACCAGTCTACGATCTGATTCATGCGCTGACACTGTATCGTCGAGCGGTGAAGCAGCTACTAGTCCCGGTAATGAAGGCATACACTTCCCTCCAGCAGAGATTCTTGATATTGCTCTGGAGATGTATCTTTATTATTTCCACCCGACTCTACCTATCATCCACATACCGACTTTTTCGGCAAAGAACGCACCAAGGACATTACTTCTCTCTATGTGTTTGATCGGACTCAGCATACTTGGAACAGCTGGAGCTTCCAGGTTCGTATCGCGAACCTTCCCGGTATGTACTCGGCGACACCCAGAGCAGGCAACGTCAAGTTTCTGACGGACACACAGATGGTGCTTCAAATGGTGTCTGCAGAGGTACAATCATTATCAACTAATGGTTTTGACCCCCCGAAACAAATGCGTGTTCTTGCAACAGGACTTCTAGCACTCAATTTAGCTTCTATTACCGGTGTAAGCAGGAATGTGGCAAAAGGAGAAACCCTTGCTAAGCGGGAGCAGCGGAAGAGCCGTATAGCGCAGGCTGAGAAGCTCTACATTGAGCTGATTTCGGTGCGTATGTCGGCTCCATCAGACCGAGCACGCTAACGATACGAAGGTTGCGCAAAGCCAGGGTTTATTTTCAGCAAATGAAAGCGCACCACCAGATTCACATTTGGAGGAGATATTAGATATCGATTCCAGGTGGAAGGCTTGGTGTCGGATAGAGTGTGCAAAGCGGTCAGCATCCATTTCACCCTGAAACAGAACTTTACTGACGTGATCAGCATCATATTCGGGTTGCTTGAGGCCGATTGCTGGTACGCAGCATATCTCTCCACATCGCCTATGATCCGACCAGAGACTGTCCAAATACTACCGCCGTCAGAGTACAACTTATACCATGCTAACTCCCCAAACAAATGGTTCAATCTTGTGCAGCGTGGTGCTAGAATTCACTCGAATCGCATAACTCCTTCTTACTTACCGACGCCTGGACTGAAATTGGATTCAAGTACACTCAGAAGCCTACTCACGCTGTTTCTTCTTAGAGTCTACGAGGCGAACGACCGATTGCTGAACATAGGCGGACCTCAAAAACAATTGGAGCCGTGGCGAGTGTACGCCGAGGACCCTGGAAGCCGCGAATTAATCCCTCTTCTCGTCAATCTGTCTTCGTCCTCAATAGACGCATTGCGCACCGCCGACATAAACTCCGCAGTTTTGTGGCATTCTACCTGTATGATGCTTGGAGCCAACATTCGCTGTTTTGAGCTCGCTGCCGGAAGAGCAGGTCCAGGGCCGGCGGTAGCCGCGCTTGAAGATATCTCGGCGTGGTCGCAAACGCCGTCGGCGCGGAGATCGGTGCTGCACGCTGCACACATCTTCAAGCTTCTCTTTGATCGCAAGGTCTCCGATATTGTGCATCCACATAGCGTCGTGGCCCTATTCCAAGCTGCGCTTGTCTTGGGTCTTTATATCTTTACACTCACACCCAGTGTAACCTGCGGCATCAACGACAACTGTATCGAGCTTCTCGAACTGGTTGAGTGGATTCACGTGGGCCAAGTTGGTCTTATCGACTCTCCTCACTCACCTGGTGCTCCACTCGGCTTCGGTGATGCTGCAGTAGTGAACTTTATTCGTAACGGTGGACCCTTTAGCATTACCGGTATTGCACTTGAAGGTGGATACCTCGCGGCACGGCGTACATTGTTACATTGTGCCGATTTGATGGATGGCATGGGGCGCTGGAAGAGCCGCACTTTCTCCCAAATCCTTCATATCATGAGCGATGACCTCACAGAAACTGACGGCCCAGAAGACAGCGATGATGCATGACGGTTACAATCCTCTTCCTTGTGCATGTCCATAACGCAACTTAGGGATGCCTGGGGAAGAGGATGATCATACAATGTACGATTTTGAGGAGGCCCTAATTGCAAAGTTTGCATAGTATGGCGTCTATATAATTATCAGGTAGAAGCATATTTCAGCTGCATGAATCAAAAGGAATTCTGGGTCACATAGAAGGTTGGTGTCAAACCGACTATGTAGTGTGCGTGGTATCTAGCACGGGAATCAGCACACCAATGACTTCTAATCATCTTGCCGATTCGCATTTTGCTCTGTATGTGCGTACCGTGCAGTATTATAGTGGCGGTATTTCTTACCTTCATTTTGTTGTTTACGCAGAGAGCATTTCTGCTTTGTTAGTAGCATTTGTGTTTAAGAATACCGGTGTAACACTTAGAATCATAATGGTACTCTATCATCAACTTGACAGCGATACAAGTCCTTCTTAGTACCTCACTATGGTCAAACTAACCCTAGCGAAAAGGCTATACGTTCTTCCGAAGGGGCCTTACACAGTCGTAGTGGCTCTTATAGTGATATGCTAACCCAAGTCCCGAGAGAAGGCTGTGTGCAATTCTAAGTCGAGTGGGCACGAGATTATCTATTGTGCGAAGGGATTTCGTTTCTGATAGGAACCCTTTAAAAAAGCCGGCACGTAATACGTTTGTTACTGTGTGAACGGTCGAGATTCAGCCTGCACCTTGGTACGTTATGTGAAAAGCTCATATTCCTTCACTGTGCCAATGGTTTTCTCTTGTGGGCCTTTCACTCTTTCGGACGTCTAGGCGTGCCTTCCGTATATACGTCAGTGGCCCAAAACAACATTTGAACTCAGGACAAAAAAGTGCCTTGTCTGTCCGACGCAACCAACATGTCGACCCAAAACCAGCCAAACACTCCAGCCAATGTCACATCCCCAAAACCAGACAATCCAAAGACTGATGACATGCTTTCGTCTCCTCCAACGCTTGCCGCGGACAGTCCCAATCTCGCACCGCAGCACCGTTCTTCTCCCTCTTTTGGCGCGTCAACTAGTCCACCTGTTGAACCGCGCGACACGCCCAATGCTCCGTCAGTCAGCGGGCCACAAGTCGACCCTCCGTTGTCGTCCCCATTGGTGCTGAGTGGTTTGGGTTTAGCACAGGACGTGTTGTCCACTCCTACGCAATCGTGTAGCAACCCATACACGGTGCGCTATTCGCCGCCAAACGATACAGCTGTGTCCAGCACCTTGGCCTCTCCATCGGAAACATCCTTCTCACGGCCGCGTTACCCACTATCTGTGTTGCATGAACGCAGTAATAGCTCTTTGAGCAATCTGATAGTTCAAGGGGTCTCTTCCAGGGACGAGGAACGCATGTATGCGGAAGATGTTGGTAGCTCTACGAAAATAAGTGACAGATCTCTGGTTAACCTGAAGAAGGATCAAACGGTGCTACCTACTGAACCTGCACACAATAATACGGAAGGTGAGATGGTTTGGCCTGACTATCACCAGCGAAGCAAGATTGCCACGCAAACGGAGGGGTTTGGAAGTACCGGCGATGAGGCATCCGACTGTTTCGACTTCGATCACGACGATGCTGATGATGTGATGAACAACGGCCGCCGCAATCTCTATCGTCGAGCGTCTTCACCTACTGGCCGTCCACTGCAACGGAATCCTAGCATCAAGTTTGCTCCTATGAGCGTGCAGGAGACACCGTTCTCTCGCACTCTCACCTACTTCAAGCAGTTCCGAGGAAAAGAGAATTCTCCCTCCAAATCGCGCCGCAATGCTTCACTGCCTGAAGAGATTGCTCAGCTGGCCCACGAAGCGCACATTGGCGAGGACACAGAATATAACGAAGGCGGGCAGGGTGAAGAGGAGTGGGCAAAGTACCGTGAGCTAGATCTTGCGCCGATAGATCCTGTCATGGAGGATGGAGTCGCGGGCGATTTGATCATGTTCACAACTCCGACTCAGAAGGGTGCTGGTGCCAGGATAATCGACGATGACACGAAGCCGCTGCCGCCAACTCTGTGCGAGACCAACAAAACAGATGCAGCAGTAAGTCGCTTCTGCCATTTACACATATGCTTTACTAATTCATGCAAAGGGTATCGGTCAGGACCTGAACGTTTCGGGAGATAATGCGCACGAAAAGCAGCTCATTCTCTTCCGCGAGGACCCAGTGTTCGTCAAGGTGATTGGCATGCTGCCGGAAGCCATGTTTTGGGCCGTAGCGCAACCCATTGCACACTATGGCAGTAAGGCGCTGGGCTCGATGCTGGAGAAGCTGACCAGTCTTACGATGGAGTGAGTTGGTTTGATTCGTGTTCCATGATTAGGGCTGGCATGGGAGCCATTTGGATACGGTGGCCGCGGGCTAGGAGCCTGCCAATTCATTTGATTGGGTTTGCATGGTATGTCTGCCATCCGCGGACCTACGGCGACACTTTCAAAGAGTTTCATAAAGATTCTTTGGATGGGATGAAGGTGCACAAAATATGAGTAACGATCATGATGAAAACATAAGTTCGTGCCTACCCTTTTTTCTTTGTTGATGCATGGGGATGTGCATAGCTGTTGGAGAATCACACAATGTTGGCAACGTTCCCACAGTATGGAACAGCTCCCATGTCCTTCTCCAGCTTCATGCCCAACTGTGCGTCTTGAACATCGTACTATTCCGATTCTGAGACGTCGGCGATATGCTTACCCTGGTGACTCCTGCGTTTCACGAACAGCACCGCCTGCATACAATTAACGGGCGTGAACCTTGTTCGAAGCTGATTTCCATGGCCACGTCTTCAGACACACCAATATGCCCTTTCCGGTGCCCCAGCACTGGCCGCAAACGAGTCCACGTTTTTTATTCGACCGCCAAGGCCGCTCTCATTTTACTCTTTTATTTCATCGATAGCTTGTCCCAGGGGGGGCTCAAAGGCACTTCATTATCAAGCAAAATAGATGTGAACACTAGGAAAGCCAGTGTAGGGGTGTGTGTGTGTTTGTGTGCAAACGTGTTCCCGGCTTTTGCTTCCCCATAAGAGATGGCTTACCCCGCCTTGGCTTGATGCAAGGCATATATCGTACAGAACCATTATCCCTGAAGTATGCAAATGGACGCTCCACGTGCCCCTTCTCCAGGGATGCATTTGGTGAAGCTGGATATGGGTAGCACACAACAATGGCCACGTTCCATGGCCCAGCCGTTTAAAGGTTACCGAGCGAAACGCGATGCAGGCATGGCTGCTATCGATAAAGTGATGGCTATGACCGACGACGGACTCTTGTTTGGCCCCGTCGCGGCATCGGCTTTGGTTCCCCCTAGATTAGCAGCGATCTTGGTGCGAAAGAGCCTATTTCTACGTCACATCCCATCAGGTAGAACTGCCTACAGCCGATACACCGGCATCGGTATTGGCCGAATCACGTCCCAACAAGCGACGGGGCATTGTTTACACTACCCCCTTCCCCCTCCAGAGGGGCCGTGAACCAGCATGGGGAAGGATTGTTTCGGGGCGAGGGAGCAAGGGCAAGCAAATTGAACGGTGCTCCAATGTGGTCCCAATGAGGAAGGCGACATTGGACAGTGTGGTATCTCGGGTTCGCGAGAGGGTTGTGATTCCGCAGAACGGACGAGGGAGGGAAAGCAATCTGGAAAGTGGACCTGCATCGCCAGGTGTGCGTTTATGGTCCCAACAACCAAAGCGTGTAGGCGTCGAATGTGGGCTTGCGACCTAGCCGGCACGTGCTCATCACGGGCCTGCTCCAGGTCGTGCATCAGGCGTGCAAATGGTACAGAGGCAGACCAAGGGCGAGGTGAGAGCTTGCATTCGTCCTAGGGCTCGCGTGCAGGCAAGCGTGGTGGCGAACGGTATGGGCCGGGAGATGGCATGGAAGTGAATGGGCTGCTGCAGGTAAGCGGGAAGTTGTAACCCAAGTTGTCCGCTGGGCCATGGCGCGATGAGCAATGGAAATTGATACGCTGGCGTGTAGGGCTGGGTGACAATTTTAGCCGGGTGCGTCTTTGGGCTCCGGTACTTGGGTAACTTCGCATGGTAGGGCAGGTCATGTGATGCTGAAGACAGTTGCACCATGCACTTGCAACAGCAACGAGGCACCGTTTTCTCGTTCAGCCTGCAGACGAAAGACTAACGGGCCGGGATTAGGTGCAGATGCTCACCGGCGAGACCATGGTGTCGAGGCCGTCGGCGAGCCCGAGCGCTGCGCGCCGAGGGACGAAGTGGTTGAAGACTACCATACATGTATCGGCAGTTCGCATCATGGGGAGGCCATCCTGCCTCAACACAGAGACATACACACAGGCACACAGGCACACATACACACACATACATACACACACAGCGCAGCAGCGAGGCAAAGGCGCGCGATGATGAACCGTGGGCGGCACAGCCGGCTTACGCTGGACAGAGCGAGTTGGGCTTGGCGGCGATGAGATACTGATGAGTGCCCGCCGTATACACGATAATGCGCAAGCGATGGGATCTGCAAGTGAACTTGCTTTTCGGGCGTCCGGGGATGGACCGACGTGGGAAAGGCGTCCGAGGATTCCACGCCTGCTTGCTAAGCTGTGTGACCGAGGGCGAGGCGGGCGAACCAGCGTAGTGGGTGCGAAGCGGCATGGAGGCGGTGGAAAGCGAGATGAGATGAGGTAGTAGCAGCAGCACACCACAGCGCAAAGCGAGGCAAAGCAAAGCAGAGTCGGGTAGGGTAGAGAAGAGCGAAGCAAAAAGTGCAGAGTGGTTGGGAGGGCTGGGAGAGCTGGGGTCTGGGATCTGGGACATGAGGTGAGGGGGGCAGGTGGAGACGGGTGAGGTGGAGACGGATGAGCGATGGGAGGGTTGAGTGAGGGCTGAGCCCATGATCTGCAACGCCTCACCCTGCTCGCCCATGGAGGGACGAGGCCAACTCTAAATTGTGCATGGAGGAGGGCAGAGGCTGACGTCGTATTCTGAAGGGACGCAGACACAGACGCAGACGCAGACGGGCCGATGGCGGGCAGGTCGGGGCTGACGCATGGCCATGGCCATGGCGGTGCGACTGTGACTTGGACGCGTCGCGGGCGTCAGAAAGTTTGCCGTCGCGCAGGCGCATGCGCGTCTCGCACCTACAGACGATAGTCGATGGGCAGGACGTGTTTACCTTTGGGCAAGCACAGACGGTTGGGCGCGGGATGCGGGATGCATCATGGATCTGGATGTGCGCGCCATGCATCGGCCCCAGACGGCGCGATGCGTCCAATTTCAGCCCGAGGCCCAATGGCAGCGCGCGACGGGCGGGCGCAAGCAGAGCGCCGCATCACGTTGGCTACGCGCCGGGAAATGCGCGGCGAGGTGCGACTGTGATTTGGCGAATTTTGCCAGGCGGCTCTGTGGGAGGGCGGCACGAGCAGAGGGCATGGAGAGGGTGGGAAGAGAGGGGAGGGCCAGGCATGGACCCAGACGCCCCGAGAGCGAGGGAGGGCAGCGAAGCAGGCGGCGCGACGACGGGGTGCGCCCGTGGAGGCTGGCGGAAGCGAGAGAGTCGACCACGTCAAGCCCGGCCGCACACCGCCAGCCTGCGCTGCGGGGGACGGGGAGACGGGGACGTCATCGCACGGGCGGCGGCAGGCCTCGCTCCTGCTCGTGCTCGTGCTCGCGCGGTGTTCCTGCTCGTTGTCTCTCGCGCTCCTTCCTCGCTGCCACACGCCGGCAGGCAGGCGGAGGAGGACTGGGAGGCGCGACTCGTCGGGCGCGGTGGACAGTAGCGAGCGGGCGGACGAGCAGAGGGCAGGCGCGCTGGGGGCTCTGGCGCGCTGGGCTGATCGGCAGAAAAGAAGGCAGCTGCGGCGCGCGCGATTGGCCGCAGCGCCCGGCCGCCCCTGCTGGAGCCCGGCGGCGCCGTCGAATAAGAAAGGGCGCCCGTCCGCTGAGTCGCCCGGCGACGCCCAATCGCTTCCTCCCTCCCTTCATTCCAATCAATCATTTGCACTCCCCAAGGACCTTCACCTCTTGCGTCCTGCCGCGCCCTGCCTATCACCTATCGCTATCGCAGCCGCAGCACTCCTGCCTTTGCACCACCGAACCATCCACGAACCGTCAGCTCCGTCTGCTGTCCGCCGCCGTCTTTGTTTCCGGCGCCCGTCCCACTCCCGCAGCGCCTGCCTGTGTGCCTGGCCTCTGTCTGCCCGAGTGCGTGTGTGTGTGCGTGCGTGCGACCTTCTGCGCCCGCCCGCGCCCGAGCAGGCAAATCAGCTCGGCCCTCACCACTTGCACTTGCACCCCTCCAAAACGTGACCGCCATCCACTGCGGTCCGCGCCTCGGTAAGCTTGAGCGCCCTCCAGCCCAGCAACAAGCAGCAGCAGCAGCAGCAGCAGCAGCGGCAGCAGCAGCAGCAGCAGCAACGCTTCTCTCTTGCTCCCCGTCTCCCTTCAACCTCCTTCTCGCTCCTACCGCCACCGTCACGGTCGCCTCTTCCATCCGAAGACGCCCATGCACCCGCACCCCGCTGTCATGTCCCCTCTTCGCTGTCGCCACCACCACCCCAAATGTCCTGTTCCTGATCTTGCCGTGCCTCTGCTAACGCGCGCCCAGCCCCGGGCCTCGTCGGAGCATAGCCGCCTGTATCGCTCGCGTCCCGCTGCAGCGTCAGCTGTACCCGCGACTCTTTATACTGCCCGTGACCACGGCTGTCGTAGTCTCTCCCCTCTTGTCGGCTCCTTAGGCCCCAGCGCGTCACCCCCCGCCCGCGCAGCAATCGTCGCGGCGCACAGCGACGTGGACCGCGGCCGCTGATTCAAATCGGTAAGTGTGCTTGCGGCCATGCATGAACCTGCATTGCCAGCGCATCACCCCTCCAATCGCCCGCCCGCCAGCACATGCCTACTTTCTACTGCTCCAATTGCTCGTTCTTCCGCGTCCTGAGCTAGCTAACAATTGCTCCCCCCCCAGAGTACACTTTTCCCTCCTTCGTCCCCGACTGGTGAGAGCCTGCAACGGTCCACCCCCAACTCGGCGCCTGCCCTTTGCACTCCACCCGCCCAAAGCCCATCTCTCTGAGCGCACCGCCTCATCCACCCTCACCCAATCGCACCATTTGCGCCTCAATCGGCTCTAGACTTCCTCGACCCTGTCCACCTAGGCATCCGCCTCGCAAGCGTGGCCATTGACAACGCATCAACCCATCTGGCCTGCTGTGACGTGACCCCAGTCGTCCGGTGCCTAGATAGACCGGTGCTCCCGATTTCTACACTCGATCAGCAAACACGCCCAGCCCCGTCGCGGTAGTTTTTAATCCACATCCGCACGCGCACCGAAACAGCCAGCGGCCCATCAGGCGACGTCCAACTCGCAAGCATCAACACCCGGCATTGGTCGTTCGAAAACAACACCTATTGGTCGCCGACCAATCTCGCCACCACCTCACATACTACGCCCCACCAGTCGTTGCGGCTCTTCATCTCAGTCGCGTTCTTGCGCGTCTTGTCATCCCCCCGTCGCGACCCTTTCCCAAGCGTCCCAATCACGGCCGCCTTGTCCACCCGCCCAACGCTCCGCGAGCACGCATCCAAAGGGCTTCGCAAGGTCGATACCAAAGGCTGCGTCTGTGCTCAAGTGGCGTATCTGGGGTAGTACTCGAGGCTACGCCGCCTTCAGTCGCGTACTTCAGGCTCATCTCTGTACGCCCCAGGTAGCGTGTACCTGACGAGACCCTGACATGACAGACTACGCGCAGTACCAGCAGCCCCATCACGGGCACGCGGCTCCCCATATGCAGAATTACGGTGGCGCTCCGAATCCGGGTGCCGCGAATCCGTCCATAACATCACCCACACAACCACAGATGCATTCGTACCAGCAAACCTCGCCAATACTCCCCTCGCAAGGGTACTCGCAACCAGGCGCGCCAAATGCACAACACCACCAGCAGATGAATTATCCACAAGGGTACATGCCTGGCATGCATCAACAGTATGGCATGTCGCCAACCCAGGCTGCCGCCATGGCAACCGCCGCAGCTGCAGGACCTGCAGGATACTACGACCCAGGACAGATGGGCCAGGGTCAGCTTGCGCAGGATCCGCGAGCCTCTCCACGAATGTCAGGAGGTCAGATTCAGAAGAATGGCCCTGTTGCTCCACGCTCCCCAACGGCCGTGTCGAATGCAATGGGTGCCGGTGGGCTTCCATCTCAGGTGCAGATGACTCCAGGGCAGGCTATTCAGCAGCGACGGATGAGCACCCAGATCAACAGTCCCATGTCACAAAACCCGCCTGTGATGAATCATGCTGCAGCAAGACCCTCGGTCCCACCAATGGCTCAGCAAGCACCACAACAACATCAACAATCCCCAGAGCTGGTTGCCGGTGCGCCGGCTGAAGAAGCACCTCTCTACGTCAATGCCAAGCAGTTTCATCGTATTCTAAAGAGGCGCTTGGCTCGACAGAAGCTTGAAGATGCTCTGCGTCTTACGTCAAAGGGCCGCAAGCCCTACTTGCACGAATCTAGGCATAACCATGCGATGAGACGCCCGCGAGGACCTGGTGGGCGTTTCTTGACCGCTGAGGAAGTCGCGGCAATGGAGGCTCAGAAGGCTTCAAATCCCGACGGTGAAGATGGTGGGAACAAGGAAAACGCAAATGCACCCGCAAAAGCCGCATCGGCACAGGCAAATCTGGGTACAAAGCGGAAGGCATCCCCCACCAACCTCAAAGGCACTCCCTCAAATAAGAAGAAGGCAATGCCGCGTGCCAGCACAAGCGAGGAGGATGAAGAGGACGAGGACGAGGATGATGCTGACGAAGATGGTTGAGCGGCACTCCGGGTCCTCTCTTCTCAATTGAGGCTACTATTATTCGAAAAGGCCATTTTAATCATTCTTCTTTTTTACTTCTTCTTTTTCTCTTTCTTGATGAATTTACGAAGCGATTGCTTTCAAATCTGGTTCATCACTTCTGCGTGTTACCTTGGTCATCACAGGCATGCAGCCACACCACCAAATTGAACTCGAATGTTGTTTTTAAGATGCAAAGCAAACGGATGGGGTTGGTTTATACATTTTGGGATGGCCGGTCGGCTGGAGCATGATACCATACCTACCCTGTTTCGATGGAACATTTGGACGATAGAGCGATCTGTTGTACCTTTTCCCATCATCAATGTCGTTTTTCTAGTTTTACCATTGGTTTCTCTCGTCTCTGTTACTGAATACCCCACATTCGCTACGGTACCGGACGGATCTCCGTGCTAAGCCCACTGGGGGGAGGGGTTATTTTGCCAGTGGGGAGGTGTGGAGTCAAATAGAAAGGAATTACCCTTCATCGGAAGCAAAAAATCAATATTGTTGCAACGTTGGAAACAACATTCTATGCTCGTTTGATGTGTTGCTTCGTGTTTGTATTCACTTTTGATTGGACAAAGGAAGGACTATCGGTTGTCAGACGGTATGATCATGCAAATCTATGCAGGCTTCTGGGTTGGTCTCATTCGTGCATGCATTTATAGGAAGCAGCGGTAGGACCCCTGCTTTTCGGAGGTTATGATGGGTATAATACCCTTAGTGGAAGTTTCAGCAGAAAGGTTAGCTAGAAGTCAAATCTATTTAGCTGTAATGACCAAAGTTGTCACTGCCCGCCACAACTCCAAACCAGCCTAGAACCTTAACGGAACCGAGTAAATATGTTCTCTCTTACAGGAAAGCAACAACTAGAAGTAAATTAACAATAATCATACACAGCTATTTTAGTTGTTGTTTTCAACTACTATCAAGGTAATTTTGGAGAGCTTCAAGGTGGTGGTTGATTCTTTGCTTCGAAAAGGCCGCAGCTACCAACGTCCAAAGCGGGTTGTTCTCCATATACTTGTCTTTGAGCGTCGTTGGCATATGCGCACCATGGTCGATGAGGCACAGTGCGATTGGGGTCAGCTTCTGTATGCATCCTGCGATGTCTCTTTTCAGCCATGCATCAATCAGGAGCTTATGCAGTGCCGTTTCGCCAGCTCGATCAGTTTGATTCGCCTCGGCGCCATAATCGAACAGGAGTTCCATGATCTCAAGCGCGTCTGACGCCGAGCCAGTGACAGCGAGGCGGACACAACGATGCAGAGCAGTGAGGTTGCTGTCGGGGGGCGAGTATGTCACCAATGCACCATTGGCTATGAGTAGCTTGGCAACTTGGACGTTACCAAAGTGAATGGCAATCATGAGGGCTGATTGGCCGTTCCATCCTTTCAGTGCGTTGACATCGGCACCAAAGTCTAGACAGAGTTGTGCAATCGCAAGATGCTTTGGCGTATTAATACTTGGAGGGGATATTGCGAGTTTGTAGATGAGGTACGGCCAGTGTCGATTGACGTCCTCTCCGTTGCGAAGGCGTAACCTGATCTCTGCCATGTCTTCGTGGTGGATTGCTTCCTCGAGGTTGGCATGGCGGTATATAGGATGCGTACGAACTATGCGACGGCGGAGAGTTGAATCCGTGGTGGCTGGGGGGTGGCGTATAGTTGTTGTCAAGCTGTCACCCTCGCGTACGGTCTGCATTTGGGGTAAGAGCCGCCATTCTTCATTTACTTTGTCTCTGGGTGACGATTCGCGTACTATTCTGATGTAGGAACGCATAAGACCCCATGCGAGCAGGGCAAGCAGAGTGAATCCGCCAAGGATGCTGCATTGCTTTATTATCGATGAAAACCCCACTGGCTGTTGCCAAGCACCGGGTCCTTTGCCTGTATTGTTGTGTACAACCTCTATGGATAGGAATTCCCGCCTATCCAGTGTTCCAGGCTTCGTGTATGGGGGTGGAGGTAGTTTTATATTTATGGCCTTGAGACAAGCTTGAGTCTGGATCCCCGCAGCCACTTCCTCTCTACATTCTTCAATGTAATCTTTCAATGCTGTCCATTGAGCCAGTTTCAGCTGCTTCTCTGATAGGAACTGCGACTTAAAGGTCGGCGACAAAGCGATAATGGTGAAGAGCACACTGAGAAACGCAATGGTCCATCCCAGATTAGCAGATGTCTTCTCCGAAAGCGAAAGTGATGACCGAAAGGACTGCCACGATAATCTAGGTTGCAAAGATGCCGAAGAGAAATCGGGTCCACTATTAGCCGCTTGCTGTTGCTCAGGTGGCCTTGGGCTGGATTCGGCGTCAGCGTTGAGAGATTGTGAGGAAGAGACATTCATCATTATGGTCTGTCACTCGAACGTTATGTGAGGGCAATGATGGCAAGGAGCATTGAAGCAATTCCAAGGGCATTCTCAAGGCAGCAACGTAGGGAAAGTCGATCATTCTTAAGCGAAGAGCCACGGGAACACCCAGAGGGGTCTTCGATGCTTGTGAGTGGTGACTATTTGGGCCAGGGTCCGGTCGCGGGGGGAGTTGGCGACGTCATAGTCAGTCGACCATGGCTGTGCTGATGCGCCGCCACACAGATAAAGGAATCTGCATCTTGCGAGAACACAAAGTTGATATTTCAACGCCTGTAAGAACCCTCGAAAGAGGGTTCAAGCGAGGTGACAAGGTATAAAGGACCATGAGGACTTTTTAATAATGGTACCTAGTGTCTTACAACTTTTCCATTTACACGAGAGGCTGCAAAGTGTTCGCATGTCAGGCTTCACATACACTTGACTCTGAAGGACAAGGGCATACCCGGGGACAAGCTTAAAACCTTTAAGCTCACAGATGCGACTTGTCGCTAGTCCGCTCTAAGATCCACAGCCCGCTTAGAAAGATATAAACTTCTGGTATCATTCATACACTGCTAGCTGTTCACTGAGCAGGAGTCGAAACAACGTCCGAGTAACAAAGAGATAGACATGCTAACCCAGCCGATATGCAGTAGTAGGGGAGTAACCGCCCTTTCTGACGCCTGGAACCCAATACTGATGCTCATATAGACATGGTGACCTCAAATCCTAGCCCTAGGTCATTTCACCAACCTTGCGCACACAATATAAATTACTAGAAAAAATTGTAGTCACCGTCCAAAGATTCCATTCCCGACGCTAACAGAGCCAAGCGCACTTCGTTGAGTTAGCGGGGCTCTTGCTGTGTCTGGTCGTCCAGGTATCGTCGTTACTGGTGGGCCATTTGGTCGTATCCCACCCCAGCGTGGTAATTGGTCGTCGACTTGCGTTTGCATATGTGTTCCCGCAGGGCTGGACATGTCGTACTCAGCAATGTTCCGGTGATATGACGCTGGCGTATTTGAGTACGCTTGATTCTCTCCGGGGTGTCGCTTCATTTGAAGGACAGGTGACGCCGATTCACCAATCCGACCATTGTTAGCATGAAGACCGCTAGCCGAGGGCGGATTCGAATGCGCTTCAATCGTGGAAGCAGAGCCAATGGGTGCTTCCAACCGTCTTTGACCTATTGGAGTGTGATAACTTGGTATGCGCGAGGGGCCAGAGGCGACTCCATAATGCGACTGCTGGTGAGCAGGATGTTGTGGATTCGCCCATGGCGTTCGTTCAAGGAATTGCTCCTCCGCAGCTGCCTCATCTGCTGTTGAATTCCGCGTGTAAGATGGTCGTACATAAGGCGGTGGTGCTGCTGGCTTCATTGTAATCTGGAAACTGTGAGTGAACGGGGAGAGGTTGGTATGACACTTCACTTACCTTCATTGCTCGCAAATCTGCGTCAATTTCTGATGGCCGAGCAGGTTTTATTTCAGGCGCAGCAGGAAAGCCAACGTACTTCGCAACGCCCGACAGTATGGAAACCTCAAGGTTATACGCAGCCTGTTGGCGGATCTGATCTGACCGCTTCTCAGGAAGCTTGATCATGTAGTCCACCTCATCCACACCTAGTTGCCTGCGGCCTCGCTGCAATTCGAAGATGCGCTGATTGCATTCCGAAAGTATTTGCTCGCGCACATCTCGCACAGTTTGAAAATACTGACTGTGCGCCTGGTGCCTTTCTGCAGTGGTGATAGTCTCAAGGTTCGTCTGCTTATACCGCAACAGTTGTTTTTCGTATGCGATCTTTTCCGTCCGCCGGTCGTTTATACATTTTATCATGGCAAGATATTCAGGGTGTGAGCAGTTCGGCTGCCTCAGCATTTCTAGCTCCCGTTCGCACTGGGCTATCTGTTCGTCACACGTTCTGTTTTCTGTCAGATACTACATTAGTTCGTGCACTTAATGAAGGCTTACTTTTCCCGGAAGATTTTAAATTTCTTTTCGATCTTTGCGAGTTCGTCGATCGCGAGCTTCTTCTTCGCCACTACTATTGTTAACGAGCACTCTATTCGGCAGTTTAAGTTCACGTACCTTCCTCATCCATGGTTCCACTGTCATCTTCTTCATTATCGCCATCAACATAGCCTTCCGGTCCGTCCATACTCGCTTGGACATCGCCTGAATGAGAAGCGTCATCTATCTTCCGTTTGCCCCTTCTTCCACCTTTGCGTGGTTTCGTGTGCTTTGCGACTGTGGCCATTTCACCCACAGCTTCTACCGCAATATCGGCCTGGCGCTCTTCAAGCTCAAGTTCTTCCTGCGCAAGCTGCGAAATGCGCTCTTCGGCGTTCTCAAGTTCCTCTTCAGCATCTACCTGCTCGGAGCTGTCCACCATGCCGCCACGGCCTCCATTCAGTGTTGACGTCTTAGAAGTGCCACTTCGTTTCCGAGCAGGCTCCTCGGCCTGCTCTTCCACCGTTGTCGCCTCTTCACTCGGCCTCTTCCTTTTCTTTCCAGAAAAATCGATAGCATTCGCTGCTTCTTCTGAAGCAGCGATCGATAAAGCATGTAGAGCCGCGGCCTTGCCTGTAGTTCTTGCGTCCTCGGCGTGAGCGGACGGCGAAGGTGGGCCAGAGTCATTCTGGTCGATGGTTTTTGAATGTACCAGCTTGCTCGGAGTCCTCTGATACAAGTGCTCTGAGGCCAGTGACGTTTCTGTGGCAGTTCGCATCAATTTTCGAGGGGTGGTCTCCAAACGCTCTGTCTCGGCCTCTGAATCATTGTCCTCCAGGTCTACGCCGGTAGTGGGTCGCGGAGTGAGTTCAGATTGTTCATCAAAGGCATCACCGAGTTCACTGAGGCTGCTCGATCGGTCATCGGCATGGTTATCGAAGCCGACAGTGGTCAGGTCAGCGGTTTGTGGCTCAGAAGATAGCGGTGCGGGTGCGGCAAGCGTTGAAAGCATAGCAGCTGCGTTGATATCACGATCGGTTGTGTTTGGTAAGGTCTGGCTCGGTGGCGCAGGTAGTCGGGAGGCAGGAGGGGTCGCAGAGGGGTCGCGGCGGTCAGTTGAGTGTGGTGGGGTCGTAGCTGCGCAAGAAGCCAGTCAGCTGTTGCTGCGCGCGCGCAGGTATATGAGATGATAGGAAAGCTGAGTAGCTTACTTTGGGCTTCTGCGACTTCGGCGCCTAGGTCGGGAGTGGTCTTAGACGTGCTCCTCCTTGCTCGCTGGGGCGCGCTCATAGTGCGCCCAGCGAAAAGACTTTGTCAACTCTCGTCCAATGCGATATAGGTGCGCTCGTGAGCAGATGGGGAAAGTCGCCGACAGCAAGGGTGGCCTGGGGACGGCGGAGAGCGGCGATGCTGGCGATGTGCGGGCGAAGCGGCTTCTGGTGCTGCTGCTGGGGGGTCCCAAGTGCCGAGGCGGTGGAGGGACGGTTTTGGGAGACGCTGGACTGGCACGGTCGCGATAGTCGTAGAGGACCTTGAGACGCGGGCGCTGTGCAGCATTCGACGCCGTGAACAAAAGCAGCGCTCGAGCTGGCGGAGGAACTGCAGGTGCAGGTGGTCGCCGGGCAGCGCTGGTCCCTGCCCTGCTCCTTCCACGGCGGAAGGGAACATTGTTTCCCCGCCCCGCCTTAAACTTTTGCTGTGCAAGCGCAGCCGCCAGCAAGAGCGCAATCGTCACAGCGCCAGCGCACTCAGCAAACAAATTACAACATACCATAGTACCCGGAGCCATGGGTGCTTCGAAGAGAACCGTTGCCACGCTCGCCTCTACCGGCAAGGACACACTTGATCCTGGTCTTGCTTCGCTATTCGCAAGCAGTGTGCGTTTCCATGCTATGGTTACCATTCTTTCACTGACGGGTAGTGCAGCTAGGGCCTGTCAAGCCTCCTTCAAAGTCACGATACCAGAATCCGCCAGAGGGTCATGTTGAAGAACCTGGCGACATAGATCAAGATGAAGACGAAGATGAAGATGAAGATGAGGACCCTGGTTCCGCTTCCAGCAGCAACGATGCCGACGATACGAGTGATTCCGAGCAGGGAGGCCCGGGTAGCCGCAAAGCCGAGGGCCAAGAGCCCGTTTTGAATGATACCCAGGACCGCTCAAGCAAGAAGCGGAAGCGAGGCGGCAAGGACGTGGATGTGGAGGGTGCATACCTGCAAAAGCTGGCACGTGAAGAGGCCAAGGAAGAGGAGAAGCAAGTAAAGAAGCAGAGGACTACAGTTGAGGGAGATGCTATTGGGGCTGAAGAGTCTGACGAAGACTCTTTCACGATACCAAAGCATGAGACGTTAGCTATGCCGTCCGTCGACAACGAGTTAGAAAAGGCAGAGCGCACTGTTTTTCTCGGGAATGTCTCCAGTGAAGCCATAACGTCAAAGGTTGCCGAAAAGCAATTGAAGCAACATCTTTCATCTTTCATACCCGACCTTGCCGACAGCAAACCTCCACATAAGGTTGAGTCGATACGCTTCCGCTCCACGGCCTTTGCTGGTTCCCTGCCTAAGCGGGCTGCATTTGCGAAAAAGGAGGTCATGGAGTCTACAACCAAATCAACCAACGCATACGTTGTATATACTACAAAGGTTGCAGCCCGTGAAGCTGTCAAAAGGCTGAACGGAACAATCGTCCTTGGCCGACACTTACGCCTGGACTGGGTTGCACACCCATCACAAGTCGATCACCGTCGTTGTGTGTTTGTGGGCAATCTAGGTTTCGTTGACGACGAAAGCAACATGAATGCTAGCGATGAGAAAAAGAAGAACAAATCCACAAAACCCCCAAGTGATGTCGAAGAAGGATTATGGGTTCACTTTGCGAAGGCAGGGAAGATTGAAAGCGTCCGTGTACCTCGCGACGCCAAAACACGCGTAGGAAAAGGATTTGCTTATGTGCAGTTTGAGGATGAAAACTCTGTTGAGGCGGCGCTGCAATTTAACGACCAAAAATTTCCACCTCTCCTGCCCCGGAAGCTACGCGTTGTGCGTGCAAAAGCACAGAAGCGAAAGGACAAAAAGATGACTCCTGCGGCCAGTCGATCTCCTGCGTCGAACCCAAAGGGCGCATACAACGCAAAGATTCCGGAAGAAGAAAAGTCAAAACAGGGTCGTGCTCGTGCTGTTTTGGGCAAAGCCGCAGCCTTTAAATCTGCCGAAGCATTTGTATTCGAGGGTCATAGGGCAAGTAGCAAACAAGGTACCAGTGGCTTAAAGCTCGGCGGGAAAAAGAAAGGCCCAAATGGGAGGAAGTCAAGGAGTAAAGCATGGAAGGCCAATGGCGGGAAACGGTCATGAAACCTAGCCACATTGTGCTAGTTAGGTACTCGAACGATACGAAATCATTCATCAACACTATCAGAGGCCTCCTTATCTGCCATCATGATGTCTCCGTTCACACTCATCTTCCTTCATAGCTTTCGGCACTGTGGTTCTCTTATCTTGCTGTTGTGATGGCCATATCTAGTATAGGACTCCTTCGTTTTGGTTGGGACTTGATGGTCTTGAAATATAACGCTTCAATGGTGTTAAGCCCTGTTGTCTACCGAATTGATTGGCATCACTAGTAGCATTCTAGTCGGAAAACTGCTAAACTTCACACATTGGGCCACCTAGGATGTGTCATATTCTGGGCGGAACTTGAAGTTTGAAATTTCGGAAACGAAACTTTAAATATTCTGTTTCATTTCCGCTTTTTTTTTTTTTTGGGGGGGGGGGCGAGCTGCCATG